>WBZX01000044.1_pt7 | contig 26165 bp, 22 predicted proteins | sample 5204211 | NCBI WGS metagenome assembly WBZX01 (sample SAMN12344362, study PRJNA552823) | activated sludge metagenome | biome: Activated sludge suspended growth; feature: Nitrification reactor; material: Wastewater; isolation source: activated sludge from nitrification reactor of wastewater... | reverse complement strand
CCGGTGTACCAGGTCCAGCCGCAGCGGCCGATGTGTAGCGGATGGGCATAGACATCAGCTGCTATCACATAAGGCTCACCCTGATAGCGTTTCACACCATCTTCTGTAGCAGTGATCTTCAGCGGATTGATCAGATCAAAAATCTTCCAGGCATCATCTGCTCGGTTCATCCGTGCCAAAGCCTGAATGAGCCAGCACACGCCGTGGGTATATTGCCCGCCATTCTCCCTGATGCCTGGCAAGTACCCCTTGATGTATCCTGGCTGGAGCTTGGATTGATCAAACGGCGGATCGAAGAGCTGTACGATGTGTGCATTGCGATTTACGAGGCGCTGCAGTACCGAATCAATACCACGACGGGCCCGCTCCGGATCAGCTTGTGTTGAAAGCACTGCCCATGATTGGGCAATGGAATCGATCTGACAATTATCGTTAGTCAGCGAACCGAGTGGGGTGCCATCGTCAAAGTATGCACGGCGGTACCATTCGCCATCGTAGCCGTGTTGCTCAACAGCTTCCTTCAGTTGCTGCACCCGATTGAGATATGCTTGCTGGCGAGCTTCATCGTGCCGCATCGCTGCAAGTTTGGCAAAGCGGAGCAGGCACGTCATCTGGAACCAGGCCACCCAAATGCTTTCCCCTTTGCCATGAATGCCAACCAGGTTCATGCCATCGTTCCAGTCGCCACAACCCATGAGTGGAAGCCCATGTGAGCCCAGTTTCCAGCCATGATCCAGCGCACGAACACAATGTTCGTAGAGCATCGCAGGCGTTTCGGATACACCTGCTGGCCCGTACCGTTCATGAACATCAGGTGGCAACGGATCAGCTGTCAGGAAATTCACATGCTCATCGAGGATACCCGTGTCCCCCATCACATCGACATACTGACACACAACGAAAGGTAGCCAAAGGAAGTCATCGCTGAAGCGTGTTCGCACACCGTGACCACTTGGTTCATGCCACCAGTGCTGCACATCTCCTTCCACGAACTGCCTGCTGGCTGCATGCAGGATGTGACTGCGGCATAGATCAGGCCGGGTGTAGAGGAGTGCCATCACATCCTGGAGTTGATCTCGAAATCCATACGCACCACCCGATTGATAGAACGCCGAGCGGCCCCAGACCCTGCAACTGAGTGTCTGGTAGTGAAGCCAGTGGTTGACAAGAGAATTGAACGCCGGATCGCTGGTCTTAACCTGCATGCGTGATTGCCATTGGCTCCATTGTGACAGCATCAGTTCTGATTGCGAAGCAGCCTCCTGTGGCTGAATGTATCTTGATATCAAATCAACCGCCTGCTCTTCACTCTGGCATTGGCCAAGCAGGAAGTGAACTGTAACTTCCTCTTCCGGATGCAAGGTGATATAGCCTCGCAGTGCTGCACAGGAATCCAGCCCCGCGCCCAGTTGACCTGAGAGATTGGTAAAGCTTTGAGCAAGAGGTGAAGCCAGCGAACGATTCCGCCCGATGAACTCGGTACGATTGCCAGTGTAACTCGCTACCTTGAAACTGGCCGCTGCAAAGGATACTGCTTCGGGATAATCTGGATGATTCGGATTCCTGACGAGGATCGCCTGTTTACTGCGATGATCCCACTTGCTGATGAGATGCTGGCTGGTTTTGCTCCGTAAGGTGCCCAGTACCCATTCCACATAGAAGGTGACACTGAGTTGATGTGTCTCTTCGCCGTGATTCACCAGCTTTAGAGTCGTAATCTTCACCGGATCAGCTTCTGGCACTGTCAGAGTCAACAGGTGTTCAATGTCGTTGACACTTCGTTCATAACGGGTGTAGCCTTGCCCGTGTACCACACTGACAGCACCCTGATCACGAATGGGCAACGGTGTCGGGCACCATAATGATCCGGTTGCTACATCCTGCAGATAGATTACTTCACCTGGTTGATCGGACACCGGATCATTGCTCCAGGGTGTCAAGCGATTCATCTGGCTGTTGCCAACCCAAGTGAAGCCTGAACCCGAATCGGTGGCAAGGAAACCTGCGACGGGGTTGGCCACCACGTTCGACCAGGGCTGGGGCGGAATCTTGTCACCGGTGTTCGGCTCAATGATATACTCGCCCCCTTCGCCACGTGAAGCTCCAATGGTATTGCTGTACTCAGCTCCCCTTTTCAGTGTGGGCAGCGCCTGAAAAGTGTTCGTCAACTCAAACGATGTTTCCGTGGCAGGGATGCGCGGCGAAGGCAACATTCCCCCTTGTAATTGCAGTGAGCCCAATCGGTCATCCACCACGAGTAAGGCATAACTCAGGAGCAGAGTTCGCTCCACTTCCTGTATCTGGTTGCCTTTGCGAACGAAAATGCCCCCCGGTTTATCAAGCCAATCACCTTCGCCCATCGAACGAACCTGATTCACCACCAGTTCGTAGGATTCGTCGTAGTACCCACCAGCATTTTCGCAGAGGATGATGAGGTCTGACCTTAGCCCCTTGGCCCGCCAGAATTCATGCGCTCGTACCAGTTGCTTGAGTTGTGAGATGCCTGCCTTGCCATGCATCCGCAACAGGGTAATGGGCAAATCGCCAGAGATGCCTAATGCCCACAGACTAGATTGTCCTAGACGATTGGCCGTCAGCGTTTCTGCCGGTGAGCGCATCGCCAATATGGGATACAGCAGATGCCCAGCCAATCGCTGAAACAAATGCACGTCATCGGGTTTCATGTTGGCGTGCTGTAGTTCGATCTGGGTGTGGGCATAGGCCAGTTCAAACGCCCGGTTGACGGCAGCCAGCGAATGGAAACGATCAGCAATCGCGAGCGCACTCTCTCGTGAGTCGGCATAGCCTGTCGTGAATGCCATCGTCAACTTCTCATCTGCTCTCAGTTTGACACTGCGACGGATGGAGACGATAGGATCTAGTACTGCGCCTACTGTTCCTGAGAGTAGCCGACATGAAAAATCCATTGCTTGTGGATCAGCAGGTGTCCGCCTTCGCCCCAGGAACTGAGCACGATCAGTTTCGTACGAAATCGTTCCTGGTGTATCAAGTTCAGTCAATACATGTACAGCCCAGATGGGTTGCTGATCAGGCGAACGAGGCCGACGGCGACAGAGCAGCGCCGAATGCTGAGGGAGCCATTCTGTCTCGAGGAACAACTTGCAGAACGCTGGGTGGGCCTGGTCTGCGGCTGCCTGGTTGAGGACCATCTCTGCATAACTGGTCACATCCAGATGTTTGGAGGATCGGCCTCGGTTGTGTATTGTTACACGTCGCAGTTCCACGTCGGCATCAGGAGCGACAGTGATTTCCGTCAGCGTATCAATGTCTCCATCAATGCGATGGAAGTCCGCCTTGTCGAGTGAATAGATTATTTCATATTCATCGGCCAGCTTACCTGTTGGCAAATGAGCAGCAGACCAGAAGGTGTTCTCCCGGCGATCCCTCATATAGATGAACATACCAAACAGATCAGTAGTGGGATCGGAACGCCAACGGATGATGTCGAGATCGTTCCAGCGGCTATAGCCTGAGCCCGAGTTATTCACCATCAGCGAATAGCGACCATTGGAAAGCAGATGCGTTCGAGGCACAGGCGTATCAGCGGTTACAATACGTCTGCGTGAAAGCACTACATCAGCTACCACTTCGTTCGATTGATGATCAATTTCCTCTGCTTCCATCACCGGAGCATCGTAAGGCATGCGTTCCTGCAACAGCAGTTCCGAAGACTTGACTGCAGCTTCCTGGTGCAGCCAGCGGCGAACGAGGCTGTCCTTCAGTCGATTGGCGATGGCGAGCATGCCCATCCCTTGATGGTGTGCCATGTAGGTGCGGATGACTGCTGAGGTTTGATCGCCAGGCAAGCGCGATGTGGTATAGTCGATGGCTTCGTAGAAACCATACTCCCCCTCACCACCAACAGTGGAAAGCCGCTTCAGATTGGCAATGGCTTCCCGAGGCTTCACATCGACAGCCAGCAAAGTTGCATAGGGCGCTATCACACAATCACGACCGAGGCCTCGCTTCAGGCCCAGTTGTGGTACTCCAAACGATTGATACTGATACTGCCTGGAGCCATCGAATGCGTAGTAGGCTGACTCTGATATACCCCAGGGTTTGTTGACCTCATGTCCGTAGTCGATCTGTCTTTGTACTGCTGCCGATTGCATGCGATCCAGCAGTACACCAGGCAGAATAGGAAGAAGCAGTCGAGGCATCAGGTACTCGAACATCGTGCCACCCCACGACATCAGGCCTGGTTCACCATTCAGATTGGTGTACATCCGGGCCAGCTGGAACCAGTGCTTGCGGGGTGCCTGCCCGAAGGCGACGGCCAGGTAACTGGCGATACAAGCCTCGGAAGCCAGCAGATCATAGTGGTTATTGTCGAGGTGATGGGTGGTGACGTTGTATCCGATGGAGAAGAGAGAACGTTCATGGTTGTAGAGGAACTGGAAATCCATCGGCTCAATCAAGGCATCAATGCGTTTCACCAGTGCTGAGATGGCAGGTGCATCTTCAGTGGAAGTATGTGCGAGTTCGCCTACCCCATGTTTGAGAGCGATCAAGCACCCCCAGAAGTTTCCACTATCGACGGTAGATACATATTCCGGCAAGAGCGTTCGCAGGGTGTTCGTCTCGTACCAGTTCAAAAGATGCCCCTGGTATTTGGGCAACTTTTCGAGAGTATCGAGACTGTGATTCAGCCGTTCGATCACCTTGCCTAATGCAATCAGCTTGAAGTGGTAAGCCGTCAGCGTGCAGAGGAGATAGACCCCGATGTTAGTTGGAGACGTTCGGTGAGCGACCGAGCCACATGGATCTTCCTGATAGTTATCGGGAGGTAGCCAGTTGTCTTCAGGCCCCACGAATGTCTCGAAGAAATGCCAGGTCTTGCGAACGACGTTCTCGAGGTACTTCGTTTCCTCAGAGGTCAGTCCAACAGCTTTGCGTGTGATCGGATTACTAACAAGTCGTGCGATTAGTGGAGAAATCATCCACAGTACCACGAATGGCGATGCGGCCCAAAGTGCTGATGGAACATTGAATGAAAGCCCAAGAACGATCACGCCCAGGAATACAAACACTTGCATAAAGTTTGCGATGTAACTGGTGAGTGTGTTCTTCAGACGCTGTTCCACAATCGCAGCACTCTCCCATTGAAGCAGTTGCTTGTGTGAGACGAACAGGCGATACAGTGTTCTGGCGATGGCATCCAGACTAAGCAGTGCCTGATGGGGTAAGAACACGACCTGTAGTGCTGCTTGTGCAAGTGTGTGCCCTGCCTGATCGTACAGACGGAAGAACATGGCTCGTAGTCGCCACTGACTGATTCCCCAGACGAGCAGAGAGCATGCCTGAATCACTAAGGGAAGTACCAGCGGAAGCAGTGCCAAACTGAGTAGGACAACTCCAGCAGGCCAAGGTAGTAGCCAGCTCCAAACCATGGCCAAAAGAGTTAATGGTGCCCGTAAGCTGCGGCGGAGATTGTCAATGATCTTCCATCGCGCCACCAGGTTAAGTGCATTTGTCTCTCTTCCATTTTCAATAGGAGTAGTTGCTCCCAGCCAGGGTAGCAGTTGCCAATCACCCCGTATCCAACGGTGATCTCGCTTGGCATATGCCAGGTACGTAGATGGGAATTCATCGAATACATCCACATCGGTAGCCAACGCGCAGGTAACAAAGTTCGATTCGATCAGATCGTGGCTGAGGATTTGGTTCTCAGGAAATCGTTGATCGAGCAACGCCTGAAAAACATCGATGTCGTACAGTCCTTTGCCTGTGAACGTGCCCTGAGCAAAGAGATCCATGTAGGTGTCGGATGAAGCAGTGGAATAGGGATCGATACCAAGTGAGCCTGTCATCCAGCGGGCAAACCAGGATCGCATCCCTGTGACAACGAGGAAGTTCACCCGTGGCTGAATGATGCCGTAACCCCTTTTCACCATTCGTCCGTCACTGCTTATATGCGCCTGGTTGAGTGGGTGTGCCATCCGTGTGATGAACTGCCTGGCTGCATCACGAGGTAACACCGTATCCGCATCTAGCGTCAGCACATACTTCATGCGAGGCAGCTTTGATAGAGTGCTAGACTGCACAATGAAGCTCGTGGAAGTATCGCCTCGTAAGAGTCGATTGAATTCAATTAACTTACCTCGCTTTCGCTCCCATCCCATCCAGCAGTTCTCTGATGCATTCCGATGACGATGAAACACAAAGAACCGTGGCTCCTCTGTCATTCCATGACGTACATTGAGTTCCCTGACACCTTTCAGCAAGGCATGCAAAACCGCTGCATCCAGTGGTTGCTCAGCAGTAGTGCCATCGGTGAAATCTGTCAGTAACGCAAACCATAGTTGAGGATCAGGATTCGCCAGGTAGTGTTGCTCTAATCGACTGAGTAGTCTGCGGGCATCTTCCTCCTGACAGACCAGCGCAGGTATCACTACTATGGTGGCATACTCAGGCGGTGTGCCTGACTTCCATTCGTAACGTGGCAGCACCCGTGGATGAACGAGTTTCGAAATGATGAAGTTGACTACAATCAATGCCGCATCCAGGCAGAGTGGTATCACCAGTAGTTTCAGCCAGCCCCACCCAGGTATGTCAGCAGTTCCCAGGCTGGCAATCAACACCAGTAACACTGTCAGTGCTATAAGCAGTCCAAAGTAAACCGTTCGTGGTCGTTCGAGGATCCATCCATGTACTGATAAAGGTGATGCCGTCCTGGCCGGAAAGCTCTTCTTGAGTTCATGCTGGCCTTCATCGAGAAGCCAGTAGCTAACAATGCTCTTATAAGCATGATCAAACTGTTCCTGCGAGAGATTGATCGCATTCCGAGCCACTTTGTGCTCCGATTGCCCGGAGCGCCTGGCAATCCGTTCCACGGATCGTCTACATGCATCGCGAGTAGCGAAATCCTGCTCACCATAGTGCCTGTCCGTCTGTAGCACCTTCTCAACCACGCTGTGTTTTTCAAAGAAGCGCGACCAATCAATGACACCTAACAACCGCAGGCTGGTGATGGCGTTGCCGATAGTTACCTGATCGGCAGCTTGCTGGCAGAAGACTTGATGTTGCAGTTCGGTGATGTTGTTCAGTCGACTGGACGTCCAGTCTTGAAACGCTGTTGCAGCCGCTGTGAGAGGAAGATCGTTCTCGCGGATCGCTTCCCAGATGGCCAGCAAGTAGGTGTTGGAAGGTGGTTCGGGCAGTTGTGGCTTCCTGCCTGCAAGGAGAGTTTCCATCGCTGCCGCACCAGCCTTTTGATCCCGCACCTGCTGAATGACACGATCACTTAATCTTCTGAGGTTTTCGAGCAGCCCCAAACGGAGCATGGTGGGTACGGACCAGAGTTCACCAATAGCCAGCGGCGCTACGTCCTGGTAGGTGGAGACGATTTCATCAATGATGTCTTCGTTTAAGCTGGAATCAGTATGCGACAGAAGAGCCACAGCCAATGCATAAATCCTGGGGTATCCCCGGTAGGCACCATGCTGCAAAGCTTTCAACTCACGGAAGTAAGTACGAGGCAAATCATTTTCCACCTCATCAATGACACCTTGAATGATGTAACGATTATCGAGTAACCATTCGGAGACAGATGGTACGTTCTTGCCCTGCTCACTATGCACTGCCAGTTGATCGCAGGCACGATGGATGAATCGGGCATTCTGATGAAACCGTTTGAGTAACACTCCCGAGCCGGGAGGCTTGGCACTGATCGACTTCGCAGCAAGCATTGAGATACACTGCTTGAAACCATCCTTCCCTAGCGATTCAACACGGAAGGGGCCGTTGGACTCGGATGCGGAGCATTCGAGAAAAGTCTCAGAGTGAGGTACGGCGCTGACTGACATAGAGAAGCTCCTGCTCAAAAAACAAAGCTGATTCATATTCATGAATCAGCTGTTCCACACGCAATGAGTGAGCAGGATTAACGACGCACCATGCGTTCCAGCCTCATCGAACTGATGGGTACCTGCCGGCCAGGAAGAGCTGATTGCAACTTGCGCTGGATGTATTCGGAAGGCGAGCAGAGATCACGTTCATCACAGACCATTTCTTCGTTGTGCCGTTTGATATGACGTTGTGGAATTCGTTGAGCGAACGAAGCTTGATGGAGATGTTGATGCTTTATCATGATGGTCCTCAATGTTAACGTTAATAGTGACGTGACGCATAACGCAAAGCTGATGCCATGATGCATTGAATCTAGTGCTCAAGCTGAAGATCGTTCGTGATTCGAAAGTTATCAGTTCAGAATCTGGTAAATTCCGCTCATTCAGCAAATACATGCCTGACGCTGCGCATTTCGCTGCTGGACGTTCACTAACAGTACGGCATTCGATTTGCATGGGTGATTACTACTTTATCAAGGAGAATATCATGCATCACAGAAAGCGCAAGCCTTCAGTCAATCAACCAGTAGATCAAGAGCCTTTAGACAAGGACACTACCACTGCGCACGAAGCGGAGAAGAAACTGGAGGAGCTACCCAGCGTGGAATGGGGAGAACGTCTCAACTCTGGGAAGGCCATTGCCCGTGGTGGTAAAACCACCGGCCACGTTCCGGGAGCATCACCAGCTCATCCTATGTAGGAATTTCACCAAGGGTCCGGCACCGACTTGCTTAGATGTGAACCATCTTTCAACCATGCAAGAGCTACGCAATCCTGGGAGTAGCATTCTCGCTACTCTCTTTAACGGTAGAAGCGAACGCCTTGGAATGATATCCCAGTAATACCCAGCTCCCTTCCACCGTGTCGCTCAGCCAAGGCAATTCATGACTACCTTGCCGTCTTGCAGCAAGAGCTGCTTGGAAGAATCAACGACATGATACTATCGCTGTGGATAAGTAGCTTTGAGATGGGTTTGGTTCTGCGTGATGCAGTACGATGCTGGTAAGATTCGCCTGTTCAGTGTTTAAACTGGAAACTCCATGACCTCCACCGTGCCGCTTAGCATTGTCATTGCAGACGATAATCGAGACCATGCCGAGTCTCTAGCCGATGTCATTACACTCTGGGGACATCACGCGTTTGTCTGTCTCGATCCAGCCGTAGCGTTGGGATATTATGAGAAGTTCTGGCCAGATGTTATGTTGCTGGACATTGGATTTCCATTGCGTTCCGATGGTCTGGCAGTTGCACGTGCTGCCCGGAAACTGACACGAGCCAAGGTATCAACGATCATTGCCATTACTGGTTTCGATGACGAGGAAACTCAACACCAAGCCATGGATGCAGGATTTGATCACTATCTGGTAAAACCCATTGATCTGGATAGGCTTCAGAAGCTCCTCACGGAAATACATCGGGCAATTTGAGATGAACCTTCAACGTTCTGACCAGTGGGTACGATTATTGCTTAACATTTGAAATGCACCTACACGCAATTGGAACCCAACCATGCGAACGGCAAAAATCATTCAAAATGGGCCTTCAACGGGCCACGCCATTCATCCTGAAGCAGAGCTGGAGATTACCCTCGAAGCAGAGCAACTGGGGAAAGAAGACGAGCAAAATCCCAATTTCGATTCGAAAGCAATGGACATGCTGGCGAGCATCTCTTCCAGCCCGGAGAGGTCCTCAAGGAAATGAAGTAGATTCACCTTCGCAACACAGTATTCCAGGATAAGAGGCATAGCACAAGCGAAGTCGCGAGATGGTTCCATTTATTGGACAGCAGTCTTCGCCAAAGAAGAAATAAAGTCCATTCTTGAAACAATTGGCACTCGGGTTGCCCACTATGCTTCTGCTATAGGGCTATAGGAGTAAAGTCATGTCTAAGAAGCAAGCACACGGCCCAGTGCCTAAGGGCAACCAATCTAAGCATAGCATTGAGCCTCAAAAACCTGAGTTCGAGGATGATGAACAGGAATCCACATCCGTCGAAACCCGACCGCTAGGTGATGTAGCCGATGAGCATGGACGCATCAGCATTCCTGATGAGCAACCAAAATAGGCGTCAGACCATTCCTCGTAGTCAGGAGTCTACTCATGGCGGATGACGCACAAGCTACACCAGATATCAATGGACTGTACTGGGTGCTATTCAGAAGCACGGGCAAGGATACGTTTGAATACCTGGAAGTTGCTCGAAATGGTAAACGAGCAATCCTGGTATTTACCTCACAAGACAAAGCGCAAGCCTACACAGCACAGAATAAGTCTCATGCAATAGAAGCTCAGTTTAATAAAGAGTACAAGCCGATTACTCTCGACTCTTTAGTGCTATGGCGGGACTTTCTCCATCGACGAGCAAACGAAGGCGTATGCTACGTAGAAGTCAACTTAGCTAGTGCAGATCTGGCTTCGTTCCAGACGAGCATCGGTGATTTTATCCATCAGTTTGAAGAGCCTTAGGAGGCCGCTACGGATCAAAGTTCTTGCGAACTTCAATGCACAAAATGGCTGCAAGCACAATGGCACATGCAAACAGATGCTCAAGTAGCTGTATCTTTGACAGGTGTTTCTTTCTCAACCAGTAAAGCGTTCAGAAGATCCAACTGCTTGGTAGCTTCAGCCCACGCCAGATTACGAGTCAGACCGTAGGCATGAATCAGCAGTTTGTCTTGATTGGCAATCACTTCCCAAAAACAACCAATAGTTGCTTCTGTGATCTTCCATTCCGCCTTGCTTAATCGATCAAACGTCGCTTGTGATGATGCATCAAGAGTATTTGCCATTTTGATATCCTGAGGGATAGCAGGCACTTTACTCTTCATCTCCTCATTCATCAGTACGGTATCGTACAGTAGACTCCTTACTCGTAAACCCTGTCATACACGCGTTTTATTACTTGATAACATTCGCACGCACGAGCTTGTAGCCTTTTGGCATCAAGTATGGTAATCGTACCCCGATGCGAACGAAGAATTCCTGCATCCTGCAATGGCTTCATTGTTTCGGATACACTCGCTCGCCTTACGCCCAGCATCACTCCCAGATACTCATGCGTAAGATGGATACCATCGTTTCCAACGCGATCTCGAGTCATCAATAGCCATCGACAGCATCGCGGACCAATGGAATGCAGACCATTGCAGGCAACCGTTTGCGAAATCTGTTGCAGAAAAGCAAACTGGTAGAAGGCCATCAATTGTCGAAGTGAAGGCGAGGCATGGAGTTCTCGGTTCAGTTTATCGATCGGAATTCGATAGCCATTCCCGGGAACCTGGACAATTACTTTATTCGGCGAGATGACGTTCTCACCCACGCTGTAGTGTCCAATGAGCCCTTCGTTACCAATCGTTGCCACTTCAATGGGTGTGCCATCCTGCATGATCGCTAGCGCCGAGAGAACAGCCCCTGATGGAAAATAGGCGAACCGAATCGGCTCAGTTTCGTGATACAGCACCTCCTCGAATGCAAAGTACACAGGCTCCATATGCTTTAGTAGCCGTTGTCTGACTGAAGGCGGTACCTTGGCAATAAAGCGATTGGTGTTTTCCATGGCTATTCCTTACAGAGTGTCAGTGAATTAAAAGACCTCAGTCAGCCTTTGCTGCCTGAGGGATATTGTGATGTAGTCTAGGTCTAGTCGGGGTTTTACTTACTGTTGGATGTAGCCAGAGTTTCCATGATCTTCCGACTGAACGCAGGTATATCATCTGGTTTGCGGCTCGTGATGAGACCTTGGTCGACAACAACTTCTTCGTCGACCCAGGTTCCGCCTGCGTTTTTGATATCCGTCTTCACTGATGGCCAGGATGTTACCTTCTTGTTGCGAACGGCGTCAGCTTCTACCAGCAACCACGGGCCATGACAGATGGCAGCTACCGGCTTCCCAGCTTTCACAAAGGAGCTGACAAACTGAACAGCTTCTGAGTCTATGCGTAGCTTATCTGGATTGATCACACCACCGGGAAGCACCAGGCAATCGAATTCCTCGTGCTTCACCTCACTGACGTGCTTATCGACAGGGATTGACTCTCCCCAACCGTTGTCTTTCCACCCTTTGATGTTATCTCTCTTGATGGAAATCACGACCGTGGTAGCCCCTGCTGCATCCAGGGCTTTGCGTGGCCCGAGGAGTTCTGATTGTTCGAACCCATCCGTTGCGAGAAAAGCTATACGCTTTCCTTTGAGCACTGCTTCCTTGCTCAATGGCTGATGGGTTCCGCTCATGAGAATTGTTGATACGGCAAGAATACCTAGCACATAAAACATGACATGCTCCTTTTGGGGATTCAATTTGAAGTGCACTCAATGTGCCAATGTACTCGCGCATGCAGAAGCCAACAGGAAATGCCATCAAACGAGCCTGAAATATTACCATTGCCTTAGATCTGCAATTATTGTGATTGACACCCTTATGGCACATGTTGTGCATCGAAGATGCCATACCTTTTAGGAGTAGATCATGCGTTACACTCTGTTACTGACGGTAGGAATTTTGTTGAGTTTGCCTGCGGAATCCTCAGCCAGTTGCTTCGGACGATGCTGGGGCTCTCGCTGTAGCGGTTGCTATGGCTGTTATGGTTCCAGTTGTGGAGGTTGCTGGGGAAGTCGATGCTCAGGCGGATACTGGGGACATCACTTCTACGGCTGCTCCGGATGTTACGGATGTTACGGCAGCTACCAGTCTTCAAATGGTTTCACTGGCTGCTATGGCACTTCCATGCGCGGCAACGTTTCTTCGTACTCAACCAGCAGTTACTACCAGGGAGCTCCGAATCAAAATCGCCTCACAGTAGTTCAGGCAACTCGAACCACCACGGATGGAAAGCTCTCACGAACCGTCAAGCTAGATGTTGTTGTCCCTGATCCTGCCGGATTGATTTTGATTGAAGGGGCTACCACCGCCTCCACGGGAACTCAGCGCAGCTTTGAATCGCCGATTATTGAGCCTGGCAAGCCCTTCCAGTACACGATCACTTATCAATCGAAAGATGGGGCAAATCGTGAAACTCGAACCATCCTGGTGCAAGCTGGCGAACGAGTGGTTGTGAACTTCACGCAACCAGCTGTAGTAGCTACTGGATCGCTTGAGACCAAGGCAATTGCCTTTGGTAAGTAACCTTCGGAGGTGCTGATTCAAGCCAGGAACGGAAGTGTTCCTGGCTTCACAATTATACTTAAACCCTTGCATACCTATGTCGCGACAACAATCCATTCAAGCAATGTTTGCTGACAAGTTCCGCGAAGATATTCGAGTGGGTCTCAACTGGGACAGGTTTCTCCGTGAAGAATGGCCCGTTGAGAAGATCGTCATCAAATCCGTTGCTGGCCTAAAGCAGTGCTTCGTGCCCTGGTACATAGGCCCAGATGGCAAGGAGCTTGCTTACAACATGGAGAATGCTGTTCCTATGAGGCTGACTGATGTCCCTAAGGCCATGGACCTTTTACACGGTGAACGAACTGCCGATATTGAGATGAAAGTTCGTGAATTGAAGGACACGACAGAGTGCATCTTCATTGAAGCACCTACCTATGCACTTCGCAGAAATCAGTACTTTGTTCTGGATCGCAATCACCGGCTATCCGCTCTGACGATGATGCCTGCCAGGTTCGAAGTAACGCTCTGGAATATACGGGGACCGTTTGAACTGGATGGCCTGCTTGATCTGTATCACTGGTTATCGCCAAAACAGCGTCTTCAAAAAGCAACTCTCCTGAAAAAGGCGAATCAGGATGATTGATATGCATTGCCACATTCTACCTCAGGTGGATGATGGCCCCACGTCTCTGGACGAATCACTGGCTATGGCTCGCTTCTGCGTGGCTGACGGCATCACACACATCATTGCGACACCTCACTGTCATCGTTACATCCACTTGCTCCGTGAGACGATTATTCCCCATGTTGATCGATTAAACAAAGAGCTATTTACAGCTCACATCCCACTGACTGTGTTTCCAGGTTCTGAAATCCAAGTCACCAATGTGGAAGAGTATGAGAAGGAATTTTCCCTAGGGCTCTACTGTCACCTGGGTGATGCACCTGCATTCACATTGCTCGAGTTTAATTGGGATCGCAAACTCTTTCCGGACGATGCTGCCTTGCTGGTTCGATGGATTCGAGATCAAGGTACCATCCCTGTGCTTGCCCATCCAGAACGGCATTTCTACTTCACCCAGAACTTTCCGCTGCTGGATACCCTGGTTAATGAAGGAGCTTGGGTGCAAGTCACGGTAGATTCCCTGCTCGGACATCACGGCCCCGATCCCAAAACGGCTGGCGCCCATTTGCTGGAACGATATGGTGATGTAGTTCTTGCTACCGATGCCCACAATATGATTCGCTGTTCTGGGCTTTCCTTGGGTTATCAGTGGATCAAAGAGCATCTAGGGCAACAACGAAGTGATGACATCTACGCACATTCGGAGAAGATCTTTTCAGTTTGTGAGGGCAAATCCAGTTCGGGAAACGCATTGCCAAACTCTCATACTGATTCATTTCCCACAATGTAACAGCGTGATCAATCCGGCACTGGCAATGGCGATCAATATGTCGGTTCACAGTACATCTCCCGCTATCTGGACCTCGGAGGTAACGGCGAGCTCAATATCGATTACCGAGCAAATAAGCCACCAAGCAAGCGCGTGCTTCAGCTTGTTGAATAATAGGTGATCTGAACTGCAAGCTAACAGAGGATCAGCAAAGAACAGTCATGTGCATGAACCGATCTGGTATTATTCCACAACCTGCAAAGGAACGGTGAGGGTAGTGGATTTTGAGCTGGCTTTATCCACTCCCTTGAAAACCACCTGATACTTGCCTGCCTGATCGAGAGGCAGTTCAAAACGTAACTGCAGTGGCTCATTCACATTGATGTCGGGGAAGTTATTGACTTGCGGCTTTCCTAATGATTTACCCATGGCATCTTTCACTTCTAGAGTGATGTCCAGCGAACCAAGATTATCCTTGAGTTTGCCAAGACCAACGGCTTGCATGCCCAAGTGGAGCACTTCTCCGACATTTCCAGTGCATGGCGTTTCGGATTGCCCAAACGGGCCACGACCTGTTTGCAGACGGATCAGGCCAAAGCCGGGTGCCATCACTCGATAGGACTGCTCCACCGTAACTATTGCTTTGCTGTTCACATCGCTCAGAACAAGTTTGGCTTTGTAATTTCCAGCAGCTTGCTCGACAGGAATAGGCAGTCGAAAAGCAAACCGGCTCTTTCCGTTCCCTATCACCCCAAGACGTGATGGGCTCGAGCCATAGTCTTCACTCCCCATCAACTTACCTGCACCATCTTCCACCTGCAATTTGGCAGAGAATCGATAGCGACCTTCTTCGTCAAGCTTGAAACCTGCTGCATCGAAGGTGACGTGAACTACATCGCCAGGCAGGTAATTGGTATCGGGTCGAGTTGGCCCCAGATCTACCAACGTCGCTCGGATATTGCTGATGACCAGCTTACCATCTACTTGGGGAACGAACGTCAGACACAAAAGACACAACGAAAACATGTCAGGCTCCTTCTTCGTACTCACTTCCCTGTTGTATGAAGAAGAAGCCTGTCAGAAAAACTAGCGGCAACCACGGCTGCGGCCGAAGAGACCCCTGCGCCCGCTGGAGCAATTGCCGGTGCTGCAGGTGCTACAAGCTGAAGTGCTGCAAGTTGCTGCAGTACAGGTAGCTGCAGCAGGTGCTGGAGTTTCAGCCTTCTTGGTTTCTACAGGCTTGCTTTCAGTAGCAGGCTTGGCTGGAGCTGCGGGAGCAGCAGTAGTAGCAACAGCACAGCTGCCATTGCTGCAGGAGCTGACGGTGGTACCACAGCTACCATTGGAGCAGCCACGTGAACGACGACCGCCACCTGCCTGAGCTTCAACAGCGATCAGGCCAACAACAGCCACAACCAGGGCGAACAGCTTCAGAGACTTCATAGCATTCCTCTTTCAACAAGGTGAGAAACTAGTTGGGACAGACAGACCAGCCTGCACCCGCGAGAGGCTCAAGGTACATGTGAAGCTGGGTATGGCTAGTGAACACAGCAAGATGGGGTGTTTTTAACGATTGTATGGAATGAACTTTGACGTATTCGTGTTCACAATTGCGTCTTAAGAGGATTTTTACTTCCAAGTCGCTATTTCATGAAGTGCATTACGCTTGATATCAGGAATCACTGCATCGACGGCAGCATGGCCCACGACAAGCAACACAAAAGGTCGTTCGTGGCTGGGGCGATCTAACAGCGTATTCAAAAACTTCATCGGGCTAGGGGTATGGGTCAGAGTCGCCAAGCCCGCCTGATGCAGGCAGGTGATGAGCATTCCCACAGCTATACCAGCAGATTCCACAGCATAGTAGTGTTTAAGAACTGTTCCGTCTGCTTTATGAGTATAGGGCTGCACGAAGCAGGCAATCAGCCAGGGAGCAACTTCAAGAAAGGGTTTGTTGGCATCGGTACCAAGTGGAGCCAATGCTTGCAGCCATTCAGCAGGAGCTCGATGTGTGTAGAACTCTTGCTCTTCCACTTCTGCTTCCCGGCGAATAGTCTTTTTGAGTGCAGGATCGCTAATTGCCACGAAATGCCATAGCTGCAGATTGGCACCACTTGGTGCGGTACCAGCCGTGGCGATAGCTGCTTCGATAACAGCCCGATCTACTTGCTTACTCGAGAAGTGGCGAACCGAACGTCTCTTGTGCATCAACTGCTGAAACTCGCGAGCCCTCTTGAGTATTTCCGCATCGCTGAAATGGGGCTGGTAAGGCAACGGAATCATTGAACACCGTCAGGTAATGGCTCAGCACCAGGTGCCGGCACTCCACCACCTTCCTTAATATACCTGGCTCTTAACTGGGCATACTCTTCCGGGGTCAGGGCATCCAGTTCGGGTGCCCCTTGCCCGGTTCGATACTCGTTAAAGATCTTCTTGAGGAAAGGGATGCACCAGCCACACCCTGTACCTGCTCCACCACACTGCGACAACTGACTGACTACCCGTGGGCTCTCAATCCGGCAGAAGTTGACCAGCTTCCTTCTGCTGATGTGAAAACAGTAGCAAATCTTGCCATCGAGATTCATGGCGATTACTTGCGTGGAGTTCCGTTGGCACCTGCAGGAATGATCTGACTGGGGTTAGCTGCCTGCCCCCCGATTTGCGGCGAAGCTTTCATTTGCCAGCCAGCTTTCTTGTATTGTTCAACAGCGAAATCAGACATCGAAACCTTGCTCAGATCATTCCGAATGACCTGCTTGAAAACCCAATCCTTCAGGTTTTCAGCTGGGTCGCGATACATGATGCGTGCTGGAAATCCCTTGGGACAGTTTGCATAGTTCTTCTTCACAACACCCAATTGAGCCACCACGAAGTCTTTGCGATCCTGGTCGGTCATTGCATCAATCCTGAGCCAGTAGTAATCTGCATCCTCTTGAACGAGGGTCATGCGGAATCGTCGCGCTGCATCAGTGGCCTTCATGCCAAAAAGGAAGGCAAAGGGGCCATCATCGGGCTTAAACGCTGTATTCTTCAACGGATCGGTAAAGATCGTCTTCGTGGGGATGTCAAAGTTGTACATCCAGTTTTCAGAGAAGACGAACTTGCTCTTCAATTGATTGGGAATCGGGTTACCTTTGGCATCAATCTCAAAGATTTCGAGACTGAAGCCATAGCGTCCCGAAGGCATCTTTAAAACCTTTGCTTCCCCATAAGACTTCTTCGGAGTGGGCCATGCTTTGTCCTTCTCTTCAATCGCAAAATTGACATACAGTGCCTGTAGTGATTTGGCATCAGCTTCCCAGGTAGAGAGGATGGTACCGAGCGTCTGCTGCTGTTCCGGTGTCATTGCAGGCAGTTGAGGAGCAGCCGGCTGTGTTTGTACAGGCTGAGCCTGCCCCGGCTGTTGTGGTGGTGGATTCTGTGCCAGCGAGGCGCTGAACGTCGTTCCTAGCAGTCCACAAACGGCCCATGTTGTCCAGCGCATGATCGCTCTCCTCTTCGACACATCATTCTACGCTGTCCCCTTTACCAAAATGGGGGATTTACACAAGGTCAACTCCTCTCACCACCGTTTGTTACGAACAACCTGCACAGCTTCTCAACAGGCATTGTCAAAGAAAAACAGCGATAATTTCGATCAAGCAGCATACCTGTTGTAACACCCTTACGGGTTAACGATGTTATGTCCATCATGGCGAGTCTGCCACGCGGCTCCCATCCAATTTACTGCACTTGCCACCAGCACCATCATCTTGTGATGACAACAGAGACGATGACTGTGCTACACAACTTCACGAACGCGCTTTCCAACGGAGGGATACTCATGCGTTCAGTCATCATCGTCATGGCAGCTTTGCTCGGACTTGCTGCTACCGCCGGGACGGCGAGCGCACAGAGCTTTGCTCCTCGTTGCCCTCAAGCCTGCGGCCACTGCAATCAGTATTCCAAGTACAGCGGACACTGTTTCTACCCTGCCTGTCAGCGTCCTATTCCCCCAGACCCCTGGGCGAATCGCCGTGGCTGCAATGGTAACGGCAACGGTCAGGGTGGCGAAGGTTTCCAGTGGCACCCCTACCTCCGCAGTCCTCGTGACTTCTGGATGCTCCCCATCCCATAATCATTATGCTCAGTGAGTGACAGGCGATGCTCTGCATCGCCTGCTTGCATTTACGTATGATGTAGAGATGCTTTTCAACTGGTTTCGACAACGACGCCGTCGCCGACTTCTGCAGACTCCCTGGCAGGAATCTGAGCTAGCTGCACTCCATCAGGTAAAGCTCTACCACCTGCTTTCACCAGCAATGCAGGGCAAGCTGCGAGAAACTACCCGCATCTTCGTTGCCGAAAAGTACTGGGAGGGCTGTGCAGGCTTCGTCATCACGCCCGAAGTCCAGATCGTCATTGCCAGCCAGGCTGCCCTACTGCTCCTGAACATGGAGCACGACTACTACAACCGCGTGCCCACGATTCTGGTTTACCCTTCCGCGTTTACCACCGCTCGCCCCGAAGAGAATACCGACGATGCCTTCGTTCCAGACAAACCAGCTGAAGGTCAGGCTGTCTACCGAGGGCCAGTGATCCTGGCATGGGATGAAGTCATTCACGATGACTTACACCCCGAAGAAGGGGAGAACGTCGTCATCCACGAGTTCGCACACCAACTCGACTTCCTCGACAACAGCGTTGATGGTGTACCACTACTCGATAGCATGAACGCCCGTAGCCGCTGGAAGAATATCATGAATGCTGCTCTCGAAAAGCATCGTGATAGTATCGATGAACACAAGCGACTCTTCTTTCCGGTCGCTGCTGCGGAAAGTGTTACCGAGTTCTTCGCTTACGCTTCCGAAGCCTATTTCAATAGGCCAACAGCATTGATCCAACTCTACCATGAAGTATTTGAACAACTGAAGAGCTTCTACAAACTCGATACCAGCAAGAACCCCTGGTCACGCTGATGGCTCGACGATATGACGAAGAGCATCAGCCAGTATCTGATCCTGCTCAGGCAACACACTTCGCAAGTCGAGCAGCACTGCCCCATCTTCAATTCGTCCCATGATCGCTGGAGTATGCAACCGCAACCGCCTCGCCAGTTCTTCCTCACTCAGATGATCGCACTTCACGGAAATCGCTACACTGGGCACCGCTGAGGCAGGCAGTGTTCCACCGCCTACGTATGCTTCACAGTTGACAACATGCACCTGCACGCCAGGCATGTTCCCCAGATACCGGGCCAGCAGGTATCCTCGTTCCTGAACGACAGCGAGAGGCATCTCCAGCATGCGAAAATGGGGGATCGCTTGCAGTGCCTTCTCTGGATCAAGGTAGAGTCGCAGGGTTGCTTCGAGGGCAGCGAGCGTCATCTTGTCCACACGGAAAGCTCGCATCAGGGGATCATGTTCAATCTTGCTGATGAGATCAGCCCGACCAGCAATGATCCCCGTCTGCGGTCCACCCAGCAACTTATCGCCGCTGAACATCACCAGATCAGCCCCAGCCTTCAGACTGACCGAAGCCAACGGCTCATCTTTCAAACCCCATGCAGACATATCGATCAGTGATCCGGAGCCGATGTCATCAACAACTGGAATACCAGTTTGCTTGCCAAGCTCCACCAATTCAGCCAGCGAAGGAGCTTCAGTATGCCCCTCGATCCGATAGTTGCTGGCATGCACTCGCAACAGCAAAGCCGTGTTCGATGTGATCGCACGTTCATAATCGCTGATGCGGGTGATGTTGGTAGAACCCACTTCCTTCAGGATCGCCCCGCTGAGCGCCATGATCTCGGGAATGCGAAAGCTGCCCCCAATCTCGACCAGTTCGCCACGGGAAACGATCACTTCCTTGCCGCACGCCAAAGCCCGCAGCACGATCACCGTCGCAGCAGCATTGTTATTGACAACTGTTGCCGACTCCGAGCCTAGCAGTTGCCTGATCCATCCCCGCACCGCATCAGGCCGATGCGAACGTTTGCCCGTCTTCAGATCAAGCTCGAGGTTCAGATACCCTTGTGCAGCCATGCTCGCTGCTGCCACCGCTTCCTCGGCCATCGGCGCCCGACCCAGGTTCGTGTGCAACAGAATCCCCGTTGCATTGATCACGGTCCGCAAGCGAGGCTGCAACTGTTCCTGGATGGTCTCACCCACTCGTTCCGCTAGGCGTTCCATACCTAACTCATCCGTTGCATCAACTCCCTGCTGCAATTGCGTACGGATCGTCTGCAGATGGGTTCGCACCACTGCAACCAGCATATCGCGTGGATGCTTCTCCAGTAGCGATACAAAACTGCTGCTCGCCAGCACCTCATGAACCGGTGGAATATCACGCAAACTGGCTGACATAGTGTTCCTTACTGAGCTATTGCCAGATATCGTAAGTCGCCATCCCGGCGAGTGATACCGATGCGATCCAGATATTCACAAAGAGGCACCGCAAACTTGCGGGTCGTGGCGAGGATATCACGAATGCCAGCTACCTGTAGCCCTGCCCCATTCTGCAGTGCCGCCGCGACTGACTTCCGCATGACTTGCTCGTTATCGCTATGCAGGTAGATGCCTTCTGCAATCTGGACCAGATACCCTTCCGCCACACATACCTCGATGATGTCCGCCAAGGCTGCAGCATTCCCCGCCGCCTGCGGCGCAAAGCTACTCACCTCAGGAGGTTGAAACTTCGCTTCAAGAAAGCTATCTATCATCTTCTCTTTCAACTTCCGCTGATTCGTTGAAAGTTTGGGCTTATGTTCAGCCAAAGCGATGCGTTTGCCATCGCCGACGAGCACCTTGCCCTGTAGCATCGCGTCCACTGCTGTCTGAACAAAGGCATCATCGCCCAGGTAGGATAGCTGCGATTGCACCTTCTGCCGATCATGTGTGGACATCAGTGGATGAGCGGCATGCAACTCAGCAAGCATCACATGCACCCGGGTTTGTATCTCTTTCACTGCATCAGCATGAAGGGTGATCAACTTGCCCTGTGCATTCTGCAACGTGGTCAATTCTCCGCTAGCCAGCCCGTGCCGGATACACTGCTCCGCTGACACCGGCGAGAGACCTGCCCCCCGGACCAGGTCCGCCACCGTCACCCCTTGCCTGCCACAGAACCAGGCTACGCACATCGCTCGCTCTTGAATTGTCGCACTGGTCCACAGTTTCTCGACTCGTTCCAGCAACTCAAAATGCCTGCGACGTATCTTTTCAGGAGTTGCCTGCAACACCTGCCCACCACCCAGCGTCGTGGTTGCAGATGGACTGCGTATGACGAAAGGCTGACCATACACGCTGAGCGCCGGTTCTTCGAGGAAGAGTTGAGCCAGTCCCCAACTTCCCGGTGCCAATTGATCACAATCGAGTAGCGACACGGACCCCAGTACTTCGCTGGTACCAATGTGCAGCCGCATCGGGGCACGATGTTTCAGTGGTCGATCATCCGCAGGCAGATTGTAGAGCCTGACGGTCAGCACCTTGGAAGGCACCAGGTATCCCGGCGTGGCTAACTCCTGTCCCCGATGGACTTCGTCCAACTTCACGCCTGCCAGGTTGATGGCTGCTCGCATCCCCCGATGAATCTCTTCCACCGCTTGATCGTGATTCTGCAAACTCCTCACCCGTACCAGATCGCTTCCAGGCAACCAGGCTACTTCATCACCGACCTTGCAGGAACCAGAGGTCACCGACCCCGTCACCACGGTACCATGCCCCTGCACCGTGAACGCACGATCAATGGCCAGGCGGAACCAGGGCTTCTCTGCCATTATCGCGACTTGCTGTGCTGCCTGGTGGAGTGCGTCTTTGAGAGAGTCTATCCCCTGCCCCGTCATTGCAGAAGTGGGAACGATGGGAGCGTTCTCCAGAAACGTACCCTGCACCAGTTCACGCACTTCGAGTTCAACTACTTCACGTGTCGTCTCATCCACCAGGTCCGCCATCGTCAGCGCAATCACACCCTGCTTGACACCCAGTAGCTTCAATATTTCCAGATGCTCGACCGTCTGAGGCTTAATCGATTCTTTGGCCGAAACCACCAGCATTGCCATGTCGATGCCCGTCGCCCCTGCCAGCATGTTCTTGATGAACCGCTCATGCCCAGGCACATCGACAATACCCAGTCGATATTCACCTAGAGTCAAATGAGCAAAGCCAATATCGATGGTGATGCCACGGGTCTTCTCTTCAGGCAAACGGTCGCAATCAATCCCCGTGAGAGCCCGCACCAGCGAGGTCTTCCCATGATCAATATGCCCAGCGGTACCGAGGATGAGGTCGTGCATTGTCTATTCGTTAAGTGAGTCATTGACATTGTAATCAGATAGCAACAAAATCGAGCCTTGGAAATTTCATCATTGGATTGAGCATGCCCCGCAAAGACACCTCTGACAAATCCATCCCCATACCCTGGCACCGATTGTTTGGATTGTTGCTAAGTGATTATCTTGAGGGAACACCCTTCACTGTCGAACTCGAGATGGACTTATCGCATCACAAACAGCTTCTCGATGTGATAGTGGTACGCAAAAGGCCGGGAGAGTTGCTGATTCCGATGCCTGATGGACTAACTGATCTGGTGGATCACAACCTGATCAGCTTCAAATCGTTTCGCGAACCTCTCGACGACTGGGCACTGAAAGAACTCACTGGGCATTACGTCAACTACCGCAAGCAGACCAGCCCCAAGGGTGAACTCCGCCCCGAAGTGCACTATCACCTCTATGCAGTCTGCGCACGCAGCCCGCGTGAACTCCTGAAAGCTGTGCATCATCAACAGATTCAGGAAGGGGTCTACGATTGCTACCGAGGTACCGACCGTATCCGAGTGGTGGTTGCTGGCGAACTGGCACTCCAGGAGAAAAATGCACTGATTCACCTTTTCAGTGCAGTCGAACAGCGGATACAATATGGGAGAGACCATTACCAGTTACAATCCAGTAACACCAGTTCAGCAGTCGATATCATTCTGGGTGAATACATCAGCGGAGGGATCATCATGCCATACACATTCAAAGATTTGCATCGTGATTACCTGAAGACCATTCCCGCTGACCTCCGTCTGGAAGGCATGAAGCCAGAAGAGGTAGTATCACAGTTCACTACTGAGCAGTTGCTCTCTAAAATGTCTCCAAAAGCTATTCAAGCCTACCTCAAGAAGCTGGCAGCCACGAAAACAGTGGCGTTACCTCGCAAAGGCAAGAGCAAACGCAAGAAGGACTAACCATCCTTCTGCTGATCCATCTCATCCCTGGCTTTTTGTCTCGCTTTCATCAATCTGGCTGCAAAGTCATCTGCTTCAGCAGGTTTCTCTTCTGCGGGCTTAGGAGTGGATGCTTTCGGGTTAGCACCAGGCTTCTCCTCAACTGCCACAAATTCTGCAGGCGCTTCAAACCGTCTTGTCGCGACATCGCCCGTGACGATGGGCTGATTCACCGGCACCCCTGCGTCGGCTTTGCCCTTCTTCAGCCGGCCCAGATATTCCTGCGAGGTCTCTGCCAGTTCCTTCGGCCCTCGCATCTCCTGCACCATCTTCTTCGTTCGCTGGGCAATGATGGCGGGATCAACCGAGATACGTCGTAGGGCTGCATCCAGCACCAGCATCACTGCCCCTGCAAACAGGAGCCAATGCCAGATAGGTTGCAGCCGACGGGCATAGCTGCCTTCGTGCAGGAAGAGGTTATCTTTGCCGAAGGTCTTTTCATCGAGCACCCTGCCCCCAGTCACCTGGGCCAGTCGTTCCATAAGCCCGGTATTGTCTTCCACTGTCGCGAACTCAGGGGAGTAGGGAACCGCCATCGCCCCGCGACCAACGATCACGGAACGCATGCCACCCGGGCCTTCCTTGTCAGGAACAACCATACTCGCTGCCACCGAATAGTTGCCAGCTTGAGTCGTCTCGACGCTCGATTCATAGACACCCGCCGAAACAGGCTCCAGCGTGATCTCCTTGGATTCAGCATTACCGCTCGAACCAATCGTAGCTTTGATCGTACCCAGTGGCTTCTTGGCCCGGGCTTCGCGATCGCGATTGTCGATGACTGTCACCCGTATCTTGCCGTTCTCGTAACGAGACATGAGCGAGATGCCTGAATCATCCAGGTTCCGCATTGACCAATCGACCACTTTGGTCCAGAACTCACCAAAGAGCGTCTGCTGGTTCTGCACCCAGTCGCGAGCCCAACTATTGTTCGTGCCCATCGCATCGCTGGTAAATGCCACCGAGCGACCGAGGCCATACTGCCATTGTGCATAGATGGGATTCTCTTCCTCGCCAGCCAGCGGGGCCTGCATCAGCACCTGCACCAGATTCGATTCCTTACGACTGGTTCGCACGAATCCAAACAGCGTGGGGAATGCCTTCGTCCACTCCCGAAACGGATCGCCGAGCTCACTGGTCATGCGGGGCTGAAAGCCCTTTTCGTAGAGGTAACTCTGATTGAGGATGCGTGTCTCTTTCACATAGATGCTGGGCAGCTTCTTCGGATCATCGACAGCGTAGTGCCTGCCCCCAGTGGCCTTGCTCAGTTCCGCCAGTGCCGCCTGTGCCGCTGGGCCATGCGTGGTGATGCCGATGGTCGTCATCGTCACCCGGGCTTTCTTGTACTTATCCAGAATAGTCTTGTCCGTCAGCAACCCATGATCGCCATCGCTGATCAGAATCACATGCTTGGTCGAGATGCCTCGCTTTTCTTCGGTGAGCGAGTCGTAAGCCATCTTCATGCTCGGATCAAACTGAGGCATATCACCAGGCTGCATGCTGCCGAGTGCGCTCAGAATCTTGCTGCGGTTTTTGTCATCGCCCACTTCCTGAAGAGGCACATGCCAGATGTGGCCATTGTTCCCACCCGCCACCACGCCGTAGGCATAGTAAAGAATGCCCACTTCATCAATCGGGCTCAGCTTGCTGATGCCGAGTTTGGCAATCTCTTTCTGCCAGAAGTTCCCCTCTTCCATCTCGCTGGCGTGCATGATGAGCGCGAGCCCGCCCTTGGCTTGAATCTTCCTCGACCGCAATGCACAATCGACAGGCATGGCCTCTTCCAGTGGCTCGTTCTGCCAGCCACCAGAGCCGAAACTCACGTGACCACCGATAACCACCAGGCCAGTACCCTGATCTCGCACCGTCTTACGAATAGCTTCCTGCTGAGCCCGAGGCACTGCTTCCGATGGAATGTTGAGGAGGATGATTGAATCGTAGTTCGACAAAGTCAATCGGCCTTGATCGTCATCCGCGGGCAGCATGTCTGCATTCCAGACATCGATTACACGATCCCCCTTAGGCCCGGGAGCGCGAGTTAGTGCCTGCATCAAAGGAACATAACTCTGCTGAGTCTTGTCCTGCACCACGAGCAGCACCCGCCTGCCGTTGGCGGTCAGCATCACCGGCGCCCAGCTTTCGTTGTTGTCTTGGCGATCATTGGGCAGTTTGTCGGGTGTAAACGTCGCCCGATAGTTGATCAGCCCAGCCCCCTGTCCAAACCGGGCAGGCCATTTCACCGAAAGCACATTCAGACCGGGATCAAGCGTGTACCGCTGCTCAGCTTGATCGGTTTTGTCCCCCATCGCTCGAATAATCCGCAGCTTACCCGGCACCGGTCGGCCTGAATAGTTACGTGCTACCACCCGCAGCGGAATGTCCTGCCCCGGTCGCGATTCGCTAGGCACATCAATGCGATCCACCAGAATCTCTTCATCGTACTTGTACTTGAGCGGGATCACATCCATTGGTACGCCATTGAGCTTGGCTGTCCGGGCATCGGCTTCCGCATCGCCACGGTTCTCGTTGCCATCCGAGATGAGCAGGATGCGACGG
>WBZX01000819.1_pt1 | contig 26182 bp, 24 predicted proteins | sample 5204211 | NCBI WGS metagenome assembly WBZX01 (sample SAMN12344362, study PRJNA552823) | activated sludge metagenome | biome: Activated sludge suspended growth; feature: Nitrification reactor; material: Wastewater; isolation source: activated sludge from nitrification reactor of wastewater... | reverse complement strand
AACCAGCTCGACCAGGCCATCGGCCGCATCGCCGGCAACAACAAGATGACGCCGCAGCAGTTCCGCCAGGCGCTGGAAAAGGACGGCATCAACTACGCGCGTTTCCGCGAGGAAATTCGCGGCGAAATGACGATGATGCGCCTGCGCGAGCGCGAGGTGGACAGCAAGCTAGTCATCTCCGATGGCGAGATCGACCTCTACCTGGCCAATCAGGCCGCGACCGGCGGCGGTGAAGAGTTCCAGTTGGCGCACATCCTGCTGCGGGCGCCCGAGTCGGCCAGTCCCGAGCAACTGCAGAAACTCCGCCAGCGCGGCGAGCAGGCGCTCAAGCGGGCCAGGGCGGGCGAAAACTTCGCCGAACTGACGGCGACCTTCTCCGATGCGCCGGATGCCCTGCAGGGCGGCGGCCTCGGCTGGCGCCAGCTCGACCGACTGCCGACGCTCTATGCCGAAACGGCGGCGCGTCTGCAGCCGGGCGAAGTCAGCGACCTGCTGCGCTCGTCGGCCGGCTTCCATATTGTCAAGCTGCTCGGCAAGCGCGGCGGTAGCGGGCCGGCCTCGATCCAGCAGACGCATGCGCGCCATATCCTGATTCGCGTCAATGAAGTGGTGTCCGCAACCGAGGCGCGCCACAAGATGGAAGTCGTCCGCGAACGTCTGGTCAATGGCAGCGATTTCGCCGAACTGGCGCGCCTCTATTCGCAGGACGGCTCGGCGGCCAAGGGCGGCGACCTCGGCTGGATCAGCCCGGGCGATACGGTGCCGGATTTCGAGCGGGCGATGGACGCGCTGAAGGACAACCAGATCAGCCCGGTGGTGCAATCCCAGTTTGGCATGCACCTGATCCAGGTTCTCGAACGCCGCCAGCGCGACGTTTCCGAAGAGCGCAAGCGGGCCGCTGCCCGCCAAGCCCTGCGCGAGCGCCGGCTCGACGAGGCCTACCAGGACTGGTTGCGCCAGTTGCGCGACCGCACCTACGTCGAAAATCGGCTCGAAGAGAAGTAATCCTGGAAACCTCAGTTGACCGCTTGCGTTTCCCGGGGAGCCGCCTGGTTTCTGGTGTCCGCGCCTTCGCCGCGGTTCGCCAAACGGGTGGGGGCGCTACGCCGCCGCTGGCGCGCTTGGTCGGGCGCCCGGCTTTGTCGCTCCTCCTTGCGGGCACGAGCCTGCCGCGTCGTCGCTTCGCGCCCGCCATCCCGCCCAAGCACACCAGTGGCGGCGTTCAACTGAGGTTTCCAGGATGATGCTACCGCGCATCGCCGTCACCAGCGGCGAACCCGCCGGTATCGGGCCGGAACTCTGTCTGCGCCTGGCCGGTTACGACGGGCCGGGGCACCCGGTCATTCTTGGCGACCGCGGCCTGCTCGCCGCCAGGGCCGATGACATCGGACTGAAAGTTGCGTTCCGCGATTTTTGCCCGCAAAACCCGGTCGACCGCGACAGCCTCGACGTGCTGCATGTGCCGCTGGCGGTTCCGTCGGTGGCCGGCCAGCTCGATCCGGCAAACGGCGCCTATGTTCTGGCCCTGCTCGACCGTGCGCTGGCGGGGTGCCAAAGCGGCGAGTTCGCGGCGATGGCGACGGCGCCGGTGCATAAAGGCGTGATCAACAAGGCCGGTGTCCATTTCATCGGCCACACCGAATACCTGGCCGAAAAGACCGGAACGCCGCTCGTCGTCATGATGCTGGCAGGTGCCACGGAACGCGGTCCGCTGCGCGTCGCGCTGGTGACGACGCACCTGCCCCTGAAGGACGTGCCGACTGCGATCACCACCGATGTGCTGGAGAAAACCCTGCGCATCCTGCATGCCGACCTGAGACGGAAGTATGGTCTGGCGCAACCGCGCATCCTGGTCGCCGGCCTCAACCCGCATGCCGGCGAAGGTGGTTATCTGGGGCGCGAGGAGATCGAAGTCATCACCCCGGTGCTCGACAAGCTGCGCGCCGAGGGCATGCAGCTTTCCGGACCGCATCCAGCCGACACCATGTTTACGCCGCCGGTGCTGGCGCGGGGTGATGCGGTGCTCGCCATGTACCACGATCAGGGCCTGACCGCGCTCAAGTACGCCACCTTCGGCCACGGCATCAACGTCACGCTCGGCCTGCCGGTCATCCGCACCTCGGTCGATCACGGCACGGCGCTGGAACTCGCCGGTAGCGGCAGCGCCGACCCGGGCAGCCTGTTCGAGGCGGTGGCCGAAGCGACCCGAATGGCGGTTCGCCAATGAAAGGCCACGTCGCCCGCAAACGCTTCGGCCAGAATTTCCTGGTCGATGGCGGCATCATCAATGCCATTGTTTCGGCCATCGACCCGCAGCGCGGCGACACCGTCGTCGAAATCGGCCCCGGCCTGGGGGCGATCACCGAGCCGCTGCTGGCGCGCCTCGATCACCTGCATGTCGTCGAAATCGACCGCGACCTGATCGCCCGGCTGAAGAAACAGCACCCGCCAGCGCGCATGACCATTCACGAAGGCGATGCGCTGGATTTCGATTTCGCCAGCATCGGGAACGATCTGCGCTTGGTCGGCAACCTGCCGTACAACATCTCGACGCCGCTGATGTTCCATCTCGCCGACTACGTCGGCATCGTCCGCGACATGCATTTCATGCTGCAGAAGGAAGTCGTCGAGCGCCTGGTCGCCGTGCCCGGTGAAAGCGATTTCAGCCGCATCTCGGTGATGCTGCAATACCGCTTCCACCTCGAATGGCTGATCGACGTCCCGCCGGAAAGCTTCGATCCACCGCCCAAGGTGCAGTCGGCGGTGGTCCGCCTGATCCCCAGGGACGTTTCCGAACTCAACGCGAAGAGCCAGGAGAAGCTGTCGCAAGTCGTCCAGACCGCCTTCTCGCAACGGCGCAAGATGCTGCGCAATACACTGAAAGGCACCCTGAGCGACGCCGGTTTTGCCGAACTTGGCATTGCTCCGACCTGTCGTCCCGAGGACGTTTCGGTCGCAGACTACGTGCGCATCGCCAATTACCTGACGTAAAAAAACCCGCCGTGGCGGGTTTTTCGCTTCGGCGCGGCCGACTTACTTCTTGGTCGCGCAGCTGTTCATGCCGAAGATCGAATAGGCCGGGCACCAGCCCATCAGTCCCGTTGCGAGGGGGACGATGCCGATGTAGCCCCAGACCGGCAGCATGCCGGCCACGGTCGCGCCGATCAGGCCGGCGCCGGCAACGATACGTACGATTTTGTCGATACCGCCAACATTTGCAGCCATGGTGTGTTCTCCGTCGAGTAGTGGGTACGGCATCCACTTTATCCGTGACGGAGTGCTGCGTATGTAACCTTGGTCACACAGACGCCAGTTTCTGCAGCCCGGCGCGGTCGGCGATGGTCAGCTGTTCGCGGCCGAGGGCCACCAGCCCCTGCGCCGCGAAGCCCTTGAGCAGGCGGCTGACGATCTCGCGCACGCTGCCCAGTTCGTCGGCCAGTTGCTGGTGGGTGACGCTGAGCACGGTTTCGTTGCGCGCCAGCAGCAGCTTGGCGAGGCGCTGGTCGAGGCGGGCGAAGGCGACTTCCTCGACCAGTTGCATCAGCTCGCCGATGCGCTCGGCAAACAGGTGGAAGACGAAATCGCGGAACGGGGCATGCTCGACCATCAGCGTCGCGAAGTCGCGGACCGGCAGGACGAGCAGGGCCAGCGGTGTCTCGGCGATGCCGCGGGCGTTGTAGTCGGTATGGCCGAGCAGGCAGCTGGAGCTGATGATGCACGAGCCGCCGGGGGCGACCCGGTAGAGCATCAGCTCGCGGCCACTGGCGGCCAGCTTGACAACCTTGATGCTGCCTTCGAGCAGCAACGGAAAGCCCTGGCAGGGCTGGTGCTCGGCGAAGACCTGGGTGCCGGCCGGCAGGCCCATGACCGCCTGCGGCTGCAACAGCGCCGCCAGCCGCTCCACCGGCAGGCCGGCCAGGGCAGGATACAAATTGACCAGTTTTCGAGGGTCGACCGCAGCAGCCATCGCGCTTCAGCCTACGGTGGCCCACACCGGGGCGTGGTCCGACGGCCGCTCGCGCTTGCGCGGCGCGCGGTCGATGCCGGCGGCGCTGCAGGCGGCGGCCAGCGGCGGCGAAAGCAGGACATGGTCGATGCGCAGGCCGAGGTTCTTCTGGAAGCCGAGCATCCGGTAATCCCACCAGGAGAAAGTCTTTTCCGGCTGCTCAAACAGCCGGAAGCTGTCGCTCAGGCCGAGGTCGACGAAACGCCGGAAGGCTGCGCGCTCGGGGTCGGAACAGAGAATCTGCCCGGCCCAGGCCTTGGGGTCGTGGACGTCGCGGTCGTCGGGCGCGATGTTGTAGTCGCCGCACAGCGCCAGCTTCGGGTATCTGGCCAGTTCCTCCTGCAGCCACACCGCCAGCGCGTCGAGCCAGCGCAGCTTGTAGTCGTACTTGTCACTGCCGACGGCCTGGCCGTTCGGCATGTAGGCGCAGATGACGCGGATGTCGCCGACGGTGCCGGCAATCAGCCGCTTCTGCTCGTCCGGGAAATGCGGGTTGCCGGTGACGACGTCGGCGATCGGCGAGCGGGCGAGCAGGGCGACGCCGTTATAGGTCTTCTGGCCGAAGAACGCCGCCTGGTAGCCGGCAGCCTCGATTTCGGCCAGCGGGAAGTTCTGGTCTTCCAGCTTCAGTTCCTGCAGGCACAGGGCATCCGGCTGCTGTTCGGCCAGCCAGTCGAGCAGGTGCGGCAGGCGCACCTTCAGCGAATTGACGTTCCACGAAGCGATCTTCACTTGGCCAGTCCGCCCGAGGGCTTGGCGCCGTAGGGGGCGGTTTTCGGATAGCCGGCGAGGTCGAGCAGGTTGTTGTAGGAGCCGGCCTCGAAGCCGCGGAAGCTCTGTTTGCCGACCTTGAGCGTTGGCACGTAGGCGTCGCCGGCCAGTTGCTTGAGTTCGTCGAAATCTTCCTGTTTCTGCACCATCTTCTCGGTGAATGGAACGCCGCGGCTGTTCAGCACGTTGCGGGCGTCCCTGCATTGGCTGGCGCAATCGGCCGACGTGTACAGCGTGACCGGGAAGTCCTCGACGGCTTTCTTGACGGCATACGGCAGGTCAACCGTGTCGACGGCGCCACTGCCGGCCTTCGATACGCTGTGCGCACGGCCCGGCGGCGGCGTATCTGAAACGACGGTACGTCCCGCCGGGTCGACCCAGCGATAGGTCTCGGCCACGGCACAGGCGCTGGACAGCGCCAGACACAACATGAGCAGGTGTCGCATGATTTTCCTCCCGGAGCGGCTGGTTACGCCGCAATCATACCGCTGTGACGGAGCAGGGCGTCTACACTCGGTTCCCGGCCGCGGAAGGCGGTGAACGATTCGATGGCCGGGCGCGAGCCGCCGACCGACAGGATCTCGTCGAGGAAGCGTTTGCCGACCGTGGCATCGAATGGGTCGCCGGCCTCCTCGAAGGCGGCGTAGGCATCGGCCGACAGCACCTCCGCCCACTTGTAGCTGAAATAGCCGGCCGCGTAGCCGCCGCCGAAGATGTGCGAGAAGCTGTTGGGGAAGCGGTGCCAGGCCGGCGGGATCAGCACGGCGACTTCCTTGCGCACCTCGGCGAGCAGGTCCATCGCGGTCGACGCCCCGGCGGGGTCGAATTCCGAATGCAGCAACATGTCGAACAGCGAGAACTCGATCTGGCGCACCGCCATCATGCCGCTCTGGAAGTTCTTCGCCGCCAGCATCTTGTCGAACAGGGCGCGCGGCAGCGGTTCGCCACTGTCGACGTGGGCGGTCATGCCTTGCAGCACGTCCCATTCCCAGCAGTAGTTTTCCATGAACTGCGAAGGCAATTCGACGGCATCCCACTCGACGCCGTGGATGCCGGAAACGCCCAGCTCCTCGCCGCGTGTCAGCAGGTGGTGCAGGCCGTGGCCGCTTTCGTGGAACAGCGTCGTCACTTCGTCATGGGTGAAGGTGGCCGGTTTGTCGCCGACCGGGCGCGAGAAATTGCAGTTCAGGTAGGCGATCGGTTTCTGGATGCCGCCGCCGGCGCGCCGGCGGGCCCGCGCCTCGTCCATCCAGGCGCCGCCGCGCTTGGTTTCACGGGCGTAGAGGTCCATGTAGAACTGGCCGACCAGTTCGCCGGCCGGCGTTTCGATGCGGTAGAAACGCACATCCTCGTGCCAGACCGGCGCCGTGTCCGGCTTGACCCTGACATTGAACAGGCTCTCGATGACCTTGAACAGGCCGCCGACCACCTTGGGCTCGGTGAAATATTGTTTCACCTCCTGCTCGGAGAAGGCGTAGCGCGCCTGCAGCAGCTTTTCGGAAACGTAGGCGGCGTCCCATGGCTGGAAGTCGGCAATGCCGAGTTCATCCCTGGCGAAAGCCAGCAACTCGGCCATGTCCTTCGCCGCGAAGGGCTTGGCCTTGGCCGCCAGTTCGCGCAGGAAAGCCAGCACCTGGGCCGGCGTGTCGGCCATCTTGGGCACCAGCGAGACCTCGGCGAAATTCCTGTAGCCGAGCATCTGCGCGTCTTCCCGGCGCAGTTCCAGCATGCGCTTGATGAGCGGCGTGTTGTCCCATTCGGGCTTGCTCGAACCGTCGTGGAACTCGGCGGCGCGCGTGGCGTAGGCGCGGTACATGCGGGCGCGCAGTTCGCGGTCGTCGGCGTATTGCATGACCGGGCCGTAGGAAGGGGCGTGCAGCGTGAATTTCCAGCCATCGACACCGGCCTTCTCGGCAGCGGTTCTGGCGGCCTGCTTCGCATCGTCCGGCAGGCCGGCAAGCCGGGCCTCGTCGGTGACGATCTCGGCGAAGGCGTTGGTCGCGTCGAGCAGGTTCTCCGAGAACTTGGCGGAAAGCTGCGACAGTTCTTCCATGATCGCCTGGAAGCGCGGTTTTTGGTCTTCAGGCAATTCGGCGCCAGACAGGCGGAAGTCGCGCACCTCATTGTCGACGACCTTTTTCTGTTCGACGGAAAGCGTCGCGTATTCGGGGCTGGCGCGCAGCGCCTTGTATTTCTCGAACAGCTTCAGGTTCTGGCCGAGCTCAGCGTAGAAGCGCGACACTTCGGGCAGCATTTCGTTGTAAGCCTCGCGCCAGGCCGGCACATCGTTGACCGAATGCAGGTGGCCGACGACGCCCCAGGCGCGGCCGAAGGGCTCCAGGCCGTCGGAAAGGGCGCCGGCGAAATCCGCCCAGGTAGCGGGTGTCGCATCGTCGGTCAGGCGGGCGATCAGGTCGCGTCCTGCGGTCAACAGCGATTCGATGGCCGGTTTCACATGCTCGGGCTGGACGAGGTCGAAACGCGGGAGGTCGGAGAAATCGAGGAGGGGATTGTCGGCGTTCATGGTTTTCAGACGTGAAAAACGGGCGGTGGCGCCGCCCGTCGGGTTGGCTGGATGCGCCTATTCTACAAGGTCGCGATAAGCGTGCCACGAGGCATGGCCAAGAATCGGCATGATGATGACAAGCCCGAAGAGCAGCGTCGCGAAGCCGAACAGGGTGAGGGCGACGATGGTCGCCGCCCACAGCAGCAGCATGCCGGTGTTGGCGGCGAAGGCGTGCAGGCTGGTCAGCATCGCCGTCACGAAATCGCTGTTGCGGTCGAGGAGCAGCGGCACGGCGACGACGCTGAGGGCAAAGGTGAGCAGGGCCAGCATGCCGCCGAGCGCGAACCAGGCGATGACGAAGCCGGTATGTTCGCCGCTGGCGATGGCCTGCGACACGAACTGGCCGACGTTGCTTGTCGCGACGTCGCCGAGCAGCGCGAAGGCGATCGCCGAGGTGCGTTCCCAGATGACGGTGATCAGCGCCAGAACGAGACCGAAGAGGGCGATTGACTGGCCGTTGCTGCGAAAGGCGCGTAGCGATTCGATGAAGGTCGGGTGCACGCCCTTGGCGTGCTGCCGGCTCAATTCATAAAGGCCGGCGGCGAGGAGCGGCGCGACGAGGAAAAAGCCGGAGACGGCGACCATGAACAGGTGCGCCTTGCCGAGGCTGGCGAGCAGGATCAGGTCGCCACCGATGCCGAATAGCAGCCCGTAGGCGAGGCTGGGGATCGGGTTGGCCTTGAAGTCGCGCCAGCCGGCGCCGAGCCAGGCGGCGATGCGGCTGGCCGGCAGGCGGCGGATCACCGGCAAGGCGGTGGCGTGGTCGAGCTGGTCGAACGAAGTTTTCATGAGCGTCTCCTCCCTTGGATAACGCTCGTTTGACCCGGCGCAGCGCGCCGGGTTCGCACTGTCTTTAGAGCGTCTTGCCGGTCAGGCGCTCGCAGGCTTCGATGTACTTGGCGCTGGTCCGCGCGATGACCTCGGCCGGCAGCTTGGGGCCGGGCGCTTTCTTGCCCCAGTCGAGGGTTTCCAGGTAGTCGCGCACGTACTGCTTGTCGTAGGACGGCGGGTTGCTGCCTTCGGCGTACTGGTCGGCCGGCCAGAAACGCGAGGAATCGGGGGTCAGGGCCTCGTCGATCAGGTGCAGGGTGCCGGCGGCGTCGATGCCGAACTCGAACTTGGTGTCGGCGATGATGATGCCGCGCGTCGCGGCGTAGGCGGCGGCTTCTTCGTAGAGGCGGATGGCAGCGTCGCGCGCTTCGGCGCACAGCTGGGCGCCGGTCTTGCCGGTGCCCTTGAGGGCGTCGGCCAGCGTGGCGTTGCAGTTGGCGGCGGCCTGCTCGTAGGAAACGTTCTCGTCGTGGTCGCCGACTTCGGCCTTGGTCGCCGGGGTGAAGATCGGGGCCGGCAACTTGGCCGCCATCTTGAGGCCGGCCGGCAGCGCGATGCCGCAAATCGCCCCGGTTTCCTGGTAGTCCTTCCAGCCGGAACCGATCACGTAGCCGCGCACCACGGCCTCGATCGGCAGCGGTTTCAGGCGCTTGACGATGACGGCACGGCCGCGCACCTGGTCGCGCTCGTTGTCGGCGACGACCGTTTCCGGGTCGATGCCGGTCAGCTGGTTGGGAACAATGTGGCCGAGTTTTTCGAACCAGAAATTGGCGACGGCCTGCAGCACCTCGCCCTTCTTCGGGATCGGGTCGGGCAGGATGACGTCGAAGGCCGACAGGCGGTCGGTGGTGACGATCAGCAGCTTGTCGGCGTCGACCGCGTAGATGTCGCGGACCTTGCCCTTGTTGATGAGCGGCAGGCTGGTGATGGTGGATTCGAAAAGCGGAGCGGTCACGGCGATGTTCCCGAAGGCAAAACGCGAATTATAAATTAATGCGCGCCTTCGCTTTCTTCGGCAGCGAGCTTCTTGCGCATGCGCCGGGTGCCCCAGGCGACGACGCCGGCGATCACCGGGATCGAGATCGCGGTGATGATGTCGGTGTTCAGGTGGTGGAAATCCTTGGTGCCCTTGGCCAGGTATTGCACCAGTTGCGAGCCGTAATAGGTGAGGACGACGACCGACAGCCCTTCGACGGTTTCCTGCAGGCGCAGCTGCAGCTTGGCGCGGCTGTTCATCTGGCCGAGCAGCTCCTGGTTCTGGCGTTCCAGTTCGATGTCGACGCGGGTGCGCAGCAACTGGCTGTTGCGCGCGACGCGGGCCGAGAGTTCTTCCTGGCGGCGGCTGATCGCCTCGCAGGTATTCATCGCCGGCAACAGGCGGCGCTGCATGAATTCGTAGAAGGTCGGCAGGCCGGAGATGCGCGTCTCGCGCAGTTCCTCGATGCGCTGCATGACCAGCCCGTGGTAGGCGCGCGAAGCGCCGAAGCGAAAGGTGGTGCGGGCGACCGAGTGCTCGACCTCGGCGGCCAGCGCCGACAGCGTGCCGAGCACATCGCGCTCGTCCTGCGCGCTGCGCGCCTGGCCGATGTGGTCCATCAGCTCGGCCAGCTGCTTCTCGCTCTGGTACAGCCAGCGGCCGACTTCCTTGGCGACCGGCAGGCCGAGCAGCGCCATCATGCGGTAGGTCTCGATTTCGACCAGACGCTGCACGGTGCGGCCGGTCTGGCGCTGCGTCATGCCGGCGTTGAGCACGAGGAAGCGCGAGAAGCCGTTGTCGATCTTGAAGTCGGTGAAGATCCACGCCGCGTCATCGGCCACCTTGGCGGCGACCATCGTGCGGCCGCTCGGCGACAGGCTGGAGAGCACCGATTCCGGGCTGATTTCGTCGGTCGACCGCAACTCGACGTGAGTCGCGACCATCAGCTTGCCGGGGACGCCGACCAGCCATTCCGGGTGCACCGCGTCGAAGGCGGTGACGTCCGGGTGCAACTGCTCGCCGCTCGCCAGGGGACGGAAGAAGGTATAGCTGGAAAACTCGGTATGCAGCTCCCAGCGCATGCGGAAGGCGGCGGTCTCCAGCATCATGTGCGAGTCGGAACTGTCGATCGAATTGCAGACCTGGGCCTGGCACAGTTTGGCGAGGTTGTCGCGCTCGGCCTGCGCCGTCGTCGCGCTGTGCTTGAAGACCAGGTGCGAGACGAGCATCGCCCCGACCAGCGGCACCGGCGGCCGGGCGTGGAATTCGTTGTTGAGGCGCTGGCGGAGCGGATGCTCTTCCAGTCCGGCGAGCGTCAGGCGAGGATGCATGATCGGGGCGGGCGGGGTCATGTTGCGGTGCACCAGATTGTAGCGTATCAAGCCCGGGATGCCGCGCGTGATAGCAGGTAGACGCCGAATTCGCGTTCCAGGCCGGGCGCCGCGTGGTCGAGCAGGAAGCTGCGGAACTGCTGGCCGGCCGGCAGCAGGCGCTTGGCGTTCATGTGCACGACGTACCAGGTGCGCTCGATCGGCGTCCCGATCACGTCGAGCATGCTGACCTCGCCGGTTTTCAGTTCGAGCGGGAGGGTGTGCAGCGAGATCAGGCTGACACCCATGCCGGCCATCACCGCCTGCTTGATCGTCTCGTTGCTGCCCATGCTGATCGTCCGCGCCGGGGTGAACAGGTGGTTCCTGAACATTTCCTCGGCCACCCGCCGCGAACCCGAGCCTTCCTCGCGCAGCAGGAAGGTCTCCTGGCGCAGCTCGTGCAGATCGAAGCGGCGGGCGTCGCGCAGCGGGTGGTCGGCCGGCCCGATCAGCACGTAGGGGTGGCTGGCCATCGGCTCGGCGTGGGCGTCGATCTCGACCGGGATGCGGCCCATCACGGCGAGGTCGATGGCGTTGTCCTGGAGCTTTTGCAGCAGCGTTTCGCGGTTGCCGACGGTGAACTGTACCTCGACCCCGGGATGCTGCTGGGCGAAGTGGGCGAGCAGGCGCGGCATGAAGTATTTGGCGGTGCTGACCAGGCCGACCGAGAGCTGGCCGACCTCGGCGCCGAGCAGGGCCTGCAGGTTGGCCTCGGCATCCTTGATCTCGCCGAGCACGCGCAGGGCATGATGAACCAGCAGCTCGCCGGCGTCGGTCAGCGCCACGCCGCGCCCCATGCGCTCGAACAGCGGCAGGCCGACGTTGTCTTCCAGCTGCTTCAACTGCATCGAGACGGCCGGCGGTGTCAGGTGCAGTTCCTCGGCGGCGCGGGCGTAGCTCAGGTGGCGCGCGGCGACGACGAAGATCTGCAACTGGCGCAGGGTCAGGGTGCGGACAAAGTTCATGGCGGGCTGAATGGCGTGGCGGTCGGGTTCAGGTTTTACTGAATGTAGGCGGGCATCGGCGCCTCGTCAATCAGCGCGTCAGGTTGAGATAGACCATCGGCAACTGCTCGGGCAGGCGCTCGATGCGGTCGAGCACGCGCCAGTTGCGGCCGAAGATGTCGCCGACGTAGGCATCGGCCTTGGGGTCGAGGCTCAGGCAGAAGGTGGTGACGCCTGCGGTCGACAGCTCGGCGACGGCCTTTTTCGTGTCGGCGATCAGGTATTGCGGGTCGCCGACGTCGATGTCGGCCGGCTCGCCATCGGTCAGCACGAGCAGGATGCGCTTTTCGCTCTTGCGCCCGGCCAGCGTGTGGCCGGCATGGCGGATGGCGGCGCCCATGCGCGTCGACCAGCCGGCTTCGACGGCCGCCAGGCGCGCCTTGACCGGATCGTCCCAGCGCTCGGAAAAGCCCTTGATGTGGTGGTAGCGCACCTCGTGCCGGGTATTGGAATGGAAGCCGGCAATGGCGCAGGCGTCGCCCAGCTGGTCGATCGCCCAGCCGAGCAGGGCGACCGCCTCGCGGGCGGTGTCGAGGATGGTCTGGCCGCTGCCGGGCAGGGTTTCGTTGAGCGACTGCGAGAGGTCGATCAACAGCAGCACGCTGATGTCGCGGCCATTGGTACGGTGGCTGACGTTGATGCGCGGCTCGGGCAGGTGGCCGCATTTCCAGTCGACCAGCGCGCGCACCGCGACGTCGAGATCGAGTTCGCTGCCTTCTTCCTGGTAGCGCAGGCGCACCCGTTCCTGCGGCTTGAGCAGGTCGAGCAGGCGCTTCAGGCGGCGGGCGAGGACGGCGTGCTTTTCCAGCAGGCGGTCGATGTCGGCGGCGCGGCCGGCCGGGTGCAGGGCTTCATAGACGGCCGTCCAGTCCGGGCGGTAGTTCTGCGTGGCGCTGTCCCACTCGGGGTAGTGGCGCGGCGGCAGACCGAACGGCTCGGCGCTGGCCTCGGCCGGCGGCAGCGCGAAACTTTCCTCCTCGTCGCCGGCCTCGATGAAGCGCCACAGGTGACGGTTGTCGTCGCGGTAATCGACTTCGCTGTCGGTGAAATGGACGTTGGCGAACTGGTCGCTCGGCCGCCGGCTGCGCGTGACGTAGGCGAGCGCGAGATCGGCGATGCTGCGGGTCGAGGCTTCGCTGTCATCCAGCAATTTGTGAAACCGGTCCGCGAATTCGTTGAGCAACGGGTCGGCGTAGCCATGCATGGGGTCGAGGCAGGCGCGCGACAGGCAGGTCAGCCGGTGGCGCAGGCAGTTCTCGCTGGCCGGGTCGCAGGCATTGGCGTCCGGCTGCGGGTGCAGCGCCAGCAATAGCGGCCGCAGGCCGGGAAAGCGGCGCAGCAGCAGGGCGTCGATACGGGCGTCTTCCAGTGTCTCGACGGCCAGGCGCTGCAGCGGGCTCCAGTTGTCGGCGATCAACGGCTGGCTCCAGCGGCGGTGCCCGGCGAGGTGGGCGAGCATGGCGCGGTAGCGGTCGAGGCCGGAAATTCCATCCCTGTCTTCCAGCGCGTCGGGCAGGCGCATGCCGTCCGGCGCCAGGTAGGGATGCAGGCGCACCTCGGCGAAGGCGGTGGAGTAGGGCACCAGCAGGCTGTCGTCACGCCACAGGGCTGCCAGCGTCAGGTTCAGGCGGCGCTCGACGTCGGCGAACAGCGTGCCCTCGCGTTCGCGCTGCAGGATGGCGCGGCTGTCGGGCGAGTCCAGCGCGAAGTAGGCGCGCTGGTGGTCGGGGTGGTCGGCGGTGAGGCGGATGCCGTCGTCGATCCAGCGCTTGAGGCCGGCCAGCGAGACGACGCCGAGCAGGCGCGGGGCCTGCAGCAGGAAATCCGGCAGCGCCGGACTCGGCTCGGTCACGTGATGGCCGTGGATCGAGCCGGACGTGCGTGTCGCCAGATCGAGCACCAGCGTCAGGTAGTGCTGCAATGCCTCGGCCGTGCGCAGGCGTTCGGCCACTGCGCCCAGCGTCTGCAGCAGCGGCGTGATGGCGGGGCCGTTCGGCGATTTCTGCAGGCTGCGGATGGCGGCCATGACCGGCGGCAGCGTCGCCGACTGGGCGAGGCCGGTGCCGGCGACGACGTCCGGCCAGTGTTCGAGGAAGGCGAGCAGGGGTTCGGCGCCGCGCCCAAGCTTGCCGATGACGCGGGCGGCTTCCAGAAAATCCGGCAGTTCGGCGGCCGTTATATGGTGTTTGGCCGCCGCGTAGCATTCGTCGAAAACGTCGGCGGCGGCCGCGAAGCCGCAGTCGAGCACCGCCCAGGCCGCCTGCGACTCCGGGTTGGCCATCAGGCGCTGGCGGGCGTCGGCGACCGAGCGGATGCCGGGGACGGCCATCGGGCTTAGCCGAAGATGGCCGCGATGGCGTGATCCAGCGTATCGATCACGTCGGCGTCGTCGGTGATCGGGCGCACCATCGCCATCCGGCAGGCGTCGACCGGCGCGACACCGTGGCCGATCAGCGTCGCGGCATACACGATCAGGCGCGTCGAGATGCCTTCGTCGAGGCCGTGGCCCTTGAGGCGGCGGCTGGCATGGGCGACCTCGACCAATCTGGCCGCCATTTCGCGGTCGACCGCAGCTTCCGTGGCGACGATGCCGGCTTCCAGTGCGGCGTCCGGGTAGTCGAACTGGAAGGCGGTGAAGCGCTGCTTGGTCGATTGCTTGAGATCCTTCATCAGGCTCTGGTAGCCGGGGTTGTAGGAAATCACCAGCTGGAAGTCGGGGTGCGCCTCGATCAGTTCGCCCTTCTTGTCCAGCGGCAGGGTGCGCCGGTGGTCGGTCAGCGGGTGGATGACGACCAGCGTGTCCTGCCGCGCCTCGACGATTTCGTCGAGGTAGCAGATGGCGCCGATCCGCGCCGCCAGCGTCAACGGGCCGTCCTGCCAGCGCGTGCCGTCGGCGTCGAGCAGGAAGCGGCCGACCAGGTCGGCAGCGGTCATGTCCTCGTTGCAGGCGACGCTGACCAGCGGCTTGCCCAGCTTCCAGGCCATGTATTCGACGAAGCGCGACTTGCCGCAGCCGGTCGGCCCCTTGAGCATGACCGGCAGGCGGGCGGCGTAGGCGGCGGCGTAGAGTTCGGCTTCGTCGCCTTGCGGCTGGTAGAAAGGTTCGCGGCGAACCTTGTAGGCATCGGCGTTTGGCATGTCGTCTTCTCTTTCAAAGGCTGAGATGAAAAACCCCGCCGCAGCGGGGTCGACCGCAGCAATTACTTATGCACGCCCAGTTTTTCGCGCCAGCCGGGGTAGATCTGGTCGGCATCCTTGGGGAAGGAAACGAAGGCGCGGGCGAATTCCGGATGTTCCTTGGCCCACTCGATCGGGTCGGCCTTGGCCTGCCAGCATTCGTAGGCCTGGCGCAGCGATTTGGCCCCGGCCGCCGGTGAATCGATGTGGCCATAGGCGCCGCCGCCGGCAGTGTTGATGACGTTGCCGTGACCGAGGTTTTCGAAGAAACCGGGCAGGCGCAGGGCGTTCATGCCGCCGGAGATGATCGGCGTCGTCGGCTTCATGCCGTACCACTCCTGGTGATAGGCCGGGCCGGTGTAGCTGTCGCGCTCGATGATGTAGGCAATGGCGCGGTCGTCCTTGTCGCCCTCCATCTTGCCGTAGCCCATGGTGCCGACGTGGATGCCCGAAGCCCCCTGCAGGCGCGACATCTTGGCCAGCACGTAGGCGGTGTAGCCGCGCTTGGCCGAGGGCGAGGTGACGGCGCCGTGCCCGGCGCGGTGGTAATGCAGGTACTGGCCAGGAAACTGGCGGCGGCCGGTGGTCACCATGCCGGGGCCGCCAACATAGCCGTCGACGAGGAAGGCCACCTTGTCGGCATCCGGCCCGAAGGTTTCGAGGATGTATTCGCCGCGGGCGACCATTTCGTAATGATCGTCGGCGGTGATGTTGGCCGAGAAGATCTTGGCCTCGCCGGTCTCGTCCATCGCCCGCTTCATCGCGTCGTACACCAGCGGCATCACCTTCTTCATCGGCGCGAAAACCTGGTTGCCCTGCGGCTCGTCGTTCTTGATGAAATCGCCGCCCAGCCAGAACTGGTAGGCGGCGGCGGCGAAGGGCTCGGGGCGCAGGCCGAGCTTCGGCTTGATGATGGTGCCGGCGATGTAGCCGCCATTCTGGATCGGCCGGCCGAGAATGCGCCAGAGGTCGGTAATGTCTTTCGCCGGGCCGTCGAACAGCTCGATGGCCCGGCGCGGCATGTAGAAATCGTACATCTTGGCGTGCTCGATATCGCCCATGCCCTGATTGTTGCCAACGGTCAGCGTCAGGAAGGAGGCCAGCATCATGCGGCCATCGGTGATGTTGCGGTCGAAGAGGTCGATCGGATAGGCGATGCGCATTTCCTCGGTCGCCTCGTCGATCAGGTAGACCAGCGCATCGACGCCCTTGGTGAATTCGTCGGTGGTGCACACCTCGACGTTGGTGCCGGTCGAAGATTCGGCGGCGAAGTGGGCAGCCGCCTCCAGGTAGCCGTGGCCGGCCTTCGGCTTCATCTTGTAGGCCACCAGGATGTGGCGGCCGCCGGCGATCAGATCTTCTTCCCTGAGGCTGAGGTCGGCGTAGCGGTTCGATTGATCCATCGTCTTGTCTCCTTGAGTTGTTCGCGGACAGCGTTGATGGATCGAATATTAGGAAGGTCTATTGATAAATAATAGTCACGTATTTTTATGTTAATGTTCAGGGATGGTTGATTTGTTTTCTGGGGACGATGGCTTGTGACGGCCAGAACCGGCCGGTGATCACGTCCACGAAGCCGCCACTCGAAGGTCCGCCGTACTCCGATATCTGCCGTCGGATCGAATGACACTACAATTTAGTGCCCCACTCGCAGATAGGGGCTGGTTAACTGCAGTATTCCCCCCCCCCGCCTCACAGTCGATCGAGGCTGGCGATGCTGTAGCCGGCCGCCTCAATGCCACGTCGGAGATCGCTGGCGGTGGCAACCGCCTCCGGGTTGTCGCCGTGAACGCAAATGCTTTGCATGCGGGTCGGCAGGCGCTTGCCGTTGGCGCTGACGATGGCTTGTTCATCCAGCATGCGCAGGACGTGGGCGAGTGCGGCGTCAGTGCCGTGGATCATGGCGCCGGGCTGGCTGCGTGGCATCAACTGGCCGTCATCCTGATAGGCACGATCGGCGAAAATCTCAAGGATGACCGGTAAACCAATGCTTTCGCCGGCTGTAGCGAGTCTGGAGTAGGCCGGGGCCAGCAGTATCAGTTGCGGACTGATGGCATGGATGGCACGGGCAACGCAGTCGGCCAGCGCCGGATCGGCACAGGCCATGTTGTTGAGGGCGCCATGCGGCTTGACGTGACTGACACAGCTGCCTTCGGCAGCTGCCATCGCTTGCAGGGCGCCAATCTGGTAGATCAGCATCGCTTCCAGTTCGGCCGAAGGGATGTCCATGCGTCGGCGGCCGAAACCCTGCAGGTCGGGGAAGGCCGGATGGGCGCCGATGCTGACGCCACGGGCCCTGGCGGCGGCGACAGTACGCCGCATGACCAGCGGATCGCCGGCATGAAAGCCGCAGGCGACGTTGGCGCTGGCGACGATGTCGAGCAGTGCCTCGTCATCCCCCATGGACCACGCACCGAAGCTTTCACCGAGGTCGGCATTGAGATTGATGGCTTTGTTCATGACCAGGTTCCTCGGATCAAGGATACAAACCGCGCTGCTCGCGTGCAGCCAACACACGCTGACAGGCGATGATGAAGGTCGCTGTACGTAGCGACACATTGCGTTCCTCGGCCAGCTTCCAGATCGCATCGAAAGCACCGACCATGATCTGCTCGAGGCGGGCATTAATCTCCTCTTCGGTCCAGAAGAACGAAGAGAAATCCTGTACCCACTCGAAGTACGACACCGTCACGCCGCCAGCATTTGCCAGCACGTCGGGCACGACCAGAATGCCGCGCTGCTGGAGGATATCGTCGGCTGCCGGGGTGGTCGGGCCGTTGGCGCCCTCGACCACAACTTTGGTGCAGATCCGCTCTGCCCGCTCGGGCAGGATCTGGCCCTCAAGGGCGGCCGGAATCAGGAAATCGGATTCGAGCAGCCAGAAATCGTCGCCTGAAATCGGCGACGCGCCCGGGAAGCCGGCCAGGCCGCCGTTGATCTCCACGTGTTTGAGGGCGGCGTGGATGTCGATACCCGCTTCGTTGGCCAGCGTCGCCGAATGGTCCTGAAGCGCGACCACCTTGGCCCCGTGTTCATGGAAGATGCGCGCCGCGATGCCGCCGACATTGCCAAAACCCTGAACCACGACACGGGCACCCTCTACCGGCAGTTTGATCCGGTGACCGGCTTCGCGGGCAGCGATGAACACGCCGCGACCGGTGGCTTCATGACGGCCGAGTGATCCGCCAAGCGAAATCGGCTTGCCGGTGACGACACCGGTTGCAGTGCCACCGACGTTCATCGAATAAGTATCCATCATCCACGCCATGCTCTGCTCGTTGGTGCCGACGTCGGGTGCCGGGATGTCCTTGTCGGGCCCGATGATGATGCCGATTTCCGAGGTGTAGCGGCGCGTGATGCGCTGCAGTTCGGCTTGTGAATGGGCCCGCGGGTCAAGCCGGATGCCGCCCTTGGCGCCACCAAAAGGCAGGTTGACCGCGGCGTTCTTGATCGTCATCCAGCCCGACAGCGCCATCACTTCATTGAGCGTAACCGCCGGGTGAAAGCGCACGCCGCCTTTGCCTGGACCGCGCGAGAGGGAGTGCTGAACGCGGTAACCCTCGTAGTGCGCCACCGACCCGTCGTCGCGAATGATCGGCACATCGACGATCAGGATTCGCTTCGGGTGTTTCATGGTTTCGATCCACTTCGCCAGGTGACCGAGGTGCGGCTTTACCCGTTCGATCTGCTCGACGAAGCTGGCCCATGGTTCCGGCGCGTTCGGGTTGAGGTAAGACATACCGCCGACACGGCGCAGGTCTTCGCTTGACGTCTTGTGTTTGTTACTCATGTTGCCTCCTGGTTGTTCTCGCAATGTTTGTTGCTGCTATCCGATTCGCCTTCCGATCATCCTGGCGCATTGAGATCGCTGCGCCTGTTGCTCATGAGTACTCCCACGGTAAATCCGGAGGCATGCCTCGAAGGAAACCGCCAGCATCCACCACGCCACTGATCAGGTTGCAGCCGTAGAGCGCGGCTTCGTCCAGGCTCCCCGGTGGCAGGAAGGTCTGCAGCGAGTGCGCCCAGTCGGACCACCGCTGGCGCAGCTCGGCCAGGGCATGGCGGGCGGCGGCCAGATCGACCGATTGGAAGCGTAGCGTGCTGCCCGGCGGGCAGTGGGCAAGGCGCGGCAGGTCGGCGCTGATTACCGTGGCGATCTTGGGGTAGCCACCGACCGTCTGACAATCGGCGAGCAGGATGATCGGCAGGCCGTTGGCCGGCACCTGGATGGCGCCGGGGGTTACGCCGTCGGAAACGATGTCGGCCGCGGCCTTGCTGGTGTGGGCCAGGGCCGGGCCGGCCAGGCGCAGGCCCATGCGATCCTGTTCCGCAGTCGCAGCGTAGGGGCTGTTAAGAAAGGTCGCGATGGCCTCGTCGGTAAAGTGACCGGCCTGTGGGCCGAGCATGACGCGGATCGGGCCGTCGCCATGACTCAAGGGCTCGCCACGTGTTTCACGAAAATCGCGTTTGCCCAACTGTGTGCAGGGAATACGGTTACCTTTCTGCACTGCGTGGCCGTCGATGCCACCGATACCTGCACGCTGGTAGGTCGAGCGGCTTCCGAGCTGACGGGGAACGGCGCAGCCGCCGGAGATGGCAAGGTAAGCGGTACCGCCGGCGACGGCGCCGACCTTCAGGCTGTCATGGTCCTCCAGTGTCGCACTCTGCCAGGCAGGCAGCGCCTGGCTGCTGCCGTTGGCTCGCAGGATGGTCGCGGCGACATTGCCGGCCAGGGCGACGCGCAACGGTCCACTGCGTACCGCCAGAGTCGGCCCGAGGCCGCGCATTTCTATACAGGCCGTAGCCGGCGGATTGCCGGCCAGCGCGTTGGCACAATCGGCCAGTGGCCGGTCGAGAAAGCCTGACACGGCCAGGCCCTGATGGCGGTAGCCGAAACGCCCGGCATCCTGGATGGCGTTGCCGAGTCCGCCGTCGATGACTTCGATCAGCCCGCTCATACGGCCTCCGCAGCGATGCAGAAATTGGCGCGGCTTAACCGGCCGGCTGCCAGTTCGCCCGCGATGTGCTCAAACTCGGCGCGGTCCACGACACGCCAGCGTACTTGGTCGCCAGACTCGAGCAGTGCCGGAGCAGCCTCCTCGGCAGCCTCGAACAAGGGTACCGGGGTGCGTCCGAGCAGGTTCCAGCCGCCCGGACTCTCCCAGGGATATACCGCGCACATTTCGCCGGTGACAGCCAGCGATCGGGCTGGCACCACCTTGCGCGGATTGGCCAGGCGCGGCATGGCCAGTTGCCGCGGCAGCCCCCCCATGTAGGGGAAGCCAGGCATGAAGCCGATCATGTAAACGTGATAGGTGGCGGCGGTGAGCAGCGCAATGACGCCTTCCGGTGCCATGCCTTTGGCCTCGGCCAGGCGTTCGAGGTCGGGTGCCAGTTCGGCGTCGCAACAGACCGGCAACAGCCAGTGGCGACCTTCGCTGGTCGTGCTGTCGGCCGCCTCGGCCATTTGCAAAAGGCGGGTGCGCAATAGTTCGCCATCGACAGCGAGCGGATTGTAATGCACGGTCAGCGAGCGGAAGGTCGGCACCAGGTCGACGATGCCGGCAAGTGTTCCGGCATCACGAGCGGCATGGAGGGCGCCGTTCAGTCCCATGACCCGGGCGTGCAGCGATGGGTCGATGCGATCACCGAACTCGACTGTCCAGGCGCTGTCACCAAGCGGCAGCAGGGTAGGTAGATGGCTCACGATACTCAGCCCGCCATGTGCTGCGGCAACCAGGTGATGATGCCGGGGAAGAAGTAAATCAGCACGACCGCGGCGACCATCAGGAAAAACATCGGCATCGAATGACGGGCCAGCCAGGTGATCTCCTTCTTGGTCATGCCCTGTAGCACGAACAGGTTGAAGCCGACCGGCGGCGTGATCTGCGCCATCTCGACTACCAGTACGACATAGATGCCGAACCAGATCAGGTCGATGCCTGCCTTCTCGACGGTAGGCAGCAGGATGCCCATGGTCAGCACGACGATGGAAATGCCGTCGAGGAAGCAGCCGAGAATGATGAAGAAGGCCATCAGTGCCAATACCAGGGCGAATGGCGGCAAGCCGAGGCTGCCGATCCATTCGGCGAGGTGGCGCGGCAGGCCGATGTAACCCATCGCCAGGGTCAGGAAGGCGGCACCGGCAAGGATCAGCGCGATCATGCAGTAGAGGCGGGTGGCACCGAGCAGGCTGTCGCGAAAGTTCTTCCAGTTCATCTCGCCCTGGATGGCAGCGATGATCATGGCGCCGACCACACCGAGGCCGGCGGCCTCGGTGGCCGTGGCCAGGCCCGTGTAGATCGAGCCGAGCACGGCGGCGATCAGTGCAACGACCGGGATCAGGTGGCGCGAGGCAGCGAGCTTCTGCAGGAAGCTCATGTTCTGGTCGGCCGGGGGAATCTGGTCAGGGTGGAGCAACGCCCAGACAATGGTGTAGGCCATGAACAGGCCGGCCAGCAGCAGGCCGGGGATGACGCCGGCAATGAACAGCTGGGCGATCGAGACGTTGGCGGTAACGCCATAGACGATCATGATGATCGACGGCGGGATCAACAGGCCGAGCGTCCCGGCGCCGGCAAGAGTACCGATGGCGATGCTGTCCGGATAGCCGCGGCGCTTCAGTTCCGGCAGCGTCATCTTGCCGATGGTGGCGCAGGTAGCGGCCGAGGAACCGGAGACAGCAGCGAAGATCGTACAGCCGATGATGTTGGTATGCAGCAGGCGGCCCGGTAGTTTTTCCAGCCACGGGGCAAGGCCCTTGAACATGTCTTCCGAGAGCTTGGTGCGGAACAGAATTTCACCCATCCAGATGAACAGCGGCAGGGCAGTCAGGGTCCACGACGAGGATGATCCCCAAATGGTCACGGCCATGCTGTCGCCGACTGGGCGGGAAGTGAACAATTCCATGCCGATCCAGGCGACGCCCGCCAGCGACAGGCCAATCCAGACGCCGCTGCCAAGGATGACGAACAGCGTGATGATGAGCAGTGCAGTTATAGTCAGATCCATGATCGCGTCCTCTTATTCGATGTGGGCGGGTTCGCCATCCGGCGAGGCCTCGCGCAGGGTCTTGCCGGACAGCAGCAGGATCAGGTCCATCAGGAAGGCCAAGGTGAACAAGCTGGTGCCGATGGCCATGCCGAGCTGCGGAATCCATAGCGGCGTGGCGTCGAGACCAGTCGAAATATCGACGAATTCGTGCGATTGCATGACCATGCGGATGGAGTACCAGGCGAGCGCGCCGGCCATGAACACGGCGATGCAATGACAGAAGACGTCGAGCCAGCGATGGGCGGTTGCCGGCAGGTGGTTGAGCAGCAGCGTCACGCGGATGTGCTCGCCCCGGCGCAAGGTCGGTGCCAGTGCAAGGAAGGCGGCTGCTGCCATGCAGTAGCCGGCGTAGGCGTCGGCGCCGGGCAGGTCGAGGGCGGGGATGAGGCGGCCGAAGATACTGGCCAGCACGGCGAGCAGGGTGCCGATCAGGAAGAGTCCGGCAAGGTAACCGGCGGCGGAGAATAGTCGATCCAGCAGGGTGCGCATGGGGACTCCTTCGAAAAATGGATGGGCCGCCGAGCGGCCCGGGGTGGCGGAAATTACTTGCGGTAGGCGTCGAGCACGGCCTGGCCGTCGGCACCGGCTTGCTTGGCCCAGTCACCGATCATCGTGTCGCCGACCTTCTTCAGGTCGGTCTTGAGCTGCGGCGAACCGGCATCGACGGTCATGCCGTTCTTCTTCAACTGCTCGATATACCAGGCGTTCTTCTCGGCGCTGACCTTCCATCCCCGCGTTTCCGCCGCAGCGGCAGCCTTCAACAGGGCTTCCTGGCTCGGCTTGTCGAGGGCGTCGAAGGCCTTTTGGGACACGATGACCAGGTTCTTCGGCAGCCAGGCGCTGACGTCGTAGTAATACTTGACCTGCTCCCAGACCTTGCTGTCGAAGCCGGTGGCGGCCGAGGTCATGAAGGTAGTTACGGCGCCGGTGGCCAGGGCCTGGGTCAGTTCGGCAGCCTGCACGGTGACCGGCTGGGCGCCGACCAGCTGGGCGATGCGGCTGGTGTTCGGGTTGTAGGCGCGCCACTTGGCGCCCTTCAGGTCAGCCGCCGAATTGATCGGCTTGGCGCTGAAAATGCCCTGCGGCGGCCAGGCGACGGCATACAGCACTTTCATGCCCTGCTTGGCGAGGCGGGCCTCGGTGGCCTGCCGCGAGGCCTGCCACAGCTTTTGCGAATCGCTGTAGCTGGTAGCCAGGAAGGGAATCGAGTCGACGCCGTACATGGCGTCCTCATTCGAGTAGCCGGAGATGATGATCTCGCCGATCTGCGCCTGGCCTCCCTGGACGGCACGCTTGATCTCGTTGGCCTTGAACAGCGAGCCGCTGTCATGGACGGTTATCTTCAATTTTCCGCCGGTGGCCTTGTCCACGTCGGCGGCGAACTGATGGATGTTCTCGGTGTGGAAGTTGCTGGCTGGGTAGCCGGTCGGCATGTCCCACTTTTGTTGGGCGCTGACAGGGGCGGCAATCACGAACAACGCGGAAGCGGCTGCGGCGGCAAGTTTTCTAAACATGGAGGTCTCCTCGAGAGGGGCTGGCGGAAAGACGACGTTATTGATACGTTGTAATAATGCAGTAATAACGTTAATAAAACATAGACAAATTGTCAACGTTATTTTTACGTATAATAAACATGTTTAATTCCAGTGAATTCATGATGAGCACCAAGAACCCCTCCCTGACTCCCGAACAGCGTATCGTTTCCTCGTCGCACCTAGTCTCCGAAAAGTCGCCGGAACTGTCCGAGTTCGAGTTCGGACTGATCATCGCGGCGCATGCCTTCAACCGCTGGCTGATACGCTGCATGGGCGCCGCCGGGGTCAAAGACATGACCGCAACCGACGTGCTGGTCCTTCACCACATTAACCACAAAGGCACCGAGAAGCGCCTCGCCGACATCTGCTTCGTCCTCAACATCGAGGACACGCACGTCGTTTCCTACTCGCTGAAGAAACTGGCCGCGGCGGGCCTGGTCGAGGGCAGCAAGCGCGGCAAGGAGGTTTTCTTCGCAACGACCGCCGCCGGCCGTGATCTGTGCATGAAATACCGTGCCGTGCGCGAAGCCTGCCTGATGCCCGGCTTCTCCGGTGAGACCGAGGAGAACAGGCGTCTTGCGGAGATGGCACGAACGATGCGCACGCTGTCGGGCCGCTACGACCAAGCAGCACGAGCCGCAACCTCTTACTGAAGACAGGAGTGATCAGTCAGTTGATGCTCAAGGCGACTGCTTCAGTTAGAAAGCTGCCGTTGAACCAAGCAAACGGTGAATGTCTCCTTGGGTCGTTATCAGCCTCCCACGGTCAACAGCAAAAAATCCCCAAATTCAGAACTTCCCAGCACGCCATTCCGCCGCGAACACCCGCGTGTCCGCATACCACGCCTCAAAATCCACCGCGAACCCCGCCGCATCGGCAATGAACTCCGCCTCTCCCCCCGCCAGCGGATTCGGCTGGCGGGCGCGCTGGCTCATGCGGTGCAGGACGTCGGCGATGCCGGCGAGGCGGGCGTAGCTGGCGAGCCAGTCTTCGCTGGCCATCAGGGTCATGGCCGGGCGGGCGTGGTCGGGCAGGTCGGGGAGGCGGTCGGCGATGTGGCGGTAGATGTGCTGGCAGGCGTCGGCCAGCGGCGGTTGTTGCGGCCAGTCGCGGGCGAGCAGGTGGTCGTAGTAGATGTCGACGAGGATGCCGGCGTAGCGGCGCCGGGCGGGCGAGACGCGGTTGCGGCTGCGCTGGAAGGCGGGGTGGGTTTCAGCGTGGCTGTCGATGGCGCGGTGGAGCGCGACGCCGCGCGCGAGGTCGGCCGGCAGGGCGCCGGGCAGCGGGCCCTTGATCCAGTCGCCAACGACGCCGCCGACGATGAGCGCCGGGTCGTCGCCGGCCAGCACGGCGTGGGCGAGGAAGTTCATGGCGCCCTCATTGCCGCTTGATCGGCGCAGGTTTCGGGGTGGTCGGGCTGGGCGGCATGGCGAACCGTCGATGCGAGTATCGTGAACGGGAAGTGTAGCGGTTTGGCCTGGCGCGGTGCGCGACGGTTCAATGCCGCTTCCGGGCGCTTGCCCGCTTCTCCGTTCTGGCACCAATTTGGGTGGCGTTTTCATCGGGTTTCACCAGACTGGCGCACGATCTTGCTTGCCGGTGCTATCAATAAATCAATATCCGACTGTTTTTATTGGATTTTGTATTTCTGTGTGAAATGGCTTGAATTATGCATAAATATTCTTGGAACAGTACCTTGCCCGGTCTTTTCTCATTGCCTGGGTATCCCGCCACAGGATGCTCATCCGTGATGGATTCATCTGTTTATCTGCTCCCCCTTGAAAGGAGATGCCATGCCTTACCGCCAGATTCACCAGGTTCTGGGAAATCGTCCCTTCCCGACCGTCGCTCCCAACAACTCCATCCGCGAATGCGCCTTCATCATGAAGGAATGGAAATCCTCGGCCGTGCTCGTTGTCGACGGCGACCAGCTGCTGGGTATCTTTACCGAGCGGGACATCGTGTTTCGCTGCGTCGCGCTGAGTTGCCCGCTGGATAGCATTGAGGTCGCCCACGTGATGACCAAGGATCCGCAGACGATCCACCTCGACAAGCCGTTCGGCCACGCACTGCACCTGATGTACGAAGGCGGTTATCGGCACATGCCGGTGGTTGATGACAGCGGTGCCGTTGTCGGCCTGTTGTCGGCTCAGGACGCGCTGGCCCTGGATGGCGCCTTGCTCGAACAGGAACTGGTGCGCCGCGAGGAAATCACGGTCGTTCTCTGAGCCGGAGTACAACACCGACTGACGAATGTCTCCTCCCCCTCGTTTCGTCGGTTGTTCTCTCCACCGGCCTATGAGGGATTCCCGGCCCGCTCGCCCAGCGGGCCTTTTTTCTGGTCGTCATTTCGGACTCGGCTCTCCGTTCAGCGCGTTGGCGGGTGAGTCGGCAAGCATGGATTCGAGCGTGACGGCTGCCAGGCTTTCCCGTACGGCCCACGCATCGCTGAAATCCTGGTCGCGGGTGTAGTCGTTGACCGTCACCAGGCAGCGCACGCCTGCGGTCGACGCCGATTTGAGGCCGTTTTCCGAATCCTCGATGGCGAGGCAGGCAGCGGCGGGCAGGCGCAGGCGTTCCAGTACCCAGTGGTAGATGTCCGGCGCCGGCTTCTTGGCCGGGACGACGTCGCCGGCGCCGATGACCGCGAACCAGCCGGGCGCTGCCTCGCCCAGCGTGGCGCGCAGCAGGGCGTCGACGTTTTCCGGTGAGGTGGTGGTGGCGATGGCGAGGCGCAGGCCGGCGGCGCGGGCTTCGCCGATCAGCCGGGCGACGCCGGGGCGTAGTGGCAGCTGGCCCTGCTCGACGTGGCGGACGTAGTGCGCGGTCTTGGCGGCGTGCAGGCGTCTGACCAGATCGTCGAAATCGGGCCGGGCGGCGGTTCCGGCCACAC
>WBZX01000818.1_pt1 | contig 26195 bp, 20 predicted proteins | sample 5204211 | NCBI WGS metagenome assembly WBZX01 (sample SAMN12344362, study PRJNA552823) | activated sludge metagenome | biome: Activated sludge suspended growth; feature: Nitrification reactor; material: Wastewater; isolation source: activated sludge from nitrification reactor of wastewater... | reverse complement strand
CCTCGGGCCAGACCCGCGGTGAGCACTGGGCGGAGTTCGTGGGCCTGTGGGGCGACCACGGCGTGCACGGCAACGTGTGCGGCACCGCCGAGGAGTACGTCGCGTTCTTCCAGTCGGCGGTGTCGACCATCGACCAGGCCTGCGACGACTACAACCCGCCGGGCTGACGCTCTGGCGGCTGCGCCCCGGCGTGCCCCGACGCGTGCTATGGTCCGCGCCGATCTTCCGCCTCCGGGGGCACCATGGACCGCGACATCTCGCAGCTGACCGCGCACCACACCTACGGCACCTGGCGCTACCAGAAGGGCTGGGCGCCACTGCACGTCACCAAGGCGCAGGACTGCCACTTCTGGGACGCCAAGGGCAAGCGCTACCTCGATCTGTCGTCGCAGCTGGTGTGCACCAACCTCGGTCACCAGAACCAAGCCGTCGCCGACGCGATCGCCCAGCAGGCGCAGTCGCTGGCGTTCATCGGCCCCGCCTTCGCGTGCGACGTGCGGGCCGAGCTCGCGCTCGAGCTGCTCACGGTGATGCCCAAGGGGCTCGACAAGTTCTTCTTCGCCACCTCCGGCACCGAGGCCAACGAGACCGCGATCCGCATCGCGCGGCTGTACACCGGCAAGCAGAAGATCATCGCGCGCTACACCAGCTACCACGGCTCGACCGCGGGCTCGATGGCCGCCACCGGTGACTGGCGCCGCTGGACCACCGAGCCGGTCGGCACCATGCCGTGGGTGCTGCACGGGCCCGAGACCAACTGCTACCGCTGCCCGCTCGGGCGCAGCTACCCCGAGTGCGGGCTCGCGTGCGCCGACTACCTCGGCTACATGATCGACCACGAGCACGACATCGCCGCGGTGATCGTCGAGCCGGTGGTCGGCACCAACGGCGTGCTGGTGCCGCCCGCGGACTACCTGCCCAAGCTCGCCGAGCACTGCAAGCGCCGCGGCGTGCTGCTCATCGCCGACGAGGTGATGTCGGGCTGGGGTCGCACCGGTCAGTGGTTCGCGGTCGACAACTGGGGCGTCGTGCCCGACATCCTCGTGACCGCCAAGGGCGTGACCAACGCGATGGCGCCGCTGGGCGTGTGTGCGACCAGCCGCACCATCGCCGATCACTTCGACGATCACTTCTTCGCGTGCGGTCATACCTACGAGGCGCACCCGCTCACGCTCGCGCCCGCGGTCGCAGCGATCCGCGAGTACAAGCGGCTGGGGCTGATCGAGCGCGCCCGCACCGTCGGTGCCCAGCTCGGGGAGCGCCTGCGCGGGCTCGCCAGCAAGCACCCCAGCGTCGGCGACGTACGCGGCCTCGGCATGTTCTGGGCCATCGAGCTGGTCGAGAACCGCGACAGCCGCAAGCCCTTCAACACGCCCGACGACAAGGTCGCGCGCAAGCCCATGGTGGTCGACGCCGTCACCGCCAAGCTGATGGAGCTCGGCGTGTTCTGCATGGGCTGGATCTCGCATCTGGTGATCGCGCCGCCGCTGACGATCGACGACGCCGGCATCGACGAGGCCCTCGCGGCGCTCGATCAGGCGCTGGCGATCGCCGATGCCAAGTGCACCTGACTAGCCAGCGAAGCGCTCGCACCAGCGGACCAGCTCGGCCTCGAGCGAGCGGCCCTCGACCAGCGCGTCGGGGAAGCCGACGTGGCCACCGCGCTCGAACCACCGCACCTCGATGGCATCGCCGGCGGCGCGCAGCGCCGGCTCGACGCTGGCGCGCGTGACCATCGGGTCCCAGCTCGCGCCGAAGTAGGCGGCGGGCAGCTCGAGCGCGCGCAGGTGGGGCGCGACCGAGGCCCGGCGCCAGTAGTCCTCGACGTCGGCGAAGCCGTGGCGCGGCACCACGACCACCCGGTCCCAGTCGCGGATCGTGCGGACCGCGGCAATCTCGGCCGCGGTGCCGGGCATGCGTGCGCCGCGGCGCGCGACCACCTGGCGATGGCCCTCGACCAACGCGCGCAGCACGTGGGTGCGGTACAGCGTGGCCCGGGGCGCGTCGATCACCGCGGCCGAGCGCGCGAGGTCCAGCGGGGAGCACACGGCTGCGATCGCCCGCAGCCGCGCATCGCACGGGCGGCGGCCCAGGTGCAGCGCGACGTGGCCACCCAGCGAGAAGCCCACCACCAGCAGCGTGCGCGCGAACGCCAGCGCCGGGTCTGCAACGACCAGCTCGAGGTCGCCGACCAGGCCGGCGTGGTAGAGGTCCTCCCCGCGGCCGTCGGCGCCGCGCAGATCCACGCGCAGGTACGACCAGCCGCGCGCTGCGATCGCCCGGGCGGCCCGCCGCACGTAGGGACTGTCGGCGCTGCCGCCGAGCCCGTGCACGAGCAGCACGCAGGTGTCGTCGCCGCGGTGAAGTCGACCGCCGAGGCGGACCTCGCCCATCCGCTCGTCGGGCACCACGCACGACCACGGTACGTCGGCGGGTGCGGACACCGGGTGCACGCGGTCGCGCAGGTGCGGCGCCAGGGTCCAGTAGTGGCCACCGGCACGCGCATGCAGCTGCGACCACGTCGCGGTGGCTCCGCGCACGAAGCTCGTCACGACGGTGGACACACCAGCGCGGCGCACCGCCGCAGCATCGCACGTCGACGCCTGGGATCGAAGCCTTGCGCGGCCCCGCGAAGCCGGATAGTAGGGTCTCGAGGGTCGTGATGGCGTCACGACCGGCGGGTGTGGACATGGGTGAACGCAGGACGCAGACCACCGCGGGCACGGAGCTCACCGACGGCGACGGCGAGCGCCTGCTCGATCGACTGGTCGACGATCTCGCCGACAACCGCGCGCGCCCGCCGGCGCCACGCGCCCCGATCACGGCGGTGGGTCTGTGCGTCGACGACCGCCACCCGAGCTTGCCCGGTCGCGTGCGCGTGCAGGTCGAGTCGGGCGGCCATGTCACGCAGGCGTGGATTCCATCGCTCGCCCACCTCGTGGTGCGCACCGGCGACCGCGTGCTCGTGCAGGGCGTCGAGAACTGGCCCGAGCCGATCGTCACCGGCGTGCTCGATGGCTACGCGCCCGTCGAGACGCCCGCGGCCCGCGAGGCCGCGACGCTCTCGCTGCGCGCCGACGAGTGCGTGACGATCCGCGACGATCGCGATCGACCGCTGCTCGAGATCCGCTGCGGTGCGCAGGGCCCCGAGCTGCGCCTGGCCCAGCCCGACGTCGCGCTCGAGGTGCCAGGCAAGCTGACCATGCGCGCCGGCGCGATCAAGCTGGAGAGCACCATCGGTGACGTCGAGATCGATGCGGTCGGTGACGTCCGCGTGCGGGGCGAGCTGATCGAGCTCAACTGACGGCCGCCCGGGACCACCACGATGCGCCTGGTCAACACCACCCGCCTGACCGCCAAGCTGGTGCTGTCGCGCAGCCCCGAGCCCGGCGGGCACACCACGCGCATGGGCACGCTCGTGGCCAAGGCCACCTTCGCACTCGCCGGCGAGCGTCCCGAGCTCGAGGTCGCCAACGCCAAGCCGGTGCTCGACGCCGACGAGCCGAGCGAGCTCGGCGAGCTACCCTGCGATGTGCTGCCGCGGCAGCTGCCGTGCTTCGAGGTGCTGGTGCTGGGCCACGCGTGCACCACCGGCGGGCCGCAGGTCGCGTGCGACGTCGAGCTCGCGGTCGACGGCGTGAGCCGACGCGTCCGCGTCACCGGCGATCGACGGTGGCTGCCGAGCGCCGACGGCCACATCGCCGGTGCGCCGCAACCATTCGCACGCATGCCCATGACGTGGTCGCGCGCGTTCGGTGGCCACGCGCGGGTGCACGTCGACCGCGACGCCGTCGTCGAGGTCGCGGATCCCGTCAACCGTCACGGCCGCGGCTTCGATCCCGAGCCGCACGCGCGTGCGCTGTGCAAGTGGTTACGGGCGCCCGATGGCTTCCCCGTGATCGAAGACGCCGCCGCGCTGCCCAACCTCGTCGCCGCGGGCGTCGATCTGCGCATGCGTACGCAGGTGGTCGACGCGACCTGCTGGGCCACGGTGCCGCGCGACTGTGGCCTGGCCCTGCAGGCGCCGCAGGGCTGGCCCACCGCCGACAGCCCCGAGGCCGCAGCACGCCTGCAGCAGGATCGCGTGGCCCTGCGCGCGCACCCGGACTGGATCCTACCGCTGCCGGCGAGACCGCCGCGCGTGCGGCTGTCGGGCATGCGCCCCGACGGCGAGGTGCTCGCGTTCACGGTGCCGCAGCTGGCGGTGAGCGCCGACGGCAACTTCGGCGGCACTGCGGTACGCCTGCGACTGCGACCGGAGACGCTGCTGCTGTTGCCGGACGAGCGGCTCGGCGTATTGGTCTTCCGCGCCAGCTTCCACGTTGCGGCCGTGCACACCAAGGGTCGCGCGCTGCGACTACGTGTCGACGAGGGTTGGTACGGCGCGTCGGCGCCGTGAGGGAGTCGAGATGTCGTTCTACGTCCTCAACGCCACCGACATCGCCTGGCCCATGGTCATCTCGATGACCGTGCACGAGACGCTGCTGGCGGGTCCCGCCACGCCGACCCTCGAGGCGCCTGCGCCGATGTTCTGGCCGCCCGGCTTCGCGCTCGGCTGCAACAAGATGACGACCCGTGTCGTGCACCGCAAGAAGACGTTGGCGCAGCAAGGCCACGACATCGGCGTAGCCCTGCCCCACGTGAGCGTGCCGCCCGATCCCCTCAACGTGGTCGCGACCGCACTATCGGGCCGCAAGGTGAACTTCGGCTCGACCAAGGTGCTGCTCGAGAAGCAGCCGGCCGGCGCGGGCATGTTGACCGCGTGGCCGCCGACACCGATGACCGCGTGCTCGGTGCCGTTCGGACTACCGACCGGCTGCGCGCCGTTCGCTCGCCTCAACACCGTCGTGTTCGGCATGTCGCAGTCCGACTACGTGCTCGGCTGGGCCGACATCGCCGCCACCATCGTCGTGGGCATGGTCGCCGGTGCGGCCGGCAAGGCGGTCGAGGCGGAGTTCGGCAAGCTCGGCGGCCATCTCGTCGAGGGCGCAACCAAGGCCGCGCTGACCTACGCGGCTGGCTACGTGCGCTCGAAGCTGGTCTCGGGGCCGCAGAGCTACGGCGGCACGATGGAGTACCTCGGGCCGTACGTCACCGTGTCCTACGGGGTCCAGCGCGACGCCCAGGGCCAGGAGACGCGCACCGCCGAGGCCCGCGTCGGCGGCGTCGCGGGCTCGGTGAAGCGTGGGCCCGACGGCGACACGACGGCGTCGCTCACCCATGTCGAGCAGGGCCCCGGCCGCGTCGCCGTGATCGACGACCAGGGCCAGCGCACCGAGCTGGGCACCGGCTGGCGCGACTGGGGCGAGCCCATCGGACCCGCGGAGCCGACGACATGACGCGCACGTCCGCCCGCGAGACCTACGACGCGACCGTGGGCCTGCTGCCGCGGGGGCAGGCGCCGCAGCTGATCTTCGCGATCGTCAAGATCACGATCGACCTCGGCACCGGGCGACGCACCACCCCGCAACCGCTGCTGCACGACGTGTGGGATCCCGCGACGCCGGCTCGACTCGCGCCCGGCAGCGACTACTGGATCGACAAGCCCGCGTGCGACGTCACCGTCGTCGGCGACGCGATCGCGCCGGCGCCCGCGCGCGAGTCGGCCGTGGGCGTTCGTGTGGGCAACCGCGAGCTCGCCGTGCGCGTGCTCGGGCCGCGGGTGGTCGAGCACACCGCCGGCCGCGTCGGGTTCAGCGAGCCGGAGTACTTCGAGCGCATGCCGGTGACGTGGGCCCACGCCTACGGCGGCGCCGACCTGCGCGTGCCGATGCCACCCGCCGAGACCCTCGCGGCGCAGCTCGAGCGCGCCGCCGATCATCCCGGCGTCTACCCGCGCAATCCCATGGGCAAGGGCTACGTGGTGGGCTCGATCCCCGCGGGCCTGCAGCTGCCCAACCTCGAGGATCCCGCGCGACCGCTGACGCCCGAGCTCATCGCCGCGGCGAGCCCGGAGCAGTGGTATCTGCGCCCGCCGCCGGTGTGCTTCGAGCTGGTGCCGCCGTTCGTGTTCCCGCGCTGTCTGCACTTCGGCGTCGACGCGTGGTACCCCGCGCCCGACGACGAGCGCCTGGCGGAGGTGCGCGGCGGCGCGCTGCCCCCGGGGTTCCGCAGCGCGGGCCTGCCCGAGCTCGCGCGACAGGAGGCCGCGGCCGGGCTGGCCTTCCCAGAGCTGCCCGCGGGCACGCCGTTCGCGGTCGCGGGCATGTCGGCCGACGCGCGGACGCTGACGTGCGCGATGCCAGCTGCGCCGCACGTGGAAATTGCGCTCGAGGGTCGTCGCGAACAGCTGCTCGCGCGACCGCAGCTGGTGGTGCTGCGACCCAACGAGAACCTCGCGACCTTCACCTTTGCCGCCGTCACCACGCAGATGCACCGCCGCTTCATCCCCGGCATCCACCGCACGATCCCACTGACGGTGTCGGTCGACGGTGACGCGCCGATCGACCATGCGCCGCCACCGGTGCCGGCCGGCGGCGTGACGCCACCGCGTCCGGCTTGATACACTGGAGCCGCCGTGCAGGAGCCCGAACGCGGCGCCGTCCTCGGTGCATACACACTGGTCCGCTGCGAGCGCAGCGACGAGCTCGAGCAGCGCTGGCTCGCGCGCCGCAGCGACTCGGCCACCGCCGCGGTGACCATCCGCTTGCGACGCGCACCATCGGCGCGGGCGTTCGGTACCGAGGCCGAGCTCGGCGCCTTCCTCGAGCATCCCAACATCTTGCACGCGCGCGAGCAGATCGACGCCGAGCCGTGGACGGCGCTGGTCTGTGACTGGCGACCGGGCCTGTGGCTCCCCGAGCTTGCGCCCTCGCTCGAGCGGCTGCGCCAAGCGTCGGAGCCCGAGTTCGTCACGGTCGTCGTGCACATCGCCGAGGGCTTGTTGGCCGCGCTCGCCCACGCCCACGCGCAGCTCGACGCCGGTGAACAAGCCGGCATCGTCCATGGCGCCGTGCAGCCCAGCGCGGTGTGGATCGATCGCAGCGGCGTGGTCGCGCTGGCCGGGTTCGGCGCGCCGCTGGGCGACGACGATCCCAGCCGCCTGCTCGATCGCGAGATCGGCCAGCTGCGCTACGCCGCACCGGAGCGGGTCGGCACGCGGGCGCGCACGCCCGCCGCCGACGTCTACGGCGTCGGTGCAATCCTCCACAGTCTGCTCGACGGTCGGCCGTACCGCGCCGATCAAGCTGACGCGCGCGCGGTCTACCAGGCGCTGCTCGCCGGCACCGTCCCCGAGCTGTCGCGACCGGTGCCACCGCAGCTCGAGGCGCTGCGCATCGCCCTGCTCACGCGCGTGCCGGCCCAGCGCCCGCGCAACCCCGCCGCGATCGCAGCCCTGCTGCGCGGCTGGGCCCGCACCGGCGATCCAGTCGCGCGTCTGGCCGCGCTCGTGACCGATCTGCTGCGCGAGCAGGCCGCGGCCAGCGATCGCGCCAGCGAGCTCGGCGGGCCACCCTTGCTCGACGCGCCGGTCGCCGTGCCGTCGCCGTCGATGCACGCGGCACCGATGCCCGCGCCACCGATGCACGCGCCACCGATGCCCGCGCCACCGATGCAGGTTCCGCCGCGGATGCCGAGCGCGCGGCCGCCCGCGGTCGCGGACGCGGAGCACACGATCGCGATCGACGACGGCGTGCTGGCGCAGATGCGTCGTGAGAGCAGCTCGCCGATGGTCGCGGCCCCGCCGGGCATGGTGATGCCACCCGCGGCCGCGCCGCAGCCCCGCCCTGCACCTGCGGCCCAGGGGCCGACTCCGGTGCCGTATCCATCGCAGGTCCCGCCCGCGCGTCCCCCGAGCGCCGCGATGCCGATCGGCGCGCCGCCCCAGGTGCCGGTGTTCGGCTCACCCGTCTCGCAGCCGCAGGCCGCACCAGCGACGAACCCACGTGCCGCGTCGGTGCACGCCGTGCCCACGGTCGCGCCCGACGAAGAGGCCACGTTCACGCACACGGTCGAACGCAACCGCGAGAAGCGTCGCTTCCTCGGGCTCATCATCGCCGCGGCCGCGATCGCGATCGCCGTCGGCGTCGCGGTCGGGCTGGCCATCGCGAGCTGAGCTCGTTCGCCCGCGCGGACCCGGCGTCAGCCGGCGAGCAACGACCACACCCACGCGACCAGCACGAACGGTGCCGCGACGCCGATTGCGATCATCGTGCCCGCGGCTGCGAGCGCGAGATAGTCACCGGTGCGCGCGCGGGGCTCGAGCTCGTGTTGATGCCGCTCGAGCAGCGCGAGGTTGCGGGTGTTCGAGCGCCACAACAGGTCGAAGAGGTCGCCGGCCACCGGGATCACGCCGAGCAATGTGTCGATGGCGATGTTGAGCAGCATCCGTGCGATCACGACCCGCGGCACGCCACGCCGCACGGCGGCCGCCACCACCGTGAAGGCGACGCCGCCGGTGACGAGATCGCCGAGGCCCGGCACCAGCGCGCCGAGGATCGCGTCGAGCCCGATGCCGAAGCGGGTGCCCGGCACGCGCACGAGGTCGTCGAGCCAGCGCACGACGTGGCCGACGCGCTCGACCTCGGCGGTGCGGGCCAGGTGCTGCTCGGCCATCTGCTCGGCCTCGACGACGGGGTCCTGGGACGACCAGGGCTGCACGGACGTGGTGGCGGCGGACACGGGTGGCCACAACCTGCGCACGGACGCCGGCGTTGCAACCCATCCACGGAGTTTTCACGCGCTACTGCGCCAGCAAGACCGTGACCGAGCCCGCCGCGAAGGTCGCCGCAACCAGGTCGTCGTCGCCGTCGCCGTCGAGATCGCCGGCCAGCAGCCGCACGGCGGGCGCATCGAGGTCGTGGCTGCCGGTGGACACGATCGCCGAGGTGGTGTCGATGCGCAGGGTCGAGAGCGTGGGCAGGTCCTCGAGCACGACGCCGATGGCGTCGGCGTGGCCGCCGATCGCGGCGTCGAACGGCGCCGACGGCAGATCGAACGCCGCCTGCGCGACGTAGGCGCCATCGATGCGCAGCAACGGTTGCAGCGCATGATCGGCGCGGCTGGTCACGAGCAGCTCGTCGGTGCCGCTGGCATCGAAGTCGGCGGCATCGATCGAGAACGGCGCCACGCTCTCCGACAGCACCTCGAGCGGCGACCAGCCGGGGCCAGCGACGCTGCGCACCACCCCCAGCGCGCCGTCGTCGACCAGCACCACGTCGACGGCAGCGCTGTCGTCGACCTGCGCGAGCTCGAGTCCCGCGGGCTCGAACCCCGGCGGCGTCGCCAAGGTCGTGCTGCTGATCGGCCACGGCGTCGCGTCGTCGGTCGCGAGCGCGAGGTGTAGCTGCACGCCGTCACCGCCCGCGTCCACGGTGAGCATCACGAGGTCGTCACGGTCGTCGCCGTCGAAATCCGCGAAGCGACTCGATCGCAGCGCGCCCGAGGTCCAACTCGCGATGACATCGGCCGGTGAGAAGGTGCCGTCACCATTGCCGCGCGCGAACACGCCCTGCGCGTCGCAGGTGCCATAGAAGAGGTCGTCGATGCCGTCGTCGTCGATCGCTCCGACCACCGGGAACGCGCTGCAGGCCGGCACCGTGGCGTCGATCGGATCGCCGAAGCCACCGGCACCGTCGCCCTGCAGCGTCGCCGCCGCAACCACGCCGGCCTGGGTTCCGGTCACCAACAGATCGAGCACGCCGTCACCGTCGAAGTCCCCGAGCGCGAGCGCGAGCGGATCGAAGTCGATCGCCAGCGCGTGGGCCTGCGGCGGACCGAACGGGTCGAGCTCGCCGCCGCTGGACGAGCCCTCGGCGCCCGAGCTGCCGGAGGAGCTGTCGGGGTCCACGGTGGTTGCGGTCGCCGTCGTGGTCGGCCCCGAGGTGGTCGAGGCGCTGCCGGAGGGCCCGCTCGCGTCGGCGGACGCAAACGTGGTCTCGCCGCCGTCGCTCGAGCTGCCGTCGCCGGTGCCGGTGCCGACGTCGTCGCCGCACGCGGGCGCGACCACGCACCACAGCACCACCACCCGCGCCCATCCTCGCTGTCCAACCATGGGTTCCAAGGTGCCCGCCGTCGCGGGCGACCGCAAGGGTCGAGCGCGCGCCGCCGGCGGAGCGCGGACGCACATCGGGCCGACTTCGAACGAGACCGCCGCGCGACCGATCACGGAATCGCGGTGCGCCGTCCATCGCTGCACCACCGCGAGCGCGCGCGTCGACCATCGCGCTCAGTTCGGGGTGACCCGTGCTGGAACCCCTCGCGAGCCGGGGGCGGCGCCCGTGCTACGCTGACCGACGGGTCGTAGCTCCCTAAAAGATGGCGCGGATGATCACCACGGCGGCGACCGTGCTGGGCCTGCTGCTCACGCTCGCGTTGCCCATCTACCCCGACGGCATCACGCCGCTCATCGCCGGCTTCCTCGCGCTGTGCGGCATCGCGGGGCTGTTCGGTTTCGCCGACCGCAAGGCCCGCTACGAGCTGGCGATCATGGCGCCGTGGGGCGCCGCGCTCGTCATCGGCGTGCTCGTGGGCAGCATGCACAACGGCGAGTCGCAGCAGGCGATCGAGGACGCGCTGCCCTACCTGCTGTTCATCATCGGGTTGATCGGCGGCCGTGGTACCGGCCGTAGCGCGCGTCGGGTGTTACAGGCCGGGCTGTGGGTGTGCGTGATCGACAGCATCGTCTCGATCGCGCTGATGGACTCGTTCGCCGCCGGCGTGCGCTCGACCTTCAACTACTACAAGATCACCGCCGGCCTGCCGCTGGTGGGGCTCTACCTCGCGGCGGTGCTGCGCGACACGGCACCGCCGTCGCGCAGCGCTCGCAGCAAGTGGGTGCTGCACGCCGCGGTCGCGGTGGTGATGATCGTCGGCATCGTGTTGTCGGTGACGCGCGGCATGCTGATCGGCTGGATTCTCGGCGTGGTGGTCGCGGCCTACGTCCGCAAGCCCTCGCAAGCGCTGATGGGCCTGACCGTGTTGCTGGTCGCGCTGGTGGTGTGGTCGTCGGCGTTCGCCGAGCTGGGCAACGAGTACCTGCGCTTCGGGCAGGGCTCGACCATCGAGGGCCGCTTCCGCGAGGTCGAGGCCGCGTGGGCGGGCTTCGTGGCCGCGCCGTTCTTCGGGCAGGGCCTGGGCGCGATGGTCGACGTCGATGGCTTCCACAAGGCCTTCGTGCACAACCTCGCGGCCTACCAGCTGTGGAAGTTCGGCATCCTCGGGACCATGCTGCTGCTGGTGCCGCTCCTGGCGCTCGCGCGGGAGCTCGGCGGCGCATCGCGCAAGCTGCGGGCACATGCGCTCGGTGGCGCGGTCGCGGTGCTGGCCTACCTGGTCACGTGTGCCGCCTACAAGACCTACTACCTGGTATGGATCCTGGGCGCAGTGGTCGGCGCCAGCCTGAGCTTCTTCGAGCACCATCGCGCGCAGGGCAACGTGCGCGCGGTCGGTCGTGCCAGCGCCGCCAACAGTGAGCGACTCGCCGGCCAACGTCGATGACCCGCGGCACCGACGAACAGCGTCGACTCGACGCGATCCGAGATCACGCGCAACCCTGGCAGCGGTGGGGTCCATACCTGAGCGAGCGCCAGTGGGGCACGGTGCGCGAGGACTACAGCGCCCGGGGCAGTGCATGGGAGTCATTCCCCCACGACCATGCCCGCAGTCGCGCGTACCGGTGGGGTGAAGACGGGCTCGGCGGCTGGAGCGACGATCACCAGCTGCTGTGCCTTTCGGTCGCGTTGTGGAACGGCCGCGATCCAATCCTCAAGGAGCGCCTGTTCGGCCTGACCAACGCCGAGGGCAACCACGGCGAGGACGTCAAGGAGCTCTACTGGTACCTCGACGCACTGCCCTCGCACGCGTGGGCCTCGATGCTCTACAAGTATCCCCAGCGCGCGTTCCCCTACGAGCGCTTGCTGGCGGAGAACCGCGCGCGCGGGCGCGGGCAGGCCGAGTTCGAGCTGCTCGACACCGACGCGTTCGACGACGACCGCTACTTCGACGTGTTCGTCGAGTACGTCCAGTGCGCGCCGGGTGACACGCTCATGCGCGTGCGCGCGATCAACCGCGGGCCCGAGCCGGCGCCGCTGTGGATCGTGCCGCAGGCGTGCTCGCGCAACCGCTGGTCGTGGACCCACGCGCCTGGCCATCGGCGCCCACGCATGCAAGGCCGCGAGCCCGGGGTCGTCGAGCTCGACGACCCCAAGCTGGGGCGGATGTGGCTCTACCACGCGCTCGAGGCCGAGGCGTTGTTCAGCGAGAACGACACCAACGTGCGGCGGCTGTTCGGGCTCGACGACGTGCACGGGCCCTTCAAGGACGCGTTCCACGAGTACGTCGTCGACGGCCGTCACGACGCGCTCGCGCACCAGGCCGCGGGCAGCAAGTTCGGTGCGCTGCAGCGGTTCGAGCTCTCGCCGGGCCAAGAGGTGCAGACCTTGCTGCGCTGCACCGCGGCGCCGTGCACGACGCCGCTGGCCGACGCCACCGCATGGTTCGAGCGCCGACGCGCCGAGGCCGACGCGTTCTACGACGCAGTGCAGTCGGACATGCCCGAGCCCGACGCCCGCGCCGTGCAACGGCAGGCGTTCGCGGGGCTCGTGTGGTCGAAGCAGTTCTACCACTACGATGTGCGCCAGTGGCTCGAGGGCGACCCCGACCAGCCGCCACCGCCCGGCGATCGCCGCGGCGGCCGCAACAGCAACTGGCGCCACCTCAACAACGCCGACGTCATCTCGATGCCGGACACCTGGGAGTACCCGTGGTACGCGAGCTGGGATCTCGCGTTCCACTGCCTGCCGCTGGCGATGATCGATCCCGAGTTCGCCAAGGCCCAGCTCGTGTTGCTGACGCGCGAGTGGTACATGCACCCGTCCGGCCAGCTACCGGCGTACGAGTGGGCCTTCGACGACGTCAACCCGCCGGTGCACGCGTGGGCGGCGTGGCGCGTGTTCAAGATCGAGGAGAAGCACCACGGCGGGCGCGGCGACCTCGCGTTCCTCGAGGGCGTGTTCCACAAACTCATGCTCAACTTCACCTGGTGGGTGAACCGCAAGGACGGCGAGGGCCACAACATCTTCCAGGGCGGCTTCCTGGGGCTCGACAACATCGGCGTTTTCGACCGCAGCAAGCCGCTGCCCACTGGGGGCTTCATCAATCAGGCCGACGGCACCGCCTGGATGGCGATGTACAGCCTCAACCTGATGCGCATCGCGTTGGAGCTGGCGCAGCACAACCCCGTCTACGAAGACATCGCGACCAAGTTCTTCGAGCACTTCCTACACATCGCCGAGGCCATGACCCGCGAGCTCGACGAAGGCCCGGGGCTGTGGGACGACGACGACGAGTTCTACTACGACGTGCTGTCGCTCCCCGGCGGACAGCGCGTGCCGCTGCGGCTACGATCGCTGGTCGGGTTGATCCCCATGTGCGCGGTCGAGGTCATCGATCCGGCGCTGCTCGAGAAGCTACCGGCGTTCCGCGAGCGACTCGAATGGGTGCTGACCCACCGCCCAGAGCTGGCCAAGCTGGTGTCACGCTGGCAAGAGCCCGGGCGCGGCGAGCGACGGCTGCTGTCGCTGCTGCGCGGCAGTCGGCTCAAGCGTCTGCTGCGACGCATGCTCGACCCCGCGGAGTTCCTGTCGCCGTTCGGCGTGCGCTCACTGTCGGCCCACTACCGCGAGCAGCCCTATCACCTGCCGGTCGATGGCCACGCCGTCACCGTCGCTTACGAGCCGGGCGAGGCCACCACCGGGCTGTTCGGCGGCAACTCGAACTGGCGGGGGCCGATCTGGTTCCCGATCAACTTCCTGCTCATCGAGTCGCTGCAGAAATTTCATCACTACTATGGCGACGAGTTCGTGGTCGAGTGTCCGACCGGCTCGGGCACACACCTGACGCTGGCCGCGATCGCCGAGCTGCTCTCGCAGCGACTCACGGCGTTGTTCCTGCGCGACGCCGACGGTCGACGACCGGTGCATGGATCGCGTGCGCGGCTCCAGAGTGACCCGCGCTTCCGCGACTACGTGAGCTTCTTCGAGTACTTCCACGGCGACACCGGTGAGGGCCTGGGCGCATCGCACCAGACCGGCTGGACCGCGCTGGTGGCCAAGCTGCTGCAGCCCCGCTCGAGCTGACCGGGCCGGCCGCGAGCGCCCGCCGTGGCGCCGCGACGTGGTTTTTGCCGCGGCGGCTTCACGGATCGGCACGCGGGCGGGAACCTGTCGGCATGTCCCGGCGCAACGCCCTGGCCCTCGGTCTCGCGCTCCTGCTCGCAGCGCCGGTCCCGAGCGCGGCGGCGGCCCCCGAAGACGCCACCGCGACGGCCGCCGAAGACGCCACCGCGGCGACCCCCGAGGCCACGACTGGCACCTGGCTGCGCCTGCGGGGCGACGACGACGACCTGCGCGAGCGCATGGACGCCGCGCTGCACGACGAAGCCCGCGCGCGCGGGATGGTCGAAGGCGAGTCAGCACTGCAGATCGACGAGGTCGAGTGCGAACTCGCCGACACCGCGTGCCTGACCGCCGTGGGTCGGCGGCTGCGCACACAGTCCCTGCTGTTCGGCGCGCTGTCGAGCGACGACATCCGGCAGCTGCGACTCGCCCGCCTCGACGTCGTGACCGGCACGCTGGTGCGCGAGTACCAACAGCCGCTCGCGTCCGACCAGCTCGCGGGCGAGGGCTTCGTCCGCGTCGTGGCGGATGCCATCACCGCGCTGGCGGTCGAAGGCGATCCCGCGTGGGCACCGCAAGCCTCGCCGTCGCCCGTGCTTGCTGCGCCCGCACCACCGCCGCCACCGGCACCCGAGGTCGCGAGCGATGCCCCGCCGGACGCTGCGCCCGGACGCCTGCGCTGGGGACTCGCCGTCCGTACGCCGCGGTGGCAGTGGGCCGGCTTCGGTACCGGGATCGCAATCGCGACCCTCGGCCTGGTCTCCGGCGCCGTCGCCTCGGCACAGCTGCGCACGTCGCTGCCCGAGAAGCTGGTCAAAGCAGTGCAGGACAGCCTCACCGACGCCAAGGCCACGAACGACATCCCGCCATCGACGCCCGACTACTGCGTGCTCGCACGGCAGTCGTCAGATGGCGGCAAGACGGTGAAGAACGTGAGGGTCACCAGCCTCTGCAACGACGGCGAGAGCTTCGAGAAGCTGCAGATCGCAGGCTTCGCCACCTTCGGCGTCGGGCTGGCGACCACCCTGGTGTTCACAGGACTGCTCTACCTGCACCGCGGCAAGGCACTGCGCCGCGACGCGCGGCGCCCGAGTGTGACGGCGTGGACGACGGGCCGCGCCGGCGGCGTGATGTGGACCGGCCGCTTCTGACATCGGCGAGCACGACGGCTCGCCGGTGGATCACGTCGGCTCGCCGGTGCGGCCGAGGTACCACCGCAGCTCGCGGGCCCACCGCGCGAGGTCATCCACCGTGACCACCGCGGTGTTGCCCGCACGCTCCTGCAGCGCCTCGACCAGCGCCTGCTTGGCCCGTCGCATGCGACTCTTCACGGTGCCGAGCGGCAGCTCGAGCACGACCGCGACCTCGGGCAGCGGCAAGTCCTCCCAGTAGTGCAGCTCGAGCGGCAGCTGCAGATCGAGCGGAAGCTGCCGCAGCGCGGCCAGGAGCCATCGCTGGGTCTGTCTTCGCGCTGCAACCTGGCTCGGCGAGGTGAGTGCAGCGGCATCGAAGAGCTCGAGCGCACGGTCGCGGCGTTGCTCGCGATCCTGCTCGCGATACTCGGCGACCAACACGCGATGGGCGATGCCCAGCAGGTACGCGCGAAACGGCAGCTCGGCGGGCACGCGCTCGCGCGACTCGACGCAGGCCAGCATCGTGCGCTGGATGAGATCGGCGGCGCGGGTGGGCACGCGCGCGGCGAACAAGCGACACAGGCTGGGGAAGTGCAGCTGCAGCAGGCGATCGCCAGCCTTCGCGTCGCCACCGCGCCAGGCCTCGAGCAGCGCCCGCGACTCCTGGTCGCTCACCGCAGCGTACCTCCCACGGCAGCGAGGTCGGCCTCGATCGCCGCCGACTCGGCATCGTCGACACCCTCGGCGCGCTTGATTGCGGCGGCGCGGGTGAGCTCGACGCGCGCGGCGGCGAGATCGCCCTGCGCGCGGGCCAGCAGCCCGAGATCGTGGTGGACGCCGGCCAGCCGCGGGTGCTCGGCACCGAGCCGCCGCTCCAGCAACGCGAGCGCGGTCGCGAACTCGCGCGCCGCGGCGGCGTGGTCCCCGAGCTCGCGATCGCTGATGCCGAGGCCGTGCCACGCGACCCCGGCCGCGATCGAGTCGGCGCCGAGCTGCGCTTCGATCGCCGCGACCGCCCTGCGCGCGACCTCGCGGGCGAGTTCGTGCTCGTCGAGGTGACGCAGCACGTTGGCGTAGTCGATGAGCAGGATGCCGTGGTTGGGACGCACCGTGCCGGGTCGCTCGTGGATCGCGACCACCGGATCGAGCAGAGCGCGCGCGGCCGCGGGGTCGCCGGCCTCGTCGAGCGCGCTGGCGAGGTTGATGACGGTGTCGAGGGTCTCGTCGTGCTCTTCGCCGAGCAGCTCGCGACGCAGCGACAGCGCCTGCCGCAGCTCCACGATCGCCGCCGCGGCGTCGCCACCGGCCAGCAGGATCGAGCCCAGGGTGTAGTGCGCCAGCGCGACGTCGGGGTGGTGCTCGCCCAGGGCATCGCGCCAGATCGCCAACGCCTCGCGACAGGTGACCTCGGCGCGCGCGCGTTGCCCCGATGCCAGCAACGCGGTCGCGAGGTTGTGCAGGGTGATCGCGAGGTCGGGATGGCGATCGCCCAGCCGCGGTCGCTTGTGGGCGACGACCGCTTCGTAGGCGTCGATCGCCGCCGCGTGATCACCAAGGTGCGTCCATGCGCCGGCGAGGTTGTCGCGCGCGCGCATCGACGCCAGGGTCTCGGGCCCACCTTGGGCGAGCTGCAGCTCGAGATCGACGCGATAGTGTTCGGCCGCCCTCGCCCACTGACCACGCGCACCGGCGAGGTGCCCGAGCTGCCGCTCGACCTCGGCGCGCAGCCGCGTGGCTTCGCCGGCGCGGGCCAGCGCGGCCCAGGCCTGCCGCGCCCAGTGATCGGCCAGCTCGAGCTGCCCGCGATGCAAGCCCGTGACACCCACCGACAACGCCGCCGCGTGGACCGCCGCCGCGCGCTCGTCGAGCGCCTGCGCGTGTTCGAAGCTCCACGCGAGCATCTGCTCGGCGTCTGCGTAGCGGCCGTCGCGGTCGAGCGCACGCGCGATCGAGATCCCCGCCCACACCCGCGACGCACCGGTGTCGGCGCCACTTCGGATCGCGAGCATGGTCGGTGCAGCCGCGGCCGCCTGCTCGGCGGCCTCGCGCACGCGCCCGGTCGCGAGCAGGGCTTCGATCTCGATCATCTGCGGATCGACGCCGTCGGGCACCGTCCAGCGGCGGGCCGCACCGCAGTCGTCGGGGTCGACCAGCTGCTCGACGGCATCGACCGCACCGAACGCCGCCTCGGCGCCGCCGTCCCGCCAGTGATGCACGAGTGCGACGCCACCGGCGCGGGCCCGCTCGAGGCACGCGACACTCGCAGCGTCGCGCTGGACTTCGCACGCCTGCGTACGCGCGCGGGCCCACGCGGCACCGAGCGCGCTCATGCGATCGTCGAGCGCCGCCATCGCCCCCACGGCGACCCCCGGTGCGTCGCGGGCAAACACGCGGGCGACGGCCTCGCGGGCCTCGCCGTTCCACACCTGCGACCAGCCGGGATCGTCGGGGGCACACGCGCTCGGCGTCGGCGGACCCCGCATGGCCACGCCCACCTGCACCGTCAGCGCGACGCCGCCGAGTACGAGCGCGACGGCACGTGCACGCGGGCCCCGAGCCGCACGACGGCTCGCAGACTCGAGCGCTGCCAGCAACGTGGACATGTCGGGCCAGCGATCCGACGGCGCCGGCGCGAGGCCACGCTCGATCACCCGCACCAGCCGCGCCGAGACCCCGGCTCGCCGCGGTAGCACCGGCGGCGTGCGCTTGAGCGCCACGAGCTCGTCCATCGTCGTGAAGCGCGGGCGTCCCCACAGCGCCACCCGCAGCGCGAAACAGAACGAGTACTGATCGGCGCGTGGATCGAGCACCACACCGGCGTGCTGCTCGGGCGCCATGAACATGGGCGTCCCCAGCACCACGCCCTGTTCGGTCTCGACCCAAGGGGCGCTCGCGACCGCGTGGGGCGATGGCGGCACCAAGCTGTCGTCGGTGCCGCCGCGGGGCAACGTGAGGCCGAAGTCGGCCACGCGGACGCGACCATCGCGACCGACCAGCACGTTGTGGGGCTTGAAGTCGCGGTGCAAGAGTCCCTGCGCGTGGGCGGCCGCGAGCCCGCGACCAGCAGCCACGAACGCCGCCACGATCTCGGATGGCGCGCGCGGGGTCTCGAGCCACGCGGCCAGATCCTCGCCCTCGACCAGCTCCATGACGAGGTATACGCCGCGGGTGGCGATGCGGCCCTCGGCGATCCACGGCAGCGGACCGTCGAAGCGACCGACATCGTAGACCGCGACGACGTTGGGATGGGCGAGCCGCGCGAGCGCTTGGGCCTCGCGGAGCAGCCGTTGGTCGCCACCCGCAGAGCCCCGAGCGCCGCGATCGGCACGCACGAGCTTGATCGCGACCTCGCGTGCCAGCTGCGGATCGCGGCCGCGCAGCACGACGCCCGCGCCACCCGAGCCGAGCGCGGCGGTGACCTCGTAGCGACCGAAGCGGATCTGCGACACGCCTCCGCCGAAGAGCCGCGCCCGCACCTCGTCGAGCAACGCCGCCTGACCGGGCATCGTCGAGGTGCCAGGACCCCCTGCGAGCGCCGCGTCGAGCAGCTGCTCGGCCCACGCGACGGTGGCCGTGGAATCCACGACCCCACGCTACCGAACTCTGCCGCGCCGCGCTCGCGCGGCGGCCGTGGCCGGGCCCCTAGCCGCGCGCGCGCGCCGGCGACTGCGATCTCGTGGCGGTGCTGGGGGCGGTTCTGCGGGCGGGCGACGGCGAATCGGGAAAATTCGCGAGCCCGTGATCCGCGAGCCGCCGCGCGCCAATTGCCGCGCGAGGACCGACCATGCCGACACCCCAGACCGCGCGTTCGCGCTTCGCCGCCGATACTCGATCGCCGTTCGCCCTCGCCCTGCTGCTGCTGCTGGCGAGCCCCGCGCTCGGCTGCACCGGCGAACCCCCTCGTCCGCAAGGCGGCGGCGACGACGGCATCGTCGGGGTCGACGGCGGCGACAGCACCACGCTCGAGGCCGACCCGACCACCGGCAACGCGGCCAAGCTCGACCTCGGCGCGCCAACCGATCTGCCGCTGCCCGATGGAGAGGACTGCGCGAGCACCAGCGTCGGCTCGTCGCTGCGGCTGCGGCCGATCGACGTGATCCTGGTGGTCGACACCAGCTCGTCGATGCAGCCGGTCAGCAACGCGGTCGAGCTGACGCTCGGCACCTCACTCACGCAGAAGCTCGCCGACAGCGGACTCGACTATCGCGTGATCGCGATCGCAGGCTACGGCGCAGGTGCGGGCCTGTGCCTGCCGGCGCCGCTCGGCCAAGACGACTGCAACCCGCCGGGCCCGCTCGCACCGCTGGGGCCGCTGCTCTACCAGTACTCGGTCGGGCTCGGTTCGGGTTCGTTCCTCGAGGCGATCCTCGGCACCTACGGCACGCCACCGTCGGCCGCGCAGTCGGCACTCTACACGGTGCCGCCGAGCGGCTGGGGCGAGTGGGCGCGGCCCGAGGCCCTCAAGGTCTTCATCGGCATCACCGACGCCGCATCGATGTCGAACTCGATCGCAGGCGGCACCGCCTTCGATGCCGACCTCCTCGCGCTCGCCCCCGAGCAGTTCGGCACCCCCGAGGCCCGCAACTACATCTTCCACACCATCGCAGGGCTCGCGCAGAACAACCCTGCCGAGCTGCCGTGGCCGCCCGACGCCCCCATCATCAACAGCGACTGCGTCGGCTTCAGCGGCAAGGAGCCCGGGCAACCCATGCAGCAGGTCAGCGTGCTGACCGGTGGCCTGCGCTTCCCGCTGTGCGAGTACGATGCCTTCGATGCCGTGTTCGATGCGGTCGCCACCGGCGTGGTCGAGACCGTGCCGGCGTCGTGCGACATCGCAGTGCCCGTGCCCTCCGATGGCGGCACCATCGACCCCGACACCATCGAGGTCGACTACCACGCCGGCGACGGCCAGACCCACGTCCATCACCAGGTGCCCGACGAAGCGGCGTGCGACGGCGCGGCCTTCTGGCTCGACGGCGACACCATTCACCTGTGCCCGTCGGCCTGCGCGACGGTGCAGGCCGATGACGCCGCCGAGGTCGAGGTCCGCTTCGGCTGCGACGTCGGCTACGACCCGAACGGCTGACTCGTGCTCGTGCCCAGGGCCGGAATCGAACCAGCGACACACGGATTTTCAGTCCGTTGCTCTACCAACTGAGCTACCTGGGCGGGTCGCTCTCGGGCACCTACGGCACCCGGGGGTCACGTAGGTACGCGATCTCCCCGGCGGCCGTCAAGCCTCAACCGATGGCCGCACCGCTGTCGCCCTGGGCGACGCGGATTGTGTTCTGCACCGCTTCCATGAAGGCGCCGCGGGCGAGGGGATGTTCATCGAGCAGCTGGCCGAGGCCGTCGGCCAGCAGCGGCAGCGTGTAGGCCGACGGGTTGCAGCACAGCAGCCACTCGCGCAGCTGTTCGCGCACCACGCTCTCGGCCCGCACGGCGTCGTGGCCGGTGCGCACGTACTGCTCCGCGAACTGATCGCGGATGCGGGCGAGCACGGGCGCGAGATCCCCGGACATGATGCGCGAGATCTCGTCCTCGGTCTCCTGCGACATCGGCGAGTCGAAGGCGCCACTGGTGTGGGCCGAGAGCAGCTCGCGCAGCGCGTCCGTCTGCACGCCGACCAGCGCACGCACCGGCGCGACCGCGGTGTCGCGCTCGAGCAGCGCGACCACCGTCGCGTCCTCGGTCAGCGGGATGACCATCATGCGCGCGGGGCCGAAGTTGATCAGTAGCTCGCGCAGCGGCACGCCGACCGTCTCGGAGGCCACGGTCATGCGTCTCACGGTCTTGGCGACGTCGTTGGCGATGGCGGCCGGCAGCCCGCTGCGTGCCCCCGCCGCCATCGCGCCGTCCGAGGTCGCGATGAGGGCCCCGCGCACGCCTTGGATCGCGCCCAGCTCTTCGAGCAGATCGAGCAACTGCTCGCGGGTACCGCCTCCGCTCATTCGACCCCCATCACGGCGTCACGCACCGCCTCGGGATCGGCCCCCGGCGCCACCGACAGCACGGCCGAGGCCGCGCCCATGCTGACCATCACCATCTGCTGCCCGTTGACCGAGCGCGCGACGACGCCGTCGAACACGTTGAAGCCGAGGGTTCGCGCGATGCGTGCTGCGCCGCGCATGTAGAAGCCTGCGAGCGTGACCAGCGAGCTGTTGGTGCGCATGTCCTCGGCGAGCACCTTGCCCGTGCTCGAGATGATCGCCACGCCGTTGATGCCTTCGAACTGCCAGAATTGGTCGAGCATCCCGCTGCGCGTGTCGGGATCGTCGAAGATCGCGTGACCGGCCGCGGTGCTGAGCGCCGCCGAGTCGTCGGAGCCGACCATCGACGACTCGCCGAACGGCACCGGCTCGGGCTTGCTCGTCGCCGAACGCAGCTTGGCGATGGGGTGGGTGGACTCGTCGAGTCCGACGCGCCCGACCACCTGCGGCACCGCGGGCTCCTCGGCGGGCACCGACGGCACGACGGGAGGCCCAGGGTCATTGGCGAACGGATCTTCGAGGTCGATGACGTCGCCCAGGTCGCTCAGGTCGTTCAGATCCTCGAACGAGACCTCGTCGGCGGGCACGACCTCCTCGATCACCGCGGCCGGCTGCGGCGTCGGCTCGGGTGCCAGCTCGTGCGGCACGGCGGTGCCCTCGCCCTTGCCCGCGCCGATCATCCCGAGCGTGCCCTCGTCGGCCTGTCGCGCGGCTTCCATGAGCAAGTGCGTGCTCGAGCGCGTCACCGTGTGCAGCGGCGCGCGACGGTTGAACAGCTCGCGGAAGGTGCCGCGGTTGACGGCGAGCAGCATGTAGAAGGCGGTCTCACCGCGATATTGGTCGTACTCGCAGTGCACGATGTCGCCGTGCTCGAACCAGATGAGCCCGCGGCCCTTGGGGGTGTGGACCTCGACCAGCTTGTCGCGACCCGACAGCGCGATCATCTGCACGTAGTCGAAGAACTCCAGCTCGACCGCGTTGCCGTAGAAGCCGCGACGTGGCCCGCTCTCCTCGAGCGCAGCAATCACCGCCTCGGTGTCGATGGGCTTGTCGAAGATGCGGATGTCGCCGGAGGCGCCGTAGAGCTCGCGCATCTCCGGCGTCAGCACCGACGATGCGATGAACGCCTTGGTCGACGGCGTGTAGCTTCCGATCCACTGCAGGATCTGAGTGCCGTCGGCGCCCGCGATGCGCACGTCGGTGATCACCGCGTCGAACGGCTCGCTGCGTAGACGATCGATCGCATGACGAACGCTCGTCGCCGAGCCGGTCTCCATGCCGGCCTTGCGCAGCGCCCGTTCCAGCGGGAAGCGAACGTTCACGTCGTCGTCGACGACGAGAACTCGCATCGGCACCTTCGCCGCGGCTCGGGCCGGATCGGACACGGGGGAGGATGGTATCGGGCGAACCCGCCGCGACCGAAGAAAACCAGGGAGTTCGCAGCTCGCCGCGAGCGCAGGAGATCCCGGTCGCGGCCCCGCGGTACCCATCCCAGGCCGCCGCGCAGCGGTCCACTCGCCCTCGGGCGGGGGCTCGAGCGCCTGCGCGCAGGGCGATCGATGGCCGAAATCCTGTGTCGTCTCCGCGCGCCTGGCCGAGATCGGAACCCGGTTTCGCCGCGGTTGCACATGGTCGATCCACCATTAGCGCGTGATCGCGCAATCCATCAAAGGCACGAGTTGATCGGGTAGTCCGCATCGCGTCTGCGATCGCAGTTCCGGGCCGATGTGCCACGGTCCCATGGTGGATCGGCGCGGGAATGCACGGCGCGTGACAACACCCGCATGACTCCGCGCGCGGCCTTTCGGCCAATGTGGGCTTTTTCGCCCATTCTGCGAAAGCACGTCGGGTATTTGTTCTTACAAGAAAAGGCTTTTCCACCAGCTCGATTTCACGTACAGTGCGGACATGGCGATTCTCCTGGAAGACCTCAACCTCCGCAAAGCCGAGAAGATGATGTGTCTGCAAGCCCTCGAGAAGGGCGGCAGCATCGTCGAGGCCGCGCTCCTGCTGGGCATCACCCGCCACGCGCTCAAGCGCCGCATGATCAAGCACCGCATCGACTGGCCATCCGCGCAGCAGCGCGAGGCTCGCCCGGCGGAGGTCACGCAGCTGAGCGCACTCGAAGGCGCCTAGCGGCGCCAGGTCGAGGGTCCGCTTCGATCGCCGGAGCCTCCGAGCAAGACCCCCCCGGTCGCCACACCAAAGACGCCGCCGTCCCCATGCCCTACTCGGGGGCGGCGTCGTCTTCGTCCTCCGACAGGACCTCCCGCGAGGCCGCCTCGACTCGCCCGACCAGGGTCGCGACCGCCGCGTGCACGACGGGTTCGACCTCCGGCACCGTCAGGTCGGTGCGAGCCAGCAGCTCCAGCGCGCTGGTCCAACCTTGGATGAACGCGGCGAGCTGCGCCGGCGCCAGCCCTTCGCTGCGGGAGAGCAGCAGCTCGCGGACGAGCAGTGCGAGCGGGTCGAGCGAGCGCGGCGCGTGGGCAGTCATTCGTTCCGAGGGCCGGACGAGGCGCCGGGTTCGGCGACCAGGACGAGCGGCCGCGCAGTGTACCGCGGAGCAATTCCGCCAACCAAGATCGCGGACGAGCTGGGGTGCTCCCCAAGCGGGTGCGCGTGCCGGTGCTATCGTCCGCAGCCATGAACTCAGGGCCAGACCCGCGGGTGCTCGCGAAGGCGATCGATGACGTGGTCGCCTCGTACGCCCTGCACGGCAACATCAACCACCTCGACGGCGCCAACCTACCGTCGCGGGCGCTGGTCTCGGCGCTGCTGGCCGATCTGCTGACCATCGTCTTCCCCGGCTACTTCGTCGAGGAACAGGTCGACGCGCTGACGTCCCGGTACTTCGTGGGGGAGCGCTGCGCGAGGGTGCTCCGCGGCCTCGAGCGCGTGATCGCGCGGGCGTTCGCGGCCGACGGCGCCGAGACCCCCAACGCCAGCCTGGTGCGCGCCCAGCCGATCGCGATCGGCGTCATCCAAGAGATCCCCACCCTGCGGGAGCTGCTCGACACGGACGTCCAGGCCGCGCTCGCGGGTGACCCAGCGGCCGGGAGCGCCTCGGAGATCATCATGAGCTACCCGGGCATCGAGGCAATCGCGGTGCATCGCATCGCGCACTGCCTCCACGTGCGCGGCGTGCCGCTCATCCCCCGCATGATGTCCGAGCTCGTGCATCGGCAGACCGGCATCGACATCCATCCCGGCGCCACCATCGGCCACAGCTTCTTCATCGACCACGGCACCGGCGTGGTCATCGGCGAGACCTCGCAGCTGGGCGATCGCGTGAAGATCTACCAGGGCGTGACGCTCGGCGCGTTGTCGGTCAGCGGCCGCGAGGCCCACGCGCGACGCAAGCGACACCCGACCATCGAGCACGACGTGACGATCTACGCCGGCGCGACGATCCTCGGCGGCGACACGGTGATCGGTGCCGGCTCGACCGTCGGCGGCAACGTGTGGCTGACCCACAGCATCCCGCCGGGCACCACGGTCATGCTCGACAAGCCTTCGCTGCGCTTCGTCGCACAGGACGGCTGAGCGCGCGCACGCGCACGACGCCCACGCAGCGGGCGGTGCTCAGGCGCTGCGGGCAGTCGCGCGGGCGGTCGCCCGGATGCGACCTCGCAGGGCATCGCGCACGATGTCCTTGGCGTCCTCGTCGAAGTTGCCCTCGACCATCCACCGCAGGTACGCCCGCTCGGTCGGATCGGACGCCACCCAGCGCAGGCTCTTGCCCCGCAGGCGTCCGAAGTTGAACACCGGCTCGTTGTCCCGCCATGCGAAGCGGCGACCAGTGTCGCAGTAGGCGTCGTTGTGCTGCACCGACAGCCCGTGCAGCGACTCGAGGTCGACGCCGAGATCGTCGTAGCGCTCGAGCTGGCCCGCGAACACCTCGAGCGAAGCGACCGTGTCGGCCTCGGCGCCGTGGGCATCGAACAGCTCGCGCCCGCGATAGAACCGCAGCGCCGCCGCCAGGTTGCGCGGCTCTCGCTGGTGATAGATGACCTGCGCGTCGACCAGCCGTGCGCGCGAGAACTCGACCATGCGACCGGCCCGCACGAACTCGGCCTGGAGAATGCGCAGGTCGAAGCGGGTGATCGAGAAACCCGCGAGGTCGGCGTCCGCGAACACGGCGGCGAGCTCGGCGGCGACGTCGGCGAAGCGGGGCGCGCCCACCAGGTCGGCGTTGTGGATGCCGTGGATGTCACTCGCCTCACTGGGGATGCGAACGCCGGGATCGATGCGCCAGGTGCGGGCGGGCTCGATGCCGACCGGCAGCGGGCTGACACGCAGCACCGAGATCTCGACGATGCGGTCGGCGATCGGATCGGCACCGGTGGCCTCGATGTCGAAGAACACCACGGGCCGACGCAGGCCCGCCACGAACGCGGCGAAGCGCGGACCGAGTTCGTCGAGCGTCGGCGCACGCACGGCTTGCACGCCCGCACGTTGGCCGCTGACCGGGGAATTCTGCTTGGAATCGTCCATCGTCGGATGCGCGCAAACGCATGCGCGAGACCGCGGTGTACCACGGCGCCGCCTCCAACGCGCAAGCGGACGTCGGTGACGCGCAGGCGGACGCAAACGGACGTCGGCGGAGGAACCCGCCCCCGCCTGCGGCAACCCCTGCTTGGATGTCGCGCGGGCCCCTGATAGGTTGTGCTGCCATGAGAGTCGGCCGCTTCTTCGCGTCGTGGGTGTGTTGTGTCGTCGTCAGCGCCTGCGCCGACGAGCGCGAGGGTGATACTGCGGATGCCGACACGATGGCGCAGCTGAGCCTCACCGGCGGTGGTTCGGGTGGCAGCCTCACGGGCGCGGGCGACTCGGCGGCCGACGACGACGGCGTCGAGAAGCTCGACGTCGGCGCCACCGGAGGCGCGGTCGACTGTCCCGAGGGTCAGGTCTGCGACGACTGCGTCGAGGTCGAGCACACGCCGTGCGACGGC
>WBZX01000817.1_pt1 | contig 26195 bp, 20 predicted proteins | sample 5204211 | NCBI WGS metagenome assembly WBZX01 (sample SAMN12344362, study PRJNA552823) | activated sludge metagenome | biome: Activated sludge suspended growth; feature: Nitrification reactor; material: Wastewater; isolation source: activated sludge from nitrification reactor of wastewater... | reverse complement strand
TCCTCCTCGGTCTTGCATTCGGACTGGTGAAGGGCGATGGGCTGCACGACGCGTTCGCTGGCTCCTTTCGCTTCGACCCCGCTGGCGGCTGGTGGTTCATGAACCTGGGTCGCAACCTGGTGTACCCGCTCGAGGCCTACTACCACTTCCTGTTCTTCACCATCGTGCTGGCCTGCCTGCGCCGCCGCTTCGTGCGTGCCGTCCTCGTTTCGTTGGTACTCGCTTTCTCTCACCCATTCACCGGCGTGGCCACCTTGTTGATGCTGCTTGCGTGGGGAGCCATGGAACGCTGGTACATGCGCTCCGCGATCCTACCACGGTGGTACCTGCCCGCACTTGGCTCCATCCTGCTGCTGGCGGTCATCTACTACGGCGTGGTGCTCGCGCGCGACGCCGAGCACGCCGTGCTCACGCAACAATGGAAGATCGCCTGGACGGAGGACGCCATCACCTTCGTACCGGCCTATGCGTTCGTTGGCCTGCTCGCGTTCGCCTACCTCCGTACCCCACCGCGTGCGCTCGCGTTCCTGAAGGCTCCGACCAACCGCCTGCTGATCGTGTGGGGCCTCACGTGGTTCGCCTTGGAGAACCACGAGTTCGCCGTGACACCCGTGCAGCCCTTGCACTTCACGCGCGGCTACACGTGGTGCGCATTGTTCCTTGTGGGTGTTCCCTTCCTGGCCGACGCGCTCCAATGGATGCGGGATCACTGGAACAAGGGCGTGGCAACGGCGGTCATCAGCGTTTGCTCCATCCTCTTCGTACTGGACAACACCGTGTGGATGGCGATGCAAACGCGGGCGAACGCACGTGGCGAAGGAGCGAGCATCCACACCACCCGCGATCAACGTGCGCTGTTCGCGTGGCTGGCCCGCGAAGCGCCGGGCAATTCGCTGCTGGTGGCCAACGACCCCATGACGGCCTACCTCGCCTTGGTGTACACGCCGCAGCGCGCGTACTACTCGCACCACTACAACACGCCGTACACCGAACGTCGTTATGCGGCGCTCATCGCGTACTTCCAAGGGCACGTTACCGATCCGCTACTGCAGGGTCCCCTGTTGGCCGTGGTGTATGAAGGCAACGGCCCGTTCGTGTTCGCGGACCAAGCACAGTGGCTGTACGCGAACGCCTCCTACACGGTGTACCGCATGCCGGGCTCAGTGCAGTTGGAACCGTAATCCGAAGAGGTGCTGCATGCCGGGTGATACCAGCGCGCCGAGACCTGCATAGTCGCTTACGAGCAGCGAGGGCCGCACCTCATAGAAAAGGCGCAGGTTGCTCCAGAACGAACTCGTGCGCCCTAGGCGGAAGTCCACACCGGCCAACACATAGCCTCCGCCGAAGAGGGACGAGGACATGCGGTGGACCTCATGCGAAAGGGTCCGCGTCCGATCCGCTTGTGTGTTGTGATACACCTCTGTACGGTGATCGACCGTGTGGAACAATTCCGCTCTTCCGTTGTACGTGACGCCCACCAGCACACCCGCACCAACATACCATGACCAACGCGATGCTGATACACGTCGGAGTTGGACCGCAGCGTCCAGCGCGATGCGCGAACGAGTGGCGGAGGTCCACACGGTTTCGGACCAGATGGAATCCACCGGATAGATCGCTCCGGTGACCTGCGATACCAAGGTGTCGTAGGACCCTGTAAGAGAGCGGCTCCATGACCCTTGCATGTCCTCGCCCCCCAGCGCGTTCATACCCACCCGCAGTCGTTGCTCGAAATGGCCTTCTTGCGGGTGACGGCGATGCAGGTCCAACGACACACCAGCGAACACACTACCGGACCCGTAGCTGTAGCCAGGGCCGTACGTGGCATATCGGGGTCCGTACCAGCCACCGCCGAAGTAGCCGCCACTGGGATCCACCAGCCGGGAGAGGTCGCTGGAAAGCAAGGCGGAGTTGGGAAGCATGTCATGCCAATCGGCCAGGTCGAACACCAGCTCGCGCTGCACGAACGCGCCGAAGGCCAGTTGCCCATCCGTGATCAAGGGAGGCGATCCCTCATGGACCTCTTGCGCAGACGTCTGTAGCGAAGCCAACGCGATGCTTAGCAGAAAGGAAGTGACGGGTTTCCGCATGGTGTGACGAACGATGCATCAACGGCGAAGGACCGCGATCCTTGTCCTCAGGCCGGAACTCCCTTCAGCAGGCCCTTGCGTACGAGCAACTCAGCGATCTGCACGGCATTGGTGGCGGCACCCTTGCGCAGGTTGTCGGCCACGATCCACAGGTTGAGCGTGCGCGGCTGCGTCTCGTCGCGGCGCAAGCGTCCCACGAACACCTCATCGCGACCATTGGCGATCAAAGGCATCGGGTATTCATCCTTCGCGGGGTCATCGAGCAAGGTGATACCCGGCGCCTCGCGCAACAGACGCCGCACTTCGTCCATATCGAACTCGTTCGCGAACTCCACGTTCACCGATTCGCTATGGCCGCCCGTGACCGGCACGCGCACGGCCGTAGCGGTCACACGGATACGCGGGTCCAGGATCTTCTTCGTCTCCAGCACCAGCTTCATCTCCTCCTTGGTGTAGCCGTTGTCCGTGAACACGTCGCACCGCGGGATCACGTTGCGGTCGATGGTGAACGGGTAGGCCATCTCACCCTTCACGCCATCGCGTTCGTTCTGCATCTGCTGCACCGCCTTGGCACCCGTGCCGGTGACGCTCTGGTAGGTGGATACGATCACGCGTTCCACGCCGAACGCCTTGTGCAACGGCGCCAGCGCCAGCACCATCTGGATCGTGCTGCAATTCGGATTGGCGATGATGCGGTCGTCCGGCGTGAGCACATCCCCATTGATCTCCGGCACCACCAGTTTCTTGTCCGGCATCATGCGCCACGCGCTGCTGTTGTCGATGACCGTAGTGCCCACCTCGGCGAAGCGCGGAGCCCATTCCAACGAAGTGGTCCCACCGGCGGAGAACAGCGCGATCTTCGGCCGTTTCGCGATCGCGGTCTCCATGCTGAACACCGCATGGTCCTTTCCACGGAAACGCACCTGCCGACCCACACTGCGTTCGCTTGCCACGGCGAGCAGTCCGTCCAAGGGGAAGTTGCGCTCCTCGAGCACCTTCAACATGACCCCACCGACCAATCCGGTGGCACCGACGACAGCGACTTTCATGAGGTTGCGGTAATGAGCTTGGGTGGTCGAAACTACTACCTTTCCCTCCTGCCCTTCCGCCATGTTGCAACGCTTTCTTTCCCGCCTGCTGTGCCTTTCCCTGGCCGCCCTGTGCACGGTGGCGAACGCCCAAGTGAACGATGACTTCACCGATGGCGACTTCACCACCGGCACCGTCTGGAGTGGCAGCACGGGCCTGTTCACCGTGGTGGACGATGCGGGAGACCAGCGCCTGCGCAGCGCAAGCCCCGGCGCGGCCAACTACCACCTGAGCACGCCCAGCACGGTGGTGGACGATGCCTACTGGGAGCTCTTCTTCGACCTACGCTTCGCCACCAGTGGCGCCAACTACGTGGACGTGTACCTGATGAGCAACGCCGCCGACCTGAGCAGCGGCGTGAGCGGCTACTTCGTGCGCATCGGTGGCACCGCGGACCGGCTCGAACTCTTCCGCAGCGATGCGGGAGCGCCCACTACGCTCGCGCTACAAAGCCCGGACGCCGTGGTGAACAGCAGCACCAGCAATCCCTTCCGGTTGAAAGTGACCCGTTCCGCCACCGGGCTCTTCACACTACAGTACGACGACGGCAACACCGGCAGCTACATCACGGCCGGTACAGCCACGGACGCCACCTACAGCACCGCGTCACACTTCGGTATCCGCATTGAACAGAGCAGCGCGGCCAGCGCCATCAACAACCACTTCTTCGATGATGTGCAGGTGGCAGCGATCCCCGTGGACAACACCCCGCCCGCCATCCAGAGCGTGATGGCCATGGGCGCCACACAAGTGGACGTGCTCTACAACGAACCCTTGGACCCCGCGTTCGTCGGCAACTACGACATCACGCCGTTCATCGGTGTGAGTGGCCAGGTGCTCGACGGCAGCAACGCGGCCCTGGTGCATGTGACCCCGGCGATCGCGCTCACCAGCGGCAACACCTACGGGTTGAATGGATCCGGCGCACAGGACCTTGCGGGTAATGCCTCCATCGATGCTGGTGTGTTCGAGTTCATGTACGTGGTACCCACCATGGCGCTGCCCGGCGACGTGGTGATCAACGAGATCATGGCGGATCCTTCACCCACGGTGGGCTTGCCCGATGCTGAATTCGTGGAGATCCACAACACCACGACCAACAAGACCTTCGACCTGACCGGGTGGACCTTCACCGATGGTGGTACGACGGCCACCTTGCCCATCGCCACCCTGCCTCCAGGCGGGCACGCCATCATCGTGGACGATGCCACGGCTCCGCTCTTCGCCGCGTTCACGAACGTGATCGTGGTGACCACCTTCCCTTCCTTGAACAACGACGGCGACCCGCTGGAACTGAAGAACGCATCGGCCACGGTGATCGATGCCGTGAGCTACTCCCTCACGTGGTACCAGGACGCGGTGAAAGCGCTCGGCGGCTGGACCTTGGAACGCATAGACCCAAGCACACCTTGCAGCAGCGCGGCCAACTGGATCGCGAGCAACGATGCGGCAGGCGGAACACCATCCGATGTGAACAGCGTGTTCGCCATCGTGCCGGACAACACGGCGCCTACGCTGACCGGTGTACAGGTGAACAGCGACAATGTGATCATGCTCGTCTTCAGTGAAACGATGGATGCCGCCAGCCTGGCCAATGGCACCTATACCATCACACCCACCATCGCTGTGGTGAGCGCCGTCGTCATGGGAGGCAACAGTGTGCAACTGGATCTAGCCAACGCACTTACGACCGGCACGTTGTACACGGTGACCGTGGGCGGCGTGAGCGATTGCCCTGGGAATCCCATCGGCAGTGGGAACAGCGCCACCTTCGCGCTGCCCGAACCCGTTCAGGTGGGCGACGTGGTGATCAACGAAGTGATGTACGACCCCGTGGTGGGTGGAACCGACTTCGTGGAGCTCTACAACCGATCCAGCAAGACATTGAGCCTGGCCGGATGGAAACTCGCGAACGTGACCGCTGGCGTGGTGGCCAGTCCGACCACCATCTCCGCAGCCTTCCTCTTGCTTCCCGGGGAATACGTGCTGATCACCGAGGACGGCGCCAATGTGGCGAACACCTACCCGCGCAGCCGCGTGGACCGCTTCCTCGAGACGGATCTGCCCAGCTACAACAACGGCGAAGGCAGCGTGGTGCTACAAGCACCGGACGGCACCCAGCTGATCGTTTCGACTACTCGGACGACCTGCACTTCACCTTGGTGAACGCCCCCGAAGGCTACAGCCTGGAGCGCGTGGACCCTGCACGCCCAACGAGCGACAACACCAACTGGCAGACCGCATCGGACGTGGCCGGTCGCGCCACCCCGGGGTACGTGAACTCGCAGTATTCCGCCACCGCGTCGGCGAGCGGCGAAATGACCATCGAGCCCGCCATCTTCAGTCCGGACAACGACGGCTTCGAGGACCTGCTCACCGTGGTGTACCGCTTCGATCAGGCGGGCTTCGTGGGCAACCTGTCCGTGTACGACATCGCCGGTCGCGAGGTACGCAAGCTGATGGAGAATGAACTGCTCGGTACTGAAGGCGCCATCAGCTGGGACGGCACCGATGCGAACAGCGGCAAAGCGCGCATGGGGCCCTACATCGTGATGTTGGAAGTGTTCGACCTGGACGGCAACACGGAGCGCTACAAGAAGACGGTGACCCTTGCCCACAAGTTGAACTGACGCGGCTGGGCATCTCGATCTTCCGTTGTTGGCATTCTCTGCGCCTTTGCGCGTCGGCGCCCCTTAGCATTCCGCAACTTCGTCCCCGCTATGACCGACCAACTGACCAAGAGCCAGGAGCTCATCGCCCGCCGCAAGGCTGCCGTGCCGAACGGGGTGGGCATGTTCAACTACGCCACGGCGGCGAAAGCGAGCGGCGCCACCATCATCGACTCGGACGGCCGTGAGCTGATCGATTTCGCCGGCGGCATTGGTGTGGTGAACGCAGGCCATTGCCCACCACCCGTGGTGAAGGCCATCCAGGAACAGGCTGCCCGGTTCCTGCACGTGAGCTTCAACGTGGCCAGCTACGAGCCGTACATAGCGCTCTGCGAAAAGCTCAACGCGCTCCTTCCGCATGGCGGACCAACGAAGACCTTGCTTGTGAGCACGGGCGCCGAAGCCGTGGAGAATGCGATCAAGATCGCGCGCCAGGCCACCAAGCGCCAGGGAGTGCTCTGCTTCACCGATGCCTTCCATGGCCGCACCATGATGGCGATGACGCTCACCAGCAAGGTGGGCTATAAGCCGGACTGCGGCCCCTTCGCGCCGGAAGTGTACCGAACACAATACCCCAACTTCTACCGTTACGGCGCCGGTCGCAGTGAGGCCGAGTTCGTGAAGGCGGAATTGCATCGCCTCGAAGAACTCTCGCACAACACGGTGGCACCGGAGAACCTCGCCGCCGTGATCATCGAGACCGTGCAGGGCGAAGGCGGATTCAACGTGGTACCCGCGGCCTACTTGAAGGGACTGCGCGCGTGGTGCGACAAGCACGGCATCCTCCTCATCTGCGACGAGATCCAGAGCGGCTTCGGTCGCACGGGTGCGTGGTGCGCCTATGAACAGTTCGGCGTGGTGCCGGACATCAGCACCTGGGCGAAGAGCATGGGTAGTGGTATGCCGATCGCTGCGGTGATGGGCAAGGCCGCGATCATGGACAAGGCGGGCCCCAGCAGCATCGGCGGCACCTACATCGGCAACCCGGTGAGCTGCGCTGCGGCACTGGCCACCATCACGTACATGGAGGAGATCGACATCAACGCGAAGGGCCGCCACGTGGGCAACGTGATACGCGCGCGCTTCGAGAAGATGAAAGCCAGGCATGCGTGCATCGGTGATGTCCGCGGATTGGGCGCCATGATGGCGATCGAGTTCGTGAAGAACGGCGACCCGATGCAACCCGATGCCGACACCTGCACGGCACTGATGAACGCCTGCGCCAAGCGCGACCTGGTGGTGATCAACGCCGGTACCGAGAAGAACATCATCCGTGTGTTGAGCCCGCTCGTGATCAGCGATGAGCTGCTGAACAAGGGGCTGGACATCATGGAGGAGGAATTGGAGAAGATCGTTGGATGAACGCAGGAAAAAGTGAATGGGAATTGGTGAATAGCGAATGGGGGCCGCGCTTCCCGTTCACCATTCGCCATTCGCTATTCACCAATGAACTATTCACCGTATGAAACCATTCTCCATCGCCGGCATCCAGATGCGCACCTCCGCTGCCAACAGCAACGTGGAGGCCATGAAGCTGAAGCTCGACCTGCTCATGAACATCTATCCGTGGGTGGACATGGTGCTGTTCAGCGAGCTCTGCGCCTACGGTCCGCTAACGGCCAATGCACAGCCGGTGCCCGGCGAGTTCGAGCAGGAGATGTGCGCCATGGCGGCCAAGCACGGCATCTGGCTGCTGCCCGGCAGCATCTTCGAACTCAAGGGCGAGCACATCTACAACACCGCCACGGTGATCGACCCCGAGGGCAGCGTGGTGGCGCGCTACCGCAAGATGTTCCCCTTCTACCCGTACGAGGTGGGTGTTACCGGTGGCGATGAGTTCTGCGTGTTCGACGTGCCCGATGTAGGTCGTTTCGGCGTGAGCATCTGCTACGACATGTGGATCCCCGAGACCACGCGGACACTGGCGGTGATGGGCGCGGAGGTGATCCTGCACCCCACGCTCACGGGAACCATCGACCGCGAGATCGAGCTGAGCATCGCACGGGCGAGCGCCGCCACCAACCAGTGCTACTTCTTCGACATCAACGGGCTCGATGCCGGCGGAAGCGGACGCAGCATCGTCTGCGGTCCGGAAGGGCGCGTGGTCTACCAGGCCGATGTGAACGAGGAGTTCATCCCCATCGAGATCAACCTGGAGAAGGTTCGCCGCAGCCGCGAACTGGGCGTGTTGCGTCTGGGCCAGCCCATGAAGAGCTTCCGCGACCGGCCGGTGAACTTCGATGTGTACACACCGGGCGTGAAGCATCCGTACCTCGAGGGCCTCGGGCCCTTGATCAAGCCACAGCGCGTGCAGGAGTTGGGTGAATTGCAGAAGTTGGATGAAGCGCGTCTGGCGCACGAACCGAAGCCGCATATCGTCACGTCCTTCCGTCCCCCCAGCGAACAAACACACTAGCCATGGGCAGCACCGTAGGTAGTAGCAAGCACCACGCACGCCTCAAGAACTACATCAGCTGGTTCGAGGTACCCGTGTACGACATCCATCGCGCAGCGGCATTCTACAACGCCATCTACGGCATCGAGATGGAGATCAGCGTGAACGGCGACTTCGCCATGGCCTACTTCCCCGCCGACGATGGCGTGGGCGGCGCGCTCATCGCCGGGCCGGGATGCTACCCCAGCGACACCGGTTCGCTCATCTACCTCAACGCCGGCAACGACCTCGACGGCGTGCTGGGCCGCGTGGAACTGGCGGGTGGCCGCGTGATCATGCCCAAGACGCTCATCAACGCGGCATCGGGCAGCTTCGCGCTCTTCCTGGATAGCGAGGGCAACCGTCTTGCGCTGCATGAGGGCCCAACACGTACCACTGCTGCGCCCAAGGCGGCGAAGAAGGCCGCCGCCAAGCCTGCGAAGAAGGTGGCTGCGAAGAAGAGCGCGAAGAAGCGCTGATCCGCTGGGGCGGCCTCACGCGTGTACGCAAGCCGGGCGTAACGATCACCGTGGACCTTCTTCCGCACCTGCGGATAGCAGATGACCCACGATGCGGTCTGCAGCATCACCCGTTCCGAAGCACCGGTGCGGTGATCGTTCCAGCCCGACCATCCGCTCGAACTCCGTTGCGAGGCGATCCACATCGGCGGGTGGGCAGAGCACTCCGTACAACGCTCTCACAGCTTCTGGGCGTTCCGTTCGATCGCGCAGGATCATCAGCGGTATGCCCAAGTGTGTCGCCTCCTCCTGTAATCCGCCCGAGTCGGTCATGATCACGGCATAACGACCTGCCGCTTGCATGAGCTCGTTGTGGGCCAGCGGCGGAAGGACCCTCAGATTCGCCGGACGTTGCTCGCTCCCCTCGGACAGGAAGGTGTGTATGTCCGGGTGGCTATGGCCCACCCAATCGAAGCGCAGACGGGGGAACCGAATGGCCAGTGCCCGCACGGCACCCATCACACCGTTCAATCGCTCACCGCGGTTCTCCCTGCGATGGAGGGTGATCAACACCGTGTCCCGCTGCTGCCCAAGCAACGGATCACCCGCGAAGGACAGGTTGTCGATGCCGGTATTGCCCGTTACAACGATGGAGGCTTCGGCTACGCCTTCGCGCAGCAGGTTCTCGCGTGCATTCATCGTGGGCGCATAGTGGGTGTGCGCAAGGCGCGCGATCGCACGGCGGTTGAACTCCTCCGGGAACGGAGCGGTGATGGAACCGGAGCGAAGACCTGCTTCCACGTGATGCAGATCGGCACCGATGCCCTGCGCCGCGAGCGATGCGAAATAGGTGGTGGACGTATCGCCTTGTACCAGCACCCGGGTATGCGGCCCACAGCCCATTCCGCGCAACAAGCCCACCAGCTGCGGTACCATGCTGGCGCGTTGTTCGCGTAGTGTTGCGCCGTGCGGCCAACCCGTTGCACGCAGGTCCGGCTCCAGTCCCGCAGCGGCGCTTTCCAACAAGCCGTTCTGCTGCCCGCTGAACACCACCACCAAACGTTCCCGCGCACCCCACCTCTCGAAAGCCCGCACCAAGGGTGCACACTTGATCGCTTCCGGCCGCGTGCCGATGATGAGGAAGTGGTCAGGCTTGTGCATGCGGCATGGCCAGTTGATAGGCTTCGTCCACAGCATCATCAACGCCGTCCCACCGGTGGTTCGCGTGCCGGCCTAGTACATGCAGCCCGTGTATCTTCCCTAGCGATGCACGCATCCGGTACACCTCGGCCTGGTACCCCGGCAGCGGCACCGGTGTGCTGATGAAGGGTCCGATGACCAGATGCCCGGGGGCGGCCATCGGAACGACCAGGTTCGAGGCACGCAGGTAGCTGGCCACCCGTTCCAAGAGTGCTTTCTGTTCCAGGCCATGCACCGCATCACCGGCCTCGCACCACAATTCCATGCAGACGACCAAGGGGCCCTTCGGTGGAACAGGGCGGCGCCAATTGTCGCAGAAGGTGACGCGGGCTATGGGCTCCTCCGGGCGGTGGTCCGTGAGGTGATGAGCGGTCGTCCGGTACGCTTCCACCGTGGTGAACACCAGGATAGTGGAACGGCGGGGCAACGACGCCGACACGGGAAACCCTACCCATTGGGCAGCGGTGTGCAGCGGCGCCGTGGAGTAGAGCGGCCCTTGCAGGAGGTGCTCGCCGGAGGAGGTGGAACAAGCCACAACACTCCCGCTCTCCAAGCGAAGGCCTTCGACCCTAGTGCCCCAGTGGAACGTCGTACCCTGCTCGGCCAGTCGGTCGGCCATACGGGTCCAAAGCGTACCGATCGCTCCTTGCACTGGATGAACACACCGACCATCCTTGCCGACGCGGCGTTCACTAGCCAGTAGCGTACGAAGGGATGGATCCAGTTCTGCGGCCGTTCGGCCGAAGTGCTTGATACACCACGAACCGAACAGCACGTCGCGGAAGCTCTGACCGCGAAGGCGTGCCTCGATCGCCTGCTTCCAAAGCCCCGGCTGTAGAAGATCCCTTGCTCGGAGCGGAGCATGCGCCAGGAAGGAAGCGGTGCGTACTGCACGCCGTGGCTTGACCGTATGCAACTCCTCCGGGCCAAAGAAGCTGTTCAGCACCTCGAACGAACGACGACCATAGGAAGCATAGAACGCATGTGGGCCCAAGTCCACCTGCCGACCTGCGAAGGGAATTGAGCGCGCCAGGCCGCCGGGACCATCGTCGGCACTGATCACCGTGCTGTGTACACCCCGTTGCGCCAGGAAATAAGCGAGGCACAAGCCCGCAGGACCTGCGCCGATGATGGTGGCCGCTCCGCTCATGGTGCTTGTCCTACATCGAACATCCCGTCCAGTTCCGCGCATGCACGCTCCCATGTGAAGCGCTCCGCGACGAAGGTCTTCGCATTCGCAGCGATGCGATCGGCGAACGGCTCATCGCTCAACAGGCGCTCCACACAAGCAGCCAGTCCGCGGGCATCGTCCGCCACCAACAGGTGCCGCTCGTGCTCCCCGCCGATCGCCGCGTTCCCTTGCGTGGTGGTGACCACGGGAATGCCCATCGCCATGGCCTGCAGGATCTTGTTCTGCAGGCCGATGCTGATCCGCATCGGCGCGATCATCACCTTGCTCATGGCGAAGGCTTCCCGGATATGGTCGAATTGCTCGATCACGGCGACACGCTCTTCACGTAGGTCATGGATCGAACGGGGGGCGTCCTTACCGGCGATCAAGAGGTCCACCTCGGGACGCGAGCGCCGTAGTTCGGGAAGCACGTCGCGCACCGTGAACATGGCCGCGGCGATGTTCGGTGGATAGGCCATGTGGCCCGTGAACAGCACATCATACCGTTCGGGGCGATCCAGCGGATGGAAAATATCGAAGTCCACCCCGTTGGGGACCAGCCGCAGTGCGTCCGTCATGGTCAGTGGCATGCTCGCACGATCCGCCGGCGAAATGATGCACGCCGCATCGACCTGCGCCATCATGCGCCGCTCGTACCGCGCCAACCTCCGGCCTTCCACGCGCAGGAGGATCCGCTTCAATGCGCCGGACCAACTCGCCTCGCGTTCCGCACCGATGGAGAAGCAATCCATGAAGTCCAGGGTGATGCGCGGTGCGAGCGCGCGCGACACGTACGGGCCCATGCGCACCAAGTGCACGTGCATCACCTCCGGGCGGATCCGTTCCGCTACTGCCTTCAGCGCACTTTGCGCACCGACGTCCTGGAAATAGCGCACCTGGAACGGCAGCCCGCTCAACAAGGCCATCGGCAGACGCAGCAGCCGCTTCCAGCGAGGTAGCCGGATGTTGGTGATGCTGGCACAGCAACTGCGCAACAGGTCCATCGCCTCGCTGGTCGGCTCCTCTTCGCTCAGGCTGAAGACATGCACTTCGTGCCTCTTGGACAATTCCTTGATCTGGTTGAAGGCCCGCAGCTTATCGCCCTTATCCAAGGGGAGCGGGAACCGCGATGTGAGGAACAGTACCCTAGCCATTCAATCCGCGCGTCCGTAGGATATGGTCGCGCAATTGTGTGGCGAGAGCATCCACCCCGCGATCGTTCAGGTGCACGCCATCCACGAAGAGGTCCTCGGACGTCACCAGTTCCAGGAACCCGCAATCCGCCGCTGAAGCAATGGAACGCAGCGCTGTGTTGTAGGCCTCGATGTTCTCATTCATCCCCGCGTTGTAGGGCAGGCTCATGCCCGGTGCAAGGCGGGGTACACCCAGCAGAAGAACGTTGCGGTTCTGTGTCAGGAGGCGCGCTTTGGAAACCAACTGATCCATCACCAGCGCATACCGCTCCACCGGCACACCGGCCTTCGCATCGTTCGTGCCGATCATGATGGTGCACAGGGACGGTGCGAACTGCGCGATCCCCGCGCGGTGCTCGTCCAGTGCACGCAGCAGGTCCACAGCGCGGTATCCGTTCCAAGCGAAGTTCCATGCGAGCCACTTCACAGGCGTTCGCTGGCCAAGCAGGTGTGCGGCCACTTCCGGATAGCCCGCATACGTGCGTGCGCCGTGCGTGATGCTATCCCCCATGCAAAGCAGGCTCTCCCAGTTCATTGTGGAAATGTACCGATCCCCCTATTCGTGGAAGTTCCCGTTCGTCAGATCGAACGCTCCTATCTTTCCCTCACCACCCCCGCATGTCCACCACTGCCGAAACCGCCACGCGCAGCCACTACAACGCCGCACGCCTGCGCTCCCATACGTGGGACCAGCTCAAGCTCGCCGCCATGGCCCTCGACGAGGGGCGCGGCACACCGGAATACGTGGCGGCCATCCTCCAGGACCTATTCACCATCGAGCTCTACTGGGCCTATCCCGGACGCGAGACCGTGCGGCACCTGCAGGACATGCTGCGCAGCCGCGAATACCACGGCCTGCGCATCGCGGTGAGCCACGTGGTGCGCATGCTCAGCAGCGGCGCCTTCCGCAGCGACCATGCCGCCCTGCTGGACCCACAAGCCGGTCGCAACGAACTGCTGGAGGGCGATGATGACAAGCCACGCCCCAACTACTTCGAGGTGCTCTTCGTGGACGACATCGATGACGTGGAGGAGGAAGCGCTGAAACGCAACCTCCGCAAGGTGCGCGACAAGAGCGATGCCTTCGTGTACGATGCGCTGGTGGTGCGCACAGTGCAGGACGCGCTCATCGCCCTGCTCTTCAACCACAACATCCAGGCGATCGTGGTGCGCTACGGCGCGCCCTATGCCAGTACGGAGCACAAGGGCATCCTCCGCGAATTCACGCGTGCCATCGATGCGCTGGACCCCGGCGACATCGGTCGCGCGAACATGGGCCCCTACCTGGGTCGCATGACGCGCTGGTTCCGCCCCGAGGTGGACCGCTACTACGTGACGGACACGCCGGTGGATGGGCTGAAGGACACCACGCTCAAGAACTTCAAGCGCATCTTCTACCGCACGGAAGACCTCACCGAACTGCACCTGACGCTGCTGCGCGGCACCCAGGAGAAGTACGACACGCCCTTCTTCACAGCGCTGAAGGAGTACAGCCGCAGGCCCATGGGCGTGTTCCATGCCATGCCCATTTCGCGCGGCAACAGCGTGTTCAAGAGCCGCTGGATCCAGGACTTCGGTGAGTTCTACGGGCGCAACCTCTTCCTGGCGGAAACGAGCGCCACCACGGGCGGTCTCGATTCGCTGCTGCAACCCACCGGTCCGCTCAAGCGCGCGCAGGAGCTCGCCGCGCGTGCCTTCGGCAGCCAGCACACCTTCTTCGCCACCAACGGCACCAGCACCACCAACAAGATCGTGGTGCAGGCCTTGGTGGAGCCCGGCGACATCGTGCTCATCGACCGCGACTGCCACAAGAGCCACCACTACGGCATGGTGCTCAGTGGTGCCTACCCGGTGTACCTGCACAGCTACCCGCTGCCCCGCTACAGCATGTACGGCGCCGTGCCGCTGGAGCACATCCGCGAACAACTGCTGGCGCTGAAGAAGGGCGGACGGCTGCACAAGGTGAAGATGCTCCTGCTCACCAACTGCACCTTCGATGGCGTGGTGTACAACGTGGAGCGCGTGATGGAGCAGGTGCTCGCCATCAAGCCCGATATCGTGTTCCTGTGGGACGAGGCCTGGTGGGCCTTCGGTCGCTCCAGCTACGTGCTGCGCCAACGCACCGCCATGCACGTGGCCCAGAAGCTGGCGCGCAAGTACCGCACCCCTGAGTACCGCGCCGAGTACGAAGCCCACCTGAACGGGCTGGCCGATGACGAGGAGCCACGCATGCCCGACCCCACCAAGGTGCGCATCCGCGTGTACGCCACCCAGAGCACGCACAAGACGCTCACCAGCATGCGGCAGGGCAGCATGATCCACATCTGGGACGAGGACTTCGCCAAGAAGAGCGAAGCCAGCTTCCACGAGGCTTACATGACGCACACCAGCACCAGCGCCAACTACCAGATACTCGCCAGCATGGACGTGGGCCGTCGCCAGGTGGAGTTCGAGGGCTTCGAGCTGGTGGAGAAGGCGATCGAGCTGGGACTCTTGTTGCGCCGCACGGTGCGCGAACATCCCAAGCTGCAACGCTGGTTCGACATCATCACCATCGGCGACCTCATCCCCGAGCGCTATCGACAGAGCGGCATCGAAGGTTACTACCGCCGCGACAAGGGGTGGAACGAGATCGAGAAGGCGTGGGCACAGGACGACTTCGCCGTGGACCCCACCAAGATCAACCTCTTCACCGGCAAGACCGGCATCGACGGCGACACCTTCAAGAACAAGTTCTTGATGGACAAGCACCAGATCCAGATCAACAAGACCTCGCGCAACTCGGTGCTCTTCATGACCAACATCGGCACCACGCGCGGGTCGTTGGCCTACCTCACCAAGGTGCTGCTACAGATCGCCGATGAGTTGGAAGAGCGCAACGCAGGCTTCGAACACGACGACAAACGTGCGCACCTCGCGAAGATCCGCGCGCTCACCGAAGAGCTGCCGCCGTTGCCCGACTTCAGCAGCTTCCACCGCAGTTTCCAAGGGCAGCCCGGTGTGCCGGGTGGCGACCTGCGCAGCGCCTACTTCCTCTCCTACAAGGAAGAGCGTTGCCGCCACGTGGGCCTGGAGGCCGCCTTGCAGGAGCTCACCGATGGCGAGGAACTGGTGAGCGCCTCCTTCGTGATCCCCTATCCGCCGGGCTTCCCCATCCTGGTGCCCGGTCAGGTGATCAACAAGGAGATCATCAACTTCCTGCTCGCACTCGATGTGAAGGAGATACACGGCTACCGCGCCGAACTAGGTCTGCGTGTGTTCACCGCGGCGGCGCTGGGGCGGCAGAAGACAAGCACTGCCATGGGCGGCATGGGCACCGCGCTCACGGCATCCACTCCTGCGCGCAGCAAGGCAACGAGCCCCGCGAAGAAGCGGTCGCGTGGGTGAGCGTTAGCCGATCCAGCGAACTGGTGGTCCGGGCATTCTTCATGCGACCTCGGTAGTGGTCGTCGCGGAGCCCGGTGTACCGCTTGCCACTTCCATCCATGCTTCTTCCCGCTTCATCCGCACGGGTTGGGAGTGCGCCTGTACACACCGATACGTTCGTGTCCAGAACACACGCACCATGCGCACCCGCTCGATCCTCTTCCTATCCCTGTTCAGTGCCGCGTTACTCACCGCGTGCCAGCGTGACGGAGTAGTTGGCCCGAGCAGCAGCTCGAGCAGCTCCACCACGGGCGTGGATGACAACGGTGGCCACGGCGGTGCGAACGATGATACCGGACCGGACGACCACGGCAACGACTAAGCTGGCACCGTACGCTCAGTCCAGCAGCACGCGCGTTGTGCGCAAACCGGTGGCGCCGCGCACCAGCAGCACGTAGGCACCGCGCGGCAACCCGCCGATGTCGAGCGTGGCACGGTCAGACCCTTCACGCGCGCTGTACACCGTTCTACCCACCGCGTCCGTCAGCAGCACCTCGCCCAAGGGACCATCACCCACCACGTGCAACCGATCCGCTGCTGGGTTGGGGAACACGAGCAGACCTTGCTCCCGCACCTGCTCGGCCACATCGGATGTGTTCGCTTGCAGGTACACCTTCCAGTAGCTGTTGTTGTTGGGGCTGAACTCCACCATGTAGCCGTTCGCATTGCGCTGGCTCATCACCACTAGGTCCAGGAAGCCATCGCCGTTCATGTCGAGCACGCTCCAGCCATCGCTGCCGGTGTCGTTGCCGAAGTCGGCGGTGCTCCAGAAGCCCATGTTCACGCCGTTGTACACCTCGCCGCCCGCAGGCACGCTCCACGTGGTGGAAGCAGTATTGAAACCGCTGCCAGTGTTCAGGTGCGCCTTCCAATAGCTGTTGTTGGATGGGCTGAACTCCACCATATAGCCGTTCGCGTTGCGCTGGCTGGTGAGCACCAGGTCCGGACGAGCATCGCCGTTGATGTCCATGGTGGTCCAGCCATCGCTGCCGGTGTCGTTGCCGAAATCGGCGGTGCTCCAGAAGCCCATGTTCACCCCGTTGTACACTTCGCCGCCTGCGGGCACAGGCCAGTTCGCGGATGTGCTGCTGAAGCCGCTCCCCGTGTTCTGGTACACCTTCCAATAGCTGTTGCTCGCCGGACTGAACTCCATCATGTAGCCGTTCGCGTTGCGCTGGCTGGTGAGCACCAGGTCCGGACGAGCATCGCCGTTCATGTCCATGGTGGTCCAGCCATCGCTGCCGGTGTCGTTGCCGAAATCGGCGGTGCTCCAGAAGCCCATGTTCACCCCGTTGTACACTTCGCCGCCTGCGGGTACCAGCCAGCTGGTGGACGTGCTGCTGAAGCCGCTGCCCGTGTTCTGGTATACCTTCCAATAGCTGTTGCTCGTCGGGCTGAACTCCACCATGTAGCCGTTCGCATTGCGTTGGCTCATCACCACCAGGTCCGGACGTGCGTCACCATCCATATCCATCGTTGTCCACCCATCGCTGCCGGTGTCGTTGCCGAAATCAGAGGTGCTCCAGAAGCCCATGTTCACCCCGTTGTACACTTCGCCACCCGCAGGCACGGGCCAGTTGGCGGACGTTGTACTGAAGCCGCTACCGGTGTTCAAATAGACCTTCCAATAGCTGTTGCTCGCCGGGCTGAACTCCACCATGTAGCCGTTCGCATTGCGTTGGCTCATCACAACCAGGTCCGGCCGTGCATCGCCGTTCATGTCCATGGTGGTCCAGCCGTCGGAGCCCGTGTCGTTGCCGAAATCCGACAAGGACCAGAAGCCCATGTTCACACCGTTGTACACCTCGCCACCCGCAGGCAGGGACCAGTTGGTGGCCGTGGTACTGAACCCACTGCCCGTGTTCAGATGCACCTTCCAATAGCTGTTGCTCGCCGGACTGAACTCCACCATGTAGCCGTTCGCGTTGCGCTGGCTCGTGATCACCAGGTCCGGCAGTCCATCGCCGTTCATGTCGAGCGTGCTCCAACCATCGGAACCAGTATCGTTGCCGAAGTCGGCAGTATTCCAGAAACCCATGTTCACGCCGTTGTACACTTCGCCGCCAGCGGGTAGTCCCCATTGTACGCTGGTAGCGGGGAAGCCTTGCGCGAGCACCGATCCGGTGAGCAGGAAAGAGGCCAGGGATGGAAGAAGGAGTAGTCGTGTGGTCATGCGTATGGCGCGTTGCGTGATCGGATCCTAGCGACGGTAGAGGCTCGGTGCGATGGACCCGGTCGCGTCGGTCCTGGACCGTATAGGTAACAACTCGGGCGCAACACGGGAAGTGCCGTTGTGCATGCGATAACGGCGATCGCGTGGTCGCGGAACTCCGCTGAGCGGTTGCGACGATCAGAAACGCCCTAGCGCCTCCATCACCGCCTGGCGTCGGCGTTGTGATACGGGTACTTGCGCACCATCGGTGAGCACCAGCACGCCCCCATCGCGGTGCAGGAACTTGCGCACGTGGTAGAGGTTCACCAGGTGGCTCATGTGCACGCGCTCGAAGCGGTGCCGGGCGAGCAGTTCCTCGAAATCCTTCAGCGTACGCGCCGCGGTGAGGCGCTCGCCATCGCTGGTGTGGATGTGCGTGTAGTTGCCATCGGCGTCGCAGCGCGTGATGCTGCGTGGCGTGAGCACGTGGATGCCTTCGGCGCACGGCACCACGATACGCTCATCGTCCGGACGTGCCACGTTCTGCAACAGGGTGTCCAGGTGTTGCGGTGCGGATGCGCTATCGGTGGCGCGGCGCAACGCATCGGCCAATAGCTCGGCGTCCACGGGTTTCAGCAGGTAGTCCACCGCCGCGCAGCGGAAGGCGCGTATCGCGTACTGGTCGTAGGCGGTGATGAAGATCACGCGGGCATTGCGCCACGCGGTGCGCTCCAGCACCTCGAAGCCGGTGCCATCGCCCAGGTGGATGTCGAGCAACACCACATCGGGGCGCAGACGGTCCAGCTGCTTCACCGCATCATCGCGTCCATTGGCCTCGCCCACCACGGTGTGTGCCACCTCGCAGGCCTTCAGCGCATCGCGCACGGTGGCACGCGCCGGTGCCTCGTCGTCAACGATCAGGATCCGCGCTCCGCTCTCCATGGTCCTTCGATGAAGGTGCGCACCACCACCTCGGTGCCGCACGCCTTGCCGTTGTCGTCGTGAAGGTCGATGATCCGCAGGCCATCGGAGGCACCGCGGCCCCGGTTGTGTTGGCGCATGCGTTCGGCGGTGATCTCCAGCCCCCGGGAGGCACCGAGCGACTCGCCCTTGGCGCGCTGCCGTGCGGCACGACCGATGCCGTTGTCGCGCACGCGGCACACCAGCAGGTCGCCGCTGCGCGCGATCTCCACGTGCAATTCGCCCCCTTGCTTGCGCGGCACCAATCCGTGGTGCACGGCGTTCTCCACCAGGGGTTGCAGCAGCATGGGCGGTATCAGCACCTCGTCGCGGTCGATGTCCGGTTCCACCTTGATCCACCAGCTGAACGCGCCGCTGTGGCGGGAGGAGCTCACGGCCAGGTAGTGCTCCAGCAATTGCAGCTCCTGCCGCAGCGGCACCTGCAGCTTGCGCGAGGTCTCCAGGATGAGGCGCAGCAGGTTGGAGAGGTGGCCCACATAGGCGGTGGCGGTGCGCGCATCGGTGCTGGCGTACAGGCCGGGGATGGTGTTGAGCGCGTTGAAGAGGAAGTGCGGGTCCATCTGCAGGCGCAGCGCCTGTTGCTCCAGTTCGGCTTCGCGGCGACGTGCGCGTTCGCGCGTGCGCTGCACCAGCAGCCAGGCCACCACGCCCACCGCGATGGCCAGCAGGCACACCGCCACCAGCAGCAGCCGCATGTCACGCGCGCGCACCTCGCTCAGCTCCTGTGCCGAGCGCAGCTGCGCGTTCTCCCGTGCGCGCCGGTGCACATCGTTCTTCACCAGCAGCTCGCTCATGGTGCGGTCCTTGTCCGCGTTCATCAGCGAATCGGCCAGTGCATCGTAGGTGCGGTAGTGCTGGTAGGCACGCTCGTAGTCGCCGGTGGTGGCGTGCGAGGTGGCCAGGGTGAGGTAGGCCTCCTTGAGGCATTCGGTGTTGTCCGATCGCCGCGCCACGGTGATGGCACTGTCCAGGTGGAGGCGCGCCCGCGCATGCGCTCCGTGGCGCACCAGCAGGTCGGCCAGGTACATGTGGCTGTTGGCCACCGTCACCTCATCGCCGGCCTCGGTGGCCTCACGGATGGCCTGCGCGTATTCGGCCACCGCCTCCTGGGTGCGTCCCATCCCGTCGTAGGCCAGGCCCATGTTGGTCTTCAGGTAGGCGGCACTGCGACCGAACAGGGCGCGCGGGCGCACCGCCATGGCGCGTTGCAGCAGCATCACCGCCGTATCGTAGCGCCGCAGGTCCATCTCCACCACGGCGCGGTTGGCCAGGCTCTTGCTCCACGAGGCACTGTCGCGGCTGCGTTCGTTGATGGCCACCGCCGTGCGGAAGGCCTGTTCCGCAGCGAGCGTATCGTTCTTGCGGGTGAGCAGGATGCCCAGGTTGTTCCAGCTCTTGGCCAGCCCGGCACTGTCGCCCAGTTGCTGGCGCAGGTCGCGCGAGCGCAGTAGCTGCACCATGGCCATCTCGTAATCGCCCTTGTCCTGCAGCACGGTGGCCAGGTTGTTCAACGCCACGGCCATGTCCTTGCGATGCTGGTAGCGGGTGGCCAGCTCCACGGCCTGCTCGAAGTAGTGCTGCGCGCTGTCCAACTCACGCCGCCCCTGCATGCTATGCGCCAGTGCGCTGTAGGCCATCATGCGTTGCTTGCTGTGTTCGGGCGCGGTGGAACCGGCGAGCACCACGCGTGCGAGCGAGTCGGCCAGCAGGAACTCGTCCTGCTGATAGGCGGCCCGTGCCGCTTCGAGCTCGGTGCGAAAGGCGGTGCTGTCGCTGCCGTAGACGGCGGCGACCGGCTCGGGTGCCTGGTCCCCCTCGCAGGCGAGCAGGGACACCATCACGGCCACGTAACCAACGGCAAGTATGCGTACGGACATCGGTGTAAACCTACTGGACGCTGCACGCAGCGCCTTCGTCCACTGAGCAGGCGCCCGGTGCGGTCGATCCGTTGCGGGTGCTGCTCACACCTGTGCGGTGAGCAGGCCCCACCGCATGGCGAACAGCACCAGCCCCGTCTTGCTCCTGATGTTGAACTTCTCGAAGAGCCCGATGCGGTAGTTGTCCACCGTGCGGCGCTGCACGCCCATCTGCTCGCTGATCTTCTCGTAGGTGTATTCCGCCTCATCGCACACCAGCAGCAGGAACTCCAGTTCGCGCTGCGTTATCTGCTCCAGCACGTGGTCGCGTTCGCGCTCTTCGCGCGTCTTCAGATCGGGGTAGCGGTACAGCACATCGTGGGCCTCCTCGGCGTAGTAGTAGCCCGTGCGCACGATGCTCTCCAGCGCGTTCTTGAGCACGGCGGGCCGCGTGTTCTTCAGCAGGAAGCCGCGCGCACCCACACGCACGGCCTTCACCATGGCGTCTTCGGTGGCATCGAAGGTGAGGGCCAGCGGCAGCACGGTAGGCGCATGCGTGCGCAGCCAGGCGATGGTCTCATAGCCGTCCATCACGGGCATGTTGAGGTCCACGATGGCGATGGCGGGCAATGCGGTGTCGCTCGCGCTGGCCTTCGCCAGCTCCAGGATGAGCTCGCGTCCGTTACCGGCCTCCATGGTCACCTGGAAGTCGCCCAGTCCGTTCACGGTGGCGGCGAGCCCGGCGCGCATCAGGTGGTGGTCGTCGATGAGGGCGATGGTGTTCGTCATGCTTCGGATGTTCGTTGGAAGTGCCAGGTGCAACCCCGTTCGGGCACGCTGGTGAGCTCGGCCGTATAGCCGATGAGGGCGCAGCGTTTGCGGATGTTGAGCAGGCCGTTGTTGCCGCGTGTGCGCTCCACATCGAACCCACGGCCGTTGTCGGCGATGGTGAGCGCGAAAGAGGGCCACGTGGCGATGGTGATGGTGAGCGTGTCGGCGCCGCTGTGCTTCACAGCGTTCTGCACCACCTCCTGGAACACGCGGAAGAGGATGGTCTTGCTGTCGCTGGGGAGCACGGGTGCTTCGCCTTCCACCAGCACATGCACGCGCAGCCGGCCCGCGCGTTCCAGGCTTTCGGCGGTGGCGCTGATGGCCTCCACCAACGAACGGCGCTGCCACAGGTCGCTGTTGAGGTCGTGCCCCAGGCGGCGCACCTCTTCCACCCCCTGGTCCAGCGCATCACGACCGGCGGTGAGGCCCACGGGATCACGGCTATGTTCCAGCTCGTTGTTGATGGCGAGTTGCGCGGTGCTGAGCAGTTGCGCCACGTTATCGTGCAGTTCCTTCCCCACTTCGTGAAGGGTCTGGTGCACCGCCTCCCGCTCGGCACGCAGCACCTCCTGCTCGCGCTGGCGCCTGGCCTCCGCCAGTTCATTCACGTAGCGCAGGCGGCGGTTGTTGTTGAAGACGATCAGCGTGATCATGCCACCGATGAGCGCCACCAGCACCACGGTGAGCGCCAGGACGGCGAAGGCGACACTGGTGGGTTCTTCCTTCATCGGTCGGCCTCCTGCTGCTTGTACCAAAGGTTGCACGCGTACGCGGCAAGGCCGTAGCGCACGATGCCCAACACCGGCAGCACCGTCCACAGCAGGGTCACCACCGTGGGGTCCTGTATGTAGAGCCACTTGGCCGCCAGCACGATGGGCACCAGCCCACCGAAGTAGACCACGATGCCCATGAACATCCAGAACTCGGGCACCTTGGTGAGGCGCACCGTGCTCTGGTTGGCCAGCCGCCACAGCGCCGCACTGGCCACCACGGCGAGCATGATGGCGTTGAGCACGATGCCTTCGATCCACAGGCCCTTGAAGCTACCGTGCGCATAGCCGGTGGCCAGCAGGGTGCACAGGCCGATGGCCATGAGCACGCGCATGGTGGTGGCCCAGGCCGTTGTGTGCAGCGCGAAGAAGGAGAGCACCAGCACCATGTCCACGGCCACGAAGGCGTTATACAGCAGGTTGTTGTTGACGCCCTCCAGGGTGGTCCAGTAGCCGATGCCCTCCACCCCCAAGGCCACCAGCAGCAGGGTGCCCAGGCGCCGCGCGATGGCAGGCTTGGGTGCGGCCATGCAGAAGTAGTAGCTCAGGGCCACCACGATGGCGAGCAGCAAGCACCAGGACCGGAGGTGGTAGAGGGCCAGCATGACGGAGGTTCACTTGCAGTAAGGACGTGCGGGCACGCCCAAGGCTGCGAACTTGAACACCAAGGTGTTCGGCGGGCAGGGCGATCCGAGGTCGGCGGCGCGATGCTTGAACCGCAGGGAGTCCGGGTTGGCGGGCGTGTCCACGATGCTATCCCTGTTCACGCACCATGCCAGACCTTGTCCATAGTTGAACTCCACGCTCTCGTCCGGGGCGATGGGCATCCAGCTGCCCGGGGTGGCGATGGGCACCAGCTCCACCATGGTCTCCTGCCCTTCCACGGCGTTCTGTGCGATGAGCAACTCCAGTTCCGACTGGTAGGGATAGGCCCGCGCCAGCACATCGCGCCCCCATTGGAAGGGTGCGTAGGTACCATCCCCGGCATCGATCACCACGCTCTTGGCGTAGCGCGTGCCCGCACCCGTGGGGCCGTACCAATCTTTCAGGGTGTTGCCGCCATCGCTCTCCAGCTTCTCATCCCGTACCACCAGGTAGTCGCCGGTGCTCGCGTAGCGGTAGCCGTCGTACTCCGCGTCGTACTTCAGGCACACGATCTCCAGCGCCAGGTCCAGCACCTTGTCGGTGGTAAGGCCGAAGTGGACCAGCACCCCGTATTGCTCATCGCTGCCCGTCCCGCAGGTGCTGGGCAGGTGGTCCTTGAGGTCCTGTGCGGGGAAGCGCAGGGGCGATGTCGGCAAGGGGATGGGTGCATGACTGGCCGGTGTGCCCAGGTGTATACGGTCGTTGAAGTCCTGGTCGCCACAGTCCAGCTCCATCTTGCCCACATCCACGCGGGCGGTGCCACCACCAGGGCCGTAGCTGCCCACCGTGCCGGTGGATGCGGCCAGGGTAAGGGCGCTGGTCGTGGTGCTTGGGACCGGCGCGGGACTAGCAGCCGCGAGCCCCTCGGCGGGTGGTCCATCGCCGCAGCCGGCCAGCAGGCATGCGGCCAACACGGGCGCTAGGAGTGGCAGGGAAAAGACCGGGGTGGGGCGGGTGGTGGAGCGGTGCTTCATGGTGTTCAGGTTGAGCGGCGGCGAAGCAAACGCACAGCACGATCAAAAAACAGGTGTAAAAGACGTGGGTCGACAGGTGAAAAGAACGTGGGTCGAGGGACGAGGGGGGTGTTTGGTTCGCTGGACCAAAACCACCAACGCGATGCCCTCCCTATTCCGTTCGGCAACGATCACTGTAGCCATCCTAACGGTGTCCCTTCATCTACGAGCCCAACAACAGGCAGAGCTGTACGACTTCGATACCATCAAATACCAAGTGAGCAACTGGCCGATGAACGACATGATGCACGTGCTCATTGAAAAGTACGGCGTGGAGTACGCAAAGCAACAGCGCGATATCGATAGCCTGTTGAAGCGACTTGATGCCACCACCTACCTAACGGATGTGCAGGAGATGAACGACCCGGGGACCATGCCACCGGTGCGAAGATCGTTGGGCTACTACCCGGCTATCGACCCGAAGAAGTACAAGGAACTGGTAGCAGCGGTGAGGGATGGGAAGGAAAAGGAAAGTGATGGACTCTTATCCGATCTGGCCGCGACGGCCCGGAGGGATTCCACCAAGGCGGCGGCGGCGCTCACGCTCTGGGAACGATTGGGGACCACACTACTGGACTCCTTGCGACAATGGCGACAGAAAGGCGCCGACCAGGAGCGGAAGAGCTTCTCGTTCAACGAACAACTGGATCCGGAAGTGCGGAGCGCACTGCTCAAGCAACGCTGTAGCGATACCGATAGTTGTAAGAAGGCGCTGAAGGCGGTGCTTGATAGCGCGATCGCCAAGCTCGAGCCCAGCCTGGTCGCCATTAAAGCCGCCCTACCCATCCTCACGGCCAAGGCCAAGCCCCTGCTCGCGTCCTACAAGAATACCGTTGATGATCGCATCGCAGTACTACGCGGGCCCTATGCGGCACGACCCCAAGCGTTGGATTCGCTCGCGAAGGCTTGCTCCGACCCCAACGCGGAGACCTGCAAGAGCACGCGGGACAAGCTCATCAGCGTGTTGAAGGAAGAGAAGAAGAAGGTGGCGCGCGAACTCACGTGCGGAATGCCGCTGCCGGAAAATCGACCATTCTTCATCAAGGCGTTCGCCGATGCGCTGCTGTCCTTGGCAGATGCCAATGCCGATAAGAAAGAGGCCGAACGGCTAGCGGAGGTGAACTTCTATCGCATACTCTCGGTCGTTCAGGCAAGTCCCACACCCGATGCTGGCGAACTCTGCGTGAACAGAGAACTCAAGATCTACCGCCGCAAACCGGTCCTACAAGTATGGGCCGAGCGCAAGGGACGGCTGGCGAACGCCCGACATCCCGGCGTCATCATCAAAGGCAGAAGAAAGCGACTGGTGTTGAAGGACCCGGAGATCGGGCTGCTGCTCGACAGCATAAAGCTGGCGCGGCGGTCCGACCATGATGACTGGGTGCGCCTAACCCGCCTGGTGGCCGATAAGCCGAGGATCGACGCGCGGTTCAAGACCGACTATTGGACGAATCCCTTCCAAATGATCATCGTACGACGCTCGAAATACTATCGCAAGCAGACGCCACAGCGCCTTAGGCACCATCGCATGGGTATGCGGAGCGCCTTCGCGTTCGATGAGCATGATCGCTTCGACTTCCGCGTAGACCATGTCTCCTTCAAGTTCGAGGATGGTGTCCTGGAAGGCGTCATCGTCGACGGAACCGCACAGGAGGAGTTCCGTTATCTCATGAAGCGGGATGGGGACCACCACGACAGCACCCTGGTATCCCATCACTATCAAACGCACGCTGGGGATACGATCCACACGTGGAGTCGGGAGGCCAAGGTCACCTTCAACAATTCAAACACCCCCATTCCATTCGGCAACGTGTGGAACTTCTTCGAGCGTTTCATCGACCATATGCCACTCTACGGCTACTCCTCTGGCAGCGGTGCACAGTTCCATGGAACAAGTGAACCGGATTACGTGCTGATGTTGAGCGACCTGGTGCACTACGACCCCCGACTGCAGAAGGCCACCGCGAACGTAGCACCCGGCGATACGGTCGTGAGCATTGATTTTCGGCGCAACATCGAGAACGGAAGCTCAGCCGGTTCATCCCCCGAACCCGGCGGACCCGGACATCCAGGCACGGCCGCCGGCATGGCCCCCAACAGCGCCAGCCCACCACCTCAACTTTGCGCGGGTTTGAAGAAGGATGACCTTCGGAAGATCGGTGAGTTCCGCGTGTTCACCGACCTCGTCGGTCTGGCGCGCAACAAGCCCAACGGCAT
>WBZX01000816.1_pt1 | contig 26216 bp, 19 predicted proteins | sample 5204211 | NCBI WGS metagenome assembly WBZX01 (sample SAMN12344362, study PRJNA552823) | activated sludge metagenome | biome: Activated sludge suspended growth; feature: Nitrification reactor; material: Wastewater; isolation source: activated sludge from nitrification reactor of wastewater... | reverse complement strand
ACGCAGCTGCACCGCCACCGGAGCGCCACGAAGTTCGTTCAGGTCCTTGCTGTTGGCCAGCAGGCCGATGCCGGCGACGCGTCGGCGCGCGGCGTCGATCTCGCCCGGCGGCCGGCCCGCGATCGGATTGCGCGCCTCGGGCACCGGCGCTCCCTTGGCGGCCTCGCGCTTCGGCTCGGGCCGCTTGGGTTCAGGCGTGGCGGTGGTGTTGTTCTCGGCCTTGCGCTGCTGCGCCGGGTCCGCCTTCGGCGGCACCGGCTTGACCGCCGGCGGCGGCACGTTGTCACGCTCGAGCAGCAGCTTGGCCAGGCGCGGCGGCACTTCCTGCACCACGCGCTCTTCCTTCGGACGCGGCAGCAGCGTGAAAGCCACGCAGGCGATCAGGGCCCCCATCAGGACGCGGCCCAGCACCTTGCGGAAGCGCTGCTCGTCCTGCGGCGCATACGACCACGCGAGGTACGGCGTGCGGAAGGAGACGCCGCCGGCTCCGGCGGCCATCACTGCGGCGCTCATCGGACAGCCCTCCGCGCGTTGCGCTGCGGTACGAGCGCTTGGGAACGGCCCGGCGCGCTCATGCCTTGGCCTTCTTCGTGACCGCGAAGGACACGTCGCTGAAATCGGCGCGGGCCGCGGTGGCCATCACCTTGCGCAGCAGGCGGTACGGGATGTCCTTGTCGCCCATGATGGTGACGGCCTTGCCCTGCGCCTTGTTCTCGGCGCGCACCACCTGCTTGGCCGAATGCAACGCGAGCTCGGCCTTCAGCGGCGCGATCTCGTCGCCTGCCGTGGCCAGCGCCTCGTCCACCGTGGTGACCTTGCGGCCTTCCACCAGGATGTCCTGGCCCGCCACCACGATGACCACCGTCTCGCGCGGCATCTTGTCGGTATGCGACGCGGGCAGCTTGACGGCCTTGCTGGTATTGAGCACCTCGACGCCGGCCGCGCTGGTCATCAGGAAGAAGATCAGGATCGTGAAGATGTCGATCAGGGACACGAGGTTCATGTCCAGACCCATCTTGTTGCGGTCCTTGCGCTCGGCGCGCTTCTGGATGCCTGTGAGCTTGCTCATGTCTTCTTCGCCAGGGGCGCGTCGCCGATGGAAATGTCAGGGAACAGCGGAACGGCCTCGCCCATGCCCGACGGCGGCACCGGACGCTCGCGCACCGCATCCATCACCTGGATCAGCGCGTCGTAGGACGTGTCGGGCAATGCCAGCACGGTGGCATTGGCCTGGGTCGGAAAGCGCGCCTTGAGCTGCTCGATCACCTGCGCCAGCGCCGCGGTGTCATGGCCGGCCGGCGTGTTGGGGATGCGCGAGATCAGCCCGCCGATCTTGTCGCCGACCTCGATCGAGTCGGGACGGATCACCACCTCGAGCTTGAGGTCGTCGACCTTGAGCTGCTCGACGCCGGAGTTCTGCGCCGGCAACGACAGGTCAATGACCGACAGCCGAGTGAACACCGCCGTGGAAAGCAGGAACGGCACCAGCACCACGATCAGGTTGATGAAGGCCGTGACGTCGAGCTCGGCCGCCTGGCGGCGGATACGACTGGAGCGCATGTCGGAAGTCCTCCCTGGACTCTTCGGCTCAGCGCGCGGCGGCGGCGGACTCGGCCTTGAGCCGCTGCGTCGCGTTCAGGAAGCTGATCTTGGCGGCTTCCAGGCCGTCCACGATCTCGCTGGTGCGCGCCTGCAGGAAGGCATGGATCAGCAGGAACGGGATCGCGACCGTCAGCGCGAACGCGGTGTTGTTCATCGCGATCGAGATCGACGCCGAGAGCATCTCGGCCTTCTCGGCCGGGTTCACCGCGGCCACCGCCGTGAAGCCCTTGATCAGGCCGATGATGGTGCCCAGCAGGCCCACCAGCGTGATCACGTTGGCGAAGGTAGCGATGTAGTGGGTGCGCTTTTCCAGGCGCGGCACGATCTCCATCATGCCCTCCTCCATCGCGGCATCCACGTCCTCGCGGCGGCCCGGGCTCTGCATGCGCTGCAGGCCGTAGGTCACGATCTTGCCGACGGCGGCGTCGGAGCCGCTGGCGATCTGGTGCACTTCCTTGAGCTTGCCGCTCTGCAGCTGCGGCTGGATCTTGTCCCACAGCGCGCGGTTGGCAGCACGCGCCTTGGCCAGGAACACGAAGCGTTCCACGGCGATGGCCATGCCGATCGACATGATCAGGATGCTGGGGTAGATGGCCAAGCCACTGTCCTGGAAGAACTTGATCGCGAACTCGATGATGCTCATGGGGCTTCTCCTTCAATCGGGGTGCCTGCGAGGGCGGCAGGCACGGGGTCTCTGGCGTGATGACGTTTTCGAATGCTGTTCAGGGTTGCTTGCCTGCCGGGACTGCCTTCGCCGCGACCTGTCCGTGGTAGTTCACCTGGCGGCGAAACACGTCCCGGTCGACGGGAGCGAGAGCCTCGTCGAGCACACTTACCAATGGTCGTCCTGCCAGATCGCCGGGCAAGGGCTTTTTCCACGGCACGATGTAGAGTACTTTTGGTAACTCCCGATTGCCCAGGATCTGCGTGCGATCGATGTCGGCACGGTCCTGCGCAGAGGCCTGCAGCGACGCTGCCGCCAGCACGATGGGAATCAGTCGCTTCATCGTCATGGCACCTTCTTCGTGTTCTTCGCATCGGCCTGCGCGACGCTGGCCGTCTTGCGCGTCTTGAGGTCGGCCACCCACTTGCCGACGCCCGCGTCACCTCCAGGCACCAGCGCGAGATAGCGCTCGTAGTGCACCAGCGCGAGCGCGGGCTCGGCCAGGTACAGGTCCAGCAGCACGCCCAGGTTCAGGTGCGCGTCTGCATAGCCGGGGTCCAGCGCAAGCGCTGCCTCGTAGGCTTCGCGCGCCTTGGCGAACTTGCCGGCGTGGCGCAGGCTCAGTCCGAGCTGGTTGTGGAACACCGCCTGCGACGGGCTGGCCTTCACGGCCTTCTCCATCGCCGCAACCGACTCGTCGTGCTTGCCCGCGTTGCGCAGGATCAGCCCGAGGTTGGCATGCGCGCCGCCGAGCTCGGGATGGCGTGCGGACAGGTCGCGGAAGGCGCGCTCGGCATCGGCAGTACGGCCGGCACGCAGCGAGGCCTTGGCGGCCTCGAAGGCGCGCTGCGTGTCGGCGCCGATGGGGGCCTGCGCAGGCACCGCGGAAGCGACAGCCCTTGCCGGCGCGGACGCCGATGGGGTCGATGCGGCCGGTGCAGCCGGTGCGGCGGAGATCGCCTGCTGCACGGCCTCCACCGGCTTCTTCACCGCATCGGCCACGCTCGCGCAACCTGCCAGCGACGCGGCCGCCAGCAATGCCGCCAGCACGCCGCCGCGCGACTCAACGGATCTCATTGACGACTCCTTCGCTGCGCTCGACGCGCGCGTAGCGGCCCGGCTTGAGAGTGCGCAGCGCGGTGAAGCTCTTCTGCACCCATTCGTCATACACGCCCTGCGTGGTACGCCGGGCGTTGACCTCGTGCAGCTCGATGGCCTTCTCCTCGAACGGGAAGGCCTGCTCCTCCAGCAGCACGTTGTACTGCTCGAGCTCGAGCTTCTTCAGGCCGCGAGGACGCTGTGACGACATCATGGCCTTGCCGAAGTCCTGGTACAGCGCCGCGGTGTGGAAGGTGGCCGCGGTGATCGCGTCGGCCACCCCGTAGTCGGCCACGGCCGAGAAGCCCTTGAGCGCCGTCTCGAACTTGGCCTTCTTGTTCTTCATGCTGCGAGCCAGCGGCTCGACCAGCGCCACCTTTCGATAGTCTTCCACCGCCGGCTGCGCCATCGCCAGCGAGGCCATCGCGCCCAGGTAGCGCGTGCGGTCGGTGCGCGCCGCGCCGCCACGCTGGTCGGCAGCGAGGATCTGCCTCTGAAGCTCGAACTCGCGCTTCGCATTGCCGTCGGCCTTGGCGATCACCGCGAGGCGGTGACGGGTCTCGACGGCGCGCTCGAGCGGCTCCGGATACTGCTTCAGATAGCGCTCGTAGGCCTTGGCCGACGCGACGCGGTTGTTGCCCTTGCCGTGCAGCTCGGCGGCCTGCCACAGCGCCTCCTGCGAAAGCTTCGGGTCCTTGCCCGACGCAGCCACGCGCTCGAACTCGCCGGCAGCCTCGCTCCAGCGTCCGCGCTCGAGATACGCCACCGCCAGCTTGGACGACGCATCGTCGACCAGAGGATGTTTCGGAAAGCGCTGGCGGAAATCTTCCAGCGTGCGGGCGGCGGCGTCCCAGTCCTTGATGCCGATCAGCGCGGCCGCGGCGTCGTACTGCGCCGTGGCGTGGATGGCCGATTGCGGCGCCACGCTGGCCACGCGGGCAAAGTGGCCCACGGCGTCGCGCGCGTTGCCGGCCTTCTGCGCCGCCTCGCCCTGCTTGTAGACCGACGCGGCCTGGCGCTCGACCAGGTCCTTGCGCGCGGCGTCGCGCTCGGGCACCAGGGCCAGCACCTCGGCATAGCGCTTCTCGGCACGGGCGAAGTCGCCGGCCTCGAACGCGGTGTGCGCGATCACGGTGGTGGCCACGCGGCGCTGTTCCGGCGTGGCCGGCGGGTCCAGCGCGAGCACGCGCTCGGCCACGCTCTGCGCCTGCTCCGGATCCTTCAGTGCGTACAGGCGGTCGGCCGCATTGGTCAGCACCGGCGCGACACGAGGGTCCTTGTCGAAGGCCTTCGCGAATCGCAGCGAGCTGTCCACGCCCTGGCGCTGCAGCGCGGGCTTGTCGGCTGCGGCCGCGCGCTTGTCCAGCTCGGCATGGGCCAGCAGCGCGGCATAGCCGGCGTCGGCGCTCTTGTCGTGCCGTGCGTAGCCGTAGGCCACCTTCTCGTACTCGACAGCCGCCTCGGCCCAGCGCGAGTCCTCGTACAGCAGCTCGCCCAGCAGGAAGTGGTTGCGCGCGGTGTCTGGCTCACCGGGGAAGCCGGTGATGATGTCGCGGTACCAGCGCACCGCTTCCTGGTAGTCGGCGCTGGCCTTGGTCTTCTGCGCGCTGGCGTGATAGTGGCGCGCCAGCTCGGACAGCCGGGTCTTCACCAGCGGCTGGGCCTTGTTCCAGCCCTCGGGGTTGGCCTTGCGGAACTCGCTGTTGACGCCATAGCGGCCGACGTATTCGCGCTTGGCGTCGAGCGCCAGCGTGGGCAGGCCGCCCTCCTCGTAGATGTCGATGACCTTCGCCTGCAGCAACGGCGCCTGCGCATGCATCGGGTTTCGCTTGACGAAGGCGGCGTAAGTGTCCGCCGCGTCCTTGACGCGGTCCTGCTTGATGTAGAGCTCGCCGAGCTGCTCGTAGACGCGGAACTCGTAGCCCTTGCGCCGCTCGTCCTTCACGTAGGCGGGGATCGCCTCGGCGCCCTGCAGGTTGGTCAGCGAGATGCTCATCACGCGGAAGGTGTCTTCCACCAGCTCGCGGTCGCCTCGCGTGAGCCCGGGCAGGCTGTCCAGGGGCTGATCGCCACGGCCGGCCAGCTTGCCGTCGAGCACGCCGAAGAACGCCTGCAGGCCTTCCTCGAGCTTGCCCTGCTTGAATCGGGCCCAGCCCTGCATGTACAGGGCGCGGTCCTTGAACACGGTGCCGGCATTGCGTGCCAGCACGGCGTCGTAGGCCTGTTCGGACGCCGGGTAGCTGCGCAGGGTGAACAGCAGTTCGCCGCGGCGGAACTGCGCTTCCTCGCGGTAGGCGGTGTCCGGATAGGTGGCCACGAGCTGGTCGAGCGTCTTGAGCGCGGTCTCGAGCTCGCCGCCCTGCTCCTGAGCACGGGCGAGCTGGTAGAGCACGCGATCGTTGCCCGGGTCCTTCGGGTAGGAGCGAAGGAACTCCTGGTAGCGCGCGACGGCCGCCTTGTAGTCGGGCGCGGCGGCATTGGCGCCGGTGACGCTGCGGGTGTCGGCGACGTCCATCTCCAGGTCGCCGAGCCTTCGCATCGCCTCGGCGCGCTGCGGCGCGTCCTTGGCCTGCGGCGCGGTGTCGAGGAACCGGCGGTAGGCGGCGATGGCCTGGGTTTCGTCGGACGCGACGCGGCGGTCCTTGTCCACCGACACGGCGCGCGACCCCAGGCTGGCCAGCGTGGGGGCGTTGTCGTCGGTGGGCGCCTTGGGGCTGCTGCCGCAACCGGCCAGAAGCAGGACGCAGGCCGCCGCGACGAGCGAGGGACGACTAACGACGCGGCGCATCGCCCGTCTCCTTCGTGGTGGCATTGGTGGCCAGGCTGGCCCGGTCGTAGAGCTGGGCCAGCGCAAAGCGGGCCTGGGTCTGGTATTCGGCCAGGCGCTGCTGGGCGCGCGTGAGCTCGGCCACGGCGATGCCCTGCACCGCCTGCTGCTGCTCGGAGGTCAGCGCCGCCACGCGCGGGATCATCGCGTTCAGGCTGGCTTCCAGCGCGTCGATGCGGCGTGCGAAGGCGTCGAACTTCGCGGGCTCCTCGGTGCGCGCCCGCGCCAGCGTCTGGTCGTGCGCCTGCGCCTCGGCCAGCGCACCGTCGCTGTCTCGCAGCGCCTTCTGTGCCGCCCTCAGCCGCCCCGGAAAGTCCTGCGCCAGCTGCCAGCCCAGCAGGCCGGCCATCAGCCGCACCTTGTCTGCCTGGCGGGTCAGCTCGGCGTCGGCCGGCGACGCCTTCAGCGCCGCCTGCCAGCCCGCCAGGCGCTGCAGCAGGTCGTCCTGCTTCGCGTCGGCGAAGGCCACCACGTCGCCGTCGCGCTCCACGCGGTCGAGTTCGGCGCCCAGCGACACGCGGCGCCGCTTCAGTTCGGCCAGCGCCGCAGTGCGGTCCTGCGCGCCGGTCTGCGTGGCCGGCAGGCGCTCGGCGAAGGCCTTGCGGCGCTCGGCCAGCATGTCGCGATAGGCGCCCAGGCTGTCGCGCCACTGCGCAAGATTGCGACCGAGGAACAGCAGGTCGCGATAGTTCTTGAACGATTCCTGGAACTCGTGCTGCGCCAGCACCTGCGTCAGGTGTCCGGCGTGCGGCATCTCGGGCAGGTCCTGCAACGCCCAGAACCAGCCCATCTCCTCGCCGGGGTTGGCCTTGTCCAGCCCTTCCACCAGCTTGCCGCTGCGGATGGCGTCGATCGACTCGCGCAGCGCGCCCTGCTCGGTGTCGAACTGACTGACCGCGCTCTCGTAGCCTTCGAGCGACTGGCCGTAGGCGCCCAGCTCCGCATAGGCGTAGGGCAGCGCGATCTTGGCTTCCAGCACCGCGGCGTCGCCGACGCTGCGGCCGGCGAGCTCGGTCCAGGGCACCAGGGCCTTGTCAGGCTGCTTCGCCGCCGCGGCAGCCCAGCCGAAACCCAGCAGCGCCTTGCTGGCGTGCAGGCCCTGCAGCCGCACGCGCTCGAGCACGCGGCGCGCGTCGTCGGTGCGGTTGTCCTGCAGCGCGGCGAAGCCCAGCGCCACGTTGGCGCGGTCGCGCAGGCTGCGCTGCTCCTCGGTGGCCGACGGCATGCGGCCCACCTCGTCCAGCAGCGCGCTGCCGCCGGCCACGTCGCCGGCCTTCACCAGCGCCACGCCCAGGTTGTAGCGCGCATAGAAGCTCGCCTGCGACGGGTTCTTCGCGTCGGACATGCCGCGCAGCACGCCGGCGGCCCCGGCGAACTCGCCCCGGGCCATCAGCAGATTGGCCTGCAGCAGGCCACGGTCTTCTTCCAGCGGCGCCGGCAGCTTGCCGGCGATGCGGCCGACGGCCTCCTCGGCCTCGGCCAGCAGCCCGCGCTGCCAGCGGATCTTGGCCAGGAAGTACCAGGCCCGGTCGCGCACCGACGGCGGCGCGCCGCGTTCGATGAGCTGCGCAAAGATCTGCCCCGCCTCGCGGTGCATGCCGTAGGACAGCAGCAAGCCGCCACGCAGGATCTCGCCGTCATCGTCGTGCGGCGACACCCGCTTGAAGTGCTGCGACACCATCAGCCCGGTCACCGCGCTGAAGTACTTGTCCTGGTAGAAGTGGAACAGCGTGTCGCCGTAATGCGGCGCCATCACTGGCCGCATCGCCTCCGCAGCCCCCGAAGGCGCAGCCGAGCCCGCACCCGAAGGCGAAGCCGAGGACTGCGCAGACGCGCCGCCCACCACCACCGCACACGCCAGAGCGACGAGGCCAGGCCTGCCCACAGCGCGCCCAAGCCAGCGCAGCGGACCCGGCCTCGCCGGTCCGCCTGCGCCGCCCCCCTGGGGGGGAGCGGCGAAGCCGCAACGGGGGGGGTTCACCATACCTTCACGTCGAACTCCGGCTGCAGCTTGCCGGCGGAGTCCTTGATGCGCAGCTCGATGTATTTCGGCTCGGCGCCCTTGTCGAACTTGATCGTCGTGGCGCGCTTGTAGTCCCGCACGTGCGGGCCCTTGCCCGTGAAGAACGCGGTGATCTCGTGCGTGCCGCTCTTGAGGTTGCCCACGAAGGCGCGCTGCACGCCGCCGCGATGCAGCGCCTGCACTTCCGCCGGGGTGTAGAGGTAGTTGGTGATCAGCTTGTCGTCGAGCTTGATCTGCACCGAGTCAAGCTCGAACAGCTTGCCCACGTCCATCGACACGAACAGCGCCACCTGCGTGTTGGCGGGGAACAGCAGCTCTTCCTCCAGCACCAGCAGGTCGCGGTTGAGCTTGATCACGTCGGACTTGAGGTCCTGCACGCGGTTGTCCAGGCTGGCCGACGGCGCTGCTGTCGCAGACGGTGGCGCGGCGGCCACGACGGGCTGGGCGGCTGCCGTGGGGGATGCGGCCGGGGTCGCAACGGGCGCCGCAGGTGCACTCTGCGCCCGGGCTGCCAGTGCGGCCAGGGCGATCGCGGCGCCGAGCGCCAGGTGGCGAAGGAGGGCTTGCATGGTCATGCTCGCTTCTTAGTAGTTGGCCGTGACGTAGAGCTGGAGCACCGTGGCCGACAGGCTGTAGGGGCGTCCGGTGCGCAGGTCGGTGTAGTCGCTGTACTGGTATCGCAGCACTTCGAGTGCGCCGTTGAACTTGATCTCGTATTGCCCCGGCACCTTGCGCCAGCTGTAGGTCACCTTGCCGCCCAGCGTGTTGCCGTCGTAGGTGCCGAGCTGGCGGTTGCGCGTGACGTAGGTGGCCTGGCTCTGCGCGTTGTCGCTGTAGAACGACGCGCCGTCCTGCTTGTAGTGGCGCAGAAATCCGTCGAACAGGAAAGACTCGCCGACGTAACGGCTGTATCCCCCTTCGAGGGTGTGCGACTTGAGTTGCCAGTTGTCCCAGAAATACCGGTACGAACCGCGCACGGCGTCGCGGCTGCCCAGGTCGCCGATGGCGCGCAGGTTGATCGCTCGTGAACTCCTGGTGCGCGGCAGGTTCTCCGGCACCGCCGCGCCGAACACGCGCGCGGCGCGGTACGGGTTGCCGAGATAGCCGCTGTCGGAGATGGCCTCGAGATTGACGCTGGCCAGCCACTTCGGCGTCAGGATCTGCGTCACGCCGACGCGGTACTGCCAGTGCTTGGCCTGGTCGAAGAAGCCGAGGTTCTTGGCCCCCACCTTGTCGGCGGCGCGGGAGAAGCCCAGGTTCACGGTGGTCATGCCGCCGAAGGTCTCCTGAGACACGTCCACCGACAGCGCGTCGGCCTTGTAGTCGGGCTCGTCGCTGCGCGACAGGCCGAAGGTGAGATTGGAGTCGCGGACGACGTAGTCCAGGCCGAGGCTGAGCTCGTTGCGGCGCTCCTTGTAGGGGCTGGCGGTGGTGACCACGTCCACCGACGCGTTGCTCACCGCGTCGACATAGACCTGCCCTGACAGCGAGATCCGGTCACCCAGGCTCTTGCGCAGGAACAGCGCCGGTCCGTCCGAAGTGAGCCCGCCGCCGCTGTAGCGGTGATACATGGCTTCGGCGCGATCGGCCGGCAAGGGCGCGGCCTTGGCACTGCCGCCCACCACAAGGCCGCCACCGAGCAGCGCACCTGCAGCGCGCAGCCAGCGCGCCAGCAAACGACTACTTGCAGCCACAGCCGCCTCCCTGCACACCGTTGGCGCCACGGGCACCTTCGCGGATGTCGCGCACGTGCTGGCTGTTCTTGGACGCCAGAACGTCGCCCTGCCATTGCATGATCGGGTCGGCCAGGCGCTCGCGCTCGTGCGGCTTGACCCACGGCTGAGGCATCGCGCAGCCGCCCAGCAGGCCCGCCAGCGCCAGCGTCAACCAGAAGAACTTGCGTTGCATCGCTTCTACTCCCTGAGCAGTTCGCGGACCTGCTGCTCGTACGTCTGCTCGACGCCCTCGCGATAGCCGCGGTGCAGAAAGCGCACGCGGCCGTCCTTGTCGATCAGCACCGTGGCCGGCATGGCGTTGAGGTCGTAGGCGCCGACCACCTTCTTCTCGGTGTCCAGCAGCACGGGGAACTTCAGTCCCAGCTTGCCCACCAGCGCGCGCGCGGCGTTCGGGTCCTCGTCGATGTTGACGCCCAGCAGCGTGAAGCCCGAACCGCGGTACTTGTCGTGCAGGCGCGCCAGGTGCGGCAGCTCGACGCGGCACGGGCCGCACCAGGTGGCCCAGAAGTTCACCATCACCACGCGGCCGCGCTGTTCGCCCAGGCGCAGGTTGGGGCCGTCGATCTGCCGCAGCGTGAAGTCGGGCGCCTGGCTGCGCGGCCCCACGGCGGCGCCGGCAGCATGCGCGGCGGCCAGCAGGGCAAGGCCGAGCATCGAGCGGCGCGGCAGGCGGTGCGGGTGAGTCATGAAGGGTCCTCCCTATTTCGGATCCATCGGTCAGAAGTACCAGCCGAAGCCGCCGGTCAGCTCGACGTTGTGCGTGCTCTGCTTCGGGCCGAGCAGGTCGGTCGAGAACATGTGGTCGCGCAGTTCGACCTGCACGCCCCAGCGGTCGGCCAGCAGCATCCGCAAACCGATGCCGAAGTTGATGGTCTGCCGGCGGCGCTCCACCAGCTTGGTGCTGCCCACGCCGGCCAGCACGTACAGCGCCGTGGCCTTGGCGCGATTGGCGCCGATGAAGCCCTCGCCCGGCAGCAGGTTCCAGCCCGCGCTCAGGTTGTAGTAGGACAGCGTCTCCTTCGGGTTCGGGAAAATGCCGCCGCCGGGCAGAAGCTGGCGGAACGCCTCGTCGCTGACCTTGGTCTGCGCCAGGTTGCCCTGCACGAAGAAGTCCTCGGTGATGTGATAGCCCACGCGCAGGCCGGCGATGCCGCTGGCGCCGAAGTTCTCGGTCGAGTAGATGCCGCCGAAGGCGCCGACCTCGAAGTCCTTGGACGGGAACTTCGGCAGCTTCACGTCGCGGCGTTCCACCTGGGGCACCACCACCTGCTCGTTGGACGGGCGCGGTGCCTGTGTGGACGGCGATGTCTGCGCGAACGCGGGGGCAGCCAGGGCAAGGGTCAGGAGCGCAAGGGTCTTGTTCATGTTGTGGACCTCGGGGCGGATGTCAGTAGAAGAAGAACGAGATGCCGGCGGTGACGGCGCGGAACTCCTGGCTGCGCTGGTCGGACACGAAGGCCGTGTACAGGCTGTAGTCGGCCCGCAGCACGAAGCGCTCGGTCAGGTACCAGCGCACGCCGATGGTGGCGTTGGACAGGTTGGCGTTGGTGTCGGTGGCACCCACCAGCGTCTGGTTCGGGAAGTTGTTGAACCGGCCCACGCCCACGCCCAGGAAGGGCGACAGGCGCTGGTCGCTCCAGGGCTCGGCCAGCAGGTTGGCGTGCCAGAAGTCGGTGCCGGAGAACACGCCCTGCACCTGACCGATCGTGCCCTCCAGGCTCAAGGTGTCGGACAGCCGGTAGCTCGACCACACCTTGAGCATCGGCTCGGACTTGAACCGGCCCACGGCCGCGCCGAGCTGCACGCGACGGGTCAGGTAGTCGTCCAGCGCCATGTCGCGGAACGTCTTGGGCACGCCCGCGACGGTGAGCGTGGCTTCGAGCTGCCGGCGGTGAACCCAGCCGATCTTCGAGTTGCCGGTGTCGCTGTCGGTGCGAACTTTGTACCAGTCGGTGGCGCGCATCTCGATGGTCACCCACTCGTCACGGGCGGCGACGTGATGCACCGGGAAGCCGCGACCGGGGCCGGTGCGCATCTCCAGGTAGGGGTCGGCCACCTTCACGCGTTCGGTGACCTGGGCGCGCGCGGGCGCCTGGGCGAACAGCAGCAGGGCGATCAGGACGAGCAGCGTGGAGCAGGCTCGCAGGGCATTCGTTATTGCGTGTTGCATGTACCGGTTTCGGGGTCGGCGGGCGTGAACATCGATGCCGCTGCGCTACTGAACTCGTCCTGCCCCTGAGGCATCGGACGGCTGATCCAGTACTGCAGCAGCCGGACATTGGGATCGTTGGTGTCCGCGAAGATCAGCCCGCCGCCATGCAGGGTGCCCTGCACCAGCGGCTTGTTCAGCAGCCTGCTCGACGTGGGAGCACCGATCACGGTCGAGCCCTGCGCCGAAAAGAAGTTGCGGTACATCTCGGTCTGGCGCACCACGTCGGGCGTGTTGGCCGGGTTGGTCAGGTCGACCGCCGCAGCGGTGCCCACGGTACGGAAGGCGCCGCCGGTGCCGTTGGCGTTGTCGTGGCAGCCCGAGCTGGCGCAGCTGCCGGTGCCGCCACCGGGCAGGCTCAGCTGCGCCACCATCACCGGGTTGATGCAGCGCTGGTAGTACGCAAACGACAACGACTGCCCGCTGCCGCCCGGCGGGTTCAGCACGTCGGGCGGATTGCCCAGCGGGTTGTCGCCGCCTCCGCCGCAGGCCGCGACGAGCGCGGTCACCGCGACGGCGGCCGCGCCGCCTGCCCATCCGCCCGTGCGCAACCTCATGGCGTGCACCCCGCCGCGATCCAGTTCAGGATCGCCTGATAGCCAGCGCTGCCCACCGGCAGAGGCGGCGTGGTCTGACCGGTGGCCCCGGCCGGATGCGGCGCGGTGGAAGGCCGCGCCACCAGCGCGTTGCTTGCAGCGGCGCAGGTGTTGGACACCATCGTCAGGCTCACGTTGTAGTCGCCCTCTGGGTTGCCAGTGAGGATGAAGCGGTTGCCCGTGAAGCCCAGGCCCGGCTGGTGACAGGCAACGCATTGGCTGCGCAGCACCGGCAGGACATTGGCGTTGAACACCGTCTCCGACAGCGCCGTGACGCGCCGCGCCGGGCTGTTGCTGGCCATCACGTTGTTGAAGTACTGGCCACCCAGGTCCATCCACTCGCTCACCAGGCGCTTCTCCGCCGCGTTGAGCAGCGTCGCATGGTTGGGCGCCGTTCCCGGCGGGTTCGGGTGCGTCGTGCGGGCATCGGCACTGGCCTTGAGGGTCTCGCCGAAGAGGATCTCGCCCAGGCGACTGGACCGCGTCAGGCCCTCCGCGCCGCCGGCCATCGTCTCGACCAGCGCGGCACCGCGCACCACCTCGGGCACGCCGTCGCGGATGCGCGTGACGGGCTGGCCGTTGCCGTCGAGCAGCGGATCGCCGAGCAGCAGTTCCTGGTACGACGTGAGACGTCCGGTGCCCGACACGGTGGCCTGCAGGTCCAGCCGCGTCGAGTCGGCATGGCAGGCCGTGCAGGTGTTGGCGCCGCGGTCGCGGGTCCAGATCGGCTGGATGTGGTCCGGGTAGTTGATGATGCCGTTGACCGGAGCCGGAGTGGCCAGGTCGTCGGCCGGATTGGCGTTGCCCGTGTAGCGCACGGCGATCGCTGCACGTGCGGTGACGCCGTTGCGGCTGGTGTCGGCCCACACGTCGGCAAACATCATGTCGGACAGCAGGTTCAGCGCCGTCGGGTCGACGCGGGTGCGCAGCGACGCCATGGTTTCGCCCTGCTGGTGCTGGCTGGCCAGTGCAGGTTGCAGGGCAGCGGGCATCGTGTTGACCGTGGTACCCGAGTTGATCGACGCGCCACGGCGCGGGCTGTGACAGCCGTCGCAGGTGCGGCGCTCGCCCGGGCGCACCTGGATCCAGTTCAGGTGGGTCTGCAGCGCACGGCCCTTGTGGTCGATGATCGACAGCGCCAGGGGCGTGTCCGCAGGCACCGACAGCTTGAACGAGCCGTCCGGCTCGATCGGCGCGTAGCCGAGGATCTGCTGCGGCTCGAAGTCCGTCTCGCCGATGGCCTCGCGCATGCCGGTCATGCCCTGCTGCGGCGCCACGGCGCGGGTGGCGCGCACGAAGCGCGCCGGCGAGCAGTGGTAGGCCGCATTGCCCGGGTCCTTCATGGCCGCGAGATCGGCGATGGAGGTCCGCGTGTCACCGGCTTCGATCGGCGCACGCTGGGCGATGGCGCGAGCGCAGCCGGCCGGCAGGTCGGCTGCAGCGATCACCGCTTCGGCCATCCGGTTCAGTCCGTCGGTGTCATAGATGCTGCGCACCTCGATCAGCGCACGGCCCTGAGCCGCCAGCGCCGGGTCGATCGTGGTCGGCGTCGGCGCGGCCGGCTCGGCACGGGGCTGGATCGCCACCGGATCGGTGTACATGAAGCCCGCAGGCGGCGCGGCCACGATCAGCCAGGTCTGATTGGCCGGGTTGTACATGTAGACCGAGTAGATCGGGGGCACGTTGTCCTGCACCGGATCGGCGGCCTCGTCCTCCATCGTGCGGTCGCTCTCCAGGCGGTCGATCTCCGCCTGCGTCAGGCGCGAGCAGGGGATCACCACGCCGTCGCGCGTGACCTCGCAGGTACGGAAAGACACCAGGATGCGGTCGGTGCCGTCCCACAGCGGGTAGGGCGTCGTGGCACGGCCCACCAGCGACAGGCCGCGGCCGTCGGGGATCTCCAGGTTGGTCAGGTGGCGCTGGCCGGCGCTGGCGGTCACCGCCCGGTTGGCCGGCATGGAGTTCTCGCTGAAGTTCTCGATGTCGATCAGCATCAGCGCCCCGCCCTCGCGGGTGCCCGACAGCGACATCAGCGACGAGGCCACCTGGCCGCGGTAGCGGCCGTTGGGGTCCATCTCGCGCGGATGCAGGAAGCTGTTGCCGGGGCTGTGCGCACCGTACAGCACGAACATGTCCGTGCCGTCCTGCTTGGACTTGAAGATCGCGAAACGATTGCGCGGGCCGACGTGCTCCCAGCGCGAGAACATGATCTCGCCGTTGGACCGCACCACCGGGTTGCGGTCATGGCTCTGGTTGACGGAGATCTGCGTGATGGCGCCGCCCTCGGGGTCCATCGTGTGCAGGTTGAGCACGCGCTCGCGCTCGTACTCGTCCACCGCGAACACAGGCTGGCCCGCGATGATGGACCGCGTCTGCGTCTGGCGGCTCGACGAGAACACGAAGCCGCGGCCGGCCGGCAGGTAGGCCGGGTCCACGTCGTCGTCGGAAGTCGACGCCGTGACGCGGCGCAGCGAGCCGCCGGCCAGGCCGCCGGTGGTCATGTCGTATTCCCAGATGTTCCAGCGGCCGGTGCAGGCCGCGCCGCCGTCGATGGTGGAGGTGTTCGACGTCGGGCAGCGCATCGAGAACACGATCTTGCGGCCGTCGTACGACACCTCGGGGTCGGACACGTCGCCCACGCCCTGCGTGATCGACGCGGTGACGTTGATCTCCGCGGCGCTCGGCGAGGACTGCTCGCGAACGATGAGGTCACCGCCCGGCGCCGTGGGCGTGCCGTCGGTGGGATTCATGTTCAGCGTGTTCGCCCGCTTCGCGTAGGCGATCGCCACGTCCCCGTTCACCGTGACGGTGTCCGAGCCTCCCGAGCCGCTGCCGCAGCCGGCCAGCAACGCGGCCAGTGCGGCCACGGCCGGCACGATCTTCCATTGCCTCGTGATCATGTTCATGGTCAACCCCCTGTGCACGTATGTATGTTGTCAATGCCGTGCGGGCGTGCGCCCCGCCGACATTCCGCTCGAAGCATGCAAGGCGCCTTCGGCGTCGACGCACAGCGCGTCCACCCCTTCCAGCGTCTCGACGAGTTCCAGGCCGCGCTCGATGCCGAGCACGAAGATCGATTTGCTCAGGGCCTCGCAGGTGAGGCCGTCTGCCGCCATCACGGTGACGCTGCGCAGGCTGCGCGGCGACTCGCCGGTGGCGGGGTCCACGATGTGGTGATGGCGCACGCCGTCGCGCTCGAAGAAGCGCTCGTAGTCGCCGGACGTGGAGATGGCCGTGTCCACCAGCGGCAGCACCGCCACCAGTGCGTCGGCGCGGCGCGGGTCGCGCACGCCGATGTGCCAGGGCCGGCCGCGCCGGTCGCCGATGACGCGGCTGTCGCCGCCAGCGGCCACATGAGCGTGGTGAATGCCGTGCCGCGCCAGGATGGCCGCAGCGTTGTCCACTGCGTGACCCTTGGCGAAGCCACCGAGATCGATGCGCATGCCGTCCCGCGAGAAGTGAACGCTGCGCGTGCGGGCGTCGAGCTCCATGCCGCGCCAGCCGATCGCGGCCCGGCCGCGCGCCAGTGCCTGCGCGTCGGGCGCCAAGCCCTCGCGGTAGTCGTACAGGTTGCCGACGCTGGCGAACGTGATGTCGAAGGCGCCCATCGACAGTTGCGAGAAGCGCTGTGCCTGCACAAGCAGCAGGAACATCTCGGCAGACAGTTCCACCGGTTGCCGGTGCGCTTCGCGATTGATGCGCGAGAGTTCGGAGTCGTCCTTGTGCGGGCTCATCGTGCGGTCGATGCGGTGCATCTCGGTCATCACCGCGTCCGCGGCAGCCTCGCCGCGCGCGGCGTCGTCGCACCACAGCTCGACCCGGATGGCCGTGCCCATCACCGCCTCCTCGCGCACCAGCCACTGGCCCGCGTCGGACGCGCACGCCGCCGCCGCCGCCGGGTGGGCGGGCTTGGGCTGGGTCCAGGGCCAGAGGTTGCGCATGTCGGTCGCGGGTTCGGTTTGCTCGGGTTCGAAGGCAACTGCAAGGCGCCACAAAAAAAGCTTGCGGCGGCGCATATTGCGGGCACGCCCGGGCGCAAACCGGTGAATTTGTTTGCAAACCACCATGGCCTTACACCCTGTCGCCAATCGCGGTTCGGCCGCCACGCCGGCGCGGGCGGACACGTGCGGGAAGCGGCGCCGAATGTTTGCAATCGAAACAGGCGGCTGACCAAAAGCGTCACTTCGGCGGCGCACCGGGGCCGACTGACCAGAATGGAGCAATGCCGCACGCGGCCCGGGCCGCCCGATAGACTGATCGTGAACAGCGCTTGCGGTCGGCTCCGCCGTCCCGCGCGATGGGCGGATCAAGGAGACGAGCACCATGGACTCAAGCGAGAAGACCGGGCAGTGGCTGGACTTCCATGTCCTCCTCAATGCGCTGGCGGTGGTCGGCTCGCGCGTTCGGGATCGGCACCCGACGAGTTCGGATCTGCTCGACTCGATCACCGGCTACCTGACCACCAGCCTCGAGTTGCAGCGCAACGGGTCGGTCGACTCCATCGAACAGTTCCGCGACTGGCTGCAGTGCCTGACGGAACTGCGCAACACCACCCACAGGACCCAGCACCGGTGCGAGGTTCACACCGCCGAGGGCGACATGGATAGCGACGCTGCAGTGCAGCTTGACGGCCTGAGGGAACTTGTCGGGCGAGCGGAGACGATCCTCCAGACAGTCGGCTCCCGTTCCGATCCGCTGTTGCTCCGCGTGCAGGTTGTGCCGGGCGGCATCTCCGTGTCGGTGCTTCGCGACGCCGCCGGCAACTCGGCCACCCTCTGGCACCAGGAACTTGCGGGAGACCCCTTCGGCACGCCCTGAGGGTCAGCGGGCAGCCCGGTGCTCAGGCGTCTTGAACCTGTCCGGACTTCCTGAGCAACCGGTCGATCGCGTTGCGCAGCTTGCTGGGCCTGGTCGGCTTGAGCAGCACAACGATGTCTTCCGCCGTGGCCACTGCCCGCATGTCCGCGGAAACGCTGCCGGTCACCATGAGAACCGGCAACTTGGCGTACCCGGAGCGAGAGCGCAGCCGGCGAGCCAGCTCCAGCCCGTCCTCGCTGCCGATCGCGTAGTCGGTGACGAGCGCCGACAAACGGGTGTTCTCGTCCATCGCGGTCAGTTGATCGATGCGAGCTTCCAACTGCGCTCCCGAGGATGCCTGTTCCACCTGCAGCCCCCAGCCCTGCAGAAGCCTGGTCATGGCATCTCTCACTTCATCGTTGTCATCGACCACGGCAACGAGGGTCCCCTGTGCAAAACGTTCCGACCGTCCGGATCGCATCGTCGATCCTGGCTCCCGTGCCGCACCCAGCTCCACCGTCACGGTCGTGCCGCGCCCGGGCTCGGACTCGATGTTCAACGCATGCCCGAGACGCTGCGTGGCACGGTTCACGACCGACAAGCCGATGCCAAGTCCTTCCTCGCGGTCCGCATGGTCCATTCGCGTGTACGGACGAAGCATGTCCTGGATCCGACTGGCCGGCATTCCGCGCCCCGTGTCCTTGACGCGCAGTCTGGCCATGTCGCCATCGACCTGAACATGGATGACGACTTCGCCTTGCATCGTGTACTTCACGGCATTCGAGACAAGGTTGAAGATGATGCGGCGCAAGAGCTGCGGATCCGAGCGCACGCAATAAGGAAAGCGCTCGACCCTCAGCACTAGGCCCTTTCTCCTGCACTGCCCCTCATACTGGGATGCGACCTCGTCCAAGATCGGCTGAAGATGCACCTCGGCGAGAGTCACCGGGTAGTCCGCACTTTCGAGCCGGCTCAGGTCCAGAAGCTCGGACAGCATGTCGCTGAGCAACAGCGAATTGCGGCGAATGTCCTCAATGTGCGCCGAAGCGCCCTGTGGATCTCGCGCCGCGACCTCGGTCAGCAGCGACAAGGAGAACGCCGGTTGCCGCAAGTCATGGCAGGCCGCAGCGAGCAATTCGCTGCGAATCTTGTTCAGAGTCTCGAGCTGGCCGTACAGGCCGGCAATCTTGCGCCGCTGCAACCACTGCTCACGCCAGAGCCACGCGAGCACGGCAAGTCCAAGCACCGTCATCCCAAGTCCCGCAGCCAGAACGTTGCGGCGTCCGACCAATGCGGCCTCGGTGGCACGCAGGCGCTCGTTTTCAAGTTCCTTTGCCTGTGTGTCGTACTCGATCTTCAGCTTCTGAAGCGCCGCCCCCTGTTCCAGCAGGGATGTCTGGACAAACAGCGCTGCCAGCTTCTGGCTGCTCTCCAGTGCAAGCTTGAAGTCTCCGACGGCGGCGTAATAGCGCTCCAGCGTCTGATGCAAAAGCAGCTGGTAGCGTGGCGCGCTCCCGGGGCCGACCAAGCGCTTGGCCTGCTCAACCCAGTCTTGCGCCTGCGGCCCGAGTGCTCCGGGGAGCGTGGTGGCAAGGTGCACAGCCCATGTCACGGCGGCCAGTTGTCCGGGCGGAGCCAGTCGAACACCGAGCGCAACCTCCATGGCCTTGAGCGCTGACTTGGCGTCTCCGGAGGCGGCAGCGAGCCCCCCCTGGAACACCGACGCGGACATCAACAGAAAACCATCGTTGCGTTGGCGTGCGCGCGCCACGATCCGGGCAATGTCCGGCGCCGCGGTCGCAATCGTTGGTGCCGACGCCGAAGCCGAGGTCTGCATGGCGCCGATGTAGAGCATCCCGACGTTCAGTCGATCTTCCAGTCCGACGAGGTCGCGACCCGCGATCAGCGCCAGTGCCTTGCGTCCGTCTTCCAGTCCGCTGGCCGCGCCCAGTGGGCTCAGGCCACTGAGGTATGCGTTGAGGCTGAGGGCGGCGAAGGTGGCGTAGGCGCGGCACACAGGCGACGCCCTCTCGAGCCTGGCCGCCTCCAGCACGAACGGCGCCCACTGAGGAGTCGCAAACGACGCCCAGCCACTCTCGCCTTTTCGTACCAGAGTCAGGCATATGGCGTCATGGTTGCCACTGGCACGAGCCATGTCCAATGCGCGGTCCAGCTCGGACACTCTGTCGAACAGCCGCATGCCGGTCCAATAGCCGACGGTCGCTTCGTAGGCCAGCGCAAGGCTCAGCGTCGCCTTGTCGTCCAGGCGCTCGGCCAACGCCTTCAACTCAGGCAGCAGCAATCTGGTCTGGGACTCGGAAGCCGGACCGGGAGCGAACCCGGCATCGCTCCAGAGCCCTACGATCAACAGACCGCGCCCCGCGTCGAGCCTCTCGCGGTCACTCGCGGACGCGGGCAGGCTTGTGGCAGCAGCCTCAAGTCTGGAGACCCCGCGCTGCACGTCCTCAGCTATGACCTGCAGCTGCGCCTCGATCGTGGCGGCGAGCAGTCCTGGCGCGAACAGCCCCAGCGTCAGAAAGGACAGCACGACTCGCAAGCCGGCCATTGACGAGAGTCTGAGCATGCTGACCTGCTACCTCTTAGCCCGACTTGCGGGGCTGACAGCTTCGATATTGCGCTCGTTGAAATTCATTCTAGTCGCGGGAAAGTCCGACGACTGCCTTGTGCGTTGACAGCGCCTGCGCAGACGTGGCATCAGGTACAGGCACATCGGCGCGCTTGCCGCAACGGACCGGCGATCTGCCGCCCGTCGTACAGACAGGGAAGCAATCGACGCTGGCTTCGACTGCAGCCGGGAAGGGCTGGCCTACCTTCGCCGCTGGGGTGTGTCACGGAGCTTCCTGCGCTGGAAGCCGCTTTCAATTCAGAATTTGCGTCTTTGATTCCAAAGAAGTGGCCTTTTGTTCTAAAAATTCCGTAGCTATCGCAGCGGGCTAGATTCATTCGCCAATGCCCTTGATTCAGGAATCAATGTCGCTTTGTGGGCCTCCAGTCTGACGCACTGGACCATGGCCTTCCCGAGGAGGATCGGATGGGATATCTGCAGTTTCGGCCCCTGCGTGTTCTGGTGGTCTGCGCACTCCTCTTTGAGGTCTCAGTCGTCTGGGCTGCGGAGGAGTTGCCCACCGTGATCGTGACCGGCACGAGTCTGCCGGGAGTTCAGTCCGACACCGTGGGCCCGCTCCAGGTCATCACCAGGGCTCAGATCGAGCGCTCCGGCGCAGCTTCCCTGGCTGAACTTCTGAAGAACGTTGCTGCGGCCAGTGCGGGCGGTGCCGACGAAAGCGCCGTGCTCGGATTCGCTCCGGGCGTCAGCGCCATCTCGCTCAGGGGACTCGGTACCGGTGCGACTCTGATCCTGCTCGATGGCCGACGCGTGGCGCCCTCGGGCTTTGTGCCGGACGGCCAGACGTCGGCGACGAACCTCAACGCCATTCCGCTGGGCGCCATCGCCAGGGTCGAGATCATGCTCGATGGTGCGTCGGCGGTGTACGGCTCGGACGCCGTTGGCGGCGTGGTCAACATCATCACGCGCAGGCCCGCGCGTGAATCAGTCGTGCGCGCCTCCGCGGGTCAGGCGTCGTCCTATGGGGACGGGACCCGGAAGTCGGCTGCCGTCACGCTCGGATTCACTCTGCCTGCCGGCGATGGCTCGGGAGGCATCGTCAGCATCGAGCGCACCGAGCAAGATCGCGTGAGAGCCTCGGCGCGGCCGCGCACCGCCACGGGGAACTTCAGCGGCATCACCGGCAACGACTGGCGGTCCACCTACGCCTACCCCGGCAACCTCTACACGATCGGCGGCGCAGACGGTGGCGGCGAAACCCTGCTGGGGCCGCTGGGGGGGTGCCAGGCGGCCGTTGCGGGGGCGCCCTTCGCGGGCAACTGCGTGTACGACCCGGTCAGGCACCAGGACCTGCAACCGCGCACCCGGCGAGACGCCGTCTATGGGGCAGGCAACCTGTCTATCGGCGGAGGCCTAGAGGTCTTCGCGAACCTGCTGGGGACGCGCTCCCGCCTCGATCAGGAGAGCCCCACCTACTCGACAGACCTCTACCATCAGTTCTTCCGAAGCACTCCCGGTGCGGCGATCACGCTGCCGGTGGGGCATCCGCAGAACCCTTACCCGTTTCCCGTTGCACTGCGCCATCGCTGGGCGGATCGGCCGTTCTCGACCCATGTCGAATCGCTCGATACCCGGGCCGTGATCGGCGTGCGAGGGTCGGTAGCAAAGTGGACCAGCGAAGCAGCCGTCCTGATGGCCCGCTCCGACGCGACGGTCAGTCGAGGAGGGCTCATACGCGACCGGGTGCTGTACTCGGATGTCCTGGACCCGGCACGGAACTTCGACGCTCGCCCGTCTTTCGTCTTCGGCTCGCCTGCCGACAACCCGGCCGACGTCATGGGCCGCCTCTACCCGACGTTGGTCAGCCGCGGCAAGACCTCGATCCGCGGCGTCGACCTCAAGGCGAGCCGCGAGATCGGCGAACTTGCCGGCGGTCCGCTGGCGCTGGTCGTGGGCGCCGAATGGCGCCGGGAGTCGTTCTCCAGCATTCCCGACCCGCTTCAGGCGGCTGGCGAGATCTCGGTGTCCGGCAGTTACTCTGCTGACGGCGCCCGGAACGTGGGAGCGGTCTTTGCCGAAGTGTCGGCACCGCTGACAAAAGGCCTGGATGCCCTCCTCGCGCTGCGAGCGGATCGATACGAGGGGTTCGGAGTGACCACGACGCCGCGTATCGGCCTGCGCTGGCAGGCGTCGCCGACCTTGGCTGTGCGCGCTTCACATGCAGGCGGTTTTCGCGCCCCTTCGATCGGGGAGCTCACGCAGGCTCCCACTCAGGGGTTCTACGGCGGCGTCCGCGACCCCGTCCTGTGCCCGGACCCCTCCGATGCGTCCAACGCCTACTGCTCCACGTTCGTGCTGGCTTCACTCGCTCGGGGACAGGACCTCAGGCCGGAGCGATCGGAAAACGTGTCGGCCGGACTGATCTTCGCCGCGGCACCACACCTGTCGATGTCGATGGACTTCTACAAGATCCGGCGGCGAGACCAGATCGCGAGCTTCGATCCGAACTATGTACTGGCGAACGAAGCCAGTTTTCCTGGCCTGGTCACGCGAGACCCACTGACCAACGAGATCGTCTCCATGACGCTGCCGCTGACGAACATCGGGGTCACACGGCTGTGGGGATACGACCTCGGCGTGTCTTCCAGGGTGGCAGTGACTGACATGGGATCGCTGACTCTGGCCTCCAACTACAACCGTCAGCCCAGCTACAGGGTGACGCCGGTTCCCGGCGCTGCCCCCGAACAGCGGGCGGGCTACTACCTGCAGCCGAAGGCGCGTCTTTCGTTTTCAGCGACGTGGGAGCGGTCTCAATGGACACTGCATGCGGGCGTGAACCACGTTGGCAGCTATCTTCGCTCCACCGGGCCCAGCGATGCCGCGTGCCCGTACGCGACAACAGCCTTTTCGAGCCTGTGCCGCATTTCGTCCTGGACAACGGCCGACGTGTCTGCCGCGTATCGCCCTGCGCCCGGGATCGAACTGTCCTTGTCAATCAAGAACGTGGCCAACAGGCAGCCCCCGACCGACGAGCGCCTGAATGCGTTCATCTACACGCTCTACAACCCGAGTTATCACAACGCTCTTGGTCGATTCCTCACAGCCTCGGTCAAGGCGAGCTTCTGAGCTGACCCTGCCGGCTCAAGGACAGGACGGCCCCGCGCGGGGAGCGCGGGGCCGTCGAAGGGCGGGTGCCAACGGGGCCGGAGCGCCAGCCGCGCCGGCCGCGCCGGTCAGACCAGCATCAGCGTGGACTGGTAGTCCGGCTGGTACCAATGAGGGACGTTCGGCACGCCGAGTCCGGGGTCGATGACGACCTCGACGTCGGAGTCGCCGCTGTCGTCGGCGGCGGCACCTGCCGACGCGCCTATCGAGGTGTTGCCGGTGAAGTTGAGAGTCACGGTCGCCGACGTGCGCACCTCGTCGTCCGGGCCGCTGACGACGGTGGCCTGGAAGCTGCGGCTGTCGGGAGTCCCTTCGGCGATCAGCGCGGTGTCGTCCGACGTCTGGAACCGGACGTAGCTCAGGTAGCTGTTCCATTGCACGTTGGTCACCGTCTGCCCCGGGGTCACCGTGATGGTCAGCGTGCCGGTGTCTGCATTCCAGACGTAGTCGAAGTTGCCGGCGTTGACGTTGGACAGATCGGTCTCGTCGACCAGCAGTCGGTCCCCCAGACTGGGTGAGTAGTTGCTGGTGATGGCGATGGACACCGACGTGGCAGGGCCGTCTGGGTCGGCGAAGCTTGTCACCATGGCCCGCTGCGCCGCGTCGAGGGTGACGTCGTAGCCGGCTCCCGGGTAGGCAAAGAGAGACAGCGTGGACGCGTCGGGCACGGCGGTCACGCTGGAATGCACGCCCACTGGGGCCGACAGACTGCCGTCCGACGCCACCGCCACGGCGTTGAACATCAGCATGCTCGACCCATTGAGGTTGCTCGCCGGCCGCCAGGTCACCACGCTGTCGGCCGTGACGGTGAAGTTGGTGCTGGCGTTGAAGGCCGAGCCGTTGATCATCAGCGTGCCACTGGGCGAACTCAAGTGCAGGGCGGACAGGCTGACGCCGCCGTCGTCCGTGAACGTGCCGCGGCTCATCAGGTCGGCGCCGGTGAAGGTCATCGTCGTGTCTTCGGTGCCGGCGAAGGCCGGCGACCCGAAGGCGATGGACGTGGCCACGTCCTCCGCATTGGTCACCTGCACCGCCACCTCCTGCGTCTGCACGTGGCCGGCCGAGTCGCTGGCCTGCACGATCACGCGGTAGGTGTTGTCCAGCCCCACGTCGGCCGGGGCCTCGAAGTCGCGCGCCCCGAGCGTGAGGTTGCCGCTGCCGTCGATGCTGAACAAGGCCGCGTCGTCGCCGCCGGCCAGCGCCCAGGTCACCGCACCCGTGGCGTTGCTGTAGGTCAGCGCGGCGGTATAGGCCTGGTTCTCGGCCGTGGTGCCACTGCCGTCGACGACGATGGACGGCGGCAGCGAGTCCAGAGTCAGGTCGAGCACGACCGACGCCGAAGTCTGTTCACGGCCGTCGTCCAGATCCACCTGGATCTGGCGCGAGCTGCCGACCGTGGTGTCGGTGGTGGAGAAGTTCAACGCGGCGAAGATCTGCGGATACACGCTTGCCAGGTCCAGCCCGTCGGCAGCGTCCACCGTGACCATCAGCGAGCCGGTGACGGCGTCCCAGTTGGCATGGGTGGCGGCGTCCAGCGCCGCCTGGCTGCCACCGAACTGCAGCGACAGCACGTCGCCGGCATGGCGCCCGGTCGTGATCGTGAACGCGGCGACGAATTGGTCGGGCGTGTTGGCGCCGTCGCCGGTGGTGCGGTCGACGTAGTCCACCGCAATGCCCGGATCGCCTGGGAACAGCGCCACGTTGCCGCTGCCCACCACGTACGACACGCTGGCGCTGCCCGTGAGGACAAGGGCCACCGCGTCCTCGGCGCCCTGGATCGTGATGTCGAGCCGGGCCGTGCTGGTGGCGCCGTCGCCGTCGGTCACCGTGTAGTCGAAGTGGTCCACCAGCGTGTCGCCGGGCAGCAGGGCCTGCACCAGCGGGTCGGTGTCGTCGACCACGTAGCGGTAGCTGCCGTCGGCCTCCACGACCAGGCTGCCGTATAGCCCGGCCAGGGTCTGCCCCGCCGTGGCCGTGCCGGAGGGCGCCAGCGTGGCGTCGAGCGCGGCCACGGCGGTGACCTGCAGCGAGTCGGGGTGGCTGTCCGGGTCGGTCGCCGTGGCCAGCACGTTGCCGATCGCGTCCGTGGCCGGCTCGCTGTTGGCCGTGCCGCCCGCCTCGGTGGCGGTGCCGGTCACCGTGGTGAGCACGGGTGCGTCGGCCGCGCCCATCACCCGCACCGTCAGCGTGGCCGTGTCGGTGGCGCCGTGGTTGTCGCTGACCGTGTAGGTGAAGGTCTCGGTCACGAGGTCGCCCACGCCGAGGGCCTGCACCGCCGGCAGCGCATTGTTCAGGTCATAGCGGTAGCTGCCGTCGGCAAAGATCGTCAGCGACCCGTACACCCCCACCAGAGGCGTGCCCTCGGTATCGACCGCGCCGACCACGCCCGCGGTGCCGGTGCCGGCCTCGCCGCCGGTGCGAACCGCCACCACGGTGAGCGTGTCCAGCGTGTCCGGGTCGCGGTCGCGGCCGGCGGCCGTATCGTCCTCGCCGGAGATCACGTTGCCCATGCCGCCCTGCGCGGTCAGCAGCGACCCGGCTTCCATCACCGTGGTGACGTCGTCGGCCGCCACGGGGCCGTCGTTGGTGCCGGTGATCGTGATGTGGACCGAGGCCGGGGTCCCGTCGGGCAGTTCGCCCATGAAAACGTCGACAACCTGCTGGCCCTCGGCCAGCGCCTGCGCGCGGCTATCGAGGGTGTAAGTCCACGTGCCGTCGGTACGTACGTCGGCCACTCCATATTGGGAAACGCCGCTCGACGCATAGAACACCGGCGTCGGGCCGTCGACGTCGGTCACGTTGAACGACCCGGACACCGTGGGAGCCGTGTCCTCGACGACGCTGGCGGTGGCATCGCCGATCACCGGTGCGTCGTCGGTACCGGTGATGGTGATCGACACCGTGGTGCTGGT
>WBZX01000815.1_pt1 | contig 26216 bp, 31 predicted proteins | sample 5204211 | NCBI WGS metagenome assembly WBZX01 (sample SAMN12344362, study PRJNA552823) | activated sludge metagenome | biome: Activated sludge suspended growth; feature: Nitrification reactor; material: Wastewater; isolation source: activated sludge from nitrification reactor of wastewater... | reverse complement strand
GCGACACGTTACTTTGGCGAGCAAGGCCACTATCGTCTGCTGCTCTGGAATAACGGTCAGGCCCCAACTTATGTTGCGGATGAGCTCAAGTCACATCATGGTGTCGGTTTGAACTTCGATCAGCGTATCGGTGACTACACGTCGCTGTTTGGTCGATACGGCCGCGCCTGGGGAGATCATCTGCCATTTGATCAGACACTCAGCCTGGGTGCCGAATTCGGCGGTAGCTATTGGAGCCGTGCCGGGGATGCCATCGGTATTGCGGTTGGCATCAACCGGACCAGCAGTGATTTTCGTCGCGATGCGTTAATGCTGGATGCCGATAGTGACGGTAATGCCGACTACGGTTTCCGTGCTCGAGGCTCCGAAAAGGTGTTCGAAGCATACTATCGTTACCGGCTTAATGAGCAATTCGAGCTGACACCGGATATCCAGTGGATCATCGACCCGGCAGGCGATCAGTCCGCCTCCAACGTCACGATTCTAGGGTTGCGTGCGCAAATCGTGTATTGACCGCGAATTGACCATGAGGCGTGCATACCACCTGATGGTCAGTTCGGTTAAAAAGGAACGTATCATGACAAACATCAAACGCTGGGGATATGGATTGTGCCTGCTGGGTTTTCTGGCAGGCAGCGCGGCAGTAGCAGGTGAATTGCCGGCCTATAAACTTTCCATCCAGAATGGCCGATTCATTCCAGAGACCATTGAGGTTCCTGCCGGGATCAAATTCAAGATCATGCTCACCAATCTCGGCCCCGGACCGGAAGAGTTTGAAAGCATCGAACTCAAGAAAGAGAAAGTCCTTGGCGAGGGCGTGACACGCCCTATCATTTTTGCACCGCTCAGGCCTGGAACCTACAAGTTTTTCGGTGAATTCCACCCTGATACCGCCAAAGGGCAAATCATCGCCAAATAGCACGAAACTATTACCGAATAGCCAAATCAGCACATGAACCAGCGCCTGATCCAGCCAATGCAACCATTCATACCGCCTCCGCCCACTATTCTGTCGTGGCTGGGCGACAAGTTGCGGCAGCACCGTGCCGCCATTATCGGCTTGCAATGGGCCGTGGTGGTGGTCTACCTTCTCATGGTCAGTGTTCCGGCCTTTCTGCCGTTACCTCCGGGCGACGGACGTATCCTGCACAATCTCACGCTGTTTGCCCAGTTTGTGTTCTGGGGTATCTGGTGGCCGTTCGTAATCCTGTCGATGCTACTGATGGGGCGCGTCTGGTGCGGCGTACTGTGTCCGGAAGGTGCGCTGAGCGAGTTTGCTTCGCGCCATGGACTGGGACGGCCTGTACCGCGCTGGATGAAATGGGGCGGTTGGCCATTTATTGCATTTATTCTCACGACTGTTTACGGCCAACTGATCAGTGTCTACGAATACGCAGTTGCCGCTTTGCTGGTATTGGGGGGGTCGACGATTGCTGCTATCGTGATCGGACTGGTTTATGGGCGCAACAAGCGCGTCTGGTGCCGCCATCTTTGCCCCGTCAACGGTGTTTTCGGCTTGCTGGCGCGCGCGGCACCTCTGCATTTCAAGGTGGATCGTGTCGCCTGGCAAGCTTCTGGCACTGCACCGCACCCGATCCACTGCGCTCCCATGGTCCATATCAAGTCGATGAAAGGCGCTTCTGATTGTCATATGTGTGGTCAGTGCTCCGGACACAAGGATGCTATCCGGCTATCCACCAGATCTCCCGGCAGCGAAATTACCAATTTGACGGAAAACGACACCAACCCGTGGGAAGCCCGCTTGCTGGTATTCGGCATGATAGGGGTGGCCATCGGTGCTTTTCAGTGGACTTCCTCCCCCTGGTTTATTGCCGCCAAGCAGATGGCTGCCGAGTGGCTGGTTGCCCGCGAATGGTGGTGGGCGCTCAACACCAGCGCTCCATGGTGGTTGTTGACGCACTACCCACAAGCTTCCGATGTTTTTACCTGGCTCGATGGCGCGATGATCGTTAGCTACATTGCCATCACGGCCGCCTTGATCGGTAGCTGGATCTGGTTCTGGCTGAGAGTGGCAGGCACATGGCTCCCCGGCAACCCGGTACGCAATAGCTTGCGGCTTACCTACTGCCTGGTTCCCATGGGAGGATTCGGCATTTTTCTCGGCTTGTCGGCGCTGACCGTTACCATGCTCAAAGCCGAAGGTTTTATCTTTCCCTGGCTGGGCTGGGCAAGAGGACTGCTACTTGCCGCTGGCGCACTCTGGAGTCTGTCGCTGGCATGGAGTATCAGCGGAAAGATAAGTCTGCAACCTCACAAACGCGCCCTGTCGCTGGCATCGGTCGCACTGGCACTCTGCGGAGCAGTTGCTCCGTGGGTGTTTATGTTTTATCTCTGGTAACGGTCGGCTTGTTACATACAAGCAGCATTTTTTGCAAGAACCCGTTAAATCGCGCAGAATAAACGCTTTGCAAATTTCGCTGTCCAATCGGCCAGTTAATTAACCGGGAATAAAAAATGCGTTCGAGATTCGAAAAGTTTGGTCTGGTGACTTTAGGGGCCGTACTGGGCGTCATGCTCAGCCTGAACTACCCGGCCATTGCCGACAAGGACGCCAAGACCCAGTTGCCGCTCGACGACCTGCGCGCTTTTGCCGAAGTGTTCGGCAAGATCAAGAGCGATTATGTCGAGCCGGTTGAAGACAAAAAGCTTATCTCTGAAGCCATCAACGGTATGCTGTCCGGTCTCGATCCGCATTCGTCCTATCTGGACATGGATGCCTTCAAGGATTTGCAAGCTGGTACGCAAGGCGAATTCGGCGGCCTGGGTATCGAAGTCGGGATGGAAGACGGTTTCGTCAAGGTTGTCTCGCCAATCGAAGACACTCCGGCCTATAAAGCCGGCCTGAAAACCGGCGATCTCATCATCAAGCTCGACGACACCACCGTCAAGGGCCTGTCGCTCAACGATGCCGTCAAGCGCATGCGCGGCAAACCCGACACGCAAATCGTACTGACCGTGCTGCGCAAGGGCGAAAGCAAGCCGTTGGTGATAACGCTCACTCGTGCCATCATCAAGGTGCAAAGCGTTAAATACAAGTCGCCCGAGGCTGGTTACGCCTACGCTCGCATTACCCAGTTTCAGGAGCACACCGGCGAAGACCTGGCCAAGGCCCTCAAGGCCCTTCGTGACGACTACAATGCGCCACTCAAAGGGTTGGTGCTTGATCTGCGTAACAATCCAGGGGGGCTGTTGAACGCCGCAGTGGGCGTTTCTGCCGCATTTCTGCCCAAGGGTGAGCTGGTGGTCTACACCGAAGGCCGCACCAGCGATGCCAAGATGCGGCTCACCGCCAATGCTGAAAACTACACCCGCGGTGGCCCCAAGGAAGATTACCTGAAAAACCTGCCTGCCGAATTCAAGTCCATCCCCATGGTGGTGCTGGTCAACGGCGGCTCGGCCTCGGCGTCCGAGATCGTCTCCGGTGCACTACAGGACCACAAGCGCGCCATCATCATGGGCACGCAGACTTTCGGTAAGGGCTCGGTGCAGACCATCCTGCCGATGAATAACGGCACAGCGATCAAGCTCACCACGGCGCGTTACTTCACGCCCAAGGGTCGTTCCATCCAGGCCAAGGGCATCGTGCCGGATATCGTGGTGGAAGATGCCATCGACTCTGGATTCAATCTGCGCGAAGCCGACCTGACCCGCCACCTGTCCAACCCCAAGGATGGCGAAGCGCCTGCCGCCGAACCAACCAAGGCTGCCGCACCGGAAAAGGACAAGGATAACGGCGACAGCAAGGACAAGGCCGAACGTCAGGCTCCGATCGAACCTGCTTCCAAGAACGACGTGCAGTTCACTCAGGCGATGAATTTGCTCAAGGGCCTACAGGTCCTGCAAAAGAAATAATGAAAGGCATGCAAAACACTTCGCTCACGATTGCGGTGTTGCAAACCGAGTCCAAAATCCTCATTGACGCCCATGTCAACTCCGGTTTTGGCCGCGATTTGCGACTTGCACTCGTATCGCTCGGGCGTTTTGCATAATTCTCAAGTTGTCTGATTCGTTACTCGAAAAAACAGGCCGCTGCGTCGCATGCGGCCTGTGCCTTCCGCACTGCCCCACTTACCGTAAAACGCAGTCCGAAGCGGATTCGCCACGCGGCCGCATCCTGTTGACGCAAGCCGTCGCGCAAGGCGTGCTGCCGATGAATGACAAGTACATGGCGCACATCGACCTCTGCCTGACCTGCCGCTCGTGCGAAAGCGCCTGCCCCAACCATGTGCCGTATGGCGAGATTGTCGATGAAGCCCGCGCTCGCATTGGCGAAAAACGCCCGCTCACACTGTCGCAACGAGTAGCTGGATACCTCGCGGCCAACCCGGTCTGGTGGCGCTTGGGTGGCATGGGTTTACGCATTGCCAATCTGCTGGGACTGAATAAACTTACCCCGGCAATCCCAGCCGTTGCGCGGCAATATCGCTTCAAAGCCCGCTACGAGGCAGCAAATCCCCTGGGCGAAGTCAGCCTGTTTCTCGGCTGCGCCACCAGCGTGCTGGATGCAGAAACACTGGCGGCATCGATTTTCGTCCTGACTCGCCTCGGTTACACCGTGCATATCCCCTCCGGGCAAACCTGTTGCGGCGGCCTGCACCTGCAGGCTGGCGACCAAGCAAGCGCAAATACACTTAAACAACGTAACAAGGCTGCCTTCGGCGAAATGCCAATACTCGCCGTCGCCAGCGGCTGCGGCGCACGCCTGATCGAAACCATGCCGGACCGCGTGCAGGACATCAGCGCTTTTCTCGCCAAGGCTTCCGGCTGGGATCGTGTCACTTTCACGTTGCTGGCGGCGACCATCGCCGTGCAGGATCCCTGCTCGTTACGCAACGGGCTCAAGGCGGAAAAGCACCCCTACACTCTACTCAAGCGTATCCCCGGTGCCGATATCAAGCCGCTGCCGGGCAACGCCCAATGCTGCGGCGGCGCGGGCAGCTACATGCTGACGCAGCCGGAGATGGCAAACCGCCTGCGCGACGATAAAATAAGCGCCTGCCGGACGATCAACCCGGCATATCTGGTCACCTCCAACATCGGCTGTGCGCTGCATCTTGCCCAAGGACTGGGCGCCGAAGTCAAGATCGCGCATCCGGTAATGATCGTTGCGCGGCAAATCGGGTTTGAAGGAAAAATATGATGCTTGACCAACTGATTACCGAATTCGACAAAGGCCTGCGTACAGTCTTCGCCGAAGCGCACACCGTACGCCCATACCCTGATTGCGACGTGCCTGATACCCCGCTGGAGGCACAGGAAAAACGCCATGCCGCCGCCCTCATGCGCATCAACCACAGCGGCGAAGTTTGCGCCCAAGCGCTTTACAACGGACAGGCTCTGACTGCGCGCAACCCCGAAACCGAAGCGGCGTTAAGGCAAGCCTCGCAGGAGGAAACCGAGCATCTGGCCTGGTGCGAAAAGCGCATTGCAGAACTGGGCGGCCACAAAAGCCTGCTCAACCCGATCTGGTACGGCGGCTCATTTGCGCTGGGTGTGCTGGCCGGTGCGCTGGGTGATAAATGGAACCTCGGTTTTCTGGCCGAAACCGAAAACCAGGTCGGTAAACATATCGAGAATCATCTGACGCACCTGCCCGAAAACGACACCAAAAGCCGTGCCGTGCTCGAACAAATGAAAATAGACGAAGCCAGGCACGCCATGACTGCGCTCGACCATGGCGGCGCACAACTGCCTGCGCCGGTCAGATTCGCCATGAAAATGACCTCTAAAGTAATGACTCACACCACCTACCGCATATGAAAACTTTTGCTGAAATTATTGCCGCACTGGAAGCTGTCGATCACCTGTCCAGACTGGAACTGCATGCGACAGACGACCAACTCGTAGCCGTTATTGAAAACAAGCCAGGCAGCCAGGGCTCGCTCAGGGTCTATTACCATCTGTTCAGGAAATACGGCGCGATTACCGTGGATGCGGCAAAGGACGGGCTGGATCTTTACGCCGAACACACGGCGGATGCTCGCGTCAATCCCGGCAAGCATCCCAATATCGACCGCCTGCTGGATGTCATCGCGCAGGGTGGCCGATTTGAAGTCAAAGCCTGGTAACGGCTGACAAGCTACTCGGTTTCTCTGATTTCGTAGTCGTGGCTCAACTCGGCCGTTTTGCCTAGCATGAGCGATGCCGAGCAATATTTCTCGATGGAAAGATTCACCGCCCGCTCGACCTGGCTGGGCGCAAGATTTCTGCCCGTGACAATGTAATGCACGTGGATTTTGGTGAATACCTTGGGGATTGTCTCCGCGCGGTCGGCCGTAATCTCGGCCACGCAATCGGTAATCGGCTGGCGGGATTTTTTCAAAATTGTCACCACGTCGAACGCCGAACAACCGCCCAACCCTACTAGCAGCAACTCCATCGGCCGGAAGCCCAGATTGCGCCCGCCCGCCTCCGGCGCACCGTCCATCACCACGGCATGGCCGCTGTCCGCCTCGCCGAGAAAACTCACCCCTTCAATCCACTTGACCCGTGCTTTCATGCTGTTTTCCTTCAAGAAAAATGTGATTTTAACAGGCGCTTTCTATCAATGTGGCGGCTTATGTAAAACTGTTACTATAGAGAAAGTACCTTTCCACATTTAATGACTGACTCACATGAAACTCAAGCAAATTCTGAACTGGGAATGGGATGCGATCGCAGGGATCATCGCTGCGGTGGTCGCCATTGTCCTGCATATTCTGCACGTGGTGGACGAGCATGTAATTTTGCCCATCGTTCTTGGGTTGTTGGGGCTGCTGTTCATCAACTTTATGCGGCACACAAGAAACAACGAGATGACCGCCGAGCAGGTAGATCATACGGTACATGTCGTAAACAGCATTCAATCCGCGCTTAAGCTCCCCGATGTTGTACTGGTTGGTCCGCGTAATTTGCGATCGACCAATGAGCAATTCATTCGACACATGGGCGGAGAAACCATCTGGTTCAACGTCTGCCTGTCGATGTATAAGCCGCAGCCGTTATTCGACACATTGCTGCGCCCGGCCATTGAAAGCCCCTTGATCTCATCCATTCAGTTTATTCTCGACCAAAGTCAGAAAGAGATATGGCATCAATTCATACAACCTAAAGTCGCGGCCTGTGCCGGTCACGCCAAGGTCAAGGAGCCCCGCTGGTGCAACTTGACCAAAACCGTCTCCTTTATCCTGGCTGACAGTCATTTAAGCGGTGGCACCGAAGCACTGCTGAGTTTCTGGGGCGAGCCTTTCATGGCTCAAACAACAGAGCACGATGTGCCGCGCTTCATTTTTCATGTGCAGAAAAATACCGAGCTTCTTCCTCATTTGATGGAGCTTGCCAGAGTCAATGTGCAAAATGGCGGCCAGGCCTGACAAGTTTTCGAATGAGGTGGCTTGCCCGCAGACACGGTGATGGAGGCCAAATGAGTTATCAAGCCCGCATCCAGACGCCCTTTGCCGTTCTCGGCATCATCGTTCCCGGAGATTGCCTCATTGGCATCGACTTTCTGCCTCTCGACACGTCACCACTCGCGCCGCACAACGCCTTGGCTCGCGTGGTATGCGATGCCGTGCAGCAATATTTGCAAGATCCCGGCTGGCCGACCGATTTGCCGCTTTCGCTCGCCGGCACGCCTTTCCAGCAAAAAGTCTGGCAGGTCATCTGCCGGATTCCGCCCGGCCAGACGCTGACCTACAAACAACTGGCGCAGCAGGTGGGTTCCGGGCCACGTGCGGTGGCGAATGCCTGCGGGGCGAATCCGATCCCGCTGTTTGTGCCGTGCCATCGTGTAGTCGCATCCAATGGGCTGGGCGGCTTCATGAAAGGGCGCAAACACGATTCGCTCAATATCAAGCAGTGGTTGCTTGCCCATGAACGAAATACACCAGCAAGTTCTTGACGATTTTATCGACCAGCTATGGCTGGAAGAGGGCTTGGCACGCAATACGCTCGAAAGTTACCGGCGCGATCTGGCACAGCTGGCAGAGTGGCTGCAGAAGCGGGATTCCAGCCTGCTTGCTGTCGAGCGCAGCGACCTCGAGAGCTATCTCGCTTTTAAAAGCCCGATCTCCAAGCCACGCAGCCAAGCCCGCCTGTTAGCCAGCCTGCGCCGTTTTTACCGTTACTGGCTGCGCGCAGGCAAGATCGCCGCCGACCCGACCTTGCAGCTCGATTCACCCAAGCTGCCGCGGTCTTTGCCCAAAAGCCTGACCGAAGGTGACGTAGTGGCGCTGCTGCAAGCCCCCGACGATACCCAGCCGCTGGGTCTGCGCGATCGGGCGATGCTGGAGACGCTGTATGCCACCGGCCTGCGGGTTTCGGAACTGGTCAACCTCAGGGTAAGCGAAGTCAGCCTGTACGACAGCGTGTTGCGCGCGACAGGCAAAGGGGATAAAACGCGGCTGGTGCCGCTGGGCGAGGAGGCTGTGGACTGGATTCAACGCTACCTCGACGAATCCCGTCCGAAAATCCTCGACGGCCAGTTGGCCGACAGCCTGTTCGTGACCCAGCGCGGCGGAGCGATGACCCGGCAGGCCTTCTGGTACATCATCAAGCGCTACGCGACACGCGGCGGGATCGACAAACATCTTTCGCCGCACACCTTGCGCCATGCCTTCGCCACCCATCTGCTCAACCACGGCGCGGATTTGCGCGTGGTCCAGATGCTGCTGGGGCACGCCGATATTTCGACCACGCAGATTTACACCCACGTTGCCCGCGAACGGTTGAAACAGTTGCATGCGGCACACCACCCCAGAGGATGATTAAAAACCCATTAAAACCACAGGGGGCACGGAGGACACGGGGAAACCCTTCGACTTTCTTTTGCTTTGCCCCGTGCTCCCCTCGTCCCCCGTGGTGATCCAGTTTTTATAGGTTAAAATTTCCGCCATGAAAACCGAATTCATTTTGCAGGCGGCATCGGCCGTCAACGATGCCATACTCGCCAACGAATCCACCATCGAATCGCTGGACCGCGAGATCGGCGATGGCGACCATTACATCAACATGAAGCGCGGCTGCGCCACGGTGCTGGCGATGCACGACGAGCTGGCACCGCTGGCGCCCGACGCCGCCTTGCAGAAAATCGGCATGAAGCTGCTTTCGACCATCGGCGGGGCTTCCGGCCCGCTGATCGCGAGCTTTTTCATGGCGATGGCCAAGACGGTGAAAGAGCAGGGCGCAGACAGCCTGCCGCAGATTGCTACGGCTTTTACCGCCGGGGTTGATGCCATCAAGCAGCGCGGCAAGGCCGATGTGGGTGAGAAGACCATGCTGGACGTGCTGATCCCGGTGGCGCGCGCTTTCGAGCAACTGACCGCAGCCAATGCCGCTCGCGCTGCCGTGTTCGAGTCGCTCAAGCAAGCTGCAGAGCAAGGCATGTTGTCCACCCGCGACCTGATCGCCACCAAGGGCCGCGCGGCTTTTCTCGGCGAACGTGCCATCGGGCACATCGACGCGGGTGCCAAGAGCAGCCAGGTGATGATTGCAGCCGTGTGCGATTTGGCGCAGAACCTGTAGCGCAGGTGGGGACGCCTGCATTTTGGGATTGATGCAGGCGAGGACGCCTGCGCTACGATAATACGGAGGAGACCATGAAAAAATTCATCAATCAAATTGACGATCTGCTGGTCGAGAGCCTTTCAGGTTTCGGTTCGGCACATCGCGACCTGATCAACGTGCATCTGGACCCGAATTTCGTCACCCGCGCCGACAAGGCGAAAAACAAGGTGGCGCTGATTTCCGGCGGCGGCTCGGGCCACGAGCCGCTGCATACCGGCTTTATCGGCTACGGCATGCTGGATGCCGCCTGCCCCGGCCACGTGTTCACCTCGCCCACGCCGGACCAGATGATCGCCGCGGCCGAAGCCGTGGAAAATGGAAAAGGCGTGCTGTTTATCGTCAAGAACTACGCGGGTGACGTGATGAATTTCGAGATGGCGGCCGAGATGCTGCCGTTTGAAAACGCGACCGTGCTCACCAGCGACGACGTGGCCGTGGAGAACTCCACCTACTCCACCGGCCGCCGCGGCGTGGCGGGTACCGTGATCGTGGAAAAATGCGTGGGCAGCCTGGCCGAAACTGGTGCCGACTTGGCCGCCTGCAAAGCGCTGGGCGACAAGGTCAACAGCCGTACCGCGTCGATGGGTGTAGCGCTCACTAGTTGCACCGTCCCCGCTGCAGGCCGCCCAACCTTCGATATCGAACAACACGAACTGGAAATGGGTGTGGGCATCCACGGCGAACCCGGCCGCCGTCGCGAGAAAATGCGCACGGCTGACGAAATCGTCGGCGACCTGGTTGCGGCCATCCTGCACGACCTCAAACCCGCACAAGACAGCGAGGTGCTGCTTATGGTCAACGGCTTTACCGGCACACCGCTGATGGAGCTTTACGTGCTCTACAACGCTGCCGCCAAGCTGTTGTCGGAAGGCGGCATCCGCGTGGTGCGCTCGCTGGTGGGTGATTACGTGACTTCGCTGGAAATGGCCGGGGCGTCTGTCACCGTCTGTTTGCTGGATGATGAAATCAAGCAGCACTGGGATTCTCCCGTTCATACTCCAGCTTTGCGCTGGGGCTGCTAAGGGAGATTAGGATGATTACGATCTACGGCTACCCATTTACCCGCTCGACCCGCGCCACCTGGGCACTGGAAGAAATCGGGGTCGACTACGATTTTGTCCCGGTCAATCTGTCCAAGGGTGAGCATAAAAAAACGGAATTCCTCAAAATCAACCCCGGCGGAAAAATTCCTGCCCTGGTCGATGGCGATTTCATCCTCACCGAATCTGCCGCGATCGTCACCTACATCGGCGAGAAATTCCCGGCTTCCGGCCTGGTGCCTGCGGATATCGCCGACCGGGCGCATTATTTCCAATGGAATTTTTTCAGCATGACCGAACTGGAGGCGCCGCTCTGGGTGAGGGCGAAGCATATCTCGCTATTTCCGGAATCACGCCGCGTCCCGACCGTGGCAGAAAGCTGCCTGTGGGAGTTCCATCGCGCTACTGCCGTGCTGGCACGGCACATGCAAGATCGCGAATATGCAATTGGCGACCGGTTTACCGCAGCCGATATCATGTTGTGCGGCACTCTGAACTGGGCACGTGTATCAGAAGTCAGCCTTGCATCGGCCACGCTGGATGCCTATGCCGACCGGATCCTGACTCGGCCAGCATTGGCAAAGGCGCGCGAGCGAGAAGCAAAGGCAGCCGCCTGACTATTTCATTCTTCCCAGCGTCACCCGCATGATGCCACTCAGATCCGCCACAGAAGCCACCTCGGCCAGCCCGGCGCCGACCAGCAATTGTGCGACACGCGCCGCTTGGTCGTAGCCGTGCTCCAGCATCAGCCAACCGCCGGAAGCAAGGTACTGCGGCGCTTCACTGGCAAGATGGCGAATATCTTCCAGCCCATCCGCGCCGGATGCCAGAGCCGTCGGGGGCTCAAACCGCAAATCGCCTTGCGACAGGTGTGGGTCGCCCGCCGCGATATACGGCGGATTGCTGACGATCATGTCGAATTGCGCGTCGCCAACCGCCGAAAACCAGTCGCTGACCTTGAACTCGATATTACCGATCTGCAGGCGGCGGGCGTTCTCGCTGGCAACCTGCACGGCACCGATTGAGCGGTCTATGCCCATTACATGGGCTTGCGGGCATTGGGCAGCAATCGCAATGGCAATCGCGCCGCTACCCGTACCAAGATCGAGCACCCTGCACGGCTTGCTTTGCGGAATGCGCGCTAGCGCTGCTTCGACCAATGTTTCGGTATCCGGGCGCGGAATCAGCACGTCGGGCGTCACCGTCAAATTCAGCCCGTAGAATTCGCGCTCGCCGAGAATGTAGGCAATCGGTTCGCCGCGTAGTCGTCGTTGCAGTAGCGCAGAAAAAACATCAGCCTGAACCAGGGCAGGCGCTACGTTGTCGTAAGCAATCAGTTGTGCCCGCGACACGTTACCCAGCGCCCGGCGCATGAGAATTTGCGCATCGACGCGCGCATCGGTCAGAGGTAGTTCAAGCGCGGCCGCCAGTTGGCGCTGCGCCTCGGTTAGTAATTGCCTGATCGTGGATGACATGGGCGGCATCTTACCCTGCTGCCAGGCGTTGCGCTCGTCCGGTGTAAACGTTACTCTTGGAGAGTTGTCCTCGTAGCATTGGTATACCTTGCAACCTTAAAAATCAGGGAGATCAAAATGACTGACGACGTAAATGCAAACGACAAGAATATCGCGGTGCTGACCCATATCGGCGGCATCTTTTTCGGGTTTATTCCCGGGTTGATCGTCTGGCTGCTCAAGAAAGACGACAACGCCTACCTTGGCGCCCAGGCACGCGAAGCGCTGAATTTCCAGATCACCATGATCATCGCTTACATGGCGGCCTGGGCGCTGGCATTTTTGCTGATCGGTTTCCTGCTTTTTCCGCTGCTATGGGTCGCCAACCTCGTCCTGTGCATTCTGGCTGCGATCAAGATCAGCAAGGGCGAGGACTATCAGTATCCTTTTGCGCTACGCTTAATCAACTAGGTAAAGCATGCAAAACACTTCGTTCGTGCATGCGGTGTTGCAGATTCCGTCTGAAATCCTCATTTACACAACTGTAAAATCCGGTTTCAGCCAGAATCTGCGCCTAGCCTGCCCGTCGCTCGGGTGTTTTGCATAATTTTTAGGAGTCATATGAATCCCCTGCTTCACTTCACCGGCTTGCCGCTATTCGACCAGATCAAGCCGGAGCACGTCACTCCGGCAATCGAGCAACTGCTTGGCGAGAGCCGGGCCTTGCTGGCGAAACTGGAAAACGATACCAACCAGCCGACCTGGGATGACTTTGTCGCCCCGCTGGACGATGCCGAAGAACGCCTCGGCCGCGCTTGGTCGCAGGTGTCGCATACCAACGCCGTGGTCAACACGCCGGAGTTGCGCGAAGCCTACAACGCCAACCTGGCGATGTTGACCGCTTTCTATGCCGATCTGTCACAGAACGAAGCGTTGTATGCCCGTTACAAGCAATTGCAAGCCGGGGCGGAATTCGCCACCTACAGCGCGGCGCGCAAGAAGATCGTCGAGAACGAGATTCGCGATTTCCGTCTGGGCGGAGCCGAGTTGCCTGCCGACAAAAAGGGGCGGTTCAAGGCGATACAGGAAGAACTATCTTCGCTGTCATCCAAGTTTGAAGAAAACGTGATGGATGCCACCGATGCGTTTGCCTTGTTCGTCGAGGATGAAAGCCGGCTGGCAGGCATCCCGGCCGATGCGCTGCAAGCTGCACGCGAAGCCGCCGAAAAAGACGGCAGGACCGGATGGAAATTCACGCTGCATTTCCCCTCCTACATGCCGGTGCTGCAATACGCCGACGACCGCAAGCTACGCGAGGAGTTGTACTATGCCTACGCCACGCGCGCTTCGGAGTTCGGCAAACCCGAGCTGGACAATACCGCGCTGATCAAGCAGATCCTGCAATTACGCCAAGAAGCGGCGCAACTGCTGGGCTTTAACAACTACGCCGAAGATTCGCTCGCTACCAAGATGGCCGAAACACCGGCACAGGTGATGGATTTTCTGCGCGACCTCGGCCGCCGCGCCAAGCCATTTGCCGAGCGTGACATGGCGGAACTGCGCGAGTTTGCAGCCAAGTTAGGGCTTGCTGACATGCAGGCGTGGGATGTCGGCTACGGCAGCGAAAAGCTGCGCGAAGAGCGCTACGCCTTCTCCGACCAGGAAGTAAAACAGTACTTCCCCGAGCCGCAGGTGTTGCAAGGCCTGTTCCGCGTCATCAACACGCTGTACGGTATTACCGTACGCAAGACCCACGCCCCGGTTTGGCATGTCGATGCTGGCTTTTACGAGCTCGTCGACCAGCAAAACCAGCTCGTCGGCCAGTTCTATCTTGACCTTTACGCCCGCGACAAGAAGCGCGGTGGCGCATGGATGGACGAAGCCATCACCCGCAGACGCAAAGCCCACGGTATCGAAACGCCGGTGGCCTTCCTCACCTGCAATTTCTCCGCGCCGGTCGGCGGAAAGCCTGCATTATTTACGCACGACGAAGTCATCACCCTGTTCCACGAATTCGGCCACGGCCTGCACCACCTGCTGACTAAGGTCGAGGAATACGGCGTCTCCGGCATCAAGGGCGTGGAATGGGATGCGGTCGAGTTGCCCAGCCAGTTCATGGAAAACTTCTGCTGGGAATGGGACGTACTGCAACACATGACCCGCCACGTCGAGTCCGGCGAGCATTTGCCGCGCGCGCTCTACGACAAGATGGTTGCCGCCAAGAATTTCCAGGCCGGCATGCAGACCGTGCGCCAGATCGAATTTTCTTTATTTGATATGCGCCTGCACTGCGAATTCGACCCCAGCGGCAGCAAATCCGCGCAAGACCTGCTCAACGAAGTCCGCCAGGAAGTCGCCGTGGTCGTGCCCCCGGCCTACAACCGCTTCCCCAACAATTTCACGCATATCTTCGCAGGTGGTTACGCGGCGGGCTATTACAGCTACAAATGGGCAGAAGTGCTCTCGGCCGACGCTTACGGCCTGTTTGAAGAAACCGGAGGATTGAGCGAAGAAACCGGCCGACGCTTCTGGAGCGAAATCCTCGCGCAAGGCGGCTCACGCTCGGCGCTGGAGTCATTCATCGCCTTCCGCGGTCGCGAACCGACTATTGACGCGCTGCTGCGGCATAACGGGATGGTGGATGCCGAGGTTTAGTGGTTGCCGAGCGGTAGCCAATCCGGTGTCTGCATGAAAAATACGGCACCGGCTTTTGCCTGTATGGATACTTAAAACGGCAGCATTGCACGAATGCGACGTAATGCCTGTGTGATCGCGTTTCCATCAAGATGATAGTGTTTGTGCAGCGGTTTTTTCACTTCCCAGCTTACTTTCATTCCAGCGGGAAAAGTTACCAGGTCGCCCTTGCCGAAAGTTATCGGCGTACCACCTTCCGGAGTGATCACACATTCGCCTTCGAGAATCCAGGCAATTTCCTGCTCATGAAAATACCATGGAAAGACCGATGCTTCCTTGCTCCAAGTTGGCCATTTGGAGACGCCCAGCGACTCCAGCCGAGATTGGTCCGGGTTGTGTTCGACGACGATGTTGCTCATGCAGATCTCCTTTTTGGTAAGTTTTCACGGCGCGATATTACCAGTGTTTATGCTTAACGACCCCATTCCAGCGATACACCTGCCTGCTGCGCGGCTTGCTCCATGAGCGGTATGGCATCTTCGAGATTACTCAGGTAATTGAAAGCGGTTTCCTGATGGAAACCGAGTACCAGTACGTTTTTGTGGTGTTCTAGCAGCGATTTGAAAATACCCAGCAATTGGTGTGGACTGGTGTAGTCGGCCAGACTGCCATTGTTGGGATACTCCATCAGGCCGGACGCCAGTTCGTATGGCTGATCCAGTGGTGATGCTCCGGGATGGAGCTGCCTGATCATGCTCGCGATGGGGCTGTCCTCTCCCCATTTGTCCGCAATAAATCGTGCATCGGTACGTGAACTGTCGAAGACGAAATTATTTGCCAGCAATGCGTTTGTGAGTTTTGGCCCAAACTGCCAACCACCGGCCCGAAAATGCCTGGGGCGGTCAAAGCCATGTGCTACCAGCAGGCTGACACTACAACTGACCAGTTGATTCAACGCTTGTTGCGAATAGGCGTATTCGAGGCTGACGGTATAACCACATTCTCCGTTTGTACACTCCTTATGCGACGTGGCGAATGTGGGTACACTCTTATATGGCACCGCACATTTATCCAGTAGTGATTTCCAGGCGTGAAGATGCAAGCCATGAGTGTCGGTGGGTAGCAACGTCGAGTGGATTCTTTGTGCGATCCTTGTTCCATCTGTGTCGGGGCGGGTGAAATAAGCCGGGTTGAGTAATTGCAGCATAGGGATGTGAGGGTGGCGTTGGCGGAAGGTCTGAATGGCCTCGATATTTTCGTCATCCAGTGACCAGCCTTCCCAATCTACGGTCACATATACGGTTATTTTCCGGAACTCGTCAGCAGAGCCATTTGCCGACCACCCGCATAGAGTCAGTCCGAGCAAGAGGCTGGCGAGTGTGTGCATCAAGCCTCGCTCAATCTTTGCCGGATAGACTGCAATTCTTCAGTCGGTTCGGCAAAATCCTCATATTTTGCGTGCCGGGTGCGAGCATACCAGTAGCGGCTGTTCCAGGTGTCGCCTTCGATCTTGTGCAGAACGGCATGTATCCAGCAGGCCATCGGATCGTTGTGCTCCTGCACGATGCGGTGCGAGCGATCCCATTCGCCATTCAGTGCGGCGTCTACGGCCAGCATCAAATCATCGTTCAAACTCATGCTGCCATTTTAGCTTTAACCGCGCACAGTCGCTGCATGACTGCAGGCTTGGGCACTTGCTCTTCACCCTGCTCGAAAGCGACGATATCCAGCCAGGGCGAAAAGGTCGTCAGCAGTTCGTCGGCTTGCAGCAAAAAGTCCGGGTGACTGGGCTTGCCGTAGCGCTCGTTGCCAAGCATGAAGGTTTCGTAGATCAGCACGCCGCCGGATTTGAGCGATTCGGCGAGGCGATACAACAGTGGTCGATGCAGATAACGACTGACAACGATGCCGTCGAATTGCTGTGCCGTGTAAGGCCATGCGCCGGATTCAAGATCGGCCGTCGTGAGATGAATATTCGGGATGCCCGCCATGCCGGAGAGCAGGCTCGCGTCGCGGTCAACAGCCTCGACGCAGTAGCCTTGCTTGGCCAACCAGATGGCATGGCGACCGCTGCCGCAGGCCAAGTCAAGAACCAGTCCGGCCGGCACAATGAGCCGACTGTGGCTGGCGACCCACTGCGAGGGCGCGCTTACCGGGTTTTGCGTTAAAAAAGAATTCATGGTTTTCATTAGCCTCGAATCATGACGCGCACGAGTCCCCGGAGGGATCGTTTGAGTATGATGCCAGTCATACATTCAAGCAAAACATCGCTGGATACGAATTTTAAACCCAACCAAAGGAGAGCATCATGTGGACCAAGCCCGAAGTAACTGAAATGCGTTTTGGTTTTGAAGTCACCATGTACGTTTGCAATCGCTAAACCGTACCGACCGCAATACCGACAAAACGGCAGCTTAGGCTGCCGTTTTGTTTTTATGCTTAACGATCTTTATACTCGTCTGCCTGATGAGGGACCTGGACGAACTCTTCGCCGCGCTGGCGAAATCGACTTTCCGCCGTAGTTTTTATCTGCGCAGCAAGGATCTTGCTTATCTGCATGGCAAGGGGCTGGCCGTGGTGCTTGCGCATGCCGAGGATTTTGTCAGCAAGCGACTGGCGCCAGCGGTGATCCCCAACGATGGCAAGCAAACGCCGTATCGCGGGCACCCGGTTTTTGTGGCGCAGCATGCGACAGCCTGTTGCTGCCGGGGCTGCATGGAAAAATGGCATCGTATTCCGATGGGACGGGAGTTGACGCCGGATGAGCGGGCATATGTGCTTGAAGTGCTTGGGCGGTGGTTGGCCGACAGGATTGAGGTGGATGCAAAGTTTGGTAAAAACTGATGACAGACGTGAGTGGGCATTGCAAACTTCTCGGCAATCGCTGTCCGAGCCAAGCCGCATCCCGCAACGGAAACCATCAAGAGAATATATGAAAACCAAGCATGCCCTATACACAATCGTATGCTGTACGGGTATCGGAGGTGCGTTTGCCGCAACGTCCGGCACCAATGCCCAGCCGGATCAGGCTGGGCTGGATGCAGCTCTCAAGTCTTGTGCTGCATCTGCATCCAGGGATACCAGCGGCCAGCCCGACAGGCAGGCAGTAGATACCTGCATGAGCGGCAAGGGTTACACCAGGCCCAGTGGGCCACCGCCCGGCCAGAGCGGCGGCCAGGGGCATCCACCGCCGCCGCCGTCAAAATAGGCGTTTTCCCATTTGCCGGAGTTACTGTCCCTTTCATTCCTCATGATCGAATGGCAGAAAGAATCCGGCAGATGGCGCCGCCGCACCGCGCACTCTGCAAAGCGCGGCAGCAACCTTACTGGCTCGCTGCATTGTCGTGGCCGTATCCCAGTGCCTGAGCAAACCCAGCATGAATACCGCAGCGTAGGCATCCCCTGCACCTACGGTATCGACCACCGGCTCTGCCAGTTCTACCGGCTTGGCGCGCCATGTGCGCTGATCCTCATCCAACAGCCAGCTACCGTGCTCGCCACAAGTGACCAGCACTTGCCGCAAGCCAAAGCGCTGTTGCAGGGCGATCGCCTGATCTTGCGAGGCCAGGCCGCCCAGACCCAGCAATTCGGTAACGCTTGCCAGTTCTGTATCGTTCAATTTAACGAAATCGGCGGCTTCCAGAGCGAGCTCGATCGTGCTTGCGGTGTACCAGGGTGCGCGCAGGTTGATATCCAGAAACACCGGGCAGCGGCAGTGTTGCAGAAACCGCCTGGCGGCTGCCCGTGATGTTGCGCTCCGCAGCGCCAGGGTGCCCAGGTACGCCAGGTGCGGTGGGAAATCTGCCAGCGTTTGCTGCGCAGTATCCGCACAGACATGGTCGTAGGCCTGGTCGGAAAGAATGTCGAAGCGGTGGCCGTTGTTTTGAAGCACAACCTGTACTTGCCCGGTGGGGTGGTTTTTGTCGCACTGAATACCAGATATCGCCATTCCCAGCCTGGTCATCTCGGACAGGAGTTTATTGCGCAGCTCGTCTTGCCCGGTGCGGGAAATCAACACCGGCCTCAGGCCGAATGCCTGCAAGTGGCGTGCAACATTGAAAGGCGCGCCGCCCAGAACGCGCTGATCGGGAAAAATATCGGCCAGTACTTCGCCGAAAATGGCGATGGTATGCACAGGCATCGGAGTTTCTGGATTCATCCGGTTAGCCAATCAATGGCAAGGTGGGGCAAACGGGTTTGTACGGGCAAGTCTGCATCCATCAGATAAACGGCTACATTATAATGCCCATGGCGGGCGAGCATGGCATCGAGTGGCTTGGTGAAAACATACCCAGCCGCGCTGACCGAAGAATACCTGAAATAAGCCCTGATTACGGACCATGACCGGGTCAAAATTCGCTAATATCTGTCGTGCGAAACCGCTAACCCTGGAGAATCTGAAATGAAAAAAATCGTAGTTGCTGCCATGATTGCAAGTTGTACGACCTTGGCTCTGGCGGCCGACCCTGCAACCGTCAACGGCAAGCCCATCAAGCAAACGCTGGTGGATTACATCGTCAAGGATGCTGCCGCCAAAGGCAAGCAGATCGATGACAAAACCCGTGCCAGCATCGTCGAAAATCTCATCGTCAACGAATTGCTCGACCAGCAGGCGCAAGCTTCCGGGGTCACCCAGTCGGCAGATTTCGTCGCCAAGCAGGAACTTTCCCTGCGCGAACTGCGCATCAATGCCTATATCGAGGAGTATCTCAAGAAAAATCCGATTGACGACCAGGCGCTCCGTGCCGAGTACGACAAACTCAAGTCGCAGCTTGGTAGCCGGGAATACAAGGCCAGCCATATCCTGGTCAAAATCGAAGATGAAGCCAGAAAAATCATCGCGCAACTCGGCAAAGGCACCGATTTCGCAAAACTCGCAAAGGAACAATCCACCGATCCCGGCACCAGGGATAACGGCGGTGATCTGGGCTGGTTCCAGCCCGAAACCATGGTCAAGGAGTTTAGCGATGCTGCCATGCAGCTGCAAAAAGACGGCTATACCACCGAGCCGGTCAAAACCGAATTCGGTTGGCATGTGATCAAGCTCGCCGATATCCGCGACTCGCAGCCACCAGCCTTCGAAGCGCTTAAAAACGAGATCCGCGGCGATATGCAACGTCAGCAACTGGCCAAACTGGTCGACAGCCTGCGGAGCAAAGCCAGCATCGTCAGGAATGACGGTGTCGCGAAGTAGAAGAAAACCGCGTGATCAGCGGATGAAGGTTCTTGCCGCTTCGAATCTCTTTTCGAAGTAGCCGGTTTTCAGGCGGCTGATCCTGATTTTTCCATCCTGGCCGGGCGCATGGATGAAGCGGTCGTCGCCGATATAAATTCCCACATGTGAATACGGTCGCCCGCTGGTATTGAAAAACACCAGATCGCCCGGTGATAGCTCTGCCGGGCTGATCTTCTTGCCTGTGCGGGCAATCTGCGCGGCGTTATGCGGCAGTTGCAACCCCAGTACCTGCTGGTAGATGTAGCTCACCATGCCGCTGCAATCCAGCCCGCTTTCCGGGTTGCTCCCCCCGAATTGATAGCCGTTGCCCATCAGATTCATGGCAAACATCACAATCTCGTTACCTTGATCGGCAGATATTGGTGCTGCGGGTTGGCTGGGCGAAGGCGCGGGGCCGATGGCGCACGCGGCAAGCAGCACGGCTGCAAAAATCGGAAAAGACAGTGTTTTCGAGACGAAACGCATGGCACCAGCGTACTACAAAACCAAAGGAACTAAAAAGTTAGTACGGATGGCCAGTCAATTTGGTCGCGCTCCGGCATCGTCTTGAATGCTCTCTAAAACCCGCATCGCCCAGCCTTTCACCGGTCTTGGCATCGCGTGCAGGAGGATCTGCGGTGATCGGCAGCATGAGATACGGAGCGGCAATAAGACAAGCTTCCAGCAATGTGGAAAGCGAGGCTTTTCTGTGGATGGTGCGGTTTATTCGGCCGCCCGATTTTCCGATTTCTCGATCATCTTGATGAATGTGTCGAATAGCTCCGGATCATGCTTGCGTCCAACCTCCTTGAGCATTTCGTCGATGATCTGGCTGTGCGTGCGCGATTTTTGGTACACCCGGTTGGTCGCCATTGCATCGTAATTGTCTGCAATGGTGATGATGCGAGACATTAGTGGAATCTTGTTCCCGGCCAAGCCGTGTGGATATCCACTGCCATCGAAATTTTCGTGATGGTGCAATATCGTTTTTGCGACTTCGGCCGTTCCGGCATGGTCGAGCGAGAGCACGATTCCTGATCCGCGCTGGCTATGCGTTATGATAAGCGAACGCTCATCGGTTTCCAGCCTGCCGTTCTTGAGCAAAATAGAATCAGGGACTCCAATCTTGCCAATATCGTGCAGTGCACCAGCGGTTCTCAGCAGCATCAGATGGTGACTGGGTAATGCAAGCCGGCCTCCCATCTCGACAGCAATATTCATTACCCGGTCACTATGAAAGCGCGTGTAAGGGTCGCGTTCCTTGAGCGCCATGGATAACCCTCTGGCTAATTGAATCAGGGTTCTGTAAGCGGTTTCTGACATGGCGGTGAAGTGGCGGTTTTCCAAATAATCCGTTGAGAATTTCTGGATCATACGCAGGCCATTAGTGTTTTTTGCAGGCAAATTTCCATAATGCCTCGCTCAAACTACCCTGCTCGAAAAGCGTCCAGCTACCGATGTCGTGATAGGAAAAAACCACGTCCCCGTGCCCCATGTTGCTGGTGAAATTACTGAAACCAAGAACACGCCGTTGTTCGTTCGCACAGTTATATTCGATCCGAAAAATTACCGACAAATATGGCTCCAGGCGATCTTCATTCCGGATGGTCTTGAAATCGTACAAGCTGTTCATGACGATATAGCCACTGCTTTTGCTGATGCTTCCGGGGTCGGCGTAAACGGTCAGGCCTTCGCCATTGGTAGGAACTTGTTGCCAATCGGCAATGGCGCTACCAACCAGTGCTGTCAAAAACAGGATGGAAAACAAATGACGCATCATGGGGCTTTGACGATGAATGGGATCCTGCTAACAGGCAGGAGCTTAATCGATATGCGTTTGATAACACTATGTATGGGTGAACGCACGTCGCTGTTTCCCGACGGCATCGTGTCGGCATGTTGCTCAGCACTCACAGACCGCGTAATCATTCGCAATCTGGCAGATGGCAACAAACTCCTCGGTGTTCAACGAGGCGCCGCCAACCAGGCCGCCGTCGATATCCGGCATTGATAGCAAGTCTGCGGCATTTTTGGCGTTCAGGCTGCCACCATACAGAATTCGCATCTGCCTGCCTACTGCGGTATCTTTCAGGATCAGGTAGCCTCGCAAAAAGTGCAGGATTGCTTGCGCGTGTTCCGGGGTGGCGGCCTTACCGGTGCCGATTGCCCACACTGGTTCATAAGCCAGGAGGCCCTGGGTCAGGCTCTTGATGCCGACATGCTGGATCAGCGCGTTCAACTGCCGGATGGTCACCAGATCGGTGAGGCCTTGCTCATATTCCTCCAGTGTCTCGCCCATGCAGAAAATAGGCGTCAAGCCGGATTTGATCGCGGCCAGAAAGCGTTCCCCGACCGAGTTATCGCTGTCGTGCCCGCGGTTGCGACGTTCGGAGTGCCCGATAATGACGTATTTGCAGCCGAATTCTGCGAGCATACCTGGCGCAACCGATCCGGTATAAGGTCCCGATTCATGGCGGCTCATGTTCTGCCCGCCCCATGCGATCGGGGTGCCGCTAAGCATGGCCTGCGCTTGGTAAAGATAGGGATGCGGAACGCATACGATGTAATCCGCGTTGGGGTAATCGCGCGTCCCTTCGAGCAAGCCCTCAAAAAACGCTCGATTGCTCGGGATCGAGCCATTCATTTTTCGGTTGGCAACCACCAGTTTGCGTCTCATGAAACTACTCCCGCAGTAATGCAAAACCGCATGCAAAGCAGTATAGGCGCTTCAATGAAAATGAAAAGTGACCAGCGTGTACGTTGGTGCTGTCAAGAGTCAATTTCAGTCGATTTTATGCGCACGCTACAAAGATACGGGTGCCGTGTCGGTGTCCTCCACCAGCAGATCGCAACTTCGCATCGCACTCCTTCCTTGTGGCTATTCTCAGTCAATTCCGGCGCGTTGTCCGAGTTGAGTGGAGTGGCTTGGTGTAAAAAGCAGAAAGGGGGCTCCGCTAGTGCGCATGCCGCAAGTTGCTGTCTTTGAGGCGTATTGCCATTTCCTTGAGAAAACCGAATGCGACCCCGGGTTCTTCCATCATCAAAGTCTCCAGATTTTCCGGGCTGATGGCAATGATGCGGGCGTCGTTTGTGGTGACGACGGCATCCGCTGTGCGTGTTGCCCCGGTCAGGAAAGCCATTTCGCCGAAATAGCTGCCCGGTCCAAGGGTTCTCAGCAATGCGCTGGCATGTCGAATTTCGACCTGACCTGACAGTATGTAGAACATATGGCTGCCCGCATCGCCTTCCTTGAAAGGGTGATCACCTTTTTTGTAGCGATGCCCAAAAAGCGTCATGAGTTGATTGTGGTACTGACGAAGATCGGGCGGCTCTTCAAGAAACAGGCCTCGCAGCATCAATACTTCGCGTTTTTGAAGCGTGGCGATGATCTCCGTTCCGATCAGGAATGCCACAAAGCAGTAATATAACCAGCCTATCGACAAAAAAAGATTCTTCATCCCGCCAAAGATCATTCCGTAAGAGTGGTTTGCCAGCAGAAAAAGGCTGAATGCCGGGCGCATCGCGGCCCACAATAATGCAGTCACGAATGAGCCGGTCAGGATATGACGCCAGTGAGTCGCAGTGGGGGAAAATGCTCGATAGAACAGTGCGATGGATAAAGCGCTTACCAGAATCGATGCCAGCCAATTAAGGGTATTTGCAAACCAGGGGGCATCGTGGATGAGCCCAACAGCCTTTTCAAGCATCAACCCGCTAACCGAGAACAGGAAAAACAGTGCCAGGATGCCGATGACCCCCAGCACATCTTCCAGCATCCCCTTGAAATAAGATGTTGGTTCGGGAACGCGAGCAATAACAAACAGTGCAGAACGTAAAGCCCCGGCGAGCGGGGTGGCAGCCCAAAATAGCGCAAACATCCCGAAAACCCCCCACACGGCCTTGTGCTTTGCAATGTTGTAGACCTCAATCATGATGCGGCGGCTGTATTTGGGGACCAGATTGCCGACCAGAGAGGTCAGTTCGGCAAGTGCGTAATGCGATGACACTGCAAAATGGCTGAGTAGGAAGAAAACCAGCAACACCATCGGAATCAGCGCAAACATTGCGTAAAAGGATAGTGAAGCGGAGATGCCGAAACCATTATGTCGCTGAAAAGCCAGCATCGATTCGCGCACTACAAATAGCGGGGTACTGTAGCGATGCTTTACCAAAGTTGATTTGGTTGCGCTGGCTGCGAACTGTATTTTTCCAAGTGCCACGCGGGGTTGCCTTAGCGTGGTGATTTGAAGTGTTCTGTCGCCGCTAATAGCGCGGCAGTAATACCCGTTTCAAATGCGGCGTGTCCGGCATCCTGGACCACTTGAAAGTCTGCTTCGGGCCATGCCTTGTGTAGCTCGTATGCTGAAATAATCGGGCAAACCATATCGTACCGGCCGTGAATGATGACGGTCGGGATATGGCGAATGGTGTTGATGCGGTCCAGCAACGGGGCATTGCGAAGAAAGCAGTCGTTGATCAGGTAATGCAACTGTACTCGAGCCCTGGCGAGCACTAGGTCGTCTGGAGCCGGGGAGGTGGAAGGCGGTGACGGAAGCAGGCTGATGATGCTGCCTTCGAATTCGCTCCATGTGCGGGCGGCGGTTACGGTGGAAGAGTGGTCGCGGTCACCGAATATTCGCCGGTAATATGCGTTGAGAATGTCAGCGCACTCATGTGAAGCCAGCGGAGCCGTCAGTTTTTCCCATGCTTCAGGGAAGAATGTGCGGGATTCGTAAAGAAACCAGTGCAATTCACCGGGGCGAGCCAGGAATATCCCGCGCAGAATCATGCCTCGTACGGACAGGGGGTGAGTTGTCGCGTAAGCCAGCGCCAGTGTACTGCCCCATGAGCCGCCAAACAATAACCACTTGTCGATATTCAGCTGAAGGCGCAACCGTTCGATATCTTGAACCAGGTCGCGCGTGGTGTTCTCTTCAACTCGTCCGGCAGGCCTGCTGCGCCCGCAGCCGCGCTGGTCGAACAAGACGATGCGGTAATGCGCCGGGTCGAAAAATCGCCGCTGCCCCTGGTTGCAGCCGCTACCGGGGCCGCCATGCAGGACAAGGATCGGTATTCCTTCGGGGTTGCCGCAAATTTCATAGTAGAAATCATGACCTGTTTCGATGGAAATCAGGCCGCTCTCGTAGGGTTCAATCTCAGGAAATACGAGGCGTTCGGAAGAATTTGTCACGGAATGTCGCGTCCCTATTGTGCCGGAATGTTTTTTGTGTATGATAGCACCACCGCACGGTAGTGAATTTCACGGTTTGATTAATTTGCAAAGGATGTGTTGCAAATCGAATGTGACTGATCTACCATGATTGGAGCTGCACTTAAAAGTGTTGCGGAGCTGGTGGCGTAAAGGCAGGTTTGCCTCTCGAGGCATGCTTTCCTTTTCGAAATCATGCTTACACTAAAACCCTTAGTAATCACTATGGAGATTTAACATGGAGATGAGCAAAATCAAGATCGCCCTTGGCGTCGCGCTGGGTGTGTCCGTCGCAATGCCGATGGCTGCCATGGCTGCTGCCGACCAGGAAGCTGCAATGAAGGATTCCAACAACTGGGCGCATCCGCGTGGTCAACACGACAACCAGGGCTACTCGAAGTTGTCCCAGATCAACAAGGGCAACGTCAAGAACCTGAAGGCGGCTTGGGCTTTCGCTACCGGTGTAAACCGTGGCCACGAGGGCTCCCCGATTGTTGTCGGCAACATGATGTATGTTCACACCGCATTCCCGAACAACGTTTACGCGCTGGATCTGAACGATAATCAGAAGATCGCATGGGCTTACTTCCCCAAGCAGGATCCTTCCGTTCAAGCCGTGCTGTGCTGCGACAACGTGAGCCGTGGTCTGGGTTTCGGTGATGGCAAGATCTTCCTGCAACAGAATGACGGTATGCTGGTCGCTCTTGATGCCAAGACCGGTGCCAAGGTCTGGGAAGCAAAGAATACCGACCCCAAGGTCGGTGCAACCAACACCAATGCTCCACACGTAATCAAGGATAAAATCATTACCGGTTGTTCTGGTGCTGAATTCGGCGTTCGTTGCTTCCTCGCCGCATACAACATCAAGGATGGCTCCTTGGCATGGAAGGCATATTCCACCGGCCCGGATAGCGAAGTGCTGATCGGCGCCGATTTCAACAAGGCCAACCCGCATTACTCTGCTCTGTCCACGTACTCCGACGTGAACGGTGGCAACAAGCAAGGCGGTTCCTTCAAGGCCCTGACCAAGGATCAACTGAAGTTCCCGGAAACCGATCTGGGCGTCAAGACCTGGCTCAAGCCGCAAGCCGTCAAGGATG
>WBZX01000814.1_pt1 | contig 26218 bp, 25 predicted proteins | sample 5204211 | NCBI WGS metagenome assembly WBZX01 (sample SAMN12344362, study PRJNA552823) | activated sludge metagenome | biome: Activated sludge suspended growth; feature: Nitrification reactor; material: Wastewater; isolation source: activated sludge from nitrification reactor of wastewater... | reverse complement strand
TGATGGGTGATGATCAGCGTCGTGCGGCCGATGGCGGCGAGTTCGAGCTGCCCCTGGATGGCGCGCTCGGTGGCTGAATCGAGCGCTGACGTTGCCTCGTCGAAAATCAGGATCGGGGGATTCTTGAGCAGGGCGCGGGCGATGGCGACCCGCTGCTTTTCGCCGCCGGACAGCTTGAGGCCGCGCTCGCCGACGCGTGTCTCATATTTCTGCGGCAGCGATTCGATGAATTCGTGCAGTTGGGCGGCCCGGGCGGCGGCAAAGACCTCCTCGCGGCTGGCGTCCGGGCGTCCGTAATTGATGTTGTAGAAGATCGAATCGTTGAACAGCACCGTGTCCTGCGGGACGATGCCGATCGCCGCACGCAGGCTGCTCTGCCTGAGCTTGCGCAGGTCGTGGCCGTTGATGCGGATGGCGCCGCCGGTGACGTCGTAGAAGCGGAAGAGCAGGCGGGCGAGGGTGGATTTGCCGGCCCCCGAATGGCCGACGACGGCGACCGTCTTGCCGGCGGCGATGGCGAAATCCAGGTTCCTGAGAATCTCCCTGTCCGGATCGTAGGCGAAGTCGACCGCAGCGAAATTCACTTGCAGCGGCCCCGTCGGCAGATCGCGCGCATCCGGCGCGTCGGCGATCTCACGGTGCTCCTTGAGCAGGTTGAACATGCGCTCGATGTCGGTCAGCGCCTGGCGGATCTCGCGATAGACGACGCCGAGGAAGTTGAGCGGGATGTAGAGCTGGATCAGGAAGGCATTGACCAGCACCAGGTCGCCGATGGTCATGTGGCCTTCGACGACGCCGTTGGCGGCGCGCCACATCATGGCCGTGACGCCGAGCGCGATGATCGCCTGCTGGCCGAGGTTGAGCGCCGACAGCGTGGTCTGGCTACGCGTCGCGGCGTCTTCCCACTTGAGCATCTGTTCGTCGTAGCGGCGCGCCTCGTAGGCCTCGTTGTTGAAATACTTGACCGTCTCGTAGTTGAGCAGGCTGTCGATGGCGCGCGTGTTGGCGGCTGAGTCGTTCTCGTTGACCGCGCGGCGGATGTCGATGCGCCAGTTGCTGACCTTGACCGTGAACACGATGTAGCTGACCAGCGAGACGACGGTAATCAGGACGAAGCCGAGGTCGTATTTGACGAACAGGATGCCCAGTACGAGGCCGATCTCGACCAGCGTCGGCAGGATGGAATAAAGCGTGTAGGAAATCAGGCTGGAGATCGAACGGGTGCCGCGCTCGATGTCGCGCGAGACGCCGCCGGTCTGCCGTTCGAGATGGAAGCGCAGGCTCAGCGCGTGCAGGTGGCGGAACACTTCGAGCGCGACCTGGCGGACGGCCCGCTGCGTGACGCGGGCGAAGAGGAATTCCCGCAGTTCGGTGAACAGGGCGGTCGAAAAGCGCAACACGCCATAGAGCGCGAGCAGTAATACCGGCAACGCTAGTGCCTGTTCGCTGGCCGAGAGCCCATCGATCATGTTCTTGAAGACGATGGGCACCGTGACGTTGGCGACCTTGGCGGCGAACAGGCAACCGAGCGCCGCCAGCACGCGTAGGCGATAGGCCCAGAGGTAGGGCAGCAGCGTGCGCAGCGTCAGCCATGTGTGGCTTTCCGGCACCGGTACACCGGCAGGTGGCTTGGGGAGAGCGGTGCTGTGGCGCATGGCGGGGCCTTGATTATGTTTTCGCCAGTATATGAAAACTTCCCCGATTACGGGAAAATCGGGCTTTATTCGAAATCGGGCACATCATGGCCGTCGACCGCATCGTTCTCCCTCCAAAACAGCCAGCCCTGCGCGTCGTGCCGATGCCGGCCGACCTCAACCAGAATGGCGATGTCTTCGGCGGCTGGGTCATGGCCCAGGTCGACGTCGCCGGGGCGATTCCCGCCATGCGCAGGGCGCGCGGCCGGGTGGCGACGGTGTCGGTGAATTCCTTCCAGTTCAAGCAGGCCATCTCGGTCGGCGACATCGTCAGTTTCTATGCCGACATCGTGCATATCGGCAACACCTCGATCACCGTCAACGTCGAGGTCTATGCCGAACGGAATTACGCAGCGCCGGTGACCGTGAAAGTGACGGAAGCGCAACTAACTTACGTGGCCATCGACGGAAACGGCGAAAAACGTTTCGTTCCGCCAGAAAATACGTAAAATCAGACGTGTGCGAATTACTGTTCAGGTAAAACAAGAGATGAAGACACTGACCCCGCGTATCCTGCCGGCGCTTGTACTGGCCGCCTTCTCCGGCACTGCTTCGGCGGCTGCCTTCCAGCTCTGGGAACAGAATGCCAGCGGCCTCGGCACGGCCTATGCCGGCTCTGCCGCGGTGGCCGACAACGCCAGCACCATCTTCTTCAACCCGGCCGGCATGACACAGATGCCCGGCATCCAGCTTTCGGCCGGGGTCACCGGGGTCGGGCCGCGCTTCGAGTTCAGCAACGACGGGTCGAGCGGCCTGCTTGGGACGGGCGGCAACGGCGGCAACGCTGGCGGCTGGTCGGCGGTGCCCAATGCCTATTTCTCGTGGCAGGTGGCGCCCGACTGGTTCGTCGGCCTCGGCATCTCGTCGCCGTTCGGGCTGAAGACCGAATACGACAGCAGCAACTGGATCGGCCGCTACCAGGCGATCAAGTCCGAGATTACGACGGTCAACTACAACCCGTCGCTGGCCTGGAAGGTGAACGACAAGGTGTCGCTCGGCCTCGGCGTCAGTTATCAGACCATCGATGCCGAAATGACCAACATGACGCCGGCCGGCCTCTACAAGCTCAAGGGTGACGATGGCGCCTGGGGCTGGAATGCCGGGGCGCTGTTCACCCTGTCGCCGGCGATGCGCGTCGGCGTTTCCTACCGCTCGGCGGTCAGCTATACGCTCGAAGGCGACCGCTCGCTGGGCGCCGCGTCGACGTCGGCTAGGGCCGATCTCAAGATGCCGGATACCTTCATCCTGTCGGTCTGGCAGCAGGTTTCGGACCGCTGGGAAGCGATGGGCGACCTGTCCTACACGCGCTGGAATACGCTCGACAAGCTCAATGTCCAGTACACGACGGCCGGCGTGGCACGCACCGATACCGAGGCCTTCGATTACGACAATTCCTGGCGCTTTGCCTGGGGTGCCGCCTACAAGGCCAGCGATGCCTGGAAGATCAAGTTCGGCATCGCCTACGACACCACGCCGACCTCGAATACCAACCGCACGGCGCGGGTGCCGGATAACGATCGCATCTGGTTCTCGTTCGGCGGCCAGTGGAACGGCGGCGTCTACGGCAGGATCGATGCGGGCTACGCCTATCTCTACCTGCGCGACGCCAATATCGGCCAGACCAAAACCTTCGCGACGCCGGCTGGCACGATCGTCGGCGTCAGCAACCTGCGCGGCACCTACAGCGATAGCGCGCACATTGTCGGCGTGCAGTACTCGAAGGGCTTCTAGGCCTTTCCGTCAGGCGCCAGCGGCTTTTGCAGGCGCCTGGCGAACACCTTCATTTCCTTCGCCGCCTGAATGTCGCCCTTGGTTTCGGCAACGGCGATGCCGCGTTCGTAGGCAGCCAGCGCGCCGGCAGGGTCGCCGGCTTCCGCCAGCGCCTTGCCGAGTGCCTTCCACGCCGCCGAATACTGGCTGTCGCGGTCGACTGCTTCCTGGAAGCATTTTCCGGCCTTCGCCGGATCGCCGGCCTTCAGGTATTCGTTGCCGAGCGAGAAGCGGAGCAGGGCGCCGTCGCGCGGGCCGCCGAGCATTTTTTCCAGGGATTCGATGCGTGGGTTCATGTGGGGTCGGGTCTAGAATAGCGATTTTGCAAATCAGGACAGGAAGCTTCTCATGGCCAAGACCACCATCTCCACCCCCAACGCCCCGGCCGCCATCGGCACCTACTCGCAAGCGGTACGCGTCGGTGACACCGTGTACATGTCCGGGCAGATCGGCCTCGATCCGGCTTCCATGCAGATGGTAGACGGTATCGATGCGCAAATCGTTCGGGTCTTCGAAAATCTCAAGGCCGTCGCTGAAGCGGCTGGCGGCTCGCTGGCCGATGTCGTCAAGCTCAACGTCTTCCTGACCGACCTCGCCAACTTCGCCAAGGTCAACGAAACGATGGCACGCTACTTCAGCGAGCCCTTCCCGGCGCGCGCCGCCGTCGGCGTCAAGGAACTGCCGCGTGCTGCGCTGGTCGAGGCCGATGCGGTGATGTTCATCGGCTGACCAGCGGCGGATGACCCCTGCCGGGGCCGCTGCCCCGATTCGCGCCCCCGAGGCGCTGCGCAGGAAACTGGCAAAGATCGGCCTCCACTGCGAGGCCGATTTGCTGGTGCACCTGCCGCTGCGCTACGAGGACGAAACCCGCATCACCCCAGTCGCCCGGGCGCCGTGGGGTGAGCCGGTGCAGGTCGAGGTCGTCGTCAGTTCCTGCGAAGTGCAATTCCGGCCCCGCCGGCAGATGATCGTCCGCGCGCAGGATGCCAGCGGCGAACTGGTCATGCGCTTCTTCAATTTCTACCCCAGCCAGCAGGCCGCCCTCGGCGAAGGGGCGCGGGTTCGTGCCTTCGGCGAAGTGCGCGGCGGCTTCTTCGGCGCCGAGATGGTGCACCCGCGTTTCCGCAAGGTCGGCGACGATACGCCGCTGCCGACGGAAATGACCCCGGTTTACCCGTCGACCGCAGGCGTCGGCAACGGCACCCTGCAAAAGCTGATCGGCGCGGCACTGGAGGCCGGCGACCTCTCCGACACCTTGCCCGACGAACTGCGCCAACGCCTGCAATTGCCCGGCCTGGCGCGCAGCCTGCGTTTCCTGCACCGGCTGCCGCCCGGCACTGATCTCGACACGCTGCATGCGCGCAATCACCCGGCCTGGCGGCGCGTCAAGTTCGACGAAGTGCTGGCCCAGCAACTGTCCTTGCGCCGCGCCTACCTGACACGCCGCGAGCAGGGGGCGCCGGTGCTGGTGGCGCGCAACGATCTCGGTGCCCGCTTGCTGGACAGGCTGCCATTCGGCCTGACCGGTGCGCAACTGCGGGCAATGGCCGAGATCGGCGCCGACCTCGCCCAGCCCTACCCGATGCAGCGTCTGTTGCAGGGCGATGTTGGGGCCGGCAAAACCATCGTCGCCGCGCTGGCCGCCTGCCAGGCGATTTCGGCCGGCTGGCAGACGGCCTTCATGGCACCGACCGAAATCCTCGCCGAGCAGCATTACGTGAAATTGCGCGACTGGCTGGAACCGCTCGGCATCAAGGTTGCTTGGTTGTCCGGCAGCCTGAAGAGCGCGGCGAAGCGGGCGCAACTGGCGGCGACGGCGGCGGAGGCGCAACTGGTCGTCGGCACGCATGCGCTGATCCAGGAGGGCGTCGATTTCGCCCGGCTCGGGCTGGCTATCGTCGACGAACAGCACCGGTTCGGCGTTGCTCAACGGCTGGCGTTGCGCAAAAAAGGCAGCAATCCGCACCAGTTGATGATGTCGGCGACGCCGATCCCGCGCACGCTGGCCATGAGCTACTACGCCGACCTCGACGTCACCGTGCTCGACGAATTGCCGCCCGGCCGCACACCGATCAAGACGCGGCTGGTCGCCGACAGCCGGCGCGACGACGTGGTCGGCTTCGTTACGAAACATGTCGCGGAAGGCCGCCAGGCCTACTGGGTCTGCCCGCTGATCGAGGAGTCCGAGGCGCTGCAGTTGCAGACGGCGCAGGAAACGTATGAGCAGTTGTCGGCCGATTTGCCGAATCTGCGCATCGGCCTCGTACACGGCCGCCTGAAAGCCGACGAGAAGCAGGCCGTGATGGCCGCCTTCGCCGGCGGCGAGATCGACGTGCTGGTGGCGACGACGGTGATCGAGGTCGGCGTCGATGTGCCGAACGCCAGCCTGATGGTCATCGAACATGCCGAACGCTTTGGCCTCTCGCAACTGCACCAGCTGCGCGGCCGCGTCGGGCGCGGTGCGCACGAATCGAGCTGCGTGCTGATCTACGCCGGCCCGCTCGGGGAGATCGCCCGCCAGCGGCTGAAAATCATTTTCGAGAATACCGACGGCTTCGAGATTGCCCGCCAGGACTTGCAGATTCGCGGCCCCGGCGAATTCGTCGGCAGCCGGCAGAGTGGGGTGCCGCTGCTGCGCTACGCCGATCTGGAAATGGATGCCGATCTGGTCGAGATGGCGCGCGACGTGGCCGAGAGCATGCTGACTGAACACGCTGAACTGGCCGAGCGCCACCTGCAGCGCTGGCTCGGCTCGCGCGAGGAACTGCTCAAGTCGTGAACCAGTCCTCGATCATCCGTGCGACTTCTGCCGGCTGGTCGTGGTGCAGCATGTGATCGGCGTTGTCGATCCAGTCTTCGCGCACGTCGGCGAAGCAGGCGCGGCGGGCTTCCCAGTCGCCCGGCCGGGTGGCGTAGTCGCGGACGATCCACGACTGGCGGCCGGCCACCCATAGGACCGGGCAGGTGATCTGCTTCCAGATCGCCATCGATTCTTCCAGGCGGAACAGGTAGGGCGAGGTCGCCTTGTGCCACGGGTCACCGTTCCAGATGATGCCGTGGCGGCGCTCGCCGCCCTTGGTAGTCCCGTCGCCGATGCGTGCCAGGTGGCGCGAGAGAAAATCGGCGCGCGCGGCCGTGAGGTAGGGGTCGGTTTTCATCAGCCGGCGGGCGAAGGCGGCGCGCTCCGGGTAGACGTGCATGCGCGGCGGGTCCTGCAGTTCGCCCAGCCAGTTGCGGTAGCGCTCGGGCGCCATGTCCGGTGTCGTCGGGGCGATGCCGAAACCTTCCAGCGAAATGACGCTGGCGACGCGCTCGGGTCGCAGGCCGGCATACAGGCAGGAGAGGATGCCGCCCATGCTGTGCCCGGCCAGGCGGACTTGGCCTTCCGGCGCGTAGCGGTCGATGATGGCCTGCATGTCGCCCAGGTGTTCGGCGAAGAAATAGGGGCGGTTCAGCCATTGCGACGGACCGAAGCCGCGCCAGTCGGGGGCGACGATGTTCCAGTCGCGCTGCAGTTCATCGACGACGAACTGGAACGAGGCGGAAACGTCCATCCAGCCGTGCAGCAGGAACAGCGTCGGGGCGGCGGCATCGCCCCAGCGGCGGATGTGCAGGCGGACGCTGGGCAGGTCGAGATATTCGGAACGTGAGGGGCGCATCGGTTTTTGGCAAAAAATTGGGGTCGACCGCAACAGGCGTGGCGGTGGCCAAATTGTAGCCTGCCCTTCTTCTCGGCCGCAGCTTTCGTCGAGACAAGACAAGAGGTCCCTGTGGTTCCACGGGTCTTCAAATATCTCGCAAAGCGGGTCCGTCGCTATTTCGCACGTTACGTTGAGATTTTTCCGTTTTTCCCCACCCTGATTCACGATCGATCGGACTACGTTTCTTCCAGCCTGCCTCGGCTAGTTATGGACGCAGAGCCAAGTAGGCGAACCCTGACACTGATCGCGCTGATGCCCTACATCGGTCGCGCAATCCGCCGCTATTGCTCGCGCATGGAAATGGCGAAGATTCGGCACGAGGTTCCGGGAAGGGTTTTCATCGAGGGGTGCTAATTTCCCAAGTTCGTTTCCTTGGCGGGGTCGTATGAATCAGCGATTCGACTTCTTTTTCCGAAGCGTCAATCTTTTCAGCAATAAAAGACCGGAAAAAACCGGCAGCAGCCAACAGTGGTTGTGGACTGGGCAAAGGAGAATATTCGAATGACCGACGATAAGCTTGCTGTTGATTCCAACGAGACCCACGAGCAATTCATCAAGCGCGCCAGCGTCGTCTTTCCCGTGAATCGCGTGGTTGCGTGGTCACGGTTGGAGCGGGCGGTGTTCAACCACCTGTTAGCGCAACTCGTCGCCAAACATAGTTACGGTTCGATTTCCAACGAGATGCTCCGACAGTGCAGGGACGACATGGAGGAGATCGTCCGGCGAATTCAGGGTAGCTGAATTAATTGCCCGCGGCTCCTGTTTGCTTGTTCTCATCAACGCCATTGGGAAGACGTAACAAGTTTGCCGCAGGCAGTGAATCGCTAATCGAGTGGGAGCGGTTCACCATGCAATTTACGATTGAGATGCAATGTTTCAAGGCAAATCCAACAGGCATTGTTTAACCATTTTTGGCGGCGAGGTGTTGCTATGGCGATTACTGCAAACATTGGTGCTTTCGAGTCCGAATTTGTTGCATCGTTGAGTGAGGGTCGCTGCATAGAGGCAGCCAGTTTGCGCGATCTGGCTAAATCACTTTTTCGCGTGGGTGTAGAGGCCGGCAATGTTCAATACCAATGGTGCGCCGGCCGGCGTATGCTCACCGCCGGTCAGCAAGCTGCCTTTGCCGCAGAAATGCGTTCCTTGGGACGCAATTCCACTTCTTCAGACCTCATTCAGAGCGAATATTTGCCGGCAGATGGGCACGCAACCGGGGTGGAATGATGCGCGGTGCTTGACCACCTGAACTGAAAGTTTGGCCAACGGCCGCCGATTCACGTACGCCAGCCTTCTGCTGTCGGAAGCGAGCGATCACAAATTAAATTTGACCCGAGGCACTCCGTGCTCACCAGGGAATTGCCTGGCGGTCACGGAAAAAACCGCCGCTCGGCCCATCATCCGGGAGCGTGGCAAGCCAGACGACCGTGCCGATACCCTCCGCGAGAGTGCGCGGGGCATCCGGCCCGCCGAGATCGGTCCGACACCAGCCGGGGCAGACCGAGTTGACCTTGATCCCGCTACTTGCCAGTTCGGCAGCGAGAATCCGCGTCACGGCATTGACGGCGGTCTTCGAGATACGATAGGCCGGCGCGCCGCTGGACATCTCCGCCAGCTGCCCCATGCCGGAGGCAAGATTCACCACCCGGCCGGCTTGGCTCGTACGCATCAGCGGGAGCAGCGTCTGGGTTACCCGCAGCACGCCGAACAGGTTGGTTTCCAGGGTCGAGCGCAATGTCTCCAGCGGCAGATCGAGCAGGCTCGCGCTGTAGCGGTCAAGCGATATGCCCGCGTTGTTGATCAGCACATCCACGCGACCGAAGCGCTCGCCAAGCCACGCGCCGAGGGCGGCCACCGAGGCGTCGTCGGTGACGTCGAGCTGCTGGCACTCGAACGGGTGGCCGGCCGGCTGGAGTTCGGCCCGCAAAGCTTCGAGATCCTCCGGACGGCGCGCCGTGGCGACGACCAGATGCCCTTCGACGGCAGCCAGATGTCTGGCTGCCGCCCGCCCGAGGCCGCGACTGGCGCCGGTTACGACAGTGATGGTCGGACTGGCCATGGGCAAAGACTCCTTATTAGTACGTGACGACAACAATCCCTTTGGCTGGCTGGAAGCGGGTCCAGTTACCAGGTCGGCCGGGCGATGATCAGCGCCTCGGCAGCGGCTGCATCGAGCGGCCGCGCGAAGTAATAGCCCTGCCCGTATTCGACCCCCAACGTCCGCAGTTGTGCCAGTTGCCCTGCATTCTCGATACCCTCGGCGATCAGATCCATGTTCAGGGTGTGGGCTAGGGCGACGATGGTCTGAATGATGTCGGCATCCTTCCGGTCGACATCCATGCGCCGCACGAAGGAAGCGTCGATCTTCAGTGTGTCGACCGGAAAGCGGTACAGGTAGGAGAGTGACGAATAGCCGGTACCAAAATCGTCCATCAGCAGCTTGATCCCCAGTGCGCGCAATTTCTCCAGTACGGCTGTCGCTGCATCGGCGTGTTCCATGATCACCGTCTCGGTCACTTCGAGCTTGAGGCTGCGTGTGGCGAGGCCGGTTTCCGCCAGCACCGACTCGATCTGCTGCATCAGGTCGAGCTGGGCGAACTGTCGCCCGGCGAGATTCACGCTCATCTGCATCGGCGGATGATCCGGGTAACGCTCCTGCCACACTCGCATCTGCCGGCAGGCTTCGGCCAGCACCCAGCGGCCGATGGAAACGATGAGGCCGGTTTCCTCGGTGAGCGGAATGAATTCGCCCGGTGGCACCAGGCTGCCGTCGGGACGGAGCATGCGCACCAGTGCCTCGAAACCGGCCAGTCGGCCCGTTTGCAACGAGACGACCGGCTGATAATAGACGCGGAATTCCTCGCCCTTGATCACCGCCTGGCGCAATTCTGTTTCCATTGCCAGCAGGGCGACCACACGCTCGCGCAGGCCGGCGGCAAATACCTCATGGCAGGCGCCACCACGCCGCAGCGCGTCGTGGGCGGCGGTTTCGGCATCGCGCAGGAGGTCGCCGGCGTCAGGATAGCTCGGACGACCGAGGACGATGCCGACGCTGGCGGTGGTAAACAACTCGTGTCCCTCGACGTTGAAGCCGGCCGCCAGCGTGTTCTGCAACATATCGGCGAAACGTGCCGCCTCGCCGGCATCCTTCGCTTCATCGAGGAGAATGGCGAAGCGCTCGCCGCCGATGCGGGCGACCGTATCGCCGGGGCGCAGGCCGGCAGCAAAGCGCTGCGCGACGACGATCAGCAGCTGGTCACCGATGGCGGCGCCGAGGCTGTCGGTGATCACCCGGAAGCGGTCGAGAATCAGGAACAGCAGCGCGAAGCTGTGTCCGGAATCAAGCCGGGTTCGCTTCAGCACGTCGTCGATCCGCGTCAGCAGCAGCGCGCGGTTGGGCAGGCCGGTCAGGCCGTCGCGCAGCAACTCCTCCTCGACCACCGAGGTGAGCATGACGCGCGCCGAGGCGGCACCGATGACCCCGGCCAGCTGTGCCTCGCAGAAATGGGCCAGTTCGGCATCGATCTCCTGCGGCCAGTCCGCACCGTGTTGCCGGGCGTAGTCGGCAAACGCCTGGCGGGCGTTGCCGGCGCCGAGAAAGCGTGTCATCAGCGCATAGAGATCGGGTAGGGAACCACTCGCCCGCCAGGCATGCTCGCCACCACGATCGTGCTTGAAGACATCGACGAAAAGGGCCGCCTGTGTCTGCTCGATGGCGCTCTGGCCGCTCAGGATCGACACTGCCAGGTAGGCCCCGACGTTGGCCAGCATGCTCCACAGCATGGCATGGGTGATCTCGTCCAGGTCCTCCAGGCCGAACAGGGCGAGCGGGCGCAGCAGCGCGATGGCGAACGGCCCTTGGTCGAGCAGTTCCATCGGCAGCCAGCCGGAGCGGGCAAGAGCCGGCAGCATCAGGGTATAGGACCAGACCAGGAAACCGGCGCCGAGCCCGGCCAGTGCCCCGCTCTTCGTCCCGCCCTTCCAGTAGATGCCGCCGAGCAGCGCCGGCCCGAACTGGGCGACGGCGGCGAAGGAAACCAGGCCGATCGAGACCAGCGCGTAAGCCTCGCCGGCCACCCGGTAATAAGCGTACCCGAGCAGCAGGCCGAGGACGATGGTGATGCGGCGGATGGCGAGCAGGAGACCGGAGAGATCGGTGCGGTCGACCAGGTGCAAAGCCTTGATTCGCAGCAGGACGGGCATCACCAGGTCATTGCAGACCATGGTCGATAGGGCGATGGTCTCGACAATCACCATGCCGGTGGCAGCCGAGAAGCCGCCGAGGAAGACGAGCAGCGCCAACGCCTCCTGCTGCCCGGACATCGGCAGGGTGAGGACGAAGGTATCGGGACTGACACCGCTGTCGGCGCCGAAATGCAGCAGGCCGCCGAAGGCGATGGGTAACACGAACAGGTTGAACAGCAGAAGATAGAGCGGGAAAAGCCAGATCGCCTTGTTCAGGTGCGCCTCGTCGACATTCTCGATCACCGCCACCTGGAACTGCCGGGGCAGGAACATGATGGCCATCATGCCGATGAAGGCTACCGAAAAAAGAGAGGCCCAACTGTGATAGACATCGGTCGAACCGCCGCCGATGACGAACGCTTCGGCAAGCCGCGGATCTGCCGTGGCCCGGGTGAAGATGTCGGCAATGCCATCGTACATGCCCCAGGTGACAAAGGCGCCGACAGCGAGAAAAGCCAGCAGCTTGACCAGCGACTCGAAGGCAATTGCCGCCACCATGCCCTCGTGACGCTCGGCCGCGTCCAGCTTGCGGGTACCGAAGGCAACGGTGAATGCCGCGAGGACCAGGGCTGCGTAAAACGCCGTATCGTGCCAGATGCTTTCCGGCGCCGGCATGACCGGCAGGATCTCGGGGTAGCCGCGCAGGACGATGAAGCTGGTGGAGATCGCCTTCAACTGCAGGGAAATATAGGGCGTGACACCGACTGCCGCGATCACCGTCACCAGCCCGGCCAGCGCCGCGCTCTTGCCGTAGCGCGAGGAAATGAAGTCGGCCAGCGAAGTGATGCGGTTGTCCTTGGCGATGCGGATGATCTTGCGCAGCACCACCCACCACAGGGCAATCATCACGGTCGGGCCGAGATAGACGGGGAGGAAGCCGATGCCGCTGGCTGCCGCCCGCCCGACGCTGCCGTAAAAGGTCCAGGCAGTGGCATAGACGCCGAGCGAGAGTGCGTAGACATAGGGGCTGGCGATCAGGCTGCGCCCGGCATCCGCCGCCTTGTCGCCGCGGTAGGCGATGTAGAAGAGCAACCCCAGGTAGGCCGCGGCGACGAGAGCGATGATCCACGCCGACACGATTCAGCCCTTCAACCCGGGCCGCGTTGCCGGACGTATCTCGCGCACGGCCACTACTTCGTCTCGATTACCAACGCCAGGAGGCCGATCAGCAGCGCCCAGGCGGCAAACACATAGACATACAGCAACGGAACGCCACCCAGCAAAGCGGGGCGGTTAAACAGTGCCAGCAGGGGATAATTGAACAGCAGGCAACCCAGCGCGAACAACGCTGCCAGACGCTGCGTCTTTATGCTGGGTTTGCTCATGGCCTCCTCGCCGCAAAAATCCGGCAACCCGCTTTTTCATTTTTTCTTTTTCACGATAGCCAAATTAAGCTGACGCCGCAACATCGCGCCCAGCAAATCCTTGAAATTTCACGTTGATTCGCGCTGGCGGGTAAACATGTACCATGGCATGCACGGCGCCGCGCACCGGTGGCCGCAGTAACTGGAGGGCACCGGTGCGGGGACTTACTGCCGGAGCGCCCCCGGCATCAATTCCGGAGGAATCTCAGTGCGCCACACGTCCAGTCCCGAAATGCCGGACGATCCTTTCCATGCAGTCCCGAGACTCCAGAAGCATCTCGTCGCTTATCGCACTGTAGCCACGGCGGTGAATCAGCTGCGCCATCAGATAATTGAACACGGCACGCTCGATTCGTGACCAGGCCTTCACGTGATCTTCAGGAAATACGTTGCTGGCACGTCGAACGAACTGCTCATGGGTCTCGCTGGAATGCACACCATACATTTCGTCCTCCTTTGGTCAGGTGTTCCGCCCCGCACCGATCTGTCTTTGTCGGCTTCTCTGTCGAGAGCGGGGCTGGCGGCCGTACATGACGAACAGCCAGTTTGATTCCGGGCTTTCTATGCGGCGTGCTGCTGGAAGTAAGCGCTTGCCGTCTTGCCGCTTTTTTTGTCTCCGGCGCGAATCAACTTGAATCTTGTTGACTGCTCGCTCAAGGAGTCGGAAACAAGCTGGCGCGCTTCGGCTGCCTGTTTTTGCAGCAGACGCAAGCCATCCATCTGGTAATCCGAAGCGGCAAGCAGGCAGTCACGAGTCATCTGGATCGCGTTGCGTAATCCAGCCGGCACGGTCTCCGACCATTGCTCAGGCTCCTGGGCGGCGCTGGCATCGGACAAAACGGTCCGCAATTGCTGGCTGCCAAGGGCGATCAATGCCTGGGCACTGTCTAGTTGCCAGGCAATCATTTCCTGTGAACCGGACAGGGTCACTACACCCAGGTTGCGAAAAAAATCAATGCTGTGGGAAAACTGGTCGAATTGCTCGTTCATCTGGCTACGCCTCGCAAATGGGATATTGAAGATCACAACGTCCGTATCGGGGAACATTCTCCGATACGGACGTTTCTGGATCGCATGCTCCCATTCTCCGGGCAGGGGAAGTATCGGCGGACCTCGCGACTTGTGTCGGAGACCGTCGCGATGCGTGTAGGGATTGGCCTACACAGTTCGCGTAGAGCTTGTTACTGACCTACCTTGTGCTTCAGCACATAACGCGTAATGTCGGTGTTGTGGCGCAGCCCCAGTTTCTCCAGGACACGCGCGCGGTAGGTGCTTACCGTCTTGGGACTCAGGTGGAGGCGCTCGGCAATTTCCACGAGCGGCGTTCCCTGGCTCAACATCTGCATCACGTCGAACTCGCGGGCGGACAACGCGTCATGCGGCAACTTCCGCGCCGAAGAGAGAGATCCGCAGAGCAGTTTTTCGGCAAGGGCCGGACTCAAATAGCGCTCGCCCGAACTGGCCCGCCGTATGGCGGCGAGGATTTCCTCGGGGGCGCTATCCTTGGGCAGGTAGCCGATGGCTCCTGCCTCCAGCGCCGCCATCGCGTAGTCGTCCTCGGCATACATGCTGAACACCAGGACCGGCAACCCGGGCTGATCGCACTTCACGCGCTTGAGCACTTCGATACCGTTCATGTCGGGCAAGCCGATATCCAGCAACAGCAAATCCCAGCGCTCGGCGTTGACCATCGCCAGCGCCTCCGCGCCGGTGCGCGCCTGCCCGGCAATCTCGAACCCCCCGACATTGCCGAGGAACTGCTTCAGTCCGCCGCCAACGATGGCGTGGTCGTCAACGATCAGTATCCTGGTCATACCGCTGTACCTCTTGTTTCGTTGTCGGATGTCACGCCATCGCCCCCATCCGGACTGCCATCGCGCACGTCGGCGGGGTGCGCGGCACGCCGACGGAACACCTCGCCCCACTCCGGGGTCCGCATCTCGAGGGGGGCCAGCAGCGTGACGACGGTGCCGGCGTCCGGTGAGCTGACGACCGACAGGCTGCCCCCCACCATATTGAGTCGCCGTTCAATGTTCGACAGGCCTGAGCCTTCCTGCTCGGCGGCCGGATCAAAGCCGCCTCCCTGGTCGCGCACCGTAATGCGCAGCGTGCCTGGGGGAGCCTGCTCCAGGACGAGTTCAGCCCGCTGGGTGTCGGCATGTTTGACCACATTCATCAGCAGTTCGCGCACCGCCTTGAAGCACAGCAGCCGAATGGTCATGCTGGCGGGTTCGGTGTCCGGAGCGCAGGTGAGGTCTACCGTGAGCCCGTAATTCGATCGCACCCAGCGGCATAGCGACTCCAGCGCCGGCACCAGCCCCCGTTCGCGGATCAACGGCGGGTTCAATTCCACGCTGAGCGTGCGCGCGGTCTGGATGACGCGGGAGATATGCTCCCGGGCCTCGGCGATGGTGTGCAGCATCTCGGCCTGCGAGGTGCGCTCGCTGAGCCCGCTCAAACTGAGCCTGGCAGCCACCAGCAACGGCTGCACGTTATCGTGGAGCAATTCATAAAGGCGATCACGTTCCCGCTGTTCTGCCCTGGTCAGCTCGCCGGACAGCTCCCGCAGATGCACCGCGCGCTCGGCTGCCACTGCGGCAAGTCGCTCATTGGCCTCGCGGAGGCGATTCTTCGTCAGGCGGCGCTCGGTAACGTCCTGGGTGATGCCGAAGCCGCCCACCAGAACCCCCTGCGCGTCGAATTCCAGTTCCGCCTTCTCGCTCACCCACTTCACCTTGCCGTCGATCAGCAGACGATGCTCGATATCATAGGGTTCACCGGCGAGACCTGCCTGCCACATGTGGTCCACATACTCGCGGTCGTCAGGATGCACCCGCGAGAGAAAGGTTTCGTAACTCAGCGGTGTACCTTCGGGAATCTCGAATATGCGGTAATTCTCGGCAGACCAGGTCAGTTCGTTGCGTCGTACATCAAGCCGCCAGCTACCGAGTTTGCCGACTGCCTGCGCGCGAACGAGGTCATCCTCGCTGGCCCGCAAAGCCAGTTCAACCAGTCTGGAATGGGTAATGTCCTCCGCCGACATGATGATGCCGCCCACGGCGCCGGCTTCATCGGCCCAGGGATGAACCGCCCAGCGCAACCAATGCCGTGAGCCATCGGCCTTGACCCACATATCCATGTCATTACTGGTGGCGACTCCTGCCAAAGCTTCGCGATGGACCCGCTTCCATTCCTCGGAGATATCCGGATTGACCTCGTAGTGGTTGCGCCCGATCAACTCGGTGAAGCCGCGGCCATAGTCGGCGAGCCAGCGTCGGCTGGTCGCAAGGTAATTCAGGTTGCGATCGAACATGGCAATACTGAGAGGCGCCTGCTCGACCAGTGTCGTCAATTGCTTTCGGCTGTTGATGAGCGCCTGCTCGGCCTTTCTGCGTTCGCTGATGTCGCGCAGGATGACGGTAAAGACCTGCTCTCCAGCCACGTTGGTCCGGGAAATCGAGGCTTCGATGGGAAATTCGCTGCCGTCACGGCGCAGCCCGTTCAAATCGCCGAGCGATGACACTTTCCGGCGGGATTCCCCGGTTGCGCCAAACTGTTGCACATGGCCGGCATGCGTTTGGCGGAAGCGGGCCGGGATCAGGCGATCGATCGAATGCCCTAGCACCTCGCTGGCGGTGTAACCGAACATCTGTTCGGCCGCCGGATTGAAGAGAAGAATACGCTGCCGTGCATCCACGGAAATGATGGCGTCTATCGCCGAATCGATAATGCCGGCCAGCCGTACGCTGCTGTCCGACGCCGCTGTCTCGACCTGCTGGCGCTTGGTGATTTCATCTTGCAGCCGGCGTTGCTGCCGCGCCGCCTGGCGCTGGAAATAATAGATGACCTCAAGAATTGCCAGAGCCGATGCAACAAAGAACCCCATTTGCGGCAACACCAGCGAGAGTTCCTTGAAATCCCGGTAGGGTGCGATAAACAAAAAGGCGCCGGCCAGGGCGGCCAGCGCCACAAACAGCAGCCCTGGACCGATACCGCACAGAAATACCGTGACCGCTATCCCTGGAAAGAAGATCGAATAGGGCAATCCCGCATCAACGGGCAAAACTGCCAGGCGAACCACCAGCGTGATGGCAAGAATCACCATCGCCAACAGGTATCTCGCCCATGCGGGTAAATTCAGGTAGCGGCGGGTCGGATCGTCCACGGGGCTGTTGTGATCTGCATGACGCATCAGGGATGCAGTGGCAGCCCGCTGAGGCTGTTTGCAGCCAACCCGGGCACCGCTGTGTTCATTGGAAACGATAGCAGAAACAATCTCCCTTCGGCATCAGTTTTCCCTGTCATGGTGGCTGGCGAATGCGTGACATCGACCTCCGGGGGCGACTCACGAACAAGGCTTGCCAAATTCCTGTGGGCCTGATGCTGGAACAGATCAATGCCATAGGCCGGTTGAAACATAACGCTCGCCAGTGTCGCTGAGTACCGTCACCAAGGTACGCCCTTCACCGCCGGCCGCCAGGCGTAAAGCCACCTCGACGAAAGCACCGGAGGAAGGACCGACATAGAGTCCGACCCCGGCCAGGCGTCGGCACATCGCCGCCGCCTGATCGAGGGTGACGGAGACACGCCGGTCGATCAGGGCCTCGTCGAGGAGCGGCGGCACGATCTCCCCCGGGTGGCCCAGCGGTTTCAGGCCCTCGATGCCGGGAAAGGTTTCCGGAATAGCGGCAGCGATCACGAGATGGGGATTTTCCCGGCGCAGGCGGCGACCGATGCCGGTGAGCGCCCCGCCGGTGCCGACGCCGGCGACCAGAACATCAGGCAGGCCGCTTCCGCCCGCAGCCAGCTGGACCAGGATCTCCTCGCCGGTGCCCTCGTAGTGAGCTCGCCAGTTATCCTCGTTGGCGTACTGGTCGCAGTGCCAGTAGCGTTCCGGCTGCTCTTCCGCCAGACGGTGAGTGGTGCGCAAGGCGTGGTCGTATCCCTCGATGGGGTCGGTGAGAATCAGCTCGGCACCGTGGGCGCGGATTCGGTCGAGGCGCTCGGCACTGGCGTTGCCCGGCACCACGAGGGTCACCGGAATGTCCAGTGCGGCGCCGAACATGGCGTAGGAAATGCCGGCGTTGCCCGAAGAGGAGTCGAGGAGGCGTCGCCCGCCGGTAAAGAATCCGGCGTCCCGGGCGCGGAGAAGCATGCGCGCGACCGGCCGGTCCTTGATCGAACCGCCGGGATTGACACTCTCCAGCTTGGCGAACAGCCTGGCACCCGGCGCAACCCCGGTGACGAAGGGAATTTCGACCAGCGGTGTATGGCCGACGCTGGCCAGCAGGGCAGCTGCATTCACGCCGCCGCCCGGCAGAAGGCTGCGTAATCCACGTAACCGGGAAACACCCTGCCATCGCCACAATAGGCGCAATTCGGATCGGGATCCAGGGCGTATTCGACGAAGCGGCCGGGCAAGGCGTCGTAGCACAAGAGGCGGCCCACCATGGGATCGCCAAGGTCGAGGAGAAGCTTGATCGTCTCGATCGCTTCGAGCAGCCCGACGATACCCGGCAGGACGCCGAGAACCCCGGCCTCGGCACATGATGGCGCCAGGTCCGGGGGCGGTGGCACGGGGTACAGGCAGCGGTAACACGGACCGCGCCGCCGTGCATAACCTGGCCAGAAGACGCTCACCTGGCCCTCGAAGCGATATACCGAGCCGTGCACGTTGGGAATATCCAGCTTGACGCAGGCATCATTCACCAGGTAGCGGGTCGCAAAGTTGTCGGAACCGTCCACTACCAGGTCGTACCCGGCAAACAGCTGCTCGACATTGGTGCTGTTCAGATGTTCCGGGTAGGTGTCGATACGGACTCCCGGATTCATGGCCAACAGGCTGGCTCGTGCTGAATCCACTTTCAGTTGCCCGACCCGCCCGTCAGTGTGCAACACCTGGCGCTGCAGGTTGCTGCGGTCCACCCGGTCATCGTCGATGATTCCCAGCGTGCCGACTCCGGCCGCTGCCAGATACAGGGCAGCCGGGCAACCCAGGCCGCCGGCACCGACCAGCAGCACCTTGCTGTCGAGCAGTTTCGCCTGGCCAGCCTCACCGATCTCGGGCATCGCCAGGTGCCGGCTGTAGCGCTCCCGCTCCTCGCCGCTCAAGTTCTGTGGAAGTTCGTAGGGCAGCCCTTCTGCCTTCCAGCGCGAAAATCCGCCGATGACCGAAGCCACCTGTCGATACCCCAGGCGCTGTAGGCTTTCGGCGGCGAACAGCGAACGCACGCCGCCTCCGCATAGCGTCACCAGCGGCCGGTCATGATCGGGCGCCGCGGCCTCGATGCGCAACTCCAGAAAACCCCGGTTGAGCCGCAGTGCCCCCTGCGGGCTGCCCTGGGCCACCTCGTCCGCCTCGCGCACATCCACCAGCACCGCGCCCGTGGCCTGAAGCTCCAGAGCCTCGGCGGGGCTGACCTCGGGAATCGCGGCGCGCAACTCTGCCAGGCGCCGGTCCTTGCCGGTCGCCCCGCCGGCCACGGCGGGAACGATTGCCAGCACCGCCCCCGCGGTGAGCGGCGTAGCCAGCCCGTACAGCACCCGGACGTTGTCGGGTCCGAGGTAGAGGTTCACGAACTGGCGCAACTCGCCATCCGCCCCGAGAACCCGCTCGAGGATTCCCGGGTGGATCTCGCCGAGCGCCGCCAGCGCCTCGGCAACGGTCGCCGCCTGGACCACCACCTAGTCGGCACCATCGGTATAGCTGCGCAACGGTGTGGGAATACGGATCGTGACGACTTCAGCCATGGCGGATCTCCATTTCGCAAAACTCCCGCCCTTCGATTCGCCAGGAGCGCAGGTCAACAACGCCGCTGGCAGCCACCGAAAGGATCACGTAGGACAGGCCGGGCCACGCCATCGCCCGATCGGTCTCGCTGGGCAGGGCGGGATGATCGGGATGGCTGTGCCAGACCCCAACCAGCAGGACGCCTGCCGCCGCTGCGGCTTCCTCGGCCGCCAGATAATCCAGTGGGTCGAGTTCGAAACGGTCGCGTGCGCGCTCCAGGTTCAGGTTGCGTGCCGGCCACTGGGCCAGCACGTCGCAACAAGCACCCTCGTCCCGGCCCAAAAGCAGGCCGCAAGTCTCATCCGGGTAGCCGGCCCCCGCCAGCGCTTCGAGCTCGGCACGAACCCCGGAGGGAAGCACGAGAACGAAGCTCATGATGCCGCCCTGCACAGTTACCTGAAACTTGGACCCGGGACGGGGAGCGCAAGTTCGCCTCGGGTCCGGCACGCCCGGAACAATGGCGTGGGCAATCGGTCCTATGGTGGAGCAAAGTTGGCCGCACCGGATTCGGGTATTCATGCCGTGGATGCCGGCGTTTCACAAGTGCGGGCTCGAATGGAAGCGCAAAGGAGGCTATTGATGGCCACCGAAACCATGAAACTGGACGAACTGATTAGCCGCGATTACCAGCACGGCTTCGTCACCACGCTGGAAACCGATACCGTTCCACGTGGCCTGGATGAAGAGGTGATCCGGCTCATTTCAGCCAAGAAGGAAGAACCGGAGTTCATGCTGGAATGGCGGCTGAAAGCCTACCGCCACTGGTTGACCATGAGCGAGCCCGGCTGGTCCACCATCCACCATCCATCCATCGATTACCAGGCCATCAGCTATTACTCGGCGCCCAGGTCCCGCAAGGACGGGCCACAGAGTTTGGCCGACATCGATCCCGAGTTGCTGCGCACCTACGAGAAGCTCGGGGTGCCGTTGCAGGAGAGGGAAATGCTGGCGGGTGTTGCGGTCGACGCGGTTTTCGACAGTGTTTCCGTGGCCACCACCTTCAAGGCCAAGCTGGCCGAACTGGGCATCATCTTCTGCGCCTTCTCGGAAGCGCTACGCGAGCATCCGGACCTGGTGCGCCAGTACCTGGGTTCGGTGGTGCCCTATACCGACAACTATTTCGCCAGCCTCAACTCGGCGGTGTTTTCCGATGGTTCGTTCTGCTACATCCCGCCCGGCGTGCGCTGCCCGATGGAGTTGTCGACCTATTTTCGCATCAATGCCATCGCCACCGGCCAGTTCGAGCGCACGCTGATCATCGCCGACCGCGACAGTTATGTCAGTTATCTGGAAGGCTGCACGGCGCCGATGCGCGACGAGAACCAGCTGCATGCGGCGGTGGTCGAACTGATCGCGCTGGAAAACGCCCAGATCCGCTACGCCACGGTGCAGAACTGGTACCCCGGCGACAAGGAGGGCAAGGGCGGCATCTACAATTTCGTCACCAAACGCGGCGAATGCCGGGGCGACAACTCGAAGATCTCCTGGACCCAGGTCGAGACCGGCTCGGCGATCACCTGGAAGTATCCCAGCGTGATCCTGAAGGGTGACAACGCGCATGGCGAATTCCACTCGGTGGCGCTGACCAACAATTACCAGCAGGCCGATACCGGCACCAAGATGATCCACCTCGGGAAAAACACCCGCAGCACCATCGTTTCCAAGGGCATCTCGGCCGGCCACGGCCACAATGCCTACCGCGGCCTGGTGAAAGTGGCCAAGAGCGCCGTCGGCGCGCGCAACTTCAGCCAGTGCGATTCGCTGTTTCTGGGTGACAAGTGCGCCGCCCACACCTTCCCCTACATCGAGGTCAAGCACCCGTCGGCCCGCGTCGAACACGAAGCGACCACCTCGCGGATCGGCGAGGACCAGTTGTTCTACTGCCAGAGCCGCGGGCTGTCGGCGGAGGATGCGGTGTCGATCATCGTCAATGGCTTCTGCAAGGAGGTGTTCCAGAACCTGCCGATGGAGTTCGCTGTCGAGGCGCAGAAGCTCCTGGGAGTCAGCCTGGAAGGCAGCATCGGTTAGGAAAGGGCAGCAGCATGCTCGAAATCCGCAATCTACACGTCAGCGTCGATGGTCAGCCCATCCTCAGGGGCATCGACCTCAGCGTCGGGGCCGGCGAGGTCCATGCCATCATGGGACCCAACGGCTCGGGCAAGAGTACCCTGGTACATGTCCTGGCCGGCCGCGAAGGCTATGTGGTGAGCACCGGCGAAATCCTTTACCAGGGCCGCAAGCTGCTCGAAATGACGGCTGAGCAAAGGGCCCGGGAGGGCATTTTCCTTGCCTTCCAGTATCCGGTGGAAATCCCCGGCGTAGCCAATGTGTACTTTCTCAAGGCGGCGCTCAATGCCATGCGCCGCCATCGCGGGCAGGCGGAAATCGACGCCATCGATTTCCTGGCGCTGATCCGGGCCAAGCTCAAACAGATGGGCATGGACGAGAGCCTGCTGTACCGGCCGGTAAACGAAGGTTTTTCCGGCGGCGAGAAGAAGCGCAACGAAATCCTGCAACTGGCATTGCTCGAACCGACGCTCGCCCTGCTCGACGAAACCGATTCCGGCCTCGACATCGATGCCCTCAAGGTCGTGGCCAACGGTATCAACGGCCTGCGCAGCCCGCAACGGGCGATGATCCTGGTCACTCACTACCAGCGCTTGCTCGACTATGTGGTGCCGGATCGTGTCCATGTCCTGGCCGAGGGGCGCATCGCCCGTTCCGGCGGCCGCGAACTGGCGATGGAACTGGAACGGACCGGCTACGGCAAGCCGGCAGACTCGCTCAAGCCGGTACAGGCGATGCCATGAACGCGCGTCTGCCAAATTCCGCCGACAATTACCTCGGCGCTTTCAAGCGCGTGTCCGGCATCTTGCCGGGGCATAACCTCGGCTGGCTGCGTGAGACACGGGCAGCGGCGATCGAGCGCTTTGCCAATAGCGGCTTTCCCACCCGGCGCGACGAGGACTGGAAATACACCAGCGTGGCCGCCATTGAAAACACCCGCTTCAACTTGCTGCCGGAGCCCCAGTACAACCTGCTGGCCAGCCAGGTTGCGGCGCAGGCGCTGGCGGATGCCCATTTGCTGGTTTTCGTGAATGGTTTCCTCGAACCGGGACTGAGTCGGCTTGGCCGGCTGCCGCCTGGCACCATCCTCGGCAGTCTTGGTTACATGCTGGAAGAACATCCCGGCCGACTGGAGGAGGTGCTGGTAGTCGACAACGCCGACTCGGCTTTTTCCGACCTCAACCTGGCATTCATGACCGATGGCGCCTATGTGCTCCTGCCGCCGGGGGCAGCGATCAAGGCGCCGGTGCAGCTTTTCTTCATGGCCAGCGAAGCCAACCTGGCGATCCAGCCGCGCAATCTCGTGCTGGCGGCGGCGGGCAGTTCGGCCACTATTATCGAGCACCACATGGCGGCGCGAGAAAACAGCTATTTCACCAATGCAGTAACCGACATCGTGCTCGGTCCCGGAGCCAGCATCGAGCATCACAAGCTGCAGCAGGAGAGCCCGACCGCTTTTCATATTGCTGCGGTCAACGTCTCCCAGGAGGCAAAAAGCAGCTTCGTCTCCAGTTCCTTCGCTCTCGGCGCCCGCCTGGCCCGGGTCGGCATCAACGTCAGGCTCCAGGCCGAGGATGCCACCTGCGATCTCGACGGCCTCTACATCACCGACGGCCGCCAGCATATCGACCACCACACGCGCATCGACCATCTGCAACCCCGGTGCACCAGCCGGGAATTCTACAAAGGCGTGCTGGGCGGAGCCTCGCGGGCCGTCTTCAACGGCCGCGTGGTGGTCCATCCCGATGCCCAGGGCAGCGACGCCTTGCAGTCGAACCACAACCTGCTGCTGTCAGATAACGCCGAAATCGACACCAAGCCGCAGCTGGAAATCTGGGCCGACGACGTCAAGTGCAGCCACGGCGCAACGGTCGGTCAACTCGACGAGGCGCAGGTGTTCTACCTGCGTTCCCGCGGGATAGACCAGGATTCGGCCCGGACACTGCTGACCCGCGCCTTTGCCAGGGAAGTGATCGACCGGGTACACCTCCCGTCGTTGCAGGAAAAGCTGGATGCCCTGCTGCAGGAAAAACTGAAGGAATTGCCATGCTGACCAGCGCCAACGAATTGAAGGCCGTGCAGGGCACGACCCCAGCGCTGGATGTCGCCCGCCTGCGCCAGGATTTCCCCATCCTGCAGCGCACGGTCAACAACCGGCCTCTGGTCTATCTCGACAATGCCGCCACCAGCCAGAAACCGTCGGCGGTGATCGAGGCCGAGCGTCATTACTACGCCCATTACAACGCCAATATCCACCGCGGCGTCCACCGCCTGAGCCAGGAAGCCACCGACGCCTACGAAGCGGCACGGGACAAGGTGCGCGACTTCATCCACGCCCGCCGCCGCGAGGAAATCGTGTTCACCCGCGGCACCACGGAATCGATCAACCTGGTTGCGAACAGTTACGGCCAGGGTCTGAAGGCCGGCGACGAAATTCTCGTTACTGAAATGGAGCACCACTCCAACATCGTCCCCTGGCAGCTCCTCTGCCAGCGCAGCGGAGCAGTGCTGCGGGTAGCCCCGATCGACGATGCCGGCCAGCTCATCATGGAAGAGTTCGCAAGCCTGCTCGGTCCTCGTACCCGGCTGGTGGCGGTGGCCCACATGTCCAACGCGCTGGGCAGTATCAACCCGGTCAAGATGCTGGTCGGCCTGGCCCATCGGGTCGGCGCCATGGTGCTGGTCGACGGAGCGCAGGCGGTGGCGCATTTGCCGGTCGACGTGACGGATATGGACTGCGATTTCTACGCCTTCTCCGGCCACAAGCTCTACGGCCCCACCGGCACCGGTGTCCTCTACGCCCGGACGGCGCTGCTCGAAGCCATGCCGCCCTGGCAAGGCGGTGGCGACATGATCAAACAGGTGAGTTTCGCCGGCTCCAGCTGGAATGATCTGCCCTACAAGTTCGAGGCCGGCACTCCCAATATCGCCGGTGGTATCGGCCTCGGCGCGGCGATCGACTATGTGCGGGGCGCCGGTCTGGCGGCCATCGCCGCCCACGAGGCCGATCTGCTCGCCTACGCCAGCGAGCGGGCGCGGGACTTCCCCGGCCTCACCCTCGTCGGCACCGCCCGCGACAAGGGCGCCATCCTGTCATTCACCCTGGCCGGCATTCACCCGCATGACGTCGGTACCATCCTCGACGCCCAGGGCGTGGCGGTGCGCACCGGCCACCATTGCGCCATGCCGGTGATGGAACGATACGGACTGCCGGCCACGGTGCGCGCCTCCTTCGCGCTCTACAACACCCGGAGCGAAGTGGATGCGCTGCTCCGCGGCCTGGCGAAGGCGCAGGAGTTGTTCGCATGATGGCCGACCTCCACGATCTCTATCAGGAAGTGATCGTCGACCACGGCCGCCGGCCGCGCAATTTCGGGCCGCTGCCGGGCGCCAACCACCGGGCCGAGGGGTTCAACCCGCTGTGCGGCGACCACCTGACCCTGCAACTGCAGGTGGTCGATGGCGTGATCCGGGACGCCCGCTTCGAAGGCGCCGGTTGCGCCATCTCCACGGCCTCCGCCTCGCTGATGACCGAGGCCCTGAAAGGCCGCGGCACAAGCGATGCCGAGGCGCTGTTCGCCAGCTTCCACGCTATGCTGACCGGCGAAAGACAGGCAGCCGATGCGGCGTTGGGCAAGCTGGAAGTCCTCGCCGGGGTGCGTGAATTTCCGACCCGGATCAAGTGTGCCACGCTGGCCTGGCACACGCTCCTCGCCGCTCTCCGCGAAGAATGCCGGCCAGTCACGACGGAGTAATGACATGGGTTTTCGCCAGTGGTTGTCAAAAGCCGAAGAGGCCGAAGCCTCGCGGCTTCCCCCGCGTAGCGGGCTGGAACAGAACATCATCTCTATTCTGCACAGCATTTTCGACCCGGAAATTCCGGTCAACATCTACGATCTTGGACTCATTTACGGGCTGAAGGCCGACCCGGCCAGCGGCCGCGTGCATATCCGCATGACCCTCACGGCACCCGGTTGCCCGGTTGCCCAGAGCTTTCCCGAAACGGTGGCCGAGGTGGTGCGGCAGGTACCCGGCGTCGAGGACGTCCAAGTGGAACTGGTGTGGGATCCTCCATGGTCGAGAAAGATGATGAGCGAAGCGGCCCGCCTGGAACTGGGGATGCTCTGAATGGGAACGACTGACATGGCACAGTGGACCACCGTCGCGCTGGTGGCAGATTTCCCCCCCGGCAGTTGCCGGCGGATGGAGGTGGATGGCGTGGCAATGGCCATTTTCAACGTCGATGGCTGCTACTACGCCATCGAGGATATCTGCAGCCACGAGGCCGAGACGCTTTCCAACGGCAGGGTGGAGGGCCTGGAAATCACCTGCCCGCGCCATGAAGCACGGTTTTCCCTGGTCACCGGTAAAGCCCTGTCGCCACCGGCCTACGAACCCATCGCCACATTTCCCATACAGGTCGAAAACGGCATTGTGCGGGTGCGTGATAATCGCTTCGACGTAACCGTCCGGTAGTCACCATCCCTGCGCCGGGCCGTCGTTAACTAAGCTGCGGACGAGACGCCCGGCGAAAATTCCGGTTGACGATAACATGTCGATATAACTAAGATTATCGACATGAAGAATGAT
>WBZX01000813.1_pt1 | contig 26297 bp, 28 predicted proteins | sample 5204211 | NCBI WGS metagenome assembly WBZX01 (sample SAMN12344362, study PRJNA552823) | activated sludge metagenome | biome: Activated sludge suspended growth; feature: Nitrification reactor; material: Wastewater; isolation source: activated sludge from nitrification reactor of wastewater... | reverse complement strand
GCCGGACGCCCTCAGCCCGGCCGCCCGGCCTCGGCCCGCTTCACCCGCTCCAGCACCGCCCGATGGGTCGGCAGCGCGACGCCCTGGCGTTCGGCCAGCGCCAGCAAAACGCCGGTGATCGCGTCGATCTCGGTGCGCCGCCCCGCCAGCACGTCCTGCAGCATGCTGGCCCGGTTGGCGCCGGTGGCGGTGGCGACGGCGATCACCCGCGCACGGGCGGCCGTCTCGTCGAGAGCCAGGCCTTCGGCACGCAGCACCGGCCAGGCCTCGGCGACCAGGGCCTCGAGCTGCGCGCGGTAGGGCGGCGCCAGCAGTTCGCCGTTGGTGACCCGGTAGATCGCCGCCAGCGGATTGATCGCCAGATTGACCAGCAGCTTGGCGAGCCGCGCGGCGGCGATGTCCGGCTCCACGCGGGCCGCCAGGCCGGCCGCCGCCAGCATGTCGGCCACCGCCCCGAAGCCCGGCGGCACCAGCGTCTCGCCGGCCCCCGCCGGTTCGACCCGCGCGCCATCGCGAAAAGCCCCTTCGGTGGTGATCCCCTGCCCCGCCGGCAGCGCGCCGCAGATTTGCCGCAACTGCGCCTCGACGAGCCCGTTCTGTAGCGACAGCACACCCTGCGGCTGCATCGCCAGCGCCGTTGCGGCGGCCTCAGCGGTGTCGCCGGTCTTGACCAGCAGCAGCACCCACGCTGCCGGCGGCGCGGCGGCCGGCGCGAAGGCATCCGGCCGGAACGCCACGCCGCCGACCGTCACCCCGGCGCGCAGCGCCTGCGCCCGTTCGGCGCTGCGGGCGATCACCGCCACCGGCCCGCGTGCCGCCAGCCGGGCCGCAAAATGCAGGCCGAGCGCGCCGGCGCCGACGATGGCGATGGGGTAGCGGCAGCCGCGCTCAGCCGGCATCGCGCAGCACCGCTTCGATCTCGCGGATCAGTCGGGCGAGGCCGGCCTGCCAGCCGGCGTTGTCGAGGCTCGTCGCCTGGAAACGCAGCAGCGCGGTCAGCTCGTCCGGCAGCGCCTGCGCATCGGGCAGCGGCGCGCCTTCGACCAACAACGGGAACACCGCCTTGCGCTGGCCGAGCAAGGCCGCCACCTCACGGCGCACCACGTCGTCGCTGCGCTGCAGGCGCGGCGGCCCGCCCTCGGACCCGGGCGCCAGCCACTGCCTGCCGATCACCACCACGCCCACCTTGCAGGCGCCCAGCGCACCGTCGATGGTGGTGTCCCAGGCCCGGCTGGGGGCGATGCCCTGCACGTCGAGGAACACCCGCCGCGCACCGAAATGCTCGGACAGATCGTTGGCGATGCGCCCCGCGGCAGCCGGCGCGTCGCTGCGGCGGTAGGAGATGAAGATGTCCGGCGCCTCCGCCAGGGTGCCGCGCAGCAGGTTGCCGAGCTGGCCGGTGCCGCTCACCCACGGCTCGGCCAGCCGCAGGAACTGGGCGCGGCTGACGCCCGGCACCGGATAGCCGTCCCAGGTCCGCAGGATTTCCCGGAACACCGAGTCGGAGTTGCCGGTCAGCCCGCCCATGAAGGGCAGTGGAAACACCGGCTTGCCGCACTCGATGATGCGCCGCGCGATGTCCAGCGCGCCCCTGCCGCCACCGATCATGATCGCCGCGTCGCAGCGCCGGATCGCCTCGCGCTTCCACGCCTCGACGTCGGGCACCCGCAGCCGGCACGCCGGTGGCGCCGGATAAGCCGGCAGCGGCGGGCCGCCACGGCGAAATACGCGCCAGCGCATCCCGATCTGCCAGAAGGCGCCGTCCACCGGCAAACCCCTGTCACGGCGGCTCGCGCAATAGGACTCGGCCACCGCGTAATCGACCCCCCGCGAATTGCCCACCACCAACCCCAGGCCGGCCTCGGCGAGGGTCACGCCGATCATCCGTGCCGCCCGGCGCTTGGCCGGGCTGGCCCAACCGGTACCGATGACGAGTACGAAACGGGCAAGCTGGGTTTCCATCGCGGCGACTCCCGACGCACTGTAGGTGGAACATTCGCCGGCGATGATGACACGGCGGCCCGCGCCCGACTCACTGGGCGGCAGGCGGCACCGGCTTCGACGGCACCGGTTCGTCCGGCCCCGGCATCGGCGGCAGCCATTCCGGCGGCGTCGGCGGGCTCGCCGCCGGGGGTGCCGGCGGCGCCTCGGACGGCACCCCCGGGCGCTTGCCGCGACGCGCCTCGGGTGGCGCCTCGGGCGCCCGCGCGAACAGGCCGGCGAGCCAGTTCCAGCCCCGTTCGAGCAGCCCCGGTTGTTCCGTCGACACGAAGCGCGCCTTGGCGTCGACCAGCCGGTTGCGCAGCACGTAATGGAAAACGTCGCCGACCACCGGCAACGCGCTGCGGGCGCCCTGGCCCCAGTAGTCGCTGCGCAGGGTGATCCGGTTGTCGTTGAAGCCGACCCAGGCGCCGCCGACCAGTTGCGGATGCATCAGGATGAACCAGCCGTCGGTGTTGTCCTGGGTGGTGCCGGTCTTGCCGGCAAGATCGGCGCTGAGCCCGAACTGGTTGCGGATCGCCACGCCGGTGCCGCGGTCGATGACGCCGCGCATCGTGTCGAGCAGGGTCCACGCCGCCGCGGGCGACAGCGCCGCTTCCGGCGCGATAGGGGCGAAGTCCTCCAGCACCTTGCCGGCGCTGTCCTCGACGCGGGTCACGACCACCGGTTCGATGTAGCCGCCACCGTTGGCGAGGGTCGCGTAGGCGCTGACCATTTCCTTCAGCGTCACCGGACTGGTGCCGAGCGCCAGCGAGGGCACGGCTTCGAGCGGGCTCTGGCGCACGCCCATCGCGCGGGCGAGGCGTGCCACCCGCTCGGCGCCGACCTGCTGGACGAGCTGCGCAGTGATGCGGTTGCGCGACAGCACGAGGCCGTCGCGCAGCGTCATCGGCTTGCCGCTGGGCGGCGCGTCGTCGTCGGGTTTCCACAGTTCGCCGCTGGGCAGCGGAATCTCGACCGGCTGATCGATGAAGGTGTCGCTCGGGCGGGCCCCCTTTTCGAAGGCCGCGCCATACACGAAGGGCTTGAAGGTCGAGCCCGGCTGGCGGCGCGCCTGGGCCACGTGGTCGAAGGGGTCCTGCACGAAATCGCGGCTGCCGACCCAGGCGCGCAGCTGACCATCGCGCGGGTCGATGGCGACGAAGCCGACCTGCACGCGCGTCTTGTCGCTGCGCAGCCGGTCGATGAACGCCTTGTCGGCAAGCAAGCGTGCGGCCGCTTCGTCGGGCGTCTGACCGGCGGCGACGGCGGCACGGAACTCCTTCGATTCGCGGACGAAGGCGACCACCAGTTCCGGGCTGCCGACCCACCCGCCGCGCCCGCCCCAGGCCCGGTCGGCCAGCGCCTGCAGCTGGGCGCCGCGGCGCACCACGGCCTGCACCGCGCGGGCCTGCAGGCGCGAGTCGAGCGTGGTGCGCACCACGAGGCCGTCGGCGTAGATGTTGTAGCCCTTGCGGTCGGCCCAGGCGATCAGCCATTTCTTGAGCTGCTGGGCGAAGTGCGGCGCCGGGCCGGGGGCTTCGAGCTGGCGTTCGAAGTCGAGGCGCAGCGGCTTGTGCTGCAGCGCTTCGAGGCGCGCCGCGTCGAGCTTGCCGCGCCTCGCCATCTGCGCCAGCACGGTGTTGCGGCGCTGCTGGGCGCGCTCCGGGTTGAGCACCGGATTGTAGTAGCTGTTGCCTTTGAGCATGCCGACCAGCGTCGCCGCTTCGAGCACGTCGAGGCGGCGCGCCGACTTGTCGAAGTAGGTCCGCGCGGCCATCTCGATGCCCCACGCGTTGTACAGGAAGGGCACGGTGTTGAGATAGGTTTCGAGGATCTCGTCCTTCGAGTAGAGCGCCTCGATCTTCAGCGCGGTGATGGCTTCCTTGAGCTTGCGGGTCAGCGTCGGTGCGCGGCCGACGTCGTCGGGAAAGAGGTTGCGGGCGAGCTGCTGGGTCAGCGTCGAACCGCCCTGCTTGTCGCCGGAGAAAGTCCGCAGCGCGGCGCCGCCGAGGCGGTAGAAGTCGATGCCGTGGTGTTCGTAGAAGCGGTGGTCCTCGGTGGCGATCAGCGCCGCCGTCACCTGCGGCGAAATCTCGGCCAGCGTCACCCACTCCCGGTTCGCCCACTTGTAGACCGCCAGCTCCTTGCCGTCCGCCGACATCACCCGCGCCGGCTGCTCCAGCTTCGCCTTGCGGATGTCGCCGATGCCGGGGGTGAACGGGATCAGCGCCGCCACGTAGGCCGCGAACAGCACCGGCAGCGCCGCCAGGCCGATGAGCACGCCACGGCGGGTGGGGTGGCGGAGATGATCGAGAGCCTGGGCGAGCGGCGGAAGAATGGACATCGGGGTGGACGTGGACGCGGGGCGCGGGTGCCCGGCGTTGTAGCACAGAATCGGGGCGCGGTTGCGCGCGGCCGGCCGACGTTCGGCGGCCGGCGCCTGCCGCCCCGAACCGCTACGTCGGCGCGGTCAGCTCATCTCGAGCACCGCCGCTCCCTGCACATCGCCGCGCCGCAGCGCATCGAGCGCCAGGTTGGCATCCTCCAGCCGGAAGGCGGTCACCGCGGTGCGCACCGGCACCCGCGGCGCCAGATCGAGGAAGTCGATGCCGTCCTGACGGGTCAGGTTGGCCACCGAGCGGATCATCCGCTCGCCCCACAGGTCGGCGTACGGAAAGGCCGGGATGTCGCTCATGTGGATGCCGGCACACACCACGCAGCCGCCTTTGTCCACGTGACGCAGCGCGGCCGGCACCAGCGCCCCGGCCGGGGCGAAGATCAGCGCGGCATCGAGGCGTTCGGGCGGCAGCTGGCCGGCGTCGCCGACCCACGCGGCGCCGAGGTGACGGGCAAAATCCTGGCTCCCGCTGTCGCCCGGCCGGGTGAAGGCGTAGAACGGCCGCTGCTGGTGGCGCAGCACCTGGGCAACGATGTGGGCGGCGGCGCCGAAACCATAGATGCCGACCCGCCGGGCGGCGCCGGCCAGGCGCAGCGCGCGGTAGCCGATCAGCCCGGCGCACAACAGCGGCGCCTGTTCCAGCGCCGCGCCGTCCGCCAGCGGAAAGCAGAAGCGCGCGTCGGCGACGGTGTAGTCGGCATAGCCGCCGTCGATCTGGTAGCCGGTGAAACGGGCTGCGTCGCACAGATTCTCGCGGCCGCCGGTGCAGAAGCGGCAGCGGCCGCAGGTCCATCCAAGCCACGGCACGCCGACGCGCTGGCCGGCGGCAAAGCCGGTCACCGCCGTACCCTGCGCGACGACGCGGCCGACGATCTCGTGGCCGGGGACGATCGGCAGGCGCGGATCGGGCAGTTCGCCATCGACCAGATGCAAGTCGGTGCGACACACGCCGCAGGCTTCGACCTTCAGCAGCAACTGGCCGGGGCCGGGCCGCGGCAGCGGGCGGTGCGCGAGGCGCAGCGGCTCGCCGGGGCGCTGCAGAACCATCGCGCGCATGGTGTCGGGGAGGGCGGCGGTCATCATCGCGGACTCCTGGCTGGCGGGCTCGCCGCACAGTATCGCGCCGGCCGGCGCCGCCGTGGGCCCGATTTCAGTCCGCGGCGTCGCCGTCGACGCAGCCGATGCCGTAACGCGCCATCCACGCCCGGAAATCCGCGTCGCCGGGCCGGCGGCGCAGCCGCTCGAGATGCAGCAGCATGTTCTCGACCATCGCGTGGGCGGCGATCGCCGCCATCATCTCGAGGCGCTGCGCCACCGGCAGGCCGGCGTCCTCGAGCTGCTTGTCCACCTCGCAGAAATGGGTCGCCATCAGGCGCCGCGCACCGTCGGCGTCGATGGCCAGCGCGTTGAAGTCCAGCGGGTCGCCGGCTTCGATCTCGGCGATCAGGGTGACAAGAGTGGCGGGTGTCATGGCGGCCTCCGTGATGTGCGTTCCACCGCTTTCGACAGCACCGGCGGCTGCGAGTGCCGCAACTCAGCCGGCCGCGCGGCCAGCCGGCGACGGACCCGCCACTTGCGCATTTCCTCGACGGCGACGAGGCCCGCCGCCCACGGCAGCAGAAACAGCCACACATCCGCCGGCAGCGGCGCGGTGCCGAACAGCGCATTGCCCCACGGCGTGTAGGCGATCAGCAGCAGCAGGCCGATCTCCAGCGCGACGCCGCCGAGGATCAGCGGGTTGCCGCCCAGCCCGGTGGTGAAGCTCGAGCGCAACGCGCTGCGGCACAGGAAGACGTTGACGATCTGCAGCACGACGATGGCGGCGAGGCTGGCGGTGGTGGCCTGGCGGTACAGCAGGTCGGAAGCCGCCAGTTCGACGCCCCACTGCCAGCCGCCGCCGTGGAGCACGTGGAAGAAGGCCGCCAGCACCGCCGCCGCCTCGAACAGCCCGAGAAACAGATAGGCCCGCAGCGCCACCGCCGCCGACAGCAGGCGCTCGCCGCGCGGGCGCGGCGGACGGCGCATCAGCTGCGGGTCGCCGCGCTCGACGCCGAGGCCCAGCGCCGTCAGCGAATCGGTGCCCATGTCGATCGCCAACGCCTGCACCGGCGTCAGCGGCAGCGGGATGCGGAACAGCGCGAAGGCCAGCGTCGGCACCAATTCGGCGACGTTGTGCACCAACACGTAGGTGAGGAACTTGCGGATGTTCTGGAACACCGCGCGGCCTTCCTCGATGGCGTGGACGATGCTGGCGAAGTGATCGTCGAGCAGCACCATGTCGGCGGCCTCCTTGGCCACGTCGGTGCCCGAGCGGCCCATCGCGATGCCGATGTGGGCGGCCGACAGGGCCGGCGCGTCGTTGACGCCGTCGCCGGTCACCGCGACGACCTGACCCTTGGCTTTGAGCGCCTCGACGATGCGCATCTTCTGGTCGGCGGCGACGCGGGCGAAGAGGATTTCCGGCGCGTCCAGCGCCAGTTGCAGCTGGGCCGGGTGCAGCCGGGCCAGTTCCGGGCCGGAGATCACCGTCGGCGCGGCGCCGCGCACCAGACCGATCTGGCGGGCGATGGCGAGCGCGGTGCGCGGGTGGTCGCCGGTGACCATGATCACCTTGATACCGGCCGCGTGGCAGGTGGCGATGGCGGCATCCACGTCGGCGCGCGGCGGGTCGTCGATGCCGGCCAGGCCGCACAGCGTCAGCGCCTCCTCGGCCGCCGCGCGCGGACAGCCGGGCGGCAGCCGGCGCGCGGCCAGCGCGATGACGCGCAAACCGGCGCCGGCCATCTCGATCTGGGCGCGCTGCAGGCGCTCGCGGGTCGCCGCGTCGACGGATTGGCACAGCGGCAGCACGCTTTCCGGCGCGCCCTTGCACACCAGCAGGTCGCCGGCCCCGTCACGGAACAGCACCGACTGGCGCATGCGCGTCGAGTCGAAGGGCCATTCGTCGCCGCGGGCCGGCGGCGGCGGGGCGAACGGGGCGCTCATCTCGGCCAGCGCGATTTCGAGCGGATCGCCGTCGAAGCCGGGCCGACCGTCGCCGGACGTCTCGACCAGATCCTGACACCAGCGGGCGGCGCGGAAGAACAGCGGATGGGCGGCGACCAGCCCGGGCCGGCCGGCCAGCGCCGCCACCTCGACCGTCTCGCCGCCCAGCACGACGCGGCTGACGCGCATGCGATTCTCGGTGAGCGTGCCGGTCTTGTCGGTGCAGATCACCGTCACCGAACCGAGGGTCTCCACCGACGGCAGATGGCGGATCAGCACGTTGCGGCGGGCCAGCCGCTGGGCGGCGAGAACCAGCGACAGCGTCAGCGTCGGCAGCAGGCCTTCGGGCACCAGCGCGATGATGATCCCGAGCGACAGGATCGCGTCGCGCCAGAACGGCACGCCGACGATGCGGCCGACGGCGAAGAAGGCGGCGCCGATAGCCAGCGCCAGCAACGCGATACGTCGGGACAGGTGGGCAATCTCGCGGCGCAGCGGCGAATCGCCGGCGCCGGCGGACTGGGTGAGGTGGGCGATGCGCCCGAATTCGGTGTGGGCGCCGGTGGCGAACACCACCGCGCGGCCCTGGCCGGCCACTACCGCGGTGCCGGCCAGCAGGATGTTGCGCGCGTCGAGCGCCTGCTCCTCGCCCGACACCGCCGCCTCGCAGCGGCGCGGACGCGATTCGCCGGTCACCGTGGCGCGGTTGACGCGCAGGCCGAAAGCCTCGACCAGCCGGCAGTCGGCCGGCACGTTGTCGCCCTGGGCAAGCAAAATCACGTCGCCGGGCACCAGCGCCGCGGCCGGCAGGCGCAGCGCCACGCCATCGCGCAGCACCTCGGCCTGCTGTGGCAACAGACCCTGCAGCGCCGCCAGCGTGCGCTCGACGCGCAGCTCCTGCCAGAACGAGAACAGCCCCGATACGACGATCACCAGCACCACCGCCCAGCCGACCCGCGCCATCTCCTGGGCCGGATCGAACCAATCGGCGACGAAAGCCAGCCCGGCAGCAACCCACAGGATGATCGAAAAGAGGTGGGTGAACTCCTTCAGCAGGCGCAGCCAGGCCGGCTCCCGCGCCAGCGGTTCGACGCGGTTCGGCCCGTACTCCGCCAACCGCCCGGCCGCCTCCGCCGACCCCAGCCCGTGCGTCGAACTGCGCACGCTGGCGAGGGCGTCGGAAACGGTCAACTGGTGGATTTTCATCGCGGCCGGGTTCGGATGTTCGAAGCGATGCTCAAAACATCATTGTAGGAGCGAACCTGTCGGCCCGGCCGGCGTCGAATAAGCGGCGGCCTGACACATGAGAGTTCTTCATGAAAAACAAAAAAACCATGAGCAATCACGAAACCCTTCCCGTCGCCGGCGGGGCGCCGATCAAACTGTGGACCCGCGGCGTGCCGGTCGAGGACGAGGCGCGCCGGCAATTGACAGCCACCGCCCGCCTGCCCTTCATCTTCCGCCATCTGGCCGTGATGCCGGACGTGCACGTCGGCAAGGGATCGACGATCGGCAGCGTGATCCCGACCGTCGGGGCGATCGTTCCGGCGGCGGTCGGCGTCGATATCGGCTGCGGCATGATGGCGGCACGCAGTTCGCTGCGTGCCGCCGACCTGCCCGACAATCTGCACGGCCTGCGCAGCGCCATCGAGGCGGCGGTGCCCCACGGCAAGACTTTCGGCCACCGCGACGCCGGCGCTTGGGCCGACGCGCCGGGCGCCGTGGACGCCGTGTGGCGCGAACTCGCCGCCGGCTTCGCGCGCATCACCGCCAAGCATCCGCGCCTCGAACGCACCAACAACCGCCTGCACCTGGGCACGCTGGGCACCGGCAACCACTTCATCGAGGTCTGCCTCGACGAGGAGGAACGGGTGTGGTTCATGCTCCACTCGGGTTCGCGGGGGGTCGGCAACGCCATCGGCACCCTGTTCATCGAACTCGCCCGCGACGACATGCGCCAGCACCTCGCCAACCTGCCCGACCAGGATCTGGCCTACCTCACCGAAGGCAGCCGCCATTTCGACGACTACGTCGAGGCGGTCGGCTGGGCGCAGGATTTCGCCCGCCACAACCGCGCGCTGATGATGCGCAACGTGATCGCCGCCGCCCGCGGGGTGATCGCCAAGGCCTTTGCCGCCGACGTCGAGGCGGTGAACTGCCACCACAACTACGTGCAGCGCGAAACCCACTTCGGGCACGACGTGTACGTCACCCGCAAGGGCGCCGTCGCCGCCCATCGCGGGCAGCTCGGCATCATCCCCGGTTCGATGGGCGCCAGGAGCTACATCGTGCGCGGCCTCGGCAACGAGGACGCGTTCTGCTCGTGCAGCCACGGCGCCGGCCGCACGATGAGCCGCAGCCAGGCCAAGAAGCGCTTCACGGTCGCCGATCAGCTGCGCGCCACCGCCGGCATCGAATGCCGCAAGGACGCCGACGTGATCGACGAAATCCCGATGGCCTACAAGGACATCGAGGCCGTGATGGCGGCCCAGTCCGATCTGGTCGAAATCGTGCACACGCTGCGTCAGGTGGTGTGCGTGAAGGGCTGAGTCCGCGTAGGACAATTCCGACACGCCATTCGGACACGACCGACGCCGCAGCGCTGCGCCTTCGCCTAAATTGCCGCCTTGCCCTGCTCCCGGCCGCGCCGGGAACCGCAATCCGGGCCCCGCCAGAGGAGAACGCCCATGAAGCGTCGCGTCGCCAGCAAGCCCCGTCGCAAGCCCTGCCGGACGCGCCGCGAAGCGCACTGGAGCGAGTGCATCGACGACGAGATCGACCTGCGCAAGCTCCTCGCCGGCCACGGCCCGGGCAGCGCGTTCCGGCTCCTCGCCAGCGGACGGCCGCCGGTGCTCAACATCTGACACCCCGCCGCCGCCGCGACCGTCCGGCAGCGCAGCGCGCCAGGTCTGGCAAACTGGGCGGCATCCCGTCCGCGCGCCCTTCATCATGAGCCCGACCGACACCCTCCGGAGCCGTCCGCTCGACCACCTGGGCACCAGCCGGCTGTGGCCGTGGCTGTTGCTCGCCCTCGGCTGCCTGCTGGTGCTGTCGCTGCTCGGCCTGGGCCGCCTGCATTCGCAGTTCGGCGTGCAGGCGATGCACTCGGCGCAGGTGTACAAAGAGCAGATCGACCGCCTCGACCGGCTGCTGGCGCTGCAGCTCGACGCCGAAACCAGCGTCCGCGGCTACCTGCTGAGCGGCGCCAAGGCGGTCTACCTCGAACCCTACGACAACAGCCAGCGCGCCCTCGATCCGCTGCTGGCCGCGATGGACCAGGATTTTCCGCCCGGCCACGCCGACCGCGCCCAATTCGACACGCTGATGCAACGCATCGCCGCCAAGCGCGCGCTGCTCGCCGACACCGTGCACGGCCGCCGCGCGATGGACCCCGGCCCGCCCGGCCAGGGCGGCCCCGGCATGCAGCTGATGGACGGCATCCGCGACGGCATCGCCGACCTGCGCGCCCGGCTCGAAACCCGCAACCGGCAGCTGGTGGAAGAATCCATCGAACGCTTCGACGACATCCGGCACACGGTCACGCTGCTGGCCCTCGGCGCCCTCGGCCTGATCGTCGCGCTGTTCGCGGTGCAGCAGCGCCAGGCCAGCCTGCGGGCGCGCATCGCCGACCTGCTCGAGCACGAGAACGTGGTCCTCGAATCGACCGTCGCCCGGCGCACCCGCGAGCTGTCGGACCTCGCCAGCTACCTCACCGACACCCGCGAGGCCGAGAAGGCGCACCTGGCCCGCGAACTCCACGACGAACTCGGCGCGCTGCTGACCGCCGCCCGCATGGACGCCGGCTGGCTGCTGCGCAGCCTCGGCAGCAACGCCGGTCCCGACATCCAGGCCCGTTTCCGGCGCCTGATCGACACCATCGGCTCGGGCATCATGCTCAAGCGGCGCATCATCGACGACCTGCGCCCGCCGCTGCTGCAAGGCCTCGGTCTCGTCGAAGCGCTGCGCGCCCTCGCCGACGACCTGCGCGGCGAGTTCGAGCTGGTGCTGCAACTGCCCGACCACGACCTGAACTGCCCCGAGGAGCAGTCGCTGGCGCTGTTCCGCATCGCCCAGGAAGCCATCACCAACATCCGCAAGTACGCCGACGCGCGGCGCCTCGAACTGGGCCTGGCGCTCGACGGGCCCGACGTCCGGCTGTGGATCGCCGACGACGGCTGCGGCTTCGACCCGGCCAGCCCGCAGCTGCACCGCCACGGTCTGGCCGGCATGCAGCACCGGGTGCAGATGTTCCGCGGCGAATTCACCCTCGATTCGGCCCCCGGCCGGGGCACCCGGGTGGCGGTGCGGATGCCGCTCCGCGTGGCGGACGGCGGCCGCTGACGGCGGCGCGGTGTCAGCCCACCATCAAGCCGTGCCGCAGCGCGTAGGCGGCCAGTTCGGCGTTGCTGGTCACGGCGAGTTTTTCGAGCAGGCGCGAGCGGTAGGTGCTGACGGTCTTGACGCTCAGGTTGAGGGCCTCGGCGATGCCCGACACCGACTCGCCGCGCGCCAGCCGCAGAAAAACCTGCAGCTCCCGCTCCGACAGGCTCTCGTGCGGCTGCGCGGCCGACACCCCGGCGAGATCGTCGGCCATCAGCTCGGCGGTGCGCGCCGACACGTAACGCCGCCCCTGCGCCACGGTGCGGATCGCGCGGATCAGCTCATCGCGCTCGCAGTCCTTGCACAGATAGCCGTCGGCGCCGTTGCGGATCATCGGCAGCGCGTAGCGCTCCTCGGGGAAGCCGCTCAGCACCAGCACCTTCAGCGCCGGAAAACGCTGGCGCACCGCGCGCAGCACGTCCACGCCGCTCTGGCCCGGCAGCGACAGGTCGAGCAGCAGCACGTCGCAGGGCTGCTCGCGCAGCTTGTGCAGCGCCTCCTCCCCCGAGGCCGCCTCGAAGACGACGCCGAGGCCCAGCTCGTCGGCGAGCATTTCGCGGAACCCGGCCCGCACGATCCGGTGGTCATCGACGATGGCCAGACGCAGCATCACATTTCTCCCTTGGCAAGCTGCCGATTGTAACGGCCAAGCGGCGACGGCCCGCGCTGCAGGATTAATCCTACACGTCGTCCCGCCATCGTCGGACAGCGCCGGCCAGCGTCGCGGCGTACAGTGGAAGCCTGCCACCCGCCCGGGAGAATCCCCATGCGCGCCGCCACGCCTCCACCCCGACGCCGCTTCGCCGCCTCGGCGACTTTTTCCACCTTTGCCACCTTCGCCGGCAGCCTCGCCCTGGCCTTCGCCGCCGGTGCCGCCACCACCCATGCGCTGCGGCCGCCGCCGGCGACGGCCGGCGCGCCGGCCATCCACACCACGCCCACCGCCTGGCATGCCGACGGCCAGTCGGTCGGCCGCGACATCTACTCGCCGCGCGGCACCCCCGTCGGCCGCCTCAGCGCGCTGATCGGCGGCAGCGCCGGGCAGGCGCCCTACGCCCTCATCGCCACCTACGGCCGCGACGCCGCGGTGGCCGGCGAGATCGCCGTGCCGGCCAGCCGCCTCGACCTGCAGGACGGGCGTCTGGTGCTGTCCGGCGCCCCCCACGAAGCGTCGGCCGACGCCGCCCCGGCCCGCTGGCAGATGTAAGCCGGCCGCGCCCCCAAGCTCATCGCCCGCCCATGCTCAACGACTCCCCTCTGCTGAACATCGTCGTCGTCGAGGACAACCCGGTCCTGCGCGACCTGCTCGACGGCATGCTCGCAACCGTTCCCGGCATCGCCCTGGCCGGCCACGCCAGCACCGAGTCCGCCGCCCTCGCGCTGCTCCGCGAAATCCGCCCACGGCTGGCCATCGTCGATCTCGAACTGTGTCAGGGCTCGGGCCTCAACGTGCTGCACGCCATCGCCGACGCACCCGACGATTTCGGCGATCCCCATACCGTGGTGTTCTCCAACCACGCCCACCCGGTGATCCAGTCCCGCGCGCGGGCGCTCGGCGCCGCCGCCTTCTTCGACAAATCCTTCCAGATGGAGGAACTGCTCGAATACGTCCAGCGCGCCGCCACCGCCGGCGTCGACTGAGCCGCGCCCGCCGCCCGGGCCGGATCAGCGCACGTCGTTCTTCAGCACCAGCCGGACCAGCTCGGCCACCGAACCGATGCCGAGCTTTTCGCGGATGTGGCAACGGTGCACCTCCACCGTCTTCCTGCTGATGCCCAGTTCGTCGCCGATCTCGCGGCTCGACAGGCCGTCGATCAGCAGGTCGAGCACCTCCCGCTCGCGCGGCGACAGCAGCGCCAGCAGCTGGCTGATCGAACGGCTGTGGCGCTGCTGGCGGTGCAGTTCGGCGGCGCGGTTGACGGCGTCCTGCACGCGGTCGAGCAGGGCCTGATCGGAGAACGGCTTTTCGATGAAGTCGAAGGCGCCGTTGCGCATCGCCCGCACCGACATCGGAATGCTGCCGTGGCCGGTGAGGAACAGGATCGGCAGCGCCGGGTTGTCGATGCGCAGCACCTCCTGCAGCTCGAAGCCGCCCATCTGCGGCATCCGCACGTCGAGGAGCAGGCAGCCCGGCTGCTCGGCGTCGTAGCCGTCGAGGAACTCGCGCCCGTTGCGGAAAGCCTTGACCGGGTGGCCGACCGATTCGAGCAGCCAGCGCAGCGATTCGCGCACGCCGTCGTCGTCGTCCACGACGAACACGGTGGGCGTCGCGGAACGTACGACGGGTTTAACGGGCGGGTTCGGCATGGCCGGATTCTCCTGTCGCCAGAGGCAGGCTGAAGTGGAATTTTGCGCCGCCGCCGGTGGCGCGGGTCGCCCACAGGTGGCCGTCGTGGGAATCGACGATGGAACGGCACAAGGACAGACCGATGCCCAGCCCTTCCTTCTTGGTGGTGAAAAAAGCGTCGAAGATGCGGTCGGGGTTGGCCCGCGGCAGGCCGTGGCCGCGATCCTCGATGCTCACGTTGACGGTGCCGGCGGCGGTGAGCGTGGTGGCCAGCGTCAGCTGGCAGCGTTCGGCCGGCGTGTCGGCCATCGCCTCGATGCCGTTGCGGGCCAGGTTGGCGATCACCTGCTCGATCAGCACCCAATCGCAATTGACCGGCGCCGACTCGTCCAGCAGCTGATAGCGCACCGTAATGCGCCGCGCCCGCGCCTCGATCTCGATGAACGGCGCAATCTCCTCGACGATGGTGCGGATGTCCACCGTTTCGCGGTGATAGCCGCTCTTGCGCGTGAAGTTGCGCACCGTGCGGATGATGCGGCCGGCCCGTTCGGCCTGGACGCGGGTGTTCTCCAGCACTTCGCGCAGCGCGGCGGCGTCGAGGCGGCCGGCCTCGGCGCGGCGGATCGCGCCGCCGACGAAATTCATGATCGCGAAGAAGGGCTGGTTGAGCTCGTGGGCCAGCGCCGAGGCCATCTCGCCGGTGGTCGACAGCCGCGCCATGTGGCTGAGTTCCATGTCGCGCTGGCGCACCCGCGCCTCGGCCTCGATACGCCCGGTGACGTCGCGGAAGGTGGCCAGCAGGCCATTCACGCAGCGGTCGTCGAGCAGATTGACGCAATTGCCCTCGTGGTGGCGCCAGCTGCCGTCGCGGTGCCGGATGCGGTAGGCAAAGGCGAACACGCCGCCGTCGTCGCCGGCGACGCGCTCGAGGCGCGCCGCCAGCCGCGCCGCGTCGTCGCGGTCCATGCGCCGGAACACGCTGTGGCCGCGCACCTCGCGCTCGCGGAAACCCAGCACCTGACGGATCGACGGCCCGACCCAGCGCACGTGGCCCGAGCGGTCGAGAATCGCGATGCCGTCGCTGATGCTGCCGATCAGGCGCCGGTAGTAGGCCTCGCGGGCCACCAGGCGCTGCTCGGCCTCCTTGCGCTCGCGGATGTCGCGCACCAGCGAGATCACCCGCGGGCTGCCGTCCGAGATGATGTGCTTGAGGTTCACCTCGATCGGCACATCGGTGCCGTCCGGGCGCTGCAGCCACCATTCGAAGAGTTGCGGACCTTCGCTGACGGTGCGCTGGAGCAGCGCCACCGCGGCGGCGTCGTCGCAACCGCGGCGCCGGGCGCTGATGTCGCCGACCCGCATGCGGCGCAACTGCTCGACCGGGAAGCCGGTCAGCGTGGCCGCCATCCGGTTGGCGTCGAGGATCGCGCCGCTGTCCTCATCGTGGATGAAGATCGCGTCGTTGGCGTGATCGAACACGTCCTGGTAGTTCGTCGCCACCTGCATGGCATGTCTCCGCCGGCCGCCGCTGCTTCAGGCCGATAAGCATTAGTACCTAGCCGCTTAGATGCGACGCCCGATTTACGCCCCCACACCCCGCCGATAGCCTTGTCAGCACCTGTCGCGCTGCGGCCGCCGGGCGTTCGAATAAGTGAAATTACAGTTTAAATCGAATCCAAAAATTATCCATAGACCGCTGGATGTACCGGGAAGCTGCCCGCCCCGCCCACGCCCAGCCCCCGCGCAAGGAGTCGTTTCGATGAGCCAGCCCCGCAACCCCGCACAGCACGAAGTGGTCGTGTCCACCTACACCCGCGGCATCGTCGGGCCGGGCAACCCGATGCTCGGCCCGGTGGCCGACGGCGGCACGATCCGCGTCGGCACCCCGCCGGGCTGCTGGGGGCCGATGATCACGCCCAGGTTCCAGGGCGGCCACGAAGTCTCGCAGCCGGTCGCCGTCGACGGCGCCGAGGTCGGCGACGCGGTGGCGATCCGCATCAAGCGCATGGAAGTCACCTCGCTGGCCACCTCGTCCGGTGTGATGGCCTTCGTCGACGGCCGCTATCTCGGCGACCCCTTCGTCGCCAAGCTGTGCCCGAGCTGCGGCACGGTCAGCCCGCCGAGCCACATCGAAGGCACCGGCGACGACGCCGTGCATTGCGACGTGTGCGGCGCCGAGGCCAACGCCTTCCGCTTCACCCACGGTTACGTGATCGTCCTCGACAAGGACAACCGGGTGTCCCTCACCGTCGACAAGGCCGCCGCCGAACGCCTCGCCGCCCACGCCCGCGACAATGCCCGCCTGCCGGCGCAGTCCGAGCAGCACTCGATCCTGTCGCTGGCCCGCGCCGACCTGGCCGGCCTCGCCGCGCACATGCAGCCCTTCCTCGGCAACATCGGCACCACCCCGTCGCGAGATCTGCCCGATTCGCACAACGCCGGCGACTTCGGCAGCTTCCTGGTCGACGCGCCCCACGCCTACGCGATGAGCCAGGAAGAACTCGAACGCCACAAGACCGACGGTCACATGGACACCAACTCGGTACGCGCCGGGGCGATCCTGATCTGTCCGGTCAAGGTGCCCGGCGCCGGCATCTACATGGGCGACATGCACGCCCAGCAGGGCAACGGCGAAGTGGCCGGCCACGCGACCGACGTTTCCGGCATCACCGAAGTGCAGGTCGAGGTGATCAAGGGCCTCGCCATCGACGGCCCGATCCTGCTCCAGCGCCCGGACGACCTGCCACCGCTGGCCCGCCCGATGAACCGCGAACAGCGCGCCGCGGTGCACGCGCTGGCGGCCCGCTACGGCCAGGCCCGCATCGAGGAGAACGGCCCGATCACCTTCATCGGCAGCGGTCTCACCCTCAACGACGCCACCCACAACGGCATCGACCGCGCCGCCCGCGTCACCGGCCTGCCGGCGGAGGAAATCCTCAACCGCGCCACCATCGCCGGCTCCATCGAGATCAGCCGCCTGCCCGGCGTGGTGCGCGTCACCTTCATGTGCCCGCTGACCATCCTCGACCGCCTCGGCATCGGCGCGCTGGTGCGCGAGCAATACGCCATCGGCACCGACTGAACCCCCCGTTTCCACACCACCGACGACAAGGAGCACACCCGTGAATGCCCCCACCGACCTCAAATGGGCCACCAAATACCCCGACCTCGGCACCGGACCGATCCCGGTCGAGCCCTGCGTGTCGCCCGAATTCTATGAAGCCGAGCGCCAGAAGGTGTTCCTCAAGAGCTGGCTGAAGGTCGGCCGCGTCGAGGAGATCGCCCGGCCCGGCGACTACAAGGTCAAGAAGCTCGCCTTCGCCAAAACCTCGGTGATCCTGATGCACGGCAAGGACGGACAGATCCGCGGCTTCCACAACACCTGTTCGCACCGCGGCAACAAGGTCGTCGTCGAGACCGGCGAGGAAACCTTCGGCCGCAACAAGGCCGCGGTGGTCACCTGCCGTTTCCACGGCTGGGTGTACAACGCCAACGGCAAGATCGTCCAGGTGCCCGAGGAAAACAAGTTCCACGCCGACTTCGACAAGGACAAGAACGGCCTCACTGCGGTGCACACCGACATCTGGGAAGGCTTCGTCTTCGTCAATCTCGACCCGGCCGACAAGGTCGTGCCGCTGGCCGAATTCCTTGGCGGCATCGGCACCCACCTGGCCGGCTTCCCGTACGGCGAACTGTCGCAGTGCTTCAGCTACCACACGTATCTGGACTGCAACTGGAAGGTTGCCCACGACGCCTTCGCCGAGGCGTATCACGTGGCCACCATCCACGCCGGCTCCTTCCCCAACGTGTTCTCGTCGGGCCTGCAGAACGTCGAACTCTTCGGCCCGCACCGCACCACCGCCATCTGCCTGTCGCTCGACGCCGAACCGACCCCGGTGGCGAAGATCGCCAACAGCCTCGCCACCGGCTCGCTGGTCGCCCAGCGCGGCGCCTCGATGCTGCCGCCGACAGTCAACCCCGACCGCCGCGACGACTTCTCCTTCGAGCTGTCGGTGCTGTTCCCCAACCTGCTGCTGCACATCTCCGAAGGCATCTGGTTCACCCACCAGTTCTGGCCCGTCGCCCACAACAAGACCCTGTGGGAAGGCAAGTACTACGTGCGTCCGCCCAAGACCAACAGCCAGCGCTGGGCGCTCGAACACGCCCAGTGCCTGCAGCGCAACGCCTGGCTCGAAGACACCGCGACGATGGAAGACACCCAGATCGCCCTCGAATCCGGCGCCAAGCAGTTCATGCACCTGCAGGACGACGAAATCCTGATCCGCCACGGCTACCACGCCCTCGAAGCCTACATGCACGCCAAGTGAGGAAACCCGCGATGAACCCGCTCTCCCTGCCCAAATCCTTCGAAGCCCTCGAACCCCTCGTCGCCACCTGGGCGCTGGCCACCCAGAACGCCCGCCAGCTGCGCCGCATCCAGTCCACCCGCGGCGAACTGCGCGCCTTCTACGACGCCATGCTGCCGCGCCTGCCGGACATCCTCACCCACGTCGACGGCTTCCCGCTCGGCGACCTGCCGCCGGCCGCGGCGCGGCTGTTCAACCTGGCCCTGTCGCTGGCCGAGGTCGCGCCGCACATCGAGCTCTACGGCGGCGACCCGAAGGTGCCGCACAGCTTCGACGAGGCCCGCTTCGTCGCCGACCACGGCGCCATCGCGGCGTAGAAGCAAGCATGAAGCCCTCCGCCGACTCCGCCGCGCGCCTCACCCGTCTCGAGGACATCGAGGCGATCCGCGCGCTGGTGGCCCGCTACGCCCTCGGCGCCGACCGCAACAACGACCCGGCCATCCTCGGGCCGCTGTTCGCCGCCGACGCCGAATGGGAATGCGACGGCTTCGGCCACTACCGCGGACGCGCCGAGATCGCCGCGGAGCTGGCCCGCATCGGTCGCCAGTCGATCCGCTGGTCGCTGCACTACATGGTTTCGCCGCTCGTCGAGCCGTCCCGCGACGGCCGCCGCGCCCGCTGCCACTGGTATCTGTGGGAGCTGGCACGGGTCGGCGAGCACGGCGAAGCCCACTGGATCGGCGGCTGGTACGCCAGCCGCCTCAAGAAAAGCCGCAAGGGCTGGCGCTTCACGCACGTCAGGCTGCACCTGAAGCTCCTCAGCCCCCACGCGGACGGCTGGACCACCCTGCCGGCAACAGACTGACCCCACCACACCACGAGGACACCAAGAATGCGCAAAATCTCCATCATCGGCGGCGGCCAGGCCGGCCTCCTGCTCGGTTTTTCACTGCTCGACAAGGGCTGCTCGGTCTCGCTCTACACCGACCGCAGCGCCGAGCAGGTGCTCAACAGCCGCATCCCCAGCACCGCCTTCATGTTCGACAGCAGCCTCGCCGTCGAACGCGAACTGGGCCTCAACTTCTGGGAAGACCTGGTGCCCTTCGGCGAGGGCATGCACGTCGACTTCCGCGGCCCCGACGGCAGCATCGGCCTCACCGTCCAAGGCCGGCTGGGCAATCTGCAGGGCCAGGCCCTCGACCAGCGCACCAAGTTCGCCCGCTGGCTGCAGGAGTTTCCGCTCCGTGGCGGCAAGCTCATCATCCACGCCGTCTCGGTGGCCGACCTGGAAAAGATCGCAGCGGAATCCGACCTCACGATGGTCGCCGCCGGCAAGGGCCAGATCAACGCCTTCTTCGCCCGCGACGACGAACGCAGCATCCACACCGTCCCGCCGCGCAGGCTCGCCGCGATGCTGCTCAGCGGCCCCGGCCTGCTCGGCGAGCGGCCGTGGAAACGGGTGCCGTTCCGTCCGCTGCGCTTCAACTTCATCGCCGGCGCCGGCGAGTACTTCACGCTGCCGTTCTACACCCACACCCGCGGCGAATGCCGCAGCGTGCTGTTCGAAGCCATCCCCGACGGCCCGATGGACCGCTTCCAGGGCGCGCGGGACGGCCACGAGATGCTCGACATCGCGCGCCAGGTCGTCGCCGAGCTGGCCCCCGACGACCTTCACCACTTCGACGACGCCACCCTCACCGACGACGACGCCTGGCTCAAGGGCAGTTTCGTGCCCACCGTACGCAAGCCGGTCGGCCAGCTCCCGTCCGGCGCCTGCGTGATGGCCATCGGCGACACCGCGGTGCTCAACGACCCGATCGCCGGCCAGGGCTCCAACAACGCCGCGCGGATGGTGCGCCATCTCGCCGACAGCATCGTCGCCCGCGGCAACGCCCCCTTCGACGCGGCCTGGATGCACGACACCTTCGAACGCTTCTGGAACGAATCGGCGCAGTACACCACCGCCTTCACCAACGCCCTGCTCAACCCGCCCGGCGAACCGGTGATGACGGTGCTCGGCGCCGCCTCGCAACACCCGGCGGTGGGCGACGCCTTCATGCGCTGCTTCGACAACCCGCGCAACTACTGGCCGTGGATCGCCGACCTGGACGCAGCCCGGCGCTTCGTCGCCGAACGCACGGAGGAACGCTGTGCAGCCTGATACCCGCGCCGCCCGCTGGGCGGGGGATGGCCCGAGCGGCGATCCCCGGGCTCTGCGCGAGGCCCTCGGCAGCTTCGCCACCGGCGTCACGGTCGTCACCACCGTCGCGCCGGACGGCAGGCCGGTGGGCCTCACCGCCAGCTCCTTCAACTCGGTGTCGATGGACCCGCCGCTGATCCTGTGGAGCCTGTCCAACCGCTCGCCCAGCCTCGCCGCCTTCTGCGACGGCAGCCACTTTGCGGTCAACGTGCTGGCCGACGCACAGATCGACCTGTGCCAGCGTTTCGGCCGGCCGGTGCCCGACAAGTTCGACGGCCTCGCCACCACCACCGGCGCCGGCGGCGTGCCGCTGTTGTCCGGCGCCGCGGCCCAGTTCGAATGCGCGCTCGAAGCCGTCTATCCCGGCGGCGACCACCAGATCCTGCTCGGCCGCGTGCTGCGCTTCCGCTGGAGCGAACGCACGCCACTGCTGTTCTGCCGCGGCCGGCTCGGCGCCGCCCTGCCCGTCGAGCCGGCACTGGCCGGCTGACCAAAAATAAAGGAACCGACATGAGAGGACTCAAGGACAAGGTGGCGATCGTCAGCGGCGGCGCCACCCTCATCGGCGCCGCCATCGCCCGCGCCTTGGTGGCCGAAGGCGCGCAGGTGGTGATCGCCGACATCGACATCCGGGGCGGCACCGCGCTGCTTGCCGAACTCGGCGAAACCACCCGCTTCGTCGCCACCGACGTGAGCCGCGACGCCGACATCGACGCCTGCGTGCAAGCCACCGTCAAAGCCTTCGGGCGCATCGACTGCCTGGTCAACGTGGCCGCCGTGTATGCCGATCAGGGCCCCGCCTCGCCGCGCCAAGACTGGGAAAAAGCCTTCGCGGTGAACGTCTTCGGTGCGGCAATGTTCCTGCGCGCGTGCCGCCCGCACATGGCCCGCGGCAGCGCGGTGGTCAACTTCGGCTCGACCAGCGCCGGCGTGGCCCAGGCCGGCCGCTGGACCTACCCGGCCACCAAGGCCGCGGTGCTGCAGCTCACCCGCAGCGCGGCGCTGGATCTCGCCGCCGACGGCATCCGGGTGAACGCCGTGTCGCCCGGCTGGACCTGGTCCGGCATCCTCGACCAGCTCTCCGGCGGCGACCGCGACAAGGTCGACGCCGTCGCCCGCCCCTTCCACATGCTCGGCCGCATCGGCGATCCGACCGAAGTGGCCGACGCGGTGCTGTTCCTCGCCTCCGACCACGCCCGCTTCATCACCGGCGCCAACCTGGCGGTGGATGGCGGCTACGCCGCCCTCGGCCCCGAGCAGGCCACCTCGCCCATCACGGAACTGATCTCATGACCGCTCCCGCAACCCTGCACCCCCTGTGCGCCCCCGCCGACGTACCGGCCGGCGGCTGCCGGCGCATCGAACTGGCCGGCCGCCCGCCGCTGGCGGTGTTCCACCTGAACGGCCGCTTTTACGTCACCGACGACACCTGCACCCACGGCGACGCCTCGCTGTGCGACGGCGAAATCGACGGCGACGACGGCGTCGTCGAATGCCCCTACCACCAGGGCGCCTTCGAGATCGCCACCGGCCGCCCGGCCGGCGCCCCGTGCGCCATCCCGCTGCGCATCTACCGGGTCGAAGTGCGCGACGACGCCATCTACGCCGCCATCGACGAAACGGAGGCCGCATGCCGCTGATCGACGTGAACGACGGCGCAGCCCGCTTCGACTGCGCCGCCGGCGACACCCTGCTGCGCGCCGGCCTGCGTGCCGGCCTCGGCCTGCCCTATGAATGCGGCGTCGGCGCCTGCGGCTGCTGCCGCTGCGAAGTGCTCGACGGCGACGTCGCCGACTTGTGGCCGGCCGCGCCCGGGCTCTCCGCGCGCGACCGCCGCAAAGGCCGCGTGCTGGCCTGCCAGAGCCGTCCGGCGGGCGACGCCCGCATCCGCCTGCGCCTCGACCCGTGCGCCGCGCCGGCGATCCGCCCGGCCCGGCGCAGCGCGCGGCTGGTGGCGAGCCGCGCGGTGACCCACGACATCCGCGAATTCGTGTTCCAGACCGACGCGGCGGCCGACTTCCTGCCCGGCCAGTACGCCCTGCTGGCCCTGCCCGGCCTCGACCGCGAGCGCGCCTACTCCATGGCCAACCTGCCCAACCCGGACGGCGAATGGCACTTCCGCATCCGCCGGGTGGCCGGCGGCGGCGCCACCGGCACGCTCTTCGACAGCCTTCCCGCCGGCACCGCGATCGGCCTCGACGGCCCGTACGGCATGGCCCACCTGCGCACCGACAGCCCGCGCGACATAGTCTGCATCGCCGGCGGCTCGGGCCTCGCGCCGATGCTCTCGGTGGCCCGCGGAGTGGCCGCCAGCCCGCAGCTGGCCGGCCGCCGGGTCGACTTCTTCTACGGCGGGCGCACCCCGGCCGACCTGTGCGGCGAGCCGGAACTGGCCGCCCTGCCCGGCTTCGGCACCGCGATCCGCTACCACGCCGCGGTATCCGACGCCGACGCCGCCCGCCACGCCGGGTGGACCGGCCCGGTCGGACCGATCCACGAACTGGTGCAGGCGACCCTCGGCGAACGCCTCGCCGATGCCGAGTTCTACCTCGCCGGCCCGCCGCCGATGGTCGACGCGCTCCAGCAGCTGCTGCAGGCCGGCCACCGCCTGCCGCCCGAGCGCATCCACTTCGACCGCTTCTTCTGACCCGCCGGCGGCCTCAGCGGCGGGTGGACATCGCCCGCGCGGCCTGGTCGTACAGTCCGATGAAGTGGCTCATCACCTTGGTCGCAGCGCGGAGCTGGTCGCGCAACGGGGCCATCTCCTCGGCCGGGCCGAGCACCAGCTCGCGGCGGCGCGCCACGAACTCGGCCACCGCCGCCCGCCCGGCAGCGGTGCTGCGGTAGGTGGTGCCGCGGGCCGAGCGGTCGCTGGCCTTTTCGATCAACCCCGCCTTGAGCAGCTTGCGCACGCTGTACTGGATGTTGGCGAGATCGTCCCGATTCATGAAGCGGCTGATGTCCGACAGGCTCTTGGGGCGCCCGAGCGTCTCGACGATGTGCAGCACCATGTTGTCCTGCCCCGACAGACTCAGCCCGCCCGGCACCCCGGCCAGCCCCTGCTGGTTGTAGCGACCGAAGGCCTCGCACAAGCAGATCAGCGCGTGCTCGAACTCCGCCACCACCCGCTCGGCATCGGAGGCGGCCAGATGCCAGGTCGGCGTATCGCCAGCCGCGGCGGACGGGGCGGGAACGGGGTCGGGCGTATCGGTCATGGCGGACGGGATCACGGGTCGGGTGGCGGGCGCCGGAGCCGCGAATCTAACGGTCCGACCCCGCGCCGCGGGCTTCAGTGGCCCTTCAGCGCGTAGATGCCGGCGGCGTTGCGCCAGTAGCCTTTGTAGTCCATGCCGCTGCCAAACAGGAAGCGGTCGGCCACGTCGAGGCCGGTGAAGTCGGCGCGCATGCCAGGGTAGGCCTTGCGCTCGTGGACCTTGTGGACGAGTACCGCCGAGACGACGTCGCGGGCGCCTTCGGCCTTGAGGTAGTCGATGATCGCGGCGAGGGTGTGACCTTCGTCGAGGATGTCGTCGAGAACCAGCACCGTGCGATCGCGCAGATCCTGCGTCGGACGCACGCGCCAGTCGAGCAGCGTACCCTGCAGCGCGTGGCCGTAGCGGGTGGCGTGCAGGTAGGAGAGTTCCAGCGGGAAGGGCAGGCGCGGCAACAGGCGGCCGGCGAGGACCAGACCGCCGTTCATCACCGCGTAGATCAGCGGGTTGCGGTCGTGCAGACGGGCGGTGATGTCGGAGGCGAGGCGGTGCAGCGCGGCGTCCACCTCGGTGGCGTCGCACAGGCAGTCGGCTTCGTCGCGGGCGCGGCGGATTTCGTCGAGGTCGACGGTGGGCATCGGGCGGGCCTCAGGAAACGAGATTGCGGAAGCGGCGGGCGAGCTGCCAGCCGACCCAGCCGCGGCGCGCCCAGCGCAGCGCGGTGCGCGGGCGGGCGACGAGCACGAAGATGGCGACGCCGGACAGGATGGGCGCGTTGTCCCGCGCCCACTGCACGCCATCGACAAGCCGGTCGATGCCGCGCAACACCGGCGTGAAGCCGCGCGCGTGGTGGACCAGCGCGGCCCGCTGGTCGGCGCTCCTGAGTTGCAGACGCTGCTTGCGCAGGGCCAGCTCGACGAGTTCTGGGCTCATTCCTTGCGGCGCAGGATTTCGCGGTCCTGGGCGATCTCGGCGAGGCTGGCGGCGAACAGGTGCGAGCCGGCGCGCAGGCGGGCGGCGGCCCGGGTGGCGACCCACACGCCAAGGCCGAACAGCCCGGTGGTGGCGAGGCCAAGGGCGAGCAGGCGGTGGCTATCCCAGAACAGCACGGTGAGGAAGGCCAGCAGGAAAACGAAGCCGAAGCCGATGAAGAGCGCGGCAAGGACGGTGTCGAACAGGAAGCTGCCGGCACGCAGCTTTTCTTCCTTCAGTTCGACGGCGAAGAGTTCGAGCCGGGTCTGGACCGTCGCCAGCCCGGACTCGGCGAAGCCCTTGAGGGATTCGCCGAGGCGCGTCGGCGCGGGTTCGCTCATCGCGACGGTCAGCGGCGGTTGACCAGGAGGCCGAGCAGGAAGCCGACACCGGCGGCGACGCCGACCGACTTCCAGGGGTTTTCATGGACGTAGTCGTCGGTGGCGCGGGCGGCGGCCTTGGTTTTCTGGACGACGGCGGCTTCGAGATCCTGCAGCTTGTATTTGGTGGCGGTGAGCCGTTCGGCCAGCCGGCCGCGGACGTCGGCGACCTTTTCGCCGGCCTGGCCGGCGGTGAGCTTGAGCAGTTCTTCGGTATCGGCCACCACGGCCTTGAAGTCGGAAACGAGTTTGTCCTTGGTCACTTGCGCGTCGTTCATGGTGTTCTCCAGGGTTTGGCTATCGAAGGCAATGGGTAGAAAACCGTCGCGCCGCCGCTTGGCGGGCGTACTGAATAATCCAGACCAAGGCTAATCCCAATTGTTCCCGAAGGCAATTGACGGCGGCGGCAAGCCGCAGGCATTTTGATCCCGCGCAGAGCCACCGCTGAACACGTTCCGGCGCCGGATGGCCCGGCGCCACGCAAGACCATTGGACCCGTCTGCCCGAGGGGGGAGGGAGACATCCCCCTTCGAGGTCAGGGCGGGCGGCATCACTACCGCCCTGCCCAACTGCGGTGGCGATGCCTCGCCACCGCTACATCTCACCGCAAAGGCGGCGTCAGGTACGCGGCGCTCGCGCCCAGATGTTCGCGGGCCGCCTTGACCTCCATGCGGGCGATGGCCTGGAGATGCACTTCGTCGGGACCGTCGGCATAGCGCAGCGCTCGCCCCCAGGTCCAGTGATCGGCCAGCGGCGTGTCGGGGCTGATGCCCATGGCGCCGAACACCTGCATGGCGCGGTCGCAGACGGTGGTATGGACGCCGGGCACCAGTGCCTTGATCATCGAGATTTCCTTGCGGGCCTCCTTGGCGCCGACGTTGTCGATCATCCACGCCGCCTTGAGCACGAGCAGCCGGGCCTGGTCGATTTCGATCCGCGATTTGGCGATCCACTCGCCGACCGTGCCGTGTTGATGCAGGTACTTGCCAAACGTCTTGCGCTCCTGGGCGCGATCGATCATCAATTCGAGCGCCAGTTCGGCGGCGCCGATCGAACGCATGCAGTGATGGATCCGCCCCGGTCCGAGACGCGCCTGGGCCAGCGCAAAACCGCTGCCCTCCTCGCCGAGCAGGTTGCTGACCGGCACCCGCACATTGCGGAAGACGACCTCGCAGTGCCCGTCGGGCGAGAAG
>WBZX01000812.1_pt1 | contig 26347 bp, 20 predicted proteins | sample 5204211 | NCBI WGS metagenome assembly WBZX01 (sample SAMN12344362, study PRJNA552823) | activated sludge metagenome | biome: Activated sludge suspended growth; feature: Nitrification reactor; material: Wastewater; isolation source: activated sludge from nitrification reactor of wastewater... | reverse complement strand
GGTCGACAAGCTCACCACCATGGGCATCGTCATCACCGGCGGCAGCACCGACACGGCACGCGCACGCGTGACCGCCGAGAACGAGAAGTGGGCCGGCGTCATCCGGCGCGGCAACCTCAAGCTCACCACCGACTGAGCCGCGCAGCGCTCACCCGGGCCTGCGGCGCCGGGTGAGCGACGCCGCGATCAGTAAAGCTGCCAGGGCATGGGCTCGTATACGAAGCCGCTGGCGTTGGCGCCCGTGCGCAGCCGGCCGATGCCCGGGAACGGCAGGTGCACCGCACCGATGAGCATGTTCTCGCGCACGGCCATCTCGAACAGCTCGCGGCGGCGGCTGCGCGCGGCGTCCTGGTTGTAGTCGAAGCCCACGGTGATCTCGGGCCGGGGGAACTGAACCGGCGCCACGTGCATGGTGTCGCCCAGCAGCAGCAGCTTGGCCGTGCCCGACGTGACGAGGTAGCAGCTGTGGCCCGGCGTGTGGCCCACGGCCGCCACCGAGCGGATGCCCGGCGTGAGTTCGGCGCCCAGTTCGAACGGCTGCAGCCGGTCGCCATAGGCCGCCACGGCGCGCTTGGCAGCCGCGAAGCGGCCCTTCTGGTTCTCCGGCGCGGCGGCCTCCACGGCCGGGTTGGCCCAGTAGTCGACGTCGGCCTTGGCGATCCGAAGCACCGCGTTCGGAAACAGCTTCGCGCCTTCCGGCGTGACGGCGCCATGAAGATGGTCGCCGTGCATGTGCGTGATGTAGACCTCGTCCACCTGCGCGGGGTCGATGCCGAGTTGCTGCAGCGCCTGGGGCATGCGGCCGGCGGTGGGGCCGAGCATCTTGGCGCCGCCGCAGTCGATCATCACCAGCTTGTCGCCGGTGTTGACCAGGAAGCTGTTCACGGCGGTGCGGATCGGCGACCCCCACAGACCCGCCGCCTCGAGGTGGCGCTTGACCAGCTCCTGGTCGCCCAGCAGCACGGCCGGGGGCAGGTCGATGAAGCCGTCCAGCAGCGTGGTGACCTCGAAGGTGCCCAGCTTCATGCGATGCGCGCTGACCGCCGTGCCGCCGCCCATGGGCGCCTTGCCGAGCACGGGACCTGCGGCCAGCGCGGCCGCGGCCGCCAGGCCGGAGCGCAGGAAGAGACGACGGGGATCTTGCATGACGGAGTTCCTCGGACTTTGCTGTGGAACGGGCGGTGTACACCCGTGCGCCCCGGCCGCCGTTCCGGGCGAACCCTAGCCTCCCGCGGGCCCTCGGCCCCGCGCCCGGCGCGCCAGCACCTCGGCCACGGCGGCCGTGTCGGCCTCGCCCAGATCCATGCCCATGGCCTCGGCATAGACCGGCGCGCAAGCGTCGAGCAGCGGCGTGGGGCAGCGCACCGCGCGCGCCATCGCGCCGATGACCTGCATGTCCTTTTGCCACAACACCATCTTCATCGTGGCCGGCTCGTAGCGCGCCTCGATCATCATCGGCACGCGCAGCCGCATGGCGCCGGTACCGAGATAGGGGCTGTGCCCCAGGTGCGCCAGCGCCACTGCGGGGTCCAGCCCCATGCGCCGGCACAGCGTCACCATCTCGGCATAGGCCACGTTGTAGATCGCCACCAGGTGATTGGCCGCGAACTTCAGCTTCGTGCCCATGCCCAGCGCCCCCACGCGCGGCGCATCGAGCGTGAACGCGCGGGCCAACGCCGCCGCGGCTCGACAGTCGGCCTGGGTGCCGCTCAAGTACATGATCCACGTCTGCTGCGGCGTCGGCGTCGCGGTGCCGCTGATCGGGGCGTCGACCATCGCGCGGCCCTGCCGGCGCAGCGCCTTCGCGGCGGCCTGCTTGTCGGCCAGCGGCAGCGTGCTGGTCTCCACGAGGATCTGGCGCGCGCACGGCGGCGCGGCCGACTGCAGCTCGGCCACCACGGCCTGCAACGCTGCGCTGCCGGGCAGCGAAGTGATCAGGATGTCCGACTGCCGCGCCACTTCCGCGCTGGACATCAGCGGGCGCCCTCCGCTGCGGCGAAGGCGCGCCCGGCAGGCGGCCACCGGGTCGTGGCCCACCACCGCGTGGCCCGCGGCCACCAGCGCACGCGCGATGAGGCCGCCCATGGTGCCCAGGCCGATCAGGCCCACGCGCGGCAGCGCGCCGCCGGCCACCTCGGTCACGCGGCCGATCGAGGTCACGCGGCCCGTCGCGGTCATGCGGCGGCCCCGTCCGGCCCTGCCGCCGCGGCTGCGTGGGCGCACACGGCGCCCGGCGTCGTCAGCCACACGCCGCCGCCCTGCGCCGCGGCGTCGATGTGCCTCAGTGCGCGTCGCAGATGGCGCAACCGGTACGGCTGCCCGACGAGGTAGGGATGCAGCGCGATGCCCATCACCAGCGGCTGCTGCGCCGACTGTTCGAGCATTTCGTCGAAGTGGTCGATGATCATCTGCGCGAAGTCCTTCGCGTCCATCTGGCGCCCCACGATCATCGGGATGTCGTTGAGCTCCTGCGGGTACGGCACCGACCACAGCGCACCGCCCCCGCGGGTGCGCATCGGCATCGGCTGGTCGTCGTGGCACCAGTTCAGCGTGTAGCGGTAGCCGGCCTCGGCCAGCAGGTCGGGCGTGATCGGGCTCTCGCTGATCCACGGCGACAGCCAGCCCTCGGGCGCCCGGCCGCTTCGTTGCGCGATGCGGTCGCGGCACAGCACCAGCAGCTCGCGCTCGCCGGCCTCGTCGAGCGCCCCCTGGCGCTCGGCGTTGGTGTGCCCGTGTCCCACGAGCTCGTCGCCGCGCGCCACGCAGGCGGCGACGAGCTCGGGGCAATGGTCGTACAGCGCGGTATTGACCAGGGCCGCCGCAGGCCAGCGCAGTTCGTCCAGCAGTTCAAGGCAGCGCCACGCGCCGACCCGGTTGCCGTACTCGCGCCAGCTGTAGTTCAGCACGTCGGGCTGCGGCGACGCCGGCCCGATGGCCGCCCCCAGGCCCTCGCCGAAGGCGAAGTGCTCATGGTTCAACGCCACGTAGACGGCCAGCCCCGCGCCGCCGGGCCATCGATATACCGGCCGCGCCGGCAGGGCGCTGTACGCGAAGCGCCCGTGGTCGGGCAGCGCGCCCAGGTAGGTGGCTGGCATGGTGGTGGTCTCCTTCGGTGCCGGACGGTCCGCAATGGTGCACCCGGACCGTGGCGTCACACGGTCGTGGTGCGCCGCCAGCGGCCACGGTGCACGGGCTGTGCAAGTCGCGTTCCATCGCGGCGCGCGCGCACGGCGGCGTGCTCATGGCACGGTTTCTGCACATGAGCCGGTCGTGCGTTCGGGGGTCGGTCGATCACTCTTGCCGGACCACGCCCCCGAACTTCGACCTCATCAATTCAGGAGTCTGCATGAAGCGTCGTCTCGTCCTTGCCGCTGGTGCCGCGGCCTTGTCCACGCCGGCGTGGGTCCATGCCCAGTCGGCGTGGCCCACCCGGGGCCCGGTGCGCCTGATCGCGCAGTTCCCGCCCGGCGGCCTGGTGGACACGGTGGCCCGCCTGATGGCGCCCCACCTGTCGCAGGCGATCGGCCAGACCGTGGTGGTCGACAACCGTCCCGGTGCAGGCGGCCTGATCGGCACCGAGTACGTGTCCAAGCAGCCCGCCGACGGCTACAGCCTGCTGGTCAGCCATGCCTCGGTGCACATCTATGCCGCGGCCACGCGCAACGTGATGCCGTTCGACCCGGTGGCCGACTTCACCCACATGGCGATGCTGGTCGAGGCGCCGATGGTGCTGCTGGTTCGCGCGCAGTCGCCCTACCAGAGCCTGGCCCAGTACGTGACCACCGCCAAGACAAAGCCGGTGAAGTACGGCACGTCGGGCGTCGGCTCGGCCAACCACCTGTTCGGCGAACTGCTCAAGATCGAGGGCCAGGCGCCCGAGCACGACCACGTGCCCTACCAGGGCAGCGCGCCGGCGATGCAGGATCTGCTCGGCGGCCAGATCGACGGCCTGTTCGACCCCGTCACCACCAACGTGGCGCAGCTCAAGGCCGGCTCGCTGCGGGCGCTGGCCGTGTCCACGCCGGCTCGCCTGCCGGCGCTGCCGAGCATCCCCACCTTCGCAGAGCTCGGCTATCCGTCGATGACCGGCTCGCAGTGGCTGGGCCTGTCAGCGCCGAAGAACCTGCCCGCGCCGATCGTGCAGCGCCTGACCGCCCTGATGCCCGAGATCCTCGCCAAGGCCGACGTGATGGCGCGTCTGGACGAGTTGCAGACCCTGCCGCGCAAGACGCCCGTGCTGGGCGACGACTTCGTCAAGCTGATCCGCTCGCAGATCGACACCTGGACCAAGGTGGCCAAGCGCGCCAAGGTCGAAGTCATCGTCTGATCCCGAGTTCGCGTAACCTGCGCGCCGATCCTCTCCCGCGCCGGGAGAGGGGCCTTCCTTTTATTGCGCGCGCTGCGAGGCGGATCCCGTGACCGAAGTCGACTTCCAGAGCATCACCGCCTACCAGCGCTACAAGCTGATGGCCAGCCTGATCGTGCCGCGGCCGATCGCGCTGGTCACCACGCTCGGCCCCACCGGCGTGGTCAACGCCGCGCCGTTCTCGATGTTCAACATGGTCGGCGAGGACCCGCCGATCGTGATGATCAGCATCAACCGCCTGAAGGACGGGCGCCTGAAGGACACCGCCGCCAACATCCTGCGCAGCGGCGAGTTCGTGGTGCACATGTCCGACGAGCCGATGGCGCAGAAGATGCACGACTGCGGCGAAGCGTTCCCTTCCGACGTGAGCGAACTGACCGCCGTGGGGCTGACGCCGGTGCCGTCGCACAGCGTGGCGCCGCCGCGCATCCAGGAAGCCCCGGTGGCGTTCGAGTGCGTGCTCCATGAAAAGCTGGAGACCGACAGCCGCTACGTGTTCATCGGGCGCATCCTGCGGATGGCCGCGCGCGACGGCCTGATCGACACCGAGGCCTGGCGCGTGAACCTGCGCGACTACCACCCGGTGGCGCGCTTCGGCGCCAGCTTCTACACGCGCACCAACGAGCGCTTCTCGCTGTCCGACGCGCCGGGCGAACGCGCGCCGACGTCGACCCGCATCGACGAGCTCTGAGCGTCGCGGCCAGGCCGTGCGCGGACGCCACTAGACTGGCAGCCTTCGTCCACCGCCACTGCCTGCCATGCTCCGTCGTCTCGCCCTGGCCGTTCTCGCCGCCACCACTGCCCTGTCACCGCTGGCCGCGCACGCGCAGGCCGCCGCGCGCCCGGTGCGCCTGATCGTGCCCTACCCGCCCGGCGGCCCGCTGGACATCGCTGCCCGCACGCTGGCCGACCGGCTCAAGGACTCGCTGGGCACCGTGGTGGTGGAGAACCGCCCCGGCGCCGGCGGCAACCTCGGCGCCGACCTGGCCGCCAAGGCCGCGCCGGACGGCACCACGCTGGTGATGGGTGCGGTGGCCACGCATGCCATCAACCCGTGGCTGTACGGCAAGATGCCCTACAACGCACTCACCGACTTCACGCCGATCACGCTGGTGGCGCAGGTGCCCAACGTGCTGGTGATGAACGCCGAAGTGGCGCAGCGCCTGGGCATCGCCAGCGTGCGCGATCTGGTGGCCTACATGAAGGCCAACCCGGCGAAGCTGAACTACGGCTCGGGCGGCAACGGCAGCGCGGGCCACCTGGCCGGCGAGATGCTCAAGACGCAGGCCGGCGTGTTCATGGTGCACATTCCCTACGCGGGTGGCGCAGGGGCTCAGTTCGGCCTGCTGTCCGACCAGGTGCAGCTGAACTTCGACAACCTGTCCGCCGCGTCGGCCAACATCCGCAGCGGCAAGCTCAAGGCGATCGCGGTGACCACCGCGAAGCGTTCCAGCGCCATGCCCGACGTGCCCACCATCGCCGAAAGCGGCCGCGACGTCGGCCTGGGCGGCTTCGACATTCACACCTGGTTCGGCATCTTCGGCCCGGCCCGCCTGCCGGCCGACATGACCGCGCGCCTGAACAAGGCCTTCGTCGACGCGCTGGGATCGCCCGAGGTGAAGGCACGCCTGGCCACGCTGATGGCCGAGCCCGCGCCGACCACGCCGGAGGCCTTCGCGCAGTTCGTGCGCGCAGAGCACGCCAAGTACGGCCCGGTGGTGAAGGCCACCGGCGCCAAGGCGGACTGACCTGGGCGCCGCTGGCTCGCCGCGCGCCTAGAGCGCGCAGGACCGAAAGCCGGCAAAGGCTTCGTCGCGCTCGGGCGCGACGAAGCGGCGCGCCTTGGGATGCGCCAGCCGCCGCGGCTCGAACCAGGCCACGCCGCGTTGCACGCGCAGGCCCGCCTGCGGCAGGTCGGGGCCGCCGGGCCAGGCCCGGGCACGACCGGCCGTCCATTCGGGCACGTCACCCCAGACGACGCCACGCGACGCCCCCTGGCTTGCAGCCAGCTCCCATTCGAGTTCCGTGGGCAGGCGGCGTCCGGCCCAGCGACACCAGGCGTCGGCTTCGTGCCAGGACAGCATCGACGCGGACTCGCCGGCCGGCGCACGCACGACCTGCCCGAAGCGCTGCAGAACCACTCCGTGGCGAAGTTGCTCCACGTCGCGCGGCCCGCGGCGCTGGTCGGACAGCAGCCATTGCCATCCCTGGTCGCCCCAGTGCGCAGGCTCGTCGTAGCCGCCGTCGGCAACGAACTCGGCGTACTGCGACCAGGTCACCGGCTGGGCATCGATCTCGAATTCGGGCACCGGCTCCTCGTGGGCCCAGCGCTCGGGCTCGGGCACGAAGCCCTCGCGGGCCGATCCCAGCATGAAGCGCTGGGACGCGAACCACACCGCAGGCCGCAAAGGGCGCTGCAGCCGCTCGGGCAACAGGGAGCGCGCGCCCGGCACGCGCTGGATCTGCGCCAGCGCCGCCAGAGACAGCACCGATGAGTCCTCCTGCCACAGCGAGGCACGAAACCAGTGCAGTGCGTCATCGCCGTCGTCGAGCGACGACGCCAGCAATTCCAGGGACACGTCCAGCGTGTGGGCCAGGTACTGCCTCAGATCGTCGAAGGTGGGCGGCGCCGACAGGCCGGCCTTGCCCGATGCCGGCGGCAGGGCCCACCACGCGTCGGCCTGGGGCTCTATCGACCCCAGCGGCGCCTGCGTCGGACTGGCAGCGGCGCCCCGGGCCCGGTGCACATTGCGCGCCACCCAGCGCTCCTGCCACCAGCCGGCGCGCCCCGCGATCCACCAGGCCGGCGGCAGCACGCCGGTGTCGCGCCCCGCATGAGGCTCCAGCACGGCCAGCCAGGCCAGCGTGCGGTTGCGCGCGTGCATCAGCGCCAGCGACAGCAGCTCGCGGTCGGCATGGCGCATGTCCCGCGCGTCGTGCAGCGCTGCGCTCAACCGGCATCCCTCCGCGGGGGGCGGCCGGCGAGCGCAAACGCGGCCCAGGCCAGCGCCGCCACCGCGGCAGCGGCCAGCACCAACTCGCGGTAACCCGGCACCAGCAGCAGCACCGACGCGGCCAGCAGGGGCGCGGCCGCTCGCGCGAACTGCGCCACGCCCGACATGCTGCCGCCGATGCGCCCCAGCGCCGCGCGACCGAAGTAGTCCGGCAACAGGCCGCCACGCACGAGCGTGGACACGCCGTTGGCCATGCCGAACAGCAGCGCGAACAGCAAGAGCGCAGCCAGGCCCCGCCCGAGCGCGAACAGCACCAGCCCGAGCGGCATGCCCACGAGGGTCACCAGGCCGAGGTGGCGCAGCGGCACGCGACGGCCCAGCAGCACGAACACGAGCCGCCCCACGACCTGGGCCGGCCCGACGCAGACCAGAACCTTCAGCGCGTCGGCATCGCTCAGGCCCTTGTCGGCCAGGGCCGGCGCCATGTGCGCCCACATCGCGCTGGCCACGAAGCTGTAGCCGGTGAAGGTGACGGTCAGGGCCCAGAACGCGCGGCTGCGAAGCGCTTCGCCCGGCGTGGCATCGGCCACGGCCGGGCCCGCGGCGGCGGGCGCGGCCGTGATCGACGCGCCGCGCAGCACCCGCCCGTGCAGCCACGCGGCGCCCAGCAGCGACGCGGCCAGCACCAGCAGCGCCATGCGCCACGACATCGCAGACAGCAGGAGCGCAACGACCGGAAAGCACAGTGTGCTGGCGAAACCGCCCACCAGGGTGATCGCCGTCACCGCGTCCTTGAACCGCATCGGGTACAGGCGGGTGACCACGGTGAACGCGGGTTCGTACAGCGTCATCGCCATCGCGACACCCAGAACCACCCACGCCGCGTAAAGCGCTGCCACGCTGGTCGCAGCGGCCCACATCACCATGCCGGCGGCGCCCAGCAGCGGGCCGAACATCAGCACGGCACGGCCCTGGCCCCGGTCGATGGCCGCACCCACGGCAAAGCTGAGTGCAGCGCTGGTGGTCAGGCCGACGGTGTAGGCCCCCATCAGCGTCTGCGCGCTCCAGCCCAGGTCCCTCTGCATCGGCAGCACGAATGCGGTGAAGGCGTAATAGAGCACCGCCCAGCACACGATCTGGCCCGCCGACAGGGCGGCAACCGTGGAGCGGTAGCCGGGGGCGGCGGCAGGGGGCGTCATGCCCGCCAATCTAACCGCAGCACCGGCTGCACCGCCCCGCGGTCAGCCACGGCAGGCCGGTTCGACGGCGCCGCGTCGGTTTCAGGTCGTGGCGAGGGCGCGCACCTTGAAGGCGGCCACCGCCTGCTCCAGACGGCGCGCCTGGTCCTTCAGGCTCTCGGAGGCGGCAGCGGACTGTTCCACCAGCGCGGCGTTCTGCTGCGTCATCTGGTCGAGGGCGTTGACCGACTGGTTCACCGACCCCAGGCCCTGGCTCTGCTCGGCTGTGGCATGGGTGATCTCGTCGACGATGGTGCGCACCTGGCGCGACGCGTCCACGATGCGGCTCATGGTCGTTCCGGCCTCGCCCACGAGGCGTGCCCCGCCTTCGGCGCGCTCGACGCTGGCGCCGATCAGGGTGCGGATCTCCTTGGCGGCCTCGGCGCTGCGCTGGGCCAGCGCCCGCACCTCGCCGGCCACCACCGCGAAGCCGCGGCCCTGCTCGCCGGCGCGTGCCGCCTCGACGGCGGCGTTGAGCGCCAGGATGTTGGTCTGGAACGCGATGCCGTCGATGGTGCCGATGATGTCGGCGATGCGCCTGGAGCTCTCGTTGATCTCCTCCATCACCTGCACCACCTGCGCCACCACGGCACCCCCTTGCTCGGCCACCGACGCGGCCAGGGCCGAGCGCTCGTTGGCCGATCGCGCGGAGGCCGCGCTCTGCGTCACCGCGCCGTTGAGCTGGTCCACCGCGCTGGCGGTCTGCTGCAGGCTGCTGGCCGTCTGCTCGGTGCGATGCGACAGGTCCTGGCTGCCCGCGGCGATCTCGTCGGACGCGGTCGCGATGGACTGGCTGGTGGCCTTCACGGCCGCGATCGCGCCTTCGATGCGCGAGAGCGACTCCACCATCTTGCGCACGGCCGGCACGTCGGACTTCATGTCGCTCACGCCCAGGTCGATGCTGCCGTCGCTGCCGGCCAGCCGGTCGGCGATGCGGTTGAGCTGGTCGCCGGCGGCGAACTCGGACCGCGCGCGCTCTGCCAGAAGGACCAGAATGCCGGCTTCGGCCACCACGTAGGCCGCGTGCTCGATCACCCGGCCCAGGCCGGGCTCGGTGAAGCACACCGGCCCCCAGCCCCACTGCTGGAAGTAGTTGAAGCTCAGGTGGTGCACGGCGATCGCGCCGGCGGCGGCCACGACCGGCAGCCAGTGGCGATAGACCATGGTGACCGCGAGGAACGCGAACACCGCGAAGTGCGCCTCGGTACGCCCGCGTGCCACATGGATCAGCAACGCCACCATCGCCATGCCGAGCGCGGCGACGACGGCACGCGGCCCCGGGCCGGTGCCCATCGATGCCATGGCGGCCGCCGCGGCCATGATCAGCGCTCCTGCGCCGAGGGCCAGACCCAGCCCCTGGCCCGCGAAGGCATAGCCCAGGCTGCCGGCCCATACGAGGCCGATGGCGGCCAGCACGGAAATGTCGTCGCGATGAATGCTCATGAATGCCCTCGGCAAGTGCGGGACAGGGGCGCCGAGCGGCGCCGGAACGATCTGCCCCGATGTATCGGATCTTCGGCACGCGCGGCCGGCCCGATGGGCCGAGAAGCGCGGCATTCGGCCGGCTGTTCGCGCGTGCTACAAAGTGCGCACCCACCGGGAGCCGCGATGGACCTGAACTTCACCGCCGAGGAGACGGCGTTCCGCCAGGAGGTGCGCGCCTGGGTGCGCGACCATCTGCCCGCCGACATCAGCCACAAGGTGCACCACGCGCTGCACCTGACGCGCGACGACCATCAGCGCTGGGCGCGCATCCTCGGCGCGCGCGGCTGGCTGGGCTGGGGCTGGCCGAAGGAGCACGGCGGCCCGGGCTGGAACGCCGTGCAGCGCCACCTGTTCGAGGAGGAGTGCGCCCTGGCCGGCGCGCCGCGCGTGATGCCGTTCGGCCCGGTGATGGTGGCGCCGGTGATCATGGCCTTCGGCACGCCCGAGCAGCAGCGCCGCTTCCTGCCCGGCATCGCCAGCGGCGAGGTGTGGTGGAGCCAGGGCTACAGCGAGCCCGGCTCGGGCTCGGACCTGGCGTCGCTGAAGTGCCGCGCCGACCGCCGCGGCGACTACTACGTCGTCAACGGCCAGAAGACCTGGACCACCATGGGCCAGTTCGGCGACTGGATCTTCTGCCTCGTGCGCACCGGCCACGAGGGCAAGCCGCAGACGGGCATCAGCTTCCTGCTGGTCGACATGAAGAGCGCGGGCGTCAGCGTGCGGCCGATCATCATGCTCGACGGCGGCCACGAGGTGAACGAGGTCTGGTTCGACAACGTGGAAGTGCCCGCCGACCAGCTGATCGGCGAGGAGAACAAGGGCTGGACCTATGCCAAGCACCTGCTCAGCCACGAACGCACCAACATCGCCGACGTGAACCGCGCCAAGCGCGAGCTGGAGCGGGTCAAGCGCATCGCCCGCGCCGAGAGCCTGTGGGACGACACGCGCTTTCGCGACCAGGTCGCGCTGCTGGAAGTCGACATCGTCGCGCTGGAGATGATGGTGCTGCGGGTGCTGTCGGCCGAGAGCAGCGGCAAGCAGAGCCTGGACGTGGCGGGCCTGCTGAAGATCCGCGGCAGCGAGATCCAGCAGCGCTATTCGGAACTGATGATGCTGGCCGCGGGCCCGTTCGCCCTGCCCTTCGTGCGCGACGCGATGGAAGCCGGCTGGCAGGGCGAGCACGTCGGCGCCGCGCACTGCGCACCGCTGGCCGCGACCTACTTCAACTACCGCAAGACCACCATCTACGGTGGTTCCAACGAAGTGCAGCGCAACATCGTCGCCCAGACGGTGCTGGGCGCCTGAACCTGGCGAAAGCGACGACCCATGGACTTCGACTTCACCGACGACCAGCATGCGCTGCGCGACGCCGTGGCGCGCTGGGTGGAACGCAGCTTCGCCTTCGAGCGCCGCCACGCGCTGGCAAGGGCCGGCGGCCGCACGCGCGACGTGCACGCCGAGCTTGCCGGGCTCGGCCTGACGGCGCTGGCGGTGCCGCCCGACCACGGCGGCATGGGATTCGGCCCCATCGAGGCGATGGTGGTGATGGAGGAGCTGGGGCGCGGCCTCGTCAATGCGCCGTACGCTTGCGCGGCGCTGGTGGCACCGACGCTGCTGGGCCCGGCACCGGCCGCGCTGCAGGCGCAGTGGCTGCCGCGCATCGCCGACGGCTCCGCCCTGGTGGTACCGGCCTGGCAGGAGACCGGCGCGCGCTTCCGTGTCGACGCGGTGGCCACCACGGCCGTGCAACAGGCCGGCGCCTGGGCGCTCACCGGGCGCAAGAGCCTGGCCGCGGCGGGTGACGAGGCCGACGCGTTCCTGGTGCCGGCCCGCATGGGCCCGCATGCGGACAGTCCGCTCGGCCTGTTCCTGGTGGAACGCGGCCGCTGCGAGGTGCGCGGCTACCCCACCGCCGATGGCGCGCGCGCCGCAGACGTGACGCTGGCGTCGGCCCCGGCCGAACTGGTTGCCACCGACGCGCTGCCGCTGCTGGAGCATGGCCGTGACGTGGCCATCGCCGCAGCCTGCGCCGAAGGCGTGGGCGCGATGGACGCGCTGGTGGCGCTGACGGTGGAGTACATGAACACGCGGCGCCAGTTCGGCGCCACGCTGGCCAGCTTCCAGGCGCTGCGGCACCGCATCGCCGACGTGAAGATGCAGCTCGAGCTGGGCCGGTCGATGAGCTACTTCGCCAGCCTCAGGCTCGGCGACGCGCCGGCCGTGCGCCGCCGCGCGCTGTCGCAGGCGAAGGTGCAGCTCGGCCACAGCATGCGCTTCGTCGGCCAGCAGTGCATCCAGCTGCATGGCGGCATCGGCGTCACCGACGAATGCAGCGCCAGCCACTACTTCAAGCGCCTGACCATGCTCGAACTCGTCGGCGGCGACACCCTGCACCATCTGGGCGAGGTGAGCGCGCGCATGACCGATACGGCCGGCGTGTTTGCCTGACACTGCAGCGACGATGACCCGCGACGCGATCACCGACGTGGCCGGCCTGGCGGTAGGCCACTTCACCCACCCCGACCGGCCCACCGGCTGCAGCGTGGTGCTGTGCCCGCAGGGTGCGGTGGCCGGCGTGGCCGTGCGCGGCGGGGCTCCGGGCACGCGCGAGACCGACCTGCTGCGCCCGGAGAACATCGTCGGGCAGGTGCACGCCGTGCTGCTCACCGGGGGCAGCGCGTTCGGCCTGGACGCCGCCGGTGGCGTGATGCGCTGGCTCGACGAGCAAGGCGCCGGCTTCGCGGTGGGCGCGGCGCGCGTGCCGATCGTGCCGGCGGCCGTGATCTTCGATCTGTGGCGCGGCGACGCGCGCGTGCGGCCCGACGCGCAGGCGGGCCATGCCGCCTGCGTGGCTGCCAGTGCCGAGCCGCCCCGGCAGGGCAGCGTCGGCGCGGGCGCTGGCGCCACGCTGGGCAAGCTGTTCGGCATCGAGCGCGCCATGGCCGGCGGCATCGGCACGGCGTCGGTGCGCTCGGGCGGCGTGACGGTGGGTGCGCTGGTGGTGGTCAATGCCACGGGCGACGTGATCGACCCGGCCGACGGGCAGGTGCTGGCCGGTGCCCGGCGCAGCGCCGGCAGCCTTCAATTGCTGCGCAGCCACGAGGCCTTGCTGCGCGGCGACGTGCCCGACCGGCTGCAGCCGGGCACCGCCACGACCATCGGCGTGGTGGCCACCGACGCCGTGCTCGACAAGGCGCAATGCACCGCGCTGGCGTCGATGGCGCACGACGGCCTGGCGCGCACCATCCTGCCCGCGCACACGCCGTTCGACGGTGACACGCTGTTCGCGCTGGCCACCGGCTCATCCGGTGTGCAGGCGCATGCGGCGCTGCTCGGCGCGCTGGCGGTGGAAGCCACGGCGCGGGCCGTGCTGGCGGCGGTGCGGCACGCGGTGGGCTCGCCGGGCCTGCCGGCCGCTCGGGATCTGGCGGGCAATCTTTAGCGCCTTGCGTCGGGCCGTCGGCACGGCCGTGACAACGATCACGAACCGAGCACGACCTCGCCTCGGCGTGAACTGCGCCGCGTGAAGTTCTCACCCGCGACGCCTTACACGCCGTTGCAGCCGTCACACCGCTCCTAGCATCGGCTCCGCGATCCGGGAAAGGCCGGGAGGGAGGGAGGCGCCATGCGCAGAGCCCCCCGGCACGTCACCGGAGCGCGGTAGTCGAACCGCCGGAGCTGCGAATGAAGAACAACACGTCCCGCTACACGGTGCTGATCGAGCGCCGGCGCGCACCGCACTGGCTTCTGGCCCTGCTGATGCTGACGCTGGCCTTCGCGCTGCTGGGCGGCCAGCATGTGTTCGCGGCACCGGGCGACGGCAACGGCCCCGGGCAGAAGCACCGCAAGATGGCGCGGGACCTCGACGACGTCGAGACGGCCGCTCCCCAGCAAGGCCGGCGCTGGATGCGCGAGCGCGGCGGGCGCCGGATGGTCCAGGTGGTCATCGTGTCGGCCGATGCCGACCGCAACATGACCGCCCTGAAGGCCGAGGTGGCCCGCGTGGGTGGCTCGGTGGACGCCGCCATGCCGGGGCTGTCGATGCTGACCGCATCCCTGCCGGTACGGCAGGTGGCGCGCATCGGCAACCGTGCCGACGTGCGCTACGTCGCTCCGAATCGGGAAACCCGGCGCACCGCCAGCACGCTGGAAGCCATCACCGGCGCGACGACCAGCGCCGTGCGCGCCAACTCCACCAAGACCAGCTACAGCGGCCTGGACGGCACGGGCGTCGGCATTGCGGTCGTCGACTCCGGCGTGATGCGCATGCACGAGGCTTTCAACAACGCCGCGGGCGTGTCGCGCGTGGCCAGGAACGTGCAGTTCATGACCACGTCGCTGGCCGACTGGACCAACGGCTACGACGCCAGCACGTCGCTGCAGCCCGGCAGTGCCGCACTGGCCGCCTACGAAGCCGCGATCAACAACAGCGCGAGCCTGGTGCAGGACGCCTACGGCCACGGCACGCACGTCGCGTCGATCGCCGCCGGGCGTCCGGTCACCTATGGCGTCGCACCGGACCTGACCGGCCTGGCTCCCAACGCCAGCATCTACGACGTCAAGGTGCTCAACGACCAGGGGGTGGGCACGCTGAGCGACACGCTGGAGGGCATCCAGTGGGTGATCTACCACGCGAAGGAATACAACATCCGCGTGATGAACCTGAGCCTGGCGATGGCGTCCACCGACAGCTGGCAGGACGATCCGCTGTGCGTGGCCGCACGCAGTGCGGTATCGGTGGGCATCACCGTGGTGGTGGCGGCCGGCAACTTCGGCAAGAACGCGCAGGGCCGCGAGGTCTACGGCTCGATCTCGTCGCCGGGCAACGACCCGAGCGTCATCACGGTGGGTTCCAGCAACAGCCGCGGCACGGTCGGTCGCGCCGACGATCTGGTGAACATGTTCAGCTCGCGCGGCCCGACCCGCGGCGGACGCATGGGCAGCAACGGCGTGCGCGTGCCCGACAACGTGCTCAAGCCCGACCTGGTGGCCCCGGGCAACCAGGTCACCGGCGCCGCTGCCACGCGCGCCGACGCCGTGAACCCGGCCTGGAACGGCATCGCCGCCGCCAACTACGCCCAGCTGGTCACCGCCACGGGCATTGCGCAGACTTATCGCGAGACGCAGATGTACCTGTCGGGCACGTCCGTGGCTGCGCCGGTGGTGGCTGGGGCTGCGGCGCTGCTGCTGCAGGCCAACCCCGGCCTCACGCCGCCGATGGTCAAGGCCATCCTGCAGTACACCGCGCAGCCGATCGCCGGCGCGAACCTGCTGCAGCAGGGCGCCGGACTGCTCAACGTGCATGGCGCGGTGACGCTGGCCAAGTCGCTTCGGACCGACATCGCCACCGCGCTGGCCAACGGCACGCTGGCCCCCGGGGCGTCGATCATGACCGGCGCGTTCCCGACCCGGTCGTCGACCGTGGGCGGCAGCACCTTCAACTGGTCGCGCGTCGTGTTCGCCGGCGGCAACCGCGTCGTCTCGGGCGACGCGCTGTTCACCCGCTTTCAGCCGTTCTACAACCCGCGCTACACGTGGTCGCGCAATGTGGTGCTGGAGCGCTACGCCGACTACTGGGACGCGTCGCGCACCTTCGTCTACTGGTTCTGGGAAAGCCCGGCGCGCAACCAGCCGCTGCTCACCGCGGGGGTGCTGGACGGCACGTCCCTGCTGGGCATCAGTTCGTCCACCGGCCGAACCGGCCTGTTCACGCTCACCCCGACGCTGAGCGCCTGGTTCCTCGCGGGAAGCGGTGTCGTGCTGTCCGAGGGCGTCGTGCTGTCGGAGGGCGTGGTGCTCTCCGAAGGCGTGGTGCTCTCCGAGGGGGTCGTCCTGTCGGAAGGCGTCGTCATCTCCGAAGGCGTGGTGCTTTCCGAAGGGGTCGTCCTGTCGGAAGGCGTCGTCATCTCCGAAGGCGTGGTCCTCGGCGAACCCTGACGCAGGCGGTCCCGACGTGACACAGTGCGCGGCCCCAGGGCACTTGCATCGAGGCTCACGGCCTCATGCGCAAGGGCGCGGCCTAGCATCGCTGAAAGCATCCCGCAACGGCCGACCGCACATCGCCACCCGCAACCGATGAATTCCACGACGCTGGGCCAGAGCCCGTCCGACACGCCGCCCGCCGCTCCGGCCACGGCCTGGGGACGGCTGCATGCGGCGCTGATGCCGGACTACAACCCGCGTGCCACCGCATACTGGTGGACCATGGTGCTGATCGGATCGGCAGCGCTCGCCCTGGCCTTCTGGGACATCCAGCACCTGCCGCTGACTGCCGTGAGCCAGGTCGTCGTCGGCACCGCCTTCGCGATCGTCGCGGGGTTCTTCCCGGTGCGCATCCCGAGGTCCAAGAACTCGTTCGTGGCCGGCGAGGTGTTCATCTTCCTGCTGCTGCTGATGCACGGCACGTCCGCGGCCAGCATCGCCTCGGCAGGCGAAGCCTTCGTCGGCGCCTGCCGGTCGTCGCGCCGCTGGACCAGCCGCATCGCCAGCCCGACGATGGCGGCGCTGGCCATGACGGTAGCCGGCCACCTGATGGAGTGGGCCTTCGCCATGCTGCAGCTGGACCGCGTGGCCAATCCCGGCATGCTGCTCCTGGTGGCCTGCGTGGTGGCCGTGGGCTACTTCGTGCTGAACACACTGATGGTGTCCACCGTCATCACGCTCAAGACCGACCGCCGCTTCCGCGTCGGCGAGTTCGTCGCCAGCTTCGGCTCGATCGGCATCGCCTACGGCGGCAGTGCGCTGATCGCCGTGCTGCTGCACATGACTGTTCAGCACTCCGGCCTCGGTGTGCTGCTCGGTGCGCTGCCCGTGGTGGCCATGCTGCTGACGACGGTGCACTACTTCCTGCGCCAGCAGGAAGCCAACGAGGCGATGCAGCGCAGCCGCGCCGAGGCCGCCGAGCGCGAGGCCGCCCAGGCTGCGCGCCACGTGGCCGCCCTCGGCGACAGCGAGCGACGATTCCACAGCGCCTTCACCCATGCGTCCATCGGCATGGCCCTGGTGTCGATCGACGGACGGGTGCTGCAGGCCAACAATGCGCTGGCATCGATCCTGGGCCTCGGCGAGGGCAAGGCGCTGGTCGACCGCGACTTCGCCGGCCTGTTCGCGCAATCCGATCGCGCGACGCTGGCCGACAACCTGTCGGGCATCGGCTCGCGCCGCATCGATGCCTTCAACGCCGAGATGTGCTGCCGCCATGCGTCGGGAACCGAACCGTGGGTGGCCCTGCACGGCGCCTTCTTCACCGACAGCGATTCCGAGGCTCCGTGCCTGATCGTGCAGGTGCAGGACATCTCCGCCAGACGCCATGCGGAAGCCCAGCTCAATCACATCGCCTTCCACGACAGCCTGACCGGCCTGCCCAATCGCAGCCGCTTCCATGTCCTGCTGTCGCAGGCGCTCGGCGTGCTCGACGCCCATCCCGACAGCCACTTCGCTGTCATGTTCATGGACTTCGACCGCTTCAAGCTCATCAACGACAGCATGGGCCATTCGGCGGGCGACGAATTCCTGATCCAGGTGTCGCGCCGGATCCAGGACCAGGTGCGCCCGGGCGATGTGGTGGCCCGGCTCGGCGGCGACGAGTTCGCCTTGCTGGTGCACGACGTGAAGGACGAAGCCGCTGCGACCGGGCTGGCCCAGCGGCTGCTGGACGTGCTCAAGAAGCCCCTGGCCGTGGGCGGCGTGAACGTGACGGCCAGCGCCAGCATCGGCATCACGTTCAGCCGCATGGGCTACCGGGCACCCGAGGAGATGCTGCGCGATGCCGACACCGCGATGTACCGCGCCAAGGCCGCCGGCAAGGCGCGCTATGCCCTCTTCGACGCCGAACTCCACACCGAGGTGGCTCAGCGCGTGCTGATGGAAGCCGAACTGCGCCAGGCCATCGCCAGCGGCAGCATCGAGGTCGCCTACCAGCCGATGTTCAACATCGGCAGCGGCCGGCTGCGCGGCTTCGAAGCCCTGGCACGCTGGAATCATCCGAGCCTGGGCGCGGTCAGCCCCACCACCTTCATTCCGCTGGCCGAGGAAGCCGGCGTGATCGTCGAACTGACCGACCTCGTGCTGTCGCGCGCCTGCGCCCAGGTGCGGGCCTGGCAGGCCATGGACCCGGCTCTGGACGACCTGAAGCTGCAGGTGAACCTGTCCGGCGCCGACCTGACCCATGCCGCGCTGTACGACCGCGTGGAACGCGTGCTGCGCCACAACGCATTCCCGCCCCAGCAGCTCACGCTCGAACTGACCGAGAACATCCTGATGGAACGCCTGGAAGGCGCGCTGAGCACGCTGGAGTCGCTGCGCCGGCTCGGCGTCGCGCTGGCGATCGACGATTTCGGCACCGGCTATTCGTCGCTGTCGTACCTGTCCACGCTGCCGATCGACAGCCTGAAGATCGACCGCTCGTTCGTGCACGGCATGCGCCTGGGCAGCAAGGACGCCGAGATCGTGCGCGCCATCGTGTCGCTGGGCGGCACGCTGGGCAAGACGGTCGTGGCCGAGGGCATCGAGACCGAATCGCAGCTCATGCAGCTGCATGCGCTGGGCTGCGAGCACGGACAGGGCTTCCACCTGTCGCGCCCGCTGTCGGTGCCGGACGTGCAGGCCATGCTGGACTTCATGCTGGCCGAAACGCGGGACAGCCGGCTGCTGACCTACGACACCGGCGTGGCCACGCTGATGCGGCACTGACGCCGCAGCGGCCCCGATAATCGCGCGCCATGCGCGTCTTCCGCGGTTTCCAGCATCCCGGCCTCGCGGGCGCCTGCGCGCTCACGATCGGCAGCTTCGACGGCGTGCACCGGGGCCATCAGGCCATGCTGGCGCTGCTGACCAACGAGGCACGGCATCGTGGCGTGGCGTCCTGCGTGCTGACCTTCGAGCCGCACCCGCGCGACTTCTTCGCCGGACGGGCCGGCAAGCCCGACAGCGCTCCGCCGCGCATCGGCACGCTGCGCGACAAGCTCGCCGAGCTGGAGCGCTGCGGCATCGACCAGGTCATCGTGCTGCCCTTCGACGAGCGCCTGGCTGCGCTGGCGCCCGAGGCCTTCATCGCCCAGGTGCTGGTGCGCGGCCTGCGCGCACGCTACGTGCTCGTGGGCGACGACTTCCGCTTCGGCGCGCGCCGTGCCGGCGACTACGCCATGCTCGACGCGGCCGGAGCCGAACAGGGCTTCGACGTGGCGCGCATGCAGAGCTACGAGGTGCACGGGCTGCGCGTGTCCAGCTCGGCCGTGCGCGCCGCCCTCGCCGCCGGCGACATGGCGCGGGTCGCGGCACTGCTCGGCCGCCCCTACGCCGTCAGCGGCCACGTGCTGCACGGCGCCCGGCTCGGCCGCGACCTTGGTTTTCGCACGCTGAACCTGCGCTTTGCCCATGCCCGGCCCGCCGCGTCGGGCATCTTCGTGGCGCGGGTCCACGGCCTGCCGGGCGGCCCGCTGCCGGGCGTGGCCAGCTTTGGCCGTCGCCCCACCGTGGAAGACGACGGCCGCGTGCTGCTCGAAGTGCATTGCCTCGACTGGCCCGCCGCGCTGGGCCCGGACGGCGGCTACGGAAAGCTGCTGCGCGTGGAACTGCTGCACTGGCTGCATGCCGAGCGCAAGTACGCGTCGCTCGCCGCGCTGCGCGAAGGCATCGCCCGCGACGTGGACGACGCGCACGCCTGGATGTCGGCCGGCGCCTGAGCGCCCGCGTCAGAACCGGCGTGCCAAGCCGATCGACAGGCCGTAGCCGTTGCGCTTCAATGCCAGCGGGCTGTCGGCCGCAGGGCCGAGCAGGCGCGACGCGCTGAGCGAGGCGAACCCGGCCCAATGGGCGTCGAAGTCGTTGCGCCAGGTGGCCGACGCCGACATGTCACGCAGGCCTTCGGGCGCCTCGTACTCGGGATAGCCCGCGGCGGCGGACTGTGCCGGCGTCACGCCGTACCAGGTCTGCATGTAGCGGTCGCCGGCGCCGGTGATCGACGCACCCAGGATCAGCCGCTGGTGGCCGCCCAGCGGCACCGTGCGCGACACGCTGCCGTTGACCACGTAGCCGCCGACCCGGTTGAGGGCGTCGAAGCTGCTGCCCAGGTTCACCGCCCAGTAGGGCGCAGGCTCCCAGCGCAGATTCAGGCGTGCGCGCACCGTGGCGGGGATGTCGCCCATGCCCAGGAGCTGATCGCTCTCGGACTCGCGCCGCCCGGCATCGAAGCGCAATGCCAGGTTCACCCTCAGGTGCTCGCGCTTGACGATCAGCGCGTCCAGGCCGCGTTCGACGTCGTCCTGCGCCTTGGTCGTGAAGCCGCCCGCGCCTGACAGCGTGTAGCGGCCCCAGCGCACGAAGCCGGCCAGCTCGGGCTTGATCTGACGATCGGACGAGCCGCTGAACGCGGGCTTGTAGGCCAGGATCAGGCCGATGGCGCCCTCGACATTGCGCCGTGTCGGCGCGGCGCTGGCTGCCGAGGCGTCCTCAGCGGGCGCAGGCCCGGCGTCGAAGGTGGACGGACCGGCCGTGGTCTGCGCATCCACGCTTGCCGCGGCGACCAGAAAAAGGGTCGCGAGCACGGCGCGGGTCGAGTGTCGGGGGCCGATGGTTGAGGTCATGTCATGCCGATCGTGGGGCCGCGGCCTGCCCGAGTCCATCGGAACACAGTCGCCGCTTGCGCTTGATCATTGGCGCCCACCGGCCTGAAGGCGGTCTGAAGGACGCCGACCCCGCCAGGGTGGCTTTCGGGTCCAGCTTCTACAATGCATCCATGGTCCGCCCCCTGCCCCGCCGCCTGCTCATGCCCCACGCGGCACAGCAACGCCAAACCACGCGCGACCGAATTCCGCGCGCGGCCTGACGGCTGCGGCCCGCGCCGCGCCGACGACCGCCGCCCGGTGACCGGCCCGATCCGGCACGGGGACCGCCAGACACCCTTCCACGGCCTTCGCACGAAGGCCCCTGCGACATGACCGCCACCCCCGACTACCGCGCCACGCTGAACCTGCCCGACACGCCGTTCCCGATGCGCGGCGACCTGCCCAGGCGCGAGCCCGGCTGGGTCGCGAAGTGGAACGACGAAGGCCTGTACAAGCAGCTGCGCGTCGCACGCCACGGCGCCCCGCTGTTCGTGCTGCACGACGGCCCGCCGTATGCCAACGGCACGCTGCACATCGGCCATGCGGTGAACAACATCCTGAAGGACATGGTCGTCAAGTCGCGCCAGCTCGCCGGCTTCGACGCCCGCTTCGTGCCGGGCTGGGACTGCCACGGCCTGCCGATCGAGAACGCGATCGAGAAGGCGCACGGCCGCCACATCGGGCGCGACGAGATGCAGAGCCGCAGCCGCGCCTATGCCACCGAGCAGATCGAGCAGCAGAAGGCCGACCGCCAGCGCCTGGGCGTGCTGGGCCTGTGGGAGCGCCCCTACCGCACGATGGACTTCGCCAACGAGGCCGGCGAGCTGCGCGCGCTCAAGCGCGTGATGGAGCGCGGCTTCGTCTACCGCGGCCTCAAGCCGGTGTACTGGTGCTTCGACTGCGGCTCGTCGCTGGCCGAGTTCGAGATCGAGTACGCCGACAAGAAGAGCCAGACGCTGGACGTCGGCTTCCTCTGCGCCGAGCCGGACAAGCTCGCCGCTGCCTTCGGCCTGCCCGAGATCGTGGGCGAAAGCTTCGCCGTGATTTGGACCACCACCGCCTGGACGATCCCGGCCAACCAGGCGCTGAACCTGAACCCCGCGCTCGACTACGCGCTGGTGCACACCGAGCGCGGGCAGCTCGTGCTGGCCGCGTCGCTTGTGGACAAGTGCCTCGAGCGTTACGGCCTGCAGGGGCGCGTCATCGCCACCGCCAAGGGCGAGAAGCTCGGCGGCATCGCGTTCCGGCATCCGCTGGCGCACGTGGACGCCGGCTATGACCGGCTGTCGCCGGTCTACCTGGCCGACTACGCCACCGCCGACGACGGCACGGGCCTCGTGCACTCGTCGCCGGCCTACGGCCTGGACGACTTCGTGTCGTGCACGGCGCACGGCATGAAAGTGGACGACATCCTCAACCCGGTGCAGGGCCACGGCAGCTACGCGCCGGAGTTCCCCCTGTTCGGCGGCCAGAACATCTGGAAGGCCGTGCCGGTGATCATCGACGCGCTGCGCGACGCCGGCCGGCTGTTCGCCACCGCCGCCATCACCCACAGCTACCCGCATTGCTGGCGCCACAAGACGCCGGTGATCTACCGCGCCGCGGCGCAGTGGTTCGTGCGCATGGACGAGGGCGAAGGCGTGTTCACGAAGGACAAGGCGCCGAAGACGCTGCGCCAGATGGCGCTGGAGGCGATCGACGCGACGCAGTTCTTCCCGGAGAACGGCCGCACCCGCCTGCGCGACATGATCGCCAACCGGCCCGACTGGTGCATCAGCCGCCAGCGCAGCTGGGGCGTGCCGCTGCCATTCTTCCTGCACAAGGACAGCGGCGAGCTGCACCCGCGCACGATGGAGATCCTGGACCAGGCCGCCGGCATCGTCGAGCGCGGCGGTGTCGAGGCCTGGAGCCGCGTGAGTGCCGAGGAGATCCTCGGCGCGGCCGACGCCGCCGCGTACACCAAGAGCACCGACATCCTCGAGGTGTGGTTCGACTCCGGCTCCACGTTCTTCCACGTGCTGCGCGGCTCGCACCGCGGGCCGGACGCCGACCCCGGCTTCCACACCGCCGGACCCGAGGCCGACCTCTACCTGGAAGGCCACGACCAGCACCGCGGCTGGTTCCACAGCTCGCTGCTGCTGGGCTGCGCGCTCGAGGGCCGCGCGCCCTACCGCGGCCTGCTCACGCACGGCTTCACGGTGGACGGCCAGGGCCGCAAGATGAGCAAGTCGCTCGGCAACGTGGTCGAGCTGCGCGCGCTGTGCAAGGACATGGGCGCCGAGATCGCGCGGCTGTGGTGCGCGTCCACCGACTACTCGGGCGACCTGGGCATCGACAAGAACATCCTCGCCCGCGTGGTGGACGCCTATCGCCGGATCCGCAACACGCTGCGCTTCCTGCTCGCGAACGTGAGCGACTTCGACCCGGCGCGCGACGCCGTGGCGCCGGGCGAGCTGCTGGAGATCGACCGCTGGGCGCTGGCACGCGCGGCCGAACTGCAGGCCGAGCTGCTGGCCCACTACGAGCGCTTCGAGTTCCACCCGGTGGTGGCCAAGGTGCAGCTGTTCTGCAGCGAGGACCTCGGCGCGTTCTACCTCGACGTGCTCAAGGACCGGCTCTACACCACGGCGCCGAAGTCGCTGGCGCGGCGCTCGGCGCAGACCGCGCTGTGGCAGGTGACGCACGCGATGCTGCGCTGGATGGCGCCCTTCCTCAGCTTCACCGCCGAGGAGGCCTGGCCGGTGCTCGCGCCGGGCAAGTCGGCGTCGATCTTCACCGAGACCTTCTGGGCCTTCGACGCACCGGACGCGGCGCTGCTGGCCCGGTGGTCGCGCGTGCGCGCGATCCGCGACGAGGTCAACAAGGCCATCGAGGCCGTGCGCACGGCCGGCGGCGTGGGCTCGTCGCTGCAGGCGGGCGTGACGCTGTCGGCCGGCGCAGACGACCGCGCGCTGCTCGAGTCGCTGGGCGACGACCTGAAGTTCGTGCTGATCACGTCGTCGGCCGCGGTGGTGTCGGGCGAGGCGCTGGCCGTCACCGTGACGCCGTCGGTCGCCACCAAGTGCGAACGCTGCTGGCACTGGCGCGACGACGTCGGCCATGACCCGGCGCACCCGGGCCTGTGCGGGCGCTGCACCAGCAACCTGCACGGCGCGGGCGAAACCCGCACGGTGGCCTGAGCATGGCGCGCTCCGCTTCCGGCAGCCCGGGCCTGGCGCTGTGGCTCGGCCTGGCGCTGCTGGTGATCGTGGCCGACCAGCTCACCAAGACGCTGATCCTGGGCCAGTTCCAGCTCGGCGACGTGCGCCCGGTGACGTCCTGGTTCAACCTCGTGCGCGTGCACAACACCGGCGCCGCGTTCTCGTTCCTGGCCGGAGCGTCGGGCTGGCAGCGCTGGTTCTTCATCGGCCTGGGCATCGTCGCCACGGTGTTCATCGTGTGGATGCTCAAGCGCCACCCGTCGCAGAAGCTGTTCTGCTTCGCGGTGACGATGATCATGGGCGGCGCCGTCGGCAACGTGGTGGACCGCGCGCTGCACGGCTACGTGGTGGACTTCCTCCAGTTCCGCTTCGCGCTGCTCGAACCCGTGTTCCGCGGCGGCTACTTCCCGAGCTTCAACGTCGCCGACAGCGCCATCACGCTCGGCGCGGTGCTGCTGATCGTCGACGAGCTGCGGCGCGTGCGACGCGGCGGCTGAGGCGAGCGACATGCCGCGCCTGGCCGTCGTGCTGCCCACGCTCGACGAGGCCGGCGCCATCGAACCCACGCTGCAGCTCCTGCAGGCCCTGCGCGCACGCGGCGCCCGCGTGGTGGTGGCCGACGGCGGCAGCCGCGACGGCACGCCGGCCCTGGCAGTCCCCCTGTGCGACGCGGTGCTCGCGGCCCCCCGCGGTCGCGCCCGCCAGATGAACGCCGGCGCGGCGGCCTGCCCCGACGCCGACGTGCTGCTGTTCCTGCATGCCGACACGCGCCTGCCCGACGACGCCGACACCCTGGTGCTCGCCGCGCTGTCCGAAGGGGCGGCGTGGGGCCGGTTCGACGTGCGCATCGACGGCCGGTCGCGCTGGCTGCCTTGCGTGGCCGCGATGATGAACCTGCGCTCGCGGCTGACCCACATCGCCACAGGCGACCAGGCCCTTTTCATGACCCGCGCCGCCTTCGACGCCGCGGGCGGGTTCCCGGACCAGCCGCTGATGGAGGACGTGGAGATCAGCCGCCGCCTCAAGCGCCAGGCCGGACGCCCGGCCTGCCTGCGCCAGCGCGTGCACACCGCCGGTCGGCGCTGGGACCGCGACGGCGCGTGGCGCACCATCGTGCTGATGTGGCGACTGCGCTGGGCCTACTGGCGCGGCGTGCCCGCCGACGAGCTGGCGAGGCGCTACCGATGACGCCGCTGCCCGCCACGCCGCGCGTGCATGTGGCGGTGATGGCCAAGCAGCCGCTGCCGGGCCTGGCCAAGACACGGCTGGCACCGGCCCTGGGCGCCGACGGCGCGGCCCGCCTGGCCGCGCGGCTGCTGGAGCATGCGCTGGCGCAGGCATCGAGCGCCGCGGTGGGCCCGGTGACGCTCTACCTCGACCCGGACACCGCGCACGCGCCGACGCAGGCGGCAGCCCTCTCCCACGGCGCTGTCCTGCAGCCGCAGGGCGGCGGCGACCTGGGCGAGCGCATGGAGCGCCTGCTGCGGGCCGGCCTGGCGCACGAGCCGGCGGCCCTCGTCATGGGCACCGACGCCCCTGGCCTGGACGCCGTGGCGCTGCAGGCCGCCGCGGCCGCGCTGCAGCACCACGACGCGGTGGTCGTGCCGGCGCTCGACGGCGGCTTCGTGCTGCTCGGGCTCACGCGCTGCCCGCCGGGCCTGCTGCAGGGCCTGCGCTGGAGCCACGCCCAGGTGCTGCACGACACCCTGGCGCGCCTGGCCGGGGCGGGCCTCGCCTGCGCAGTGCTGCCGGCCGTGGCGGACATCGACACGCCGGACGACCTGCACCATCTGCCGTCAGGATGGGCGCCGTGGAACGACTCATGTCCATGACCCGCGCCGATTCCGCTGCCCGACCCGATTCCGACCCCGACCTCGCCCGCCTGGGCTGCGCACTGGTCGACGCCCTGCGCGGCCTGGGCCTGTGCGCCGCCGGCGAGCGGCTGGAGCCGCTGGCCGACACCGGCCTGGCGCACTGGCACCTGCGCATCCCAGGCACCGGCTGGCTGGCACGCGTGCCCAAGCAGAGTCAGCTCGGCCTGGCGCCGGCCGCCCACCTGGCCTACGAGGCGGCCTGCTTCGAGCGCGCCCAGGCCGGCGGGCATGCGCCGCGGCTGCACGCCGCGCTGCCACCGTCGGCGTCGCTGCCGCACGGCGCATTGCTGGTCGATGAGATCGTCGGCCGGCCAGCCCGGCTGCCGCACGACCTGCCTCGGCTGGTGGACGCGCTGGCGGCCCTGCACGCGCTGCCGCTGCCGGCGGGGCCCGACCGGGCGCCGCTGCTGTGCCCCGCCGACCCGCTGCAGGCACTGCGCGACGAGATCGAGCTGCAGGCGGCGCACCTGGACCGGGCCGGCCTGGCGCCAGCCGCACGGGCCCGCATCGAGCACGAACGCGCCGCGCTGGCGCGGCGCTGTGCCGGCGCTGCCCGACCGCGCACTGCGCTCGTGGCGTTCGACGGCCATCCCGGCAACTTCGTCGTGGACGCGCACGGCCGCGCC
>WBZX01000351.1_pt2 | contig 26375 bp, 25 predicted proteins | sample 5204211 | NCBI WGS metagenome assembly WBZX01 (sample SAMN12344362, study PRJNA552823) | activated sludge metagenome | biome: Activated sludge suspended growth; feature: Nitrification reactor; material: Wastewater; isolation source: activated sludge from nitrification reactor of wastewater... | reverse complement strand
ACGATCTCCGGCAGTGCGCCGCGCGATCTCGATGGCCCAGTGGGCGCCCTTTATCTCTTCGACGCGACTGAGGAACACCAAAGGGGCATCGACTGGCACGGAACGGCTAAGCGTCAGCGCTTCCGTGTCGGCAAAGTTAGGAATGCCATGCCAGCCGCCTCCCGCCGGCCGACCTCGACGTGCGATGTAGTCGCTGCACCCGGTAAAGGTGAGGACACCGGGCTTGGCGAGCTTCACCGCCAGCCCTGCAGTCCGCAGCGTGGGTTCGCGTTGATAGGACATAACCAGCGGCGTCCGGCCACGCAGCAGCGGCAGCAGATAGGCAACACGCGAGAAGCTGTGCACGAGGTCGGGTTTGAACGTCCTCGCCGCCCGCCAGAGAAAGTGCGTGTTGGAAAGAGTGTCACGCCGAGAGAGCGAGCTCAGTCCTGGCCAGGGAAAGAAGGCGTCGGCCGGACACGCGGACCCTGGCCGCGCGACCAGACCCACCGTATGACCGGCCGCCCGTAAGCGACGCACAAGGACGTCGACAATGCGTTCGATTCCGCCGTAGAGCCGTGGCGGCACTTCGATCTCCGGGTCCGCGGTCAGGAGGAGGCGCATCAGGATGTCGCCTTTCCGGCCGGGCGCCCTGCTCTGTCGAAAGCTTCAGCAACGGACCTCAGCAGAATGGCTTGTTCCCTGTCCCAGTTGTAACGTTCGCGGCCGAGTCTCCACGCTTCCGCCGCAGCCTCGGCGAGGATGGCCTCCGATGCAAGTTCGTCGAGGGTCGACGCCAACCCGGCGGGATCGGCCAGTGAGCAAAGGCGCGCCGCAGCACCGAGGTCGGGCGCCAGCCGGCTTTGGGCCGGTGTGTCGCTCATGACGACCGGAACGCCAGCCAGCAGATAAGTGAAGATTTTGTTTGTGAGGCAGATCCTGCGGTTCTCGCTGACATCGGTTTCGAGCGACAGGCCGATATCGTATAGCGAGGCCAATTGGACCATCTCGCCAGGGGACGCCATCGGCAGGAGCTTGACCCGATCGCCGATGCCAAGCTCACGGGCCAATGCCAGCAACGCGTCGCCGTGTCCCCACCGATTGCTGCCCCTGATGTCCAGCGTTACCGCGGCACGGGCCTTTGCCATCGCCTCGATGAAGGATTGAAGGCCGCGATCGAGGCCGATGGTCTGGGAGAACCAGTAGGCCCTGAGCGGCCCCGCATTACGCGGCTTCGGGTGCGGCGGCGCCATCGACAGGGGAAAGACATTGAGCACGGTCGAAGGAGAGACGCCGTAGCGCCGCGCATAGGCCTCGCCGATCAAAGGCGACGCCGCCGTCGTATAGGTACACGACGGTAAAAAGGCGCGCTCGACGGTCTCTACCATTTGCATACGGAAGGTTTCCCCCGGTGCTCCCGTGCCTTCGCCCGAATGGAAGTCTTCGGCATCGAAACCGAGCAACGCACCACGGCGCCGGGCCGCGGCCGCCGCAGCGGGCAGCGCGGCGATGTAGTGAGCAATATACAGGTCCGCGTGGATCTGTCGGGCGGACCTCGTCAACGGCAAGACGGGCGCACGGGCGCTGCAAGCCGCGACATGGGCCGGTACAGGCATCCCCATCGAGAGGAGGGTATTCGCCAGCACCGTAGCAGCCCGTGCCGCGATGCCCTCTTCCACCGTCCGCTTCACACGTACAACCTTCCACGGCACGGAAGCCGCGATCGCGTCATCCTCCCCTCGCAACGCTTTGCTGTAGTTGCACACGACGGCCGTCACTCCATAGCCGGCGCCGTGAAGCGCATCGGCTTCCTTCAACACGCGTGGATTCGACGCAAGGTTGCCAGGGCTGACGATGCAGACCGTGCGCGACATGGAAGCGATCAGTCGGCTGCCGGCGACGTGGAGTCGATGCGCATTTGCCCGTCGAGTTGCAAGGCGATGACACCTTCGCCGTAGTTCTGCTGGAAGTCGAAGGCGATACCTCCAGGGCTACACGTCGCGACGTTGAACATGATCGCGTTGGGCACATCATGATCGACCACCGACGGCAACGAGACGGCGCGAAGGTCGATGCTGTAATCGCCCGAAGCCAGGAACAGAGGCTGCAGATTGAACGTGCAGACGTACCTTCCCGGTTGGGACGGCATCGCCTTGTCGGAAAAGATGCTGGACGAATAGTAACCAACCGGCAGGTTGTTGGCGTCGCGAAGCCGCAGATCGAACCCAATTTTCAGCGCGTCCGCGGTCTCCATTTCGACGCGGAGACGAAATGGCGTTCCCGGTTCGTAGGTATCGGTCGGCATACCGTCCGTATCGAGCAGGTCGGCCGCAAGGATCGCCGAGTGCCGGCCGCGTCCCCAGTCCCGCCCCTCCTTCCCCTTGGCAAGAGAAAGCGAGTATTGCGCGACCGCAGCTTCGACCGGCCCGTCGAAAATGAGCTGCCCTTCCTTCAACACGATGCCTCGTCGCGTTAGTGCCGTCACAGCTGCGAGGTTATGGCTGACGAACAGAACGGTTCGACCGGCATTCGCGACTGCCGACATTCGGTCGAGGCAGCGCTTCTGAAATTCGGCATCGCCGACAGCCAGTACCTCGTCGACGAACAGGATATCGGTTTCAAGGTGCGCCGCGACGGAGAAGGCCAGCCGCGCATACATGCCGACCGAATAGCGTTTGACCGGCGTGTCGAGGAACTTCTCGACCCCGGAGAAATCGACGATCTCGTCGAATTTGGATAGCACTTCCCGGCGCGTCATGCCGAGGATGGCACCGTTCAGGAAGATGTTCTCGCGCCCGCTCAGCTCGGGATGGAACCCGGTTCCCACCTCGAGCAGGCTGGCCACGCGGCCGTTGAGTTCCACCCGACCGTTCGTCGGCTCCAGAATACGCGACAGGATCTTGAGCAGGGTCGTCTTGCCCGCACCGTTGCGGCCGATGATGCTTACGACCTCGCCGCGCTTGATCTCGAAGTCGACATCGCGCAGGGCCCAGAACTCTTCCAGCACGTCGCCCTCGACCACAGCACGCCCGCGCAGCATGTCGGCGCCTTTGCGCACGACGCTACGGGCGCGGCGGACCAGCGCCTCGCCTAGAATTGCACTATGCTGGAGCTTGTTGTGCCCGATGATGAAGCTCTTGCCGAGCTTTTCGGCACGGATGACGACATCAGACATGGTCAGATCATATCTGCGAAGCCGCGCTCGGTACGGCGGAAGGTATGGATGCCGAACCACAGCATCACGGCCGTGACCACGAGGCTCAGCGCAAAGCCGGGAAGATAGAGAGGGCTATCGCCGCCGAGAATCGCCCAGCGGAAACCGTCGATCACGCCAACCATGGGATTGAGGCTGTAGAGAAGCTGCCACTCCGGCGGAATGATCTTTGCGGAGAACCCAACCGGCGAGACATAGAGTCCGACCTGGACCGCGAATGGGATGACGAAGCGGAAGTCGCGATACTTCACGATCATCGCGGCCGCCCAGAGCGCCGGTCCGATCGCCACCAGCACAGCGAGCACAACGAAGACTGGCAGCAGCAGAATGTGCCAATCCGGCATCATGCCGTACCAGACCAAGACACCTGCAAGGATGATGAGGCTCACGCAGAAATCGATCAGGCCAACCAGCACGGTGGCCAGCGGAATGATCAGCCGTGGGAAATAGACCTTGCTGACGAGCTGCGCGTTGCCTGTGACGCTGCCGGACGCATCGTTCAGGATCGAAGATGCGAGCGTCCAGGGCAGGAGGCCTGCAAAGACCAGCACGGCATAGGGCGCCGCGCCTTCCGTCGGCAGCTTGGCGAGCTTGCCGAACACGATGGTGAAAACGACCATCGTCATGAACGGGCGAACGAACGCCCAAGCCAGGCCGATCACCGTCTGCTTGTAACGGATCGCCACATCGCGCCAAGCGAGGATGAAGAAGAGTTCACGGTAGCGCCACAGGTCCCACCAGTACTGGCGGTCGGCACGCCCGGCCTCGAGGATGAGCCGTTCCGAGGATTGATCGTTCATATGCGGGACTTCTTACGACGCGGCAGGGCGACAAGGCGAGCGTAGAGTGCACGGGCTGCGGCGGCAAAATGCGCGCGCCGATAGGGCTCGACTGCCGAAGGGTCTGCCCTGCCCTGTCCCAGCAGGCGCACGATCGTGCTGAGCAAGGCGTCGCGGTCGGCAGGATCGACGATTGCGCCGACGCGCTCGTCGGGAATGGCATCCGCGGTGCCACCGCCCTGTCCGCCAACCACTCTGAGACCACAGGCAGCAGCTTCGAGGTAGACGATGCCAAAGCCTTCTTCCGTACTCGGCATCACATAGAGATCGGCCGTACGGTAGAGATCCGGCAGGTCGGCATCCGGAACATAGCCCAGGAATTGGACCGCGCCCGGTGCCAGCTTGGCAGCGACGGCTTCCAGTCGAGCCCGATCGTCGCCGTCTCCCGCCACGACGTGGATCAGGTCGGGAAACCGCTTGCGCAAGTCAGCCAGCACCGAAAAGACCGGCTCGTGGCCCTTGTAGCGCTCGCTCGCTGCCAGACGGGCAACCGTCAGCAATAGAGGGCCGGGCCCGAGATCGAGGCTTTCGCGGAATCCCGGCCGCGGAGGGCCTGGCGTGAACACGTCCTGAACGGTATCGGGCAGCACACGCACACGATCCGGAGGCAAGTCGACCCAGGTCAGCAGGATGCGCCGTGTCTCGCGACTCACTGTGCTGACCATGTCGGCAGCTTCGATCAGCCGGCGCGTGAGGCTTCGGCGGTCGTTCCAGACATCGGTGCCGTGCGTCTGAACCCAGTATCGCGCACCGAGCAGGCGGGCGAGCACGAAGGCGAGCGGCGCCATGAACACATGTCCGCAAAACACGACATCGACCGGCCGGAATCGCCAGGCGGCGACAAAGGCGGCGATGGAATAGCGCAGTCGATTGAAGATAGCCGCGGTCTGGCGAATGCCTCGAGGCAGGGCAAGCCCGGCCGCATCCCCCAGGCGCGGCAGAACCAGAAGCTCGGCATCGCCCTCCGCCAGCGATTCGAACAGGTCCTGATTGTAGCGTGCGATACCGCCACGGGCGCCGTAGCAATCGCCGACAAGAGCCAGGATACGAGAAGCCATTGTGTCGTCAGGCGGCGGTTGGACCGAGCCAGCCGGCCCGCCAGACGCTCCGCGCCCAGGTGCGCGATGCTACCGAGAAATCGATGCCTTGCTGCGTCGGCTCGCCGGCCGTTTCGCGCAACCACCGGCCTACAGGTGTCGAAAAGCCGGTCTTGCGCCGATAACGGATGCTATCTGGAAGAGGCGTCGTCGGCGCTTCGGCCACCGCATCCTTGGCTCCAAGGACCGCCAGCACCTCACCGGGCGGTAACGCGGCGAGGAAGAATGGATCGACGTAAGGCACACGGATCTCGACCGAATGCGCCATTCCGGCCCAATCAGCATCGCGCAGAAGCTGGTTGCGCATATAGAGCGAGGTCTCGAGCGTGGCGACGCGATCGAAGTCGCCGAGGGGTCTGCCGACCTGCAGCGCAGCGGCGATGCGGCTGAGCGGTGCCAGCCGACGCAGCCCCTCTTGCACCACCGCGGGCTCCAGCAGCTCATCGAGCTCCCACGGCATGTAGACGCTTCGCCGCAGCAGGTAGGCCCCCGCCCAGCTGCCGCCATACTGCAGGATGCCGGCTGCCTTCGGATGCAGGCCAAGGCCGGCGGCAATGGCACCTGAAAGGCCACGGCGGACCAGGGCGCCGAGGCCAGGCACCCACGAGAGCGGCCGCAACCAGTGAACGCTTCGCGGCACGTCCTTGAACGATGGATAGCCGCCGAAGCACTCGTCGGCTCCAAGCCCGCTCAAAGCCACCTTGATGCCAGCCTCGCGCGCCGCCTTGGCGACGAACCAGGTATTGATGCCGTCGATGGTCGGCAGGTCCATCGCATCGAGCAAGGCCGGAAGGTCGTCCTCGAATTCGGCGCGGTCGACCGTGCGCACGACATGGCGGGCGCCATAGCGCGCCGCGACCTCGGCGGCCAGCGGCGCTTCGTCCAGGGGCAGCCCCTTGAATTCGGAGAAGGCCAGGGTGACAGCCGACACGTTGCGGGTGCCGAGATCCGCCATCGTGCCAAGCAGCGCGCCCGAATCGAGGCCTGCCGAAAGGAAGACCGCGACCGGCACGTCCGCCACCAGATGGTGGCGCACCGAATCGTGCAGCGCCGCCGCAAGCCGGCGGCGCCCCCCGACAGCGTCATCGTGCGCGGCCGAAGCCGAGCGTTCAGCGAGGGCGCTTGCGACATCGTAGTAGCGTAACGGTTCGCGCGGCCCGGCCGCGTCGACAGTGAGTGTCGTACCGGCCGGCAGCGCATGCACGCTGCGCCACACGGTGAACGGTTCGGGCACGCTGCCCAGCAGATGAAACCCGACAATGCCCGCCGGATCGGGATCGCGCGGAACGGCTCCCCCTGCCAGCAACGCTTTCGCCTGCGAGGCAAAACGTACGGTCCACCCGTCGTCCGCCCAGTAGAGCGGCTTGATGCCGAGAGGGTCCCGGGCCAGCAGCAGCGTGCGTTTCGCGGCATCCCACAGGCCGAACGCGAACATGCCGCGCAGCCGGCTGACCATGCCCGCCCCATGCTCGGCGTAGAGCTGCAGCAGCACCTCGGTATCGGATTCGCTCGTGAAGACGCGGCCCTTGGCCTGAAGCTCCGCCCGCAATTCGCGATAGTTGTAGATCTCGCCATTGAAGGTGATGCTGAGCCGGCCATTGTCGGCCTGCATGGGCTGCGCGCCGCCCTCGGACAGATCGATGATGGCAAGCCGGCGGTGACCGAAGCCCGTCCGATGATCGTCGGCGAACCACAGGCCACTGCCGTCGGGCCCACGCGCCGCCATACGCTCGGTCATGCGCAGCAGTTCGCCGCGATCAACCGGAGGCGCAACATCGAGATAGGCGTGGATCCCCGCTATGCCACACATGGATTGTCTGGCCGCAGTCTAGCGTGCGCCGGTGCCTTGGAACACCACGGCGAAAGTCCTGAGCGCGATCACCATGTCGAGCCACAACGAGCAGTGCTTCAGGTAGTACAGATCGTACTCGAGCTTGGCGCGCATTTCGTCGACATCGTGGGCATAGCCTTGATTGATCTGCGCCCAGCCCGTCACCCCAGGCCGCACGATACCGCGCAGCGCGAAGTATTCGATATCTCGCACATAGCCTTTCTCCAGCGAGGCCGCCTCGGGCCGTGGACCGACCCAGCTCATCTCACCGCGGAGAATGTTGAAGAGCTGTGGCAACTCGTCGAGCCGGCAGCGCCTGAGGTAGCGGCCCACCCGCGTGATCCGCGCATCGGACGAGGTCGTGAAGCTTGGGCCGGCGGCGCCGTGGAACATCGTGCGGAACTTGACCATGCGGAATGGCCGTCCGCGACGGCCAATGCGCAGCTGCATGAAGAATACCGGCCCGGGGCTGTCGAGGCGCACGAGCAGGCCGACAATCAGCAGCACCGGCAGCAGAAGCGGCAGGACGAGCAAGGTGAGACCAAGCTCGACGACTCGGCGAACCACGAGATATTGGCGCGACGGCAAGAGCGCGCCGAACTCGTTGGGCGTCAGCCCGCCAAGGGGCGTACGGCCGGTCAAAGTCTCCACGATGTGGCGCCGGTCGAGCACGGGAACGCCGGCAATGGCGGCGTCTGCCAACGCCTCGATCTGCCCCTCCTCCAGCTCGGCCCCGAGATCCGCCACGATGGCGTCTACGCGCAAGCCCTCGCGGCGTACCTCGGCGAAGTCGAGCCAGCGACACGTCGGAAGGGTCGGCATCGCAGCAATCGTGCTGCGCGGCATGACGGCGTAGTTGCGGATCAGGTAGCGCGACCTGAGCTGGGCAACCATCGTCACCCAGAGCAGCGCCAGCAGGCCACTGCCAAAGAGCTGAAAGCGCGAATAATCGAGACGCAGCAGAAGCAGGATCGCCGCGATCAAGGCGTAGGTCACGATCGCGACGGGTGCCATGTAGCCGGCATTGCCGCGGAGCCGAGCGCTCGGATAGGCGTCGAGCCGACGGCCACAATACCAGACAATTGCGTATGCGAGCGCCGTTACGGAGATGGTGATCTCTGCAGCGCCGAACTCCTTGGCGAAGGGCTCCGCCGTCGCATAGATCGGAATCGGCAGGACGACGCAAAAGAGGAACCCTAGGACGGCGTCGACCCAAGTCTCGATGAAGCGCTGCGGAGCCGACCGCATGAGCGGCACGCCCGCGGATCGAATATCCGCAGAAGGCGCGTCAAGGCTAGCCGAGAAAGCTCTGCGCACGCTCACTCCCAAGACGTGATTGCGAGCCGTTCGCAGCGGGCAATGCACCCGCTACTGCCCGCAGCCTATCAATTCATTACCACACCCGCATGTATGCCCCACAGCATACTTGCACTGCAAATGAGCTTATATGAACTATTGTCCGGCGACAAAGAGTTCTGGCGCCCTGTCCCTGCGACCGAATGCCTGCGCCCAGCCCATGCCGAGGAAAGCGCTGACGACGAACCCGATGGCCGGCATCTGCAGGCTGAAGTCGACTGTCGAATGCAGGATGGGTATAGCCGCAAGCGCGAAGGCGGCGGTCGACAGATAACGGTGCCCGAATCGCCGCCGCAGGGCACCCCGCAGACAGATGGTCCAGGGCAGCAGAACGACGGCAAACGCCAGCATGGCCCCCAACGCCCCCAGTTCCACCATGATCTCGATGGGCGTCGAATGGGCCAGGTCGTTGGGCTGCAGGATGCTGGCCGGCTGCAGGATCATGTAGGCGTCGGCAAATCCGCCGAGGCCCCAGCCAAGCCAGGGAGACAGGGCAATGGCCTTGAAACTGGTCTGCCAAATGCGGACGCGAGCCCAGGTGTCGGCAGCATCTGCAAACTTATTGATCAACGCGCCACCCGCGATCAGGCCAACCACTATGAAAACCGCCAGCCCGATGAAAAAGATGCGACCGAGATCGGGCCTCGATTTCCAGCGGCCACGCATCATCAGAATGCCAAAGACCAGGACGCCGATCACGGTCGCAGCAAACCCGGCGCGCGAAGCCGAGAACAGCAGGCCCCCCAGCAGCACCAGCAATGCAGCGAGTTGGGCGATCCGCTTGCCCGTCAGCCAGTCGATGAAGCGGGTATCGTCGTCCTCGCCATAGCCATAAGGTGTATTGACCTGCTTCTTGTCGCGGCTGAACAGAAGGGCAATTACGGCCACGATCGCCATGCCGGCATAGCAGGCGAACGAGTTGGAGTTCACGAAAGTGCCGCTCATCAGGCAGCGCTGGGTTTCGGCATATTCGAACTGGATCTTGAGATAGGTGCCGACATAGCAGGCATTGGTGGACACCTGCATGGCGAGGCCATAGGCCACGACCAGGACACCGCTCAGGACCATGCCGACGAGGAGCCATCGCGCATTGTCGCGGTCACGGCAGACCGCGCGGGCCATCAGGAAAATCAGACCGCAGGCGATGGAGCGGAGCAGCGAGTTGCGGGCGAAGTCGGCCGCGACGGCGGGGATCGGCGCATGGGCTTCGCCCAGGATCTCCTTGGCGCGCGCAAACAGCCAGGCATCACCCGCCAGGGGCGCCAGGGTGGACATCTGCCAGAGGGCAAAAGCCAGAAAGGCCACGAAGCAGAGAATAAGCGCCAGCAGTGGCTTTCCCTCGGCGGCGGCTATCGATATCCCCCTCCGGCCTCCAATCCCGAAGGCGACCGGGATCGACATCAACCCGAAGGCGACGCAAAGCGGCGCCCATGCCCAATCGCGATTGGCCCCCATCGGCACCGCCGCAAGCATGAGGATCAGGAAGAACAGTCCAGCCGCCGTCGCGTCGATGGCCCTGCGCAGATACCACGGCCAGCGGCGATCAGGGATCACGCCCGGCTCGATGCCCTCATCCTCCCATTGAGCCACCTGCCAGCGGCTGGTCATTTCTTCTTCTCCGCAAGCAGGCGCGTAAGTTCGTCCTGCGCACCCGGTTCGTCACGCACGAAGTAACGTACGAAAAGCTCGTCCACCGGCGTCCGGATTGCATCGGCGAACCAGCGCTTGTCCGGACTGAGCTGCCAGGTCCGGACGACATAAAGGCCGACCTGCTCGCGCTGCTGCGGCGTGAAGGCCTGCCAGTTGTCGAGAATAAGGTGCAGGCGTGCCTTCCAGATCGGCAGCATCATGGGCGAGGTATCGAGCGACATCAAAAGCGGCGCGACGGATCGCTGCGACGGCCCTTCGAGGGCCAGCCGAACGACGGCCAGCCTGAGCCACTGCACACCTCGACCAGGATCATTGCCCAGCCCGAAGTTGAGGTCGGCTTCGGCACGCCGCAGCCATTCGGTGCGCTGCATCGGTGTCCGTTCGAACGTCGGCACAAGGGCGGCGGCGGTCAGCAGTTCCGACCGTTGCAAATGCCGGGTCGCCGTGGGATCGAAGCCGATGGCGCGGTCCAGGGACTCGATGGCGAGCCGCACGTCGCCAAGGTCGACCTTGTAGTCCAGCCGCAGATTGGTAACGACGACGTCCGCCTGCTGGGCTTGCCACGCTCCCTTCGAGACAGGCCAGGCGACCCAAACCAGGATCACACCGCCAACCCCCATAAGGGCACGCAGCAGCCATTCTAGGATGATCAAGTGATGCCGTTCCCCTTGGGCCTGGCGGCCGACCGTTTCCGCCACTCAACCGCTGCGCGCGAACGATGTCAAAGGTCTTGCTTTGCCGATACCTGCTCATCTGCAGGCCGCGGCAACAACGTACGCACCTGCACGTCGACAACCGCTGTGACGACGACATCCGCCGAACCCGTAAAGGTGCCCTTGATGGGCATCGCCTGCTCGGGGTCGCGCCCAACCCCGACCCGGATCAGCCGCTCGCTGCCGATGATGCCATTGGTTGGATCGAATTCCACCCAGCCGGCACCGGGCAGGTAGACCTCCAGCCAGGCGTGCGGATAGGCATGAGCCACTTCCTCGCCTGGCGCCGCATCGAGCGCCGGATCGTAGAGATAGCCGGTGATGAAACGCGCGGCGATGCCCAGCGACCGTACCCCTTCCATCATCAACAGGGCATAGTCTCGGCACGTGCCGCCTCCGCTTTGCAGCGTCGTCGCCGGCGGCTGCGTACCGATCTCGAAGCGCATGGCGTAGTTCAGCGTCTCCTGGATGCCCTTGCAGAGCCGCGTCAGCGTCGCGAACGTATCGGCGCCCCCCTCGCCTTCCAGAAACTGCTTGGTCCAGGTCGAAACCTCTGCGTTGGGGTCGGGATAGTGACGTTCGACATAGCGCAACAGGTCGGGCGCTTCCTCGGCAAGGTAGGAGAACGGCAGAGTGCGCGCATACTCCTCGATCGGCGACAGTTCCGGCGGAGCCGCGAAATGCTCCAGCTGGATCGTGCTGATCAGCTCCAGCGCCTGCGTCGAGCCCTCGAACGAGGCGATAGCGATCGAATTGCCGAATGGGTCATGGATCCAACGGACCTGAGCCGCAGGCTCGATGGCAAGGCCCGTTTGCAACAGACGAAGGTCATGACTGTCGCGCGGCCGGAACATCAACCGATGATCCCCGAGCGTTACCGGTTCCGAATATTCATAGCGAGTGCGATGAACGATCTCGAGCTTGCGCATGCTTGATCTTGAAGCCTGATTCCGTATGTCGTTGCTGGCCCACTGAGGTCGGCTGCCGAGAGTCAACGGTCCCGGCGCCATTTGATACCCCGTTTTCCTTTCCGGAGAATTTCGATGGAAGAGACAGCCAAGAGCCGGCACTTCCGGCACGATGATCGCCGCCCTGTGTCATATCGGACATTCGCTTGTGAGGCTTCCGGGAAAACGGTCTAATCCGCCGCGATGCCGTAAGCTTCCAACGCACCGTACGACACTTCGCCCGCCATTCCACAAACCGAGTATTCGAGCGGGGCGCCGAGCTGGCCCAACCGCTACATATGGCCGGTCCTGTTGCGCATACTGGACAGCCACAGGACATCCGCCCGCAGGGTCTTCGAAATCGGATCGGGCAACGGTGCTACCGCCAATCTTCTTGCCGGCCATGGCTACGACGTGACGGCCATCGAGCCTTCGCGCGACGGTGTCGAAGTGGCAAGGCGGAACTTCTCCGGCCCGGCCTTTCACCTCGGCACGGGATACGACGATCTGGCCGGCATCTATGGCACCTTCCCCATCGTCATCAGCCTCGAAGTCATCGAGCACTGTTACTCGCCCAAGGCCTTCCTGGAGAGGATCTACGACCTGCTGGAACCCGGTGGGCTGGGCATCATCTCCACGCCGTTCCACAGCTATCTGAAGAATCTGGCGCTCTCGCTCGCCGACAAGTGGGACACCCACCACGATCCGCTGTGGGAAGGCGGGCACATCAAGTTCTATTCCGAGAGAACCCTGGCCAAGGCACTCGGGCAAGCCGGCTTCACGCAGGTGACGTTCGAGCACGCCGGTCGCATGCCGATTCTCGCCAAGAGCATGCTCGCCGTCTTTCGCCGGCCGTAGTAGCTGCTCAAGCGAAGGAATAAGGCCCCTGGAAAGTGCCGATCGGCACGAAGTGCGTCACCAGACCCGTCCCCTGCTTCCAGTGATGCAGCAAGAAGGCCGGCGGTTCGAGATGGGAAGCGGCATTGGCATCCGGTCGAAGGCGTAAGGCAATGGCTGTCGCGGTCGACGGCGCGGTGCAGAGCATCGTGCCGCCGAAGCATATCTGCATGAAGCGGTGAACATGTCCGCAGACCACGCGCTCGACCTGACTGTGGCGCGCAAGGACATCCGCCAGCCGCTGCCCTTCGCGGCAGGAGTAGAGGTCGAGATAGGGTATGCCCGTATCGAACGGCGGCTGATGCATCATCACAATGGTCGGGCGCCCGGGCTCCGCTGCCAGCATCGCATCGAGCCACGCTGCTCCCTCCGTACCGACCATGCCGTGATGCAGGCCCGGCAACGTGACATCGAAAGCGACGATCCGGACCGGACCGCGATCGCCGACGACGTAGTCGACCGGGCCTGCTACCGGCAGCCAGCTCCTTCCGGCAAAAGCACGGCGGAAAGCCTCGCGCTCGTCGTGATTGCCGGGGGTCGCCAAAAAGGGAATTTCGAGTGCCGCCAGGAGATCGAGAAGCATGGCGTACTCGTCGTCATCGCCATGATCCACCAGATCGCCGCTCAACAACACCAGATCGGGTCGCGGATCGAGCGCGTTTAACGCAGCAATCGCCAAAGCGAACTGAGCATTGGAGTCGACGACACCTTGATAGAGTTCGCCATTCGGCCGGACATGAGGATCCGAGAGCTGGGCGATCAGCATCTATGCCGTCTTGCGGTCGAACCGTTCCAACCCCTGCCGCCCTTTCGGCGTGATCGTATAAACGCCCCGCTCCACCCTTTCGAACCAGCCATAGACGTCGCTTTGCAAGATACTTGCCACGTTCGGGACATCAGCCGCCGCCCGCATGGCGGCGAGCTTCATGGGCCCGTTCAGCGCCAGCAGCTCGGCGCAGCGGAGCGCCTGCTGGCGATAGGCTGTCATCAGCGGGGCGCGCATCGCCTGACCGCCAAGGTTGGGATCGCCGACACGGCGCGCATGCTCGCCCAACATCCGACCCGCCTTCCGCTTGTTCTTTCGCGGCAGATAAGGCGCCGGGTCGAGCACCACGTCGGCCTTGTCGCCACTAACGACAATCAGCCCCAAGCCCAGACGGCGGCAGAGCTTCTCGACGTTCTTCATCTGCTTTGGCCATTGGCCGACGGCGAGATAGACGAGATCGGTGAGCGCCAGGCGGTCGACGCCTTGCAGGACCAGCGCCAGCCCGAAAGCGCGCTTCAATTCAACCACGACCGGCGGTTCCGCACCGCGCACGGCTACGACATCGCAGCCGCGCACCTCGCCCTTGACGACGTAACCCTGCCCTTCCAGCAGCGCCTTCACCGGCGCATAGAGATCACTCTCCAACGACATAGCTTCATACCGTAACATGCCGCTCGAAACGCTTCGGGAGAAAACTGCATGACCGAGTTGCTGGACCAGGGTGCTGCCGCTATCGCCAAGGCGGTGCGTGCAGGCAAGACCAAGGCACGCGACGTTGCCGAGATGGCGATCGCCCGCGTGGAGGCCAAGAACGCGCAACTCACCGCTATCGTCGATTTCGATCCGGCCGAAGCGCGCGCATCAGCGGATGCCGTCGATGCCAGGCGCAAACAGGGCTTCGACGGCCCGATCCTGGGTGTGCCTTATACGGTGAAGGACACGACCTGGGTGCGGGGGCGTCGTGTCACCAACGGCTCGTTGCTCCACAAGGATTTCAAGCCGCCGCGCGACGCTGTCGCCGTCGAGCGTCTGAAGAATGCCGGCGGGATCTTCCTCGGCATGACCAATACCCCGGAAATGGCCGCCAAGGGGCACACGGAAAACAAGGTCTATGGCCCCTCCCGCCATCCCATGAACCCGGCCCTGACGCCCGGCGGATCGTCGGGCGGTGCCGCAGCAGCCCTGGCAGCCGGGTTCACGCCGATTGCCCTCGGCACCGATGGCGGTGGTTCCGGCCGCCGCCCGGCCTCCCACTGCGGCGTCGTCGGCCTCAAGACCTCGGCCGGCGCAATTCCCTCTCCGTTCGGCTTCGGCGGCGCCTATGGCCCTCTCTACGGCGTGACGGCGCCCATGGGCCGCACGGTTGCCGATGCCCGCGTGGCGTTCGAGGTGATGGCGGGCCCCGACCGGCGCGACCCGCACTCCGTTGCGTTGCTCGACGTGCCGCCTCCAGCCCAGCCACGCATCGCGGTGAGCCCGCGGCTCGGCCTCAACGTCGCGGTCGATCCGGATGTCATGGCGGCCTTCGAAGCGGCCGTCGGGAAACTCCGGGCAGCAGGCTGTCGCATCGAGGAAGCCGACGTGGCATGGCCCGAGAAAACAAGCGAAGCGGCCTTCTCCGCCGTGAATGCCGCCGCCTCCGCGTTGCTCTACGGCGAGCGGCATGCGGCGGACAAGAATCTGTTCGGCGACAATATCTCTGGCCTGATCGAGCGCGGCGGTGCCGTGCCCGGCACGGACGTCGTGGCGGCCTTCCGTCTTGCCGATGCCTGCGCGCATTCGGTCGCCGAGTTCTTCACCGAGTATGATTATCTCCTGACGCCGACCACGGCCTGCGTGTCGTGGCCTGTCGAACAGGTCTACCCCAAGGTGATCGAGAACAAGGAGGCAGGGCCACGCGGCCATGCCGTCTTCACGCCACTGTTCAATCTCGCCCTGGTACCGGGCATTTCGGTTCCTTGCGGCACCGGGCGCGACGGCTTGCCCGTAGGCCTGCAGATCGTGGCGCCGCGCCTGCATGACCGGCCGCTGCTCGCCATGGCCCAGCGGGCGGAAACGGCGCTCCGTTGACCGGCATTCCAACGGAGATCCTGATCGTCGTGGGCGTCGCAGCCGTCGTCGCCATCGGTATCAAACTGTACCGGGCAAGGACCGCCGCCCGGCACGAAGTACCGCATGTCCACGACGCGCTGATGAAACGCGCCGAGGCCCATGCGGCAGCAAGCCCTTTCCTTCGCAAGGTCTGCCAGGAGTACAAGACCAACCGTCACATCTCGAATCGACAAGCTGAAGCCGTCGCCAAGGCGGTTGCACGCATCGAGCAACGCGCTCGAACTTGAACGGCTCACCGGCTTGACCGATAGTCGACGGGCAACATGAAGGCGTGACGTATTCTTATGGCGCAGACGACCAAAGGCCCGGATCTCCCGCTCTGGAAAAAGGTCCTGTTCAGCCTGATTCTGGTCGTCGGGTTCCCGATCGCCGTCATTCTGGCGATCGAAGGCGCCGGTTACGCGTACCTTCACTTCAAGCATGGCGTTCCCGGGAAATCCTACGGCCTCTGGACCTACGACGAAGAGCTCGGCGCGATCCATGCCAGCAACGCCTACAACTCGAATTCGCAGACCAACAATTTCGGCTTCCGTAACAAGGAAGACGTGATCGAACCCAAGCCGCCCGGCGCCTACCGGGTGATCGCCTACGGCGGCTCCACGACCTTCTGCTACAACCTCGAAACGGACCGCGCCTGGCCTCTACGCTTGCAGGAGAATCTTCGCGCACGGACGAATCCGAAGTCGCAGGTTCTGAATGCCGGCGCCATCATGTGGTCGATCGGCCAGGAGGTCGCCCGCGCCAAGCGGGACCTGCCGCGCCTCAAGCCGGACATCGTGATCATCTATTCCGGCATCAACGAACAAGCCAACGAGGAGCTGTTGCGTGCCGAAGGCATCAGCCTCGAACGCGCGCTCGCCGAGGGCAAGCACGGCCTCTTCTCGAAGCACCTCGATCAGGGACGATGGCTGAAGCGCAATTCGACCATTGTGCGCGCCCTCGAATATACGGGCGTCGCCGATTGGTTCTTCTCGGTAGGACACACCGACACTGCCGCAGCGAAGGCGCCGCCACCCGCCGACCCCGGCATCAATCCCGTCGTCGCCGAGAACTTCGACCGCACGCTGCGCGAGTTCATCGAGCTGATCCGAAAGAACGGCGCCAAGCCGGTCTACGTCATCGTCGGCGGCTTGCCGGAGGTGGGACGCAACACGCAGCTGCTGCGCTATTCCCGTCAGGGGGCCGAGGTCGCTCGTCAGATGGGCGTACTGGTGATCGACTCCAACGACGTCGTTGCCGCGTACAAGGGCAACAGGCACGACCTGTTCTCCGACAGCGGCGTTCACTGGTCCGACCTCGGGGCCGGTCTCCTCGCTGACTTCATCGACGAGAAAGCGCTGAGATCGATGACGCCGTAAGGCAATCTGCTGGCAAATTGCCGGCACCGACATTCGATGTATCCCTACACCGAAGAGTCGATGACATGCGAGCCGAATACGCTCTAGTGTCGCGCCGTGCCTCGCCCCCGTGAAAAGCTTTCGGCCGCCTCGGCCCGCCGCATCGCCCTTGCCGCGCAAGGCTTCAACATGCCTCGACCGGATGGCGCCGCCAATCTCGGCCATGTGAAGCGTGCCATCGACCGGCTGGGCCTGCTGCAGATCGATTCGGTGAACGTGCTGACGCGCGCGCACTACCTGCCGCTGTTCTCACGGCTGGGAAACTACGACAGCGCGCATCTCGATAGCCTTGCCTGGGGGCGCAAGAGCCGGCGCGGCCTGTTCGAGTTCTGGGCGCACGAGGCGTCGCTGCTGCCGCTCGCCTCGCAGCCTTTGTTGCGGTGGCGCATGGCCCGCGCCGCTGCGGGGACCGGCAAGGGCTGGCTGCCCAAATTCTACCGAGACAAGAGTGCGTACGTCGAAGAGGTGCGTCGTGAACTCGAACGGCAAGGGCCGCTGGCGGCCTCCGATCTCGGCAACGGCGGCGAGCGCCGTGGCCCCTGGTGGGGCTGGAACGACGGCAAGCTTGCGCTCGAATGGCTGTTCTTCGCCGGCATCGTAACGACCGCCACAAGGCGCGGCACCTTCGAGCGGGTCTACGACCTCACCGAACGTGTGTTGCCACCTCATGTGCAGGCATTGCCGACACCCACGCCGGAAGACGCGCAGCGCGAGCTGCTGCGCATTTCCGCTCGTGCCCTGGGTGTGGCGACCGAATACGACCTGCGTGACTATTTCCGGCTGCCCGTCGCCGACACCAAGGCGCGGCTGGCCGAACTGGTCGAAGCCGGCGACCTGCTGCCCGTGTCGGTCGAAGGATGGAAACAGGCCGCCTATCTCGATCCGCAGGCGCGGCAGCCGCGCAACGTCGAGGCGCGCGCCCTGCTGGCCCCCTTCGATCCGCTGGTCTGGGAACGCGACCGTACGGAACGCATCTTCGATTTCTTCTACCGCATCGAGATCTACACGCCGGTCGCCAAGCGCAAGCACGGCTACTACGTACTGCCCTTCCTGCTGGGCGACCGGCTGGTCGGCCGCGTCGATCTCAAGGCCGACCGGGCCAATTCGAAGCTGCTGGTCCCCGCGGCCCATCTCGAATCGGGCATCGAGGCCAAGGCGGTCGCGGAGCCGTTGCGCAACGAGCTGAGGCTGATGGCCGATTGGCTCGGCCTGGAAGGCCTCATCTTGCCTGGCAGCGGCGCTCTGGGCCGGGCATGGAGCGGCAAACGCCGGGGATAGCGGCAAAATAGCGCCTCCCTGCGAAACACAGCCCTTGGCTTCCGGCTCCAGCCCCGGCAAATGACTCGATCTGCAGAATGCCCTTTGCCCGAAGGAAGCCTGATCATGGGTGTCTATCGTTCGTCAAAAACCACCAGCGGCCAGCATGCAGCCGGCGCCCGCGCCCTGTGGCGCGCCACCGGCATGACCGATGCGGATTTCGAGAAGCCCATCATCGCGGTCGTCAATTCCTTCGTGGAGTTCGTCCCCGGCCACGTCCATCTAAAGGATCTCGGCCAGATGGTCGCGCGCGAGATCGAGCGGGCGGGCGGCGTCGCCAAGGAATTCAACACCATCGCCGTCGATGACGGCATCGCGATGGGCCACGAGGGGATGCTCTATTCTCTGCCCTCGCGCGACCTGATCGCCGATTCAATCGAGTACATGGTGAACGCCCATTGTGCCGACGCGATGGTCTGCATCTCCAATTGCGACAAGATCACGCCCGGCATGCTGATGGCGGCGATGCGCCTCAACGTGCCGGCGATCTTCGTGTCCGGCGGCCCGATGGAAGCCGGCAAGGTCCATTGGAAGGGTCAGGATATCAAGGTCGACCTGATCGATGCCATGCTGACGGCCTACAAGCCGGACGCGAGCAAGGAGGACGTCGACGTCTACGAGCGGTCCGCCTGCCCGACCTGTGGCTCCTGCTCCGGCATGTTCACCGCCAATTCGATGAACTGCCTCACCGAGGCACTCGGCCTGTCGCTGCCAGGCAACGGCACTGTCCTCGCCACCCATGCCGACCGTCGCGAGCTGTTCCTCGAAGCCGGCCGGCGCATCGTCGAACTCACCAAGCGCCACTACGTCGAGGACGACGCTTCCGTGCTGCCGCGCTCGATCGCCAACTTCAAGGCGTTCGAGAATGCCATGCGGCTCGACATCGCCATGGGCGGGTCGACCAACACGGTGCTGCATCTGCTGGCCGCCGCTTTCGAGGGCGAGATCCCCTTCACCATGAAGGACATCGACCGGCTCTCGCGCGTCACGCCGCACCTCTCCAAGCTCGCCCCCTCCTCGCAGCTCTGGCACATCGAAGACGTGCATCGCGCCGGTGGCGTCATGGCGCTGCTCGGCATCCTCGACGGCAAGGGCATGATCCACCGCGACGTCGCCACGGTGCATACCGCAACCATGGGCGACGCGCTGAAGCGCTGGGACATCGGAAACGGCGCCGACGAGGGCGTGAGGAATTTCTATCGCGCCGCCCCCGGTGGCGTGCGCACCACGCAGGCATTCTCGCAGAACAAGCGTTACCCCGAACTCGACCTCGACCGCGCCAACGGCTGCATCCGCGACTTCGAACATGCCTACAGCCAGGATGGCGGTCTCGCCGTACTCTACGGCAACCTCGCACCCGACGGCTGCATCGTGAAGACCGCCGGCATCGACCCCAGCGTGCTCAAGTTCAAGGGCAAAGCGATCGTCTTCGACAGCGAGAACGACGCGACGGCCGCCATCCACGCCGGCAAGGTCGCTGCCGGTGATGTCGTGGTGATCCGCTACGAAGGTCCCAAGGGCGGACCAGGCATGCAAGAGATGCTGGCGGCGACCAGTGCCATCAAGGCACGCGGCCTCGGCGCCCAATGCGCCCTGATCACCGACGGCCGCTTCTCGGGCGGTTCGTCGGGCCTGTCGATCGGCCACATATCGCCGGAAGCGGCGTCGGGCGGCACGATCGGTCTGGTTCGGGACGGCGATCCGATCGAGATCGACGTACCTGCCCGCACCATTGCCCTTGCGCTTCCCGAAGCGGAAATCGAGAAGCGGCGCTCGGCGATGAAGGCCCTCGGCCGCGCGGCGTGGAAGCCCAAGCGCGACCGCAAGGTCTCGGCGGCGCTGCGCGCCTATGCGGCCCTGGCAACGTCGGCGGCGCACGGCGCCGTGCGCAACGTCGACCAGGTCGGAGGCTGAGATGAACGATCTCGTCCTCAAGGGCGGCCGCGTCGTCGATCCCTCTCAAGGGATCGACAAGGTAACGGACATCGCCTTCGCAGGCGGCAAGGTCGCCGCGATCGGCGAAGGCCTCACCGGCAAGGATACCCGCGACGTCGCGGGCAAGATCGTCTCGCCCGGCCTGATCGACCTGCACACGCACGTCTACTGGGGCGGCACCTCGCTCGGCGTCGAGGCCGAGCTGGTGGCGCGCTCCGGCGGCGTCACGACCTTCATCGACGCCGGCAGCGCCGGTCCGGGCAATTTCCACGGCTTCCGCAAGCATGTGATCGAGACGTCGCCGGTCCGTATCCTGCCGTTCCTCAACGTCTCCTTCCCCGGCATCTTCGCCTTCTCCAAGACGGTGATGGTGGGCGAGAGCGCCGACATGCGTCTGCTGGATGCGCGCGAAGCAGCACGGGTTGCGCGCGAACACAAAGATCTGGTGCTGGGCGTGAAGGTGCGCGTCGGCAAGTCGGCCAGCGGCGATTCCGGCATCATGCCGCTCGATATCGCCCTGGACGTCGCCGAGGAAGTCGGTTTGCCGTTGATGGCGCATCTCGACGCACCGCCGCCGTCGCGGCATGAGGTGGTGAGCCGTCTCCGTCCGGGCGACATCCTCACCCACTGCTTCCGCCCCTTCCCCAACGCGCCTGTCCGCCCCGATGGCCAGGTGCGCGACGAGATCCTGGCAGCGCGGCAGCGTGGCGTGATCTTCGATATCGGCCATGGCGGCGGGTCGTTCGGCTTCGGCACCACACGCAAGATGCTGGCCGCCGGGTTCCTACCAGATGTCATTTCTTCCGACGTCCATGCGATCTCCATCGAGGGCCCGGCCTTCGATCTCCTGACCACGATGTCGAAGTTCCTCTGCCTCGGCGTCGATCTGCCGACCGTCATCAAGCTTGCCACCGTAAACGCCGCGAAAGCGATCGGCAGGCCCGAGCTGGGCACGCTCAAGGTTGGCAGCGTCGGTGAAGCCACGGTGATCAATGTTGCCGCCGGCAAATTCGACTACGCCGATTCGATCGGCGAGCGTCTGGAAGGTGACAAGCGCCTGCTGTCGGCCGGTGTCGTCCTGGCCGGCAAGTGGTGGCATCCTCTGTAGGCTCCGACGAGCGGGGATTAGTGACAGAAAATCAGACGCTTAAGGAAATCCGATCTCTCTGAGCATTTGACTGCAACTTCCACAGGGGCGCCCTCGTTGATGTGGTGTGGCTGGATAAGCATGCGCCGCCTCTGCCCCCGCTTCGGCGGCGCTTTTCTCCCCTATCCAGTCTCAAAGCCCGTCCTCGAAGATCTCGGGGGCGGGCTGCTTGTTTGTAGCCCCCTTCTTGTCGCCAACTGGCTCAGGCTACGGCCTGCAGCCAAGCAACGGCGAACAGATGTTCCGGATCGGTCCAGGTCTTCCCAATGGCAAAGCCGCCGCTTTCGGCCAGAGCGGCAATTCCAGCACCATCGTACTTGTACGAATACTCCGTATGAACTCGCTCTCCTGCGGCGAAGGAGAAGCGGCGCCCCGCGACGGACACTGTCTGCAAACGCAGGCTGCGGAAATAGATCTCGATGCGGCCTTCGTCCGGATTGTAGAAGGCCTGATGGGCGAAGGCCGAGAGATCGAAGTTTGCGTCGAGCTCCCGGTTCATCCGCCGCAAGAGATTGAGCGTAAACTGAGCCGTCACGCCGGCCGAATCATTGTAGGCATCGTGCAGTCTCTGCGGATCCTTCCTGAGGTCCACACCAAGAATCAGCGCGCCATCGTCCTGCAGCAGCCGGCGGGCCCGACGCAGAAATGCCGTCGCCTCGTCGGGCGTGAGATTGCCAATGGTCGACCCTGGAAAGAAGCCGATGCGCCGCGCGCCCTTGATGAAAGTCGGCAAGGCATCGAGCGCCATATAGTCGGCGCACACCGGTTCGACGCGCAGCCGGGGATAATCGCGGCGCAACCGTGCGGCCGTCTCGTCGAGATGCTCACGCGAGATATCGATGGGCACGTAGGCGTCCAGATCGGACATCGCGTCCAGCAGCAAACGCGACTTCACGCTGGAGCCACTGCCGAATTCGACCAGTGCACAATCCGGCCCGGCACGCTGCGCGATTTCCGCGGCGCATCGGCCGAGGATCGCCGTCTCCGTTCGTGTCAGATAGTACTCGGGCAACTCGCAGATCGCGTCGAAGAGCGCGGAGCCGCGGGCATCGTAGAGAAAGCGCGCAGGTATGGCGCGCGGTGTCGAGCTCAAGCCGGACAGGACCGCGTTTCCGAATTCCTCGCGATCGGCGACACCAACATGTTCGAGCGTGGCGATGGGGAGATTCATCGAAGATCCTCTGCAAGGCGAATGCCGCCGAACATCCAGCGCGCATCGAGCGGGAAGAAGTTGCGATAAGTCGTTCGGGCATGGCCTTGCGGAGTTGCAGCGCAGCCGCCTCGCAACACCATCTGGTTGGCCATGAACTTGCCGTTGTATTCACCGACCGCGCCCGGCGGCTCGCGATACCCAGGATAGGCAACGTAGGGGCTGGCGGTCCATTCCCAGACCTCGCCGACCCCGTCGAGCGAGGGCGCCCCCACCTCCCATTCGGCCTCGCGCGGCAGACGCTTGCCTGCCCACTTCGCGAAGGCCGCAGCCTCGAAGCCGCTGACGTGACAGACCGGCCTCGACGGATCGAGCCGCTCGAACCCCGAGAGCGTGTAGATCATCCAGGCGCCGTCACGCCGTTCCCAATAGAGCGGCGCCTGCCAGTCGCGCTGCCTCACACAATCCCAGCCTGCCGATAGCCAGAACTCGGGGCGCCGATAGCCATCGTCCTCGATGAAGTCGAAGAACTCGCCGCAGTTGACGGGCCGAAGGGCCAATGCAAAGGCATCAAGCCACGTACGATGGCGCGGTCCTTCGTTGTCGAAGGCAAATCCACGTCCATCGTGGCCCACTTCGACCAGCCCGGCCTCGAACTCGCGCCACCCCGACGTCCCGGCAACGCCGATCCGACCCGTCGAGCCACGATAGGCAGGCTTCAGAGGATTGAGCGAAAAGGCATGCTTGATATCCATCAGGATCAATTCCTGATGCTGCTGCTCGTGCTGCAGGCCGAGCTCGACAATGTCGCGGACGTTGCCGACATTGCCGGCGGAAAGAAAGGAAGCCATCGCCGCGGTGACATGGCGGCGATAGGCCATCACCTCGTCGACGCCGGGGCGCGTGATCAAACCTCGCTGCGGTCTGGGATGCCGCGGCCCCACCGCCTCATAGTACGAATTGAAGAGGTACTCGTAAGCCGGATCGAAGACCTTGTAGCCGCCAGCATGTGGCCGCAGCACGAAGGTCTCGAAGAACCAGGTCGTATGAGCCAGGTGCCATTTGGTGGGGCTGGCATCGGACATCGACTGAACCGTCTGGTCTTCCGCCGATAGCGGCGCTGCAAGCGCCTCGGTATGCGAGCGAATCGACAGGAACCGGCAGCGGCCGTCGAGATCGTGTGCTTGCAGTGCAGGCGTTGTCGGATCAGGCACGAAACCTCCGCAGGTCCTAACTTGGTAGCCCACTGTCCGGTTGCAAGAGCGCAACCGCGCCGTCACGCTCGCAACGTCGACGCGTCCACCCGAGGCAAGCAAGTGCCGATTTGCGAGATCGATCCCTGGCGCACTCAATATTTCGAGAGGGCGGCCTGCCCGCCGGACACTCTCATACCGACTGAGGACAGCGATGCCTGGAACTGGAATCCCCGGCACCGCTGGGTTTACGACAAGCTGGAACTGGCCCTTCGCCAGGGGCTGGAGGCGGCACCGCACGGGGTGGCGCCCCATCGCTATCCGGTCTTCTCCAAGCCGCTCTACAATCTGAAGGGGATGGGCGTGGGCAGCCGAACGTTGCGATCAGCGGCCGACTACGAAGCGGCATATCAGCCCGGCCACATGTGGATGGCCCTCCTCGAAGGAGACCACATCAGCAGCGACGTCGCGCTCGTCGATGGTTCTCCGAAATGGTGGCGCCATGCGCGCGGACTGGCCTCCGGGGACGGCACGTTCGACTACTGGGAAGTCGCTTCTTCATCCGAACCCGCTGTCGAGAGCTGGGGAGGCGACTGGTGCCGGCGACACCTCGCCGGCTACACAGGCATGGTCAACCTCGAAACAATCGGCGGCCGCATCATCGAAGTGCATCTGCGCTTTGCCGATCAATGGCCCGATCTCTATGGCGGCGATCCCTGGATTGAGGCCTTGATCGAACTCTACACACATAAGGTGTGGCGCTACGACGATGGCGACAGGCGGCCTGGATACAGCGTGGTCCTCTTCCTGCCGCATGGCCCACGATACTGCCATCCACCAGCGGAGATCGTGCGCGACATCGAGCGACGGCCCGGCATTTCGAGCGTCCAGATCACCTTTCACGAAGAATTGGCACCGCACCGTCATGCCATGCCACCCGGCGGTTTCCGGGTGGCGATCGTGAACTGTTGGGACCGCGAAGCCGGCAATACCGCGCGCGCCGAACTTCGCCGCCACTTCATCGCGACCGCTGAACCTTAAGAACTATTGCGGCGAACAAAGCCTGCGAACAGGCTCACGACAAAAAGCACCAGCGCAATGACGAACAGAATTTGCGCCATGCCCGTAGCCGCCGAGGCGATCCCGCCGAAGCCGAAGACGCCAGCAACTATCGCGATCACCAGAAACATCAACGCCCAGTACAGCATCGCTCGCTCCCTGCTTGAAAGGTCGAGCAGTTAACGCTGGCGGATTCAGAGGGGTTGCCAGGCTGGCAACCGCTTCAGTGCCGTAGGCGTTGATCGAGTGGCAGCCTACAACCCTTATGGAGGGCCGATGAAACGCGACCCCTCGCCGCCCGAATTGTCGCCGACTGAAGCACGCAGCGGCATCATCAGCGGCCGCATTTTCATGATCCTTTTGATCTCGTCGGTTGGTGCCGTCGTGGCGTTGGCGCTGGCCTGGTACTTCCTGTTTCCTTATGGCGGCTAACTCCTGAGGCAGCAGATCACCGCGCGCTGTCGTCGAACTCGGGATGACGGCGCACGTAAGCGACGATGTAGCTGCAGGCGGGCACGATCTTCAGACCACGACGATGCGTGTCTTCGAGAGCCGCGTGGACGAGCTTCGCAGCCAGGCCTTTCCCTTCGTCCTCCGGAGGCACTTCCGTGTGCGTGAAGACGAGCCTGTCACCCTGTTGGCGATACTCTGCGATCGCCAGTCCATGTTCTGTCGGCATCTCGTAGCGAGTGCGGACGGCGTTGTGCGTTACAGACATCTATACTCCGTCCATAGTCGATAAAGCGTCAGACCGGACGCCGCGCCGCATACTCCCGTTGTACGCAGACATCGTAGTTCCGGTCGTAAGGCACGAGGTCATAAGCGCGGCAGGCTGCCTGAGCGTCGGCGTAAATCTGCGCCTCCGAGTAGCCGACGACGGCCCTGCCCTGCTGACGCGCCGAATATTCGCGCGCCCGACACTGATCGTAGGCGGCCGTGCCAACTCTGAAGCCATAGGCCGCGCACGCATCATCCGGCGCCACGACGACGCGCGTCTCGGTCGCGCACGCGCCGAGAGCTGCGATGGCGACAAGCACGGTCAACAACCGCTTCAGCATGCAATACCTCCTCGGGATGCACGTCACATCCCGGCACGACAACGTGAGGAGGTATCGTCAGTTCCCGCACGGGACTATCTGTCGACCTGCCAGAACATCGGATACGATGACTGGATGAGCCCCTTGAGCTCTGTTCGATAGCCCGCGGGAATGGTGAACTGTCCCCACATGAGAGAGGGCACCAGTTCGTAGGAAAGCACCTGGATATCGGAGGTGATTTTTTTGCGCTCTTCCAGCGTGCCGGCACGCGTGAACGCCTTGAGCAGGTCGGGTATCTGCTTGTCGCAGGACCATCCCGGGAAGTCGTTGCACGTCGCCGCCACGTAGAAGTGCGTCAGCGGCGAATACATGTCGGTGCCGTTGGAGTAGACCGGGAACATTGACCAGCCGTCCTTCTTGGCGCGGCGCGCCAGCACGGTCGGCCAATCGCGCGGCTGCTGTTCGACGGTGAATCCCACGTCGCGCATGTTCTGGACCAGCACACGCGAGGCGGTCTGGCTGATCGAGCCCGCGACCTCGAGAATGATGACCGGCTCGCCCTTGTAACCCGAGGCCGCAAGCTCGGCCTTGGCCGCTGCCAGATCGACCTCCGCCGCGCCTGCCCCTACGACGGTCGAAAGTGGCGTGCCGCACATCCAGAAAGAGGAGCAATTTTTGGTCTGGTATTTGTCGGGCACGCCGATTGCCGTCAGCGTCGCGTCCTGATCGACCAGCTTCC
>WBZX01000810.1_pt1 | contig 26391 bp, 28 predicted proteins | sample 5204211 | NCBI WGS metagenome assembly WBZX01 (sample SAMN12344362, study PRJNA552823) | activated sludge metagenome | biome: Activated sludge suspended growth; feature: Nitrification reactor; material: Wastewater; isolation source: activated sludge from nitrification reactor of wastewater... | reverse complement strand
CCAATTGCACTAAGTGATATCCCTAGATTATCCGCCGCTTGTTGATGGGTATAGCCTTTTTCTAAAACTAATCTGGCAGCATCCTGCTTAAATTCTAATGTGTATTTCGGTTTACATCGTTTTATTTGATTTGTATTCATCGTCACCTCGTTAAGACATTATAAATCTGCCTTTTAAAGTGTCCGGTTTAATTGAATCATTACATTTTTCACCGGTTCGATAAAGGGTTACCCTTATCGAACCGAATTGATAAATATCATTGATACATACTAATTCATGATTTATACTTTTGGTATTTATTTAATAGGAGATTAATATGCATGCTACTGCCAAGTTATTTACCACTGGCCGGAGCCAAGCACTACGGCTTCCGAAAGAATTCCGCTTTCCGGGAACGGAAGTATTTATTCGTCGCGATCCTGTAACTGGAGAAGTCATACTGTCGCCAAAACCGGCATCCTGGACGGAGTTTTTCGAGCTTGCCGATCGCACAAAGATTCCTGCCGATTTCATGGCGGATCGTGAAGACCTGCCGAACCAAGAGAGGGATTTGTTTTGATGCGTTATATGCTGGATACAAATATGGCCAGTTATATTATCAAAAGCCATCCACCGGACATTCGACACCGGCTGGCGACGCTGCCGATGGACAGTATTACCATATCCGCAGTCACACAAGGCGAGCTTTTATATGGCTTAGCCCGCAAGGGATATCCGGCCACCCTTGCAAAACTGATTCGGGAATTTCTATTTCGTGTTGAGACATTGCCCTGGGAAGAGCAAGCCGCCACCGTTTATGGCGATTTACGCGCTTCTTGCATGTCGGTTGGCATTACACTTGGGGCACTCGACATGATGATCGCCGCGCATGCAATAGCCGCTAATACAATACTTGTCACCCATGATAAAGCATTCAGCCTAGTTCCCGATGGTGTTTTGACTATCGAAGATTGGATGAATAAAGTTTAAGTTATAAACGATGGCGGCGAAAAACAAGCTGCTGACGGTACTATTCGAAGCCGAGCAGTACGCCCTGTATGGCCTACCGGACTTCGATGACGCTCAACAGTTGGAATACCTGGCACTGTCCGAAACAGAACTGATGCTTGCTACCAGCAGACCCGGACTTCATGCCCAGGTTTATTGCATTTTGCAAATCGGTTACTTCAAGGCCAAGCACACATTTTTCCGTTTTGATTGGAGCGATGTAGAAGACGATTGCGCCTTTGTATTGAGCCGTTATTTCATCGGCGATGCGTTTGAACGGAAGTCGATAACCAACCATGAGCATTACACCCAGCGCGGGCGTATTGCCGAGTTGTTCGGCTATCGACTGTGGACTTCTGACTTCCTGCCGCAACTCGCGCGTCAGGCCGAGTCTATTGTGCGGCGTGACGTCTCGCCTGGATTTGTGGTCGCCGAGCTGCTCGCCTGGCTTAACGATCACAAAATCATTCGGCCAGGCCATACCACTCTGCAAGAATTGATCAGCGAAACGCTATCCGCCGAACGCCGGCGGCTTGGCTGTTTACTTGCAGAAATACTGGATGACGCGACCAAAGCCACGCTGGCTCAGCTCCTGGTGCGTGATGATACCCTATCTCAATTAGCCGCGCTAAAACAGGATGCCAAGGATTTCGGCTGGCGGCAGATGGTCCGCGAACGAGAGAAGCGTGCCATGCTGGAACCTTTGCACAAAATCGCTAAAACATTGCTACCTAGTCAGCCCTGAAATATCCACAACCACTTGATATTATGCTGGAATGCGCTGATTCTTAATGCTCATAACGACCGGAAATGTTAAAATATCCAAGTGTTTTCTGGTCGAAATGGTGATTAAAAATGCTCAGACGTAGCAGTACGATTCATCAACCGAATTTGTTTGGAACAGATTTGTTGATGCAACTTGATCCCAATGATCCCTTGCTGAAGCTTGCATCAGCGATACCCTGGCAAGAATTTGAGGAATCATTTTCCATTCATTACACAGCAGCGGCAGGTGCGCCGAGTAAGCCGATCCGGCTGATGGTTGGGTTATTGATACTGAAGCAGTTAGAGAATCTGAGTGACGAATCGGCAGTGTTGCAGTGGAAGCGCAATCCTTATTACCAGGCCTTTTGCGGCATGAAAGAATTCCAGCAAAAGCTGCCTTGCCATAGTACGGAGCTGGTGCATTTTCGCAAGCGCATAGGCGCGCAAGGTGTAGAGCGGATTTTTCGGATGAGCGTTGGTTTGCATGGGGAATCGGCGCTGGAAGATGTGGTCCATGTTGACACGACTGTGCATGAGAAGAACATCACGTACCCGACAGATAGCAAACTAGCGATCAAGATTATCAATCGCCTCAACAAGATTGCCCGCGCCCACGGTATTTCACAGCGGCGTACTTTCGTTAAAGAAGTGAAGTCACTGCGCCTGGATATTCGGCACTACCGGCACGTGAAGAAAAGAGCCAAGGCTAAACGCGCATTAAAGCGGCTCAGAACCATTGCAGGTGTCTTGATACGGGAGCTCAGGAGAGAATTGCCGCAGTACTGTCTGTTTGAATGCTATCAACGGGACTTTCTGTTGTATGAGCGCGTATTACGGCAACAGCAAAACGATAAGAACAAGATCTACTCATTGCACGAACCGCAAGTGTACTGTGTCGCCAAGGGGAAAGACCACAAACAATATGAGTACGGCAGCAAGGCATCGATAGCCAGTACCGCAAAAGGTAATCTGATTGTTGGCGTAATCAGTCACGAACAGAATCTGCATGACAGCAATACGTTACCCGAAATCCTGCGTCATGTTGAGATTTCGCGCGGGAAAGCTGCCAAGCAAGCCGTATGCGATCGCGGCTACCGCGGCAAACATGAAGTCAATGGAACTCAGATCATTTTGCCCGGAAAAGGACTCAAGAAAGATACCCGATACCAGAAAGACAAGAAGCGGAAACAGTGCAGGAGGCGTGCCGCGATTGAACCCATTATCGGTCACCTGAAATCGGATTATCGGATGGCAAGGAACTATCTGAAAGGCGCTATCGGCGATCGTATCAACCTGCTGATGGCTGCTGCCGCCTGGAATCTGAAACAATGGCTGCTGGCCATTTTTTGGTTCTTTTTCCCATGGCGAAAACTGCAAATTTATCGGATTCCTTGATGGAAATTTAAACTACCGGGGCATGCATTTTAGTAGGCAATAGTTTTTTCGGGTAGCTTTTCCAGAACAACTGTCGTTTGATACTTTTTCAGGGTCGACTACCTAAATTAAACGTCTCACAGCAGAACTTGCTTTACTATGCAAGTTTGGCGAATTTCTATACAGTCCACGACCTGCGCAACCTAAAGCCAGAACAGACTTATCTTTACTTGTTATGTTACGCTTGGCAACGCTATCGGCAGTTTACGGATAATCTGGTCGATGCGATGGCTTACCACATGAAGCAGTTAGAGGACGAAAGCAGTGCAGGCGCAAAACAGTCTTTCGTTACCGAGCAGATGCAACGCCGTCAGGAAACCCAGCAAGTCGGACGCCTATTGTTGCTCTATGTCGATGACACGGTGGCTGATGCTACACCGTTCGGAAATGTGCGGCAGCGCGCGTACAAGATTATGCCGAAAGACACGCTTCAGGATACTGGTCAACGCATGAGTGTAAAACCGGCTAGCAAACTGGCCTTTCATTGGCAGGCGGTTGACCGCTTGGCCGAGCGTATCCGCCGACATTTAAGGCCGCTGTATGTCGCGCTCGACTTCGCCAGTGTATCGCCTGACAGTCCGTGGCTTGATGCGCTTATTTGGGCTAAAGGCGTATTCTCCAAGCAGCAACGCCTTTCACAACGACCGCTAGACGAATGTCCGTCAATCACTCTACCGAAGCGGTTACGACAGTATCTATTGATCTTCGATGCTGACGGCAATCCGACCAGCCTCCATGCTGACCGCTACGAATTTTGGCTATATCTGTTGACGCAGGTCGAAAATTGACCAGAAAAGCCTGATTGTACCGGTTGAAAATTGACCAGGTAATTTCACGTATCCTGCTTAAATTTTAGGCAGGGGACAGTAGAGGTGATTACTATGGTTATGTATGCAAAGATACGGCGGATGTATTATCGTGAACATCTGTCGATTAATGAAATTCAGCGACGTACAAGTCTGTCACGAAACACGATAAAGAAGTGGCTGAGAGCGTCCGGTGATAGTGCTGTTAAATATGAAAGAGTAAAGAAATCAGGCAAATTGACTCCGTTTGAGCCCAGGCTGTTATTGGCGCTGGAAGCGGATGCGCGTCGTCCGAAGAAGGATCGGCGCACGGCGAAGATGTTATTCAGGGTGAGTTTAAACAAACGACACCAAAGTCCCATAGGATTTTGAGTTATTACAAGGCGTAAACTTCTAATGAGCCAACCTTGTTCCTCCACCTTCTTCTAAAGTCGCTCTCACGATGGCGTGCGGGCTTTGGTTATCTTCAACCCATTCTTTTTGAGCCAATTGTGAAAGTTTGCTTCTGTTGTGTGGTAACGCTGCGCGATGAACCGCTGCGTTGAGCCGTTCGCTAACAGACCCTCGATTTCCGGCCGAAAAATATCCAGCTTGCTTTTGCCTGGCCCTTTGGGTCGACCCAGCGTGATGCCCTGTTCCTTTTTAAAGCGCAAAGCTTCCTTGGTTCGTTGAGAAATCAAATCCCGCTCAATTTCTGCCGCCATCGAGAATGCCAGAGCAATGATCTTGCTCTGGATACTATGGCCCAGTTGCCAGCTTCCCTTCACCGAATAGACACAGATACCCTTGCGCGTAGCGAGCGCCAGAATCTCCATACATTCGAGCATACTACGGCCCAGTCTCGAAAGTTCGGCCACAATAATGGCATCACCACTCTGCAATTCTTCTAACACCTGTGCGATTTGACGTTCTCGCCAGGGCTTTCGTCCGGAGGCAATCTCTTCAACAAAATTCACCTTGCCCAGATCGCGATGGTTGGCAAAGTTCAGGATATCCGCCTTGTTCTTCTCAAGATCCTGGTCGAGCGTCGACACCCGCAGATAAGCGACCGTTTTGCGAGTGGCTGTAGTCACTTTAGTCGACATAATTACGTTATTCGATAAATACCTGAAATTCCAGATTATAAGATAAACATATCGATAGGAATATCAAGTATTTTTGTCTAATTTTTCTTATCGTATAAATGATCGTTTAAAGTATAAAGAATTTCTGTACATTTTTCATCTAGTGAGTTCGCCCCATGGCAAGAATGAAAATTTTCAACACCCCGGAGGAGGAAGCATTCGAATCTCCACCGGTGTTCAACAGCTCTGAGCGAAAACGGTTTTTCTCCTTGCCTTTGTTGCTCGAAGATTCAATGGTGAACTTGCGGACGCCTATTAATAAAGTCTGTTTTCTAGTGGTGGCAGGCTACTTCAAGGCACGGCGCAAATTCTTTGCCCGGCAGTTCCACCACACGGATATTGAGTATGTCGCCCGTCAAATAGGCATCAATCCATCTGAGGTTTGCATTGAGTCTTATAGTAAGGAAACCTATGCCCGCCATCAGCGAGCGATCCTGAGCTACTTCGGCTATAGCCCGTTCGACGAAGCAGCGAAGACCATCATTATCAATGAGATTGCCGCTCTGATCCGCGTCCAGTTCCGACCCAAGCTGGTTCTGCTGGAAATCATTCAGGTGCTGACAGTTAAGAAAATTGCGATCCCCAGCTACAATGTGCTGGCCGACCTGATCGTAGCTGCTCTTAATAGCCACCAACGCACCCTCAGCAAAATCATCGAGGCCTGCCTCACGGAAAATCAACGCACCAATCTCGACACTTTGCTGGAAAAAGAACCCAGTAACAGCACCGAAGAGGGTTGGCGTTACCGCCTCACCTTGCTGAAGAAGCCCAACCAATCGACCCGGCCAGCGAAAATTAGAGCCAATTTGGCAGACCTGGGTACCGTGCAGACACTGTATCTTGACCTCATGCCAGTTGTGCAGCGCCTGGACTTGAGCTACGAAAGCATCCGCTACTACGCCTATTCGGTCATCAAGGCCCAGATTCCCCAGGTTTCGCGTCGAGCGGACGAAGACCGCTTCCTGCACCTGATTGCCTTCATCGTGTATCAGACCTTCAAGCTGAACGACATTTTGATTGATATCCTGTTAAGCGCCGTGCAAGCGGCAGTCAATGCCGCAGAGAAAGAACAAAAGGAAGTCTATTTCCGAGAACGCGATCAGCGTAACCAGTCCTTCACCACGCTGGTTGAGCAGTTTCGGCAGAACGTCCAAGAGACACTATCGGCAATCAGGACTATCGTCGCCGATGCGAAACTGAACGACAGCCAGAAAGTTGTTTTGATCGACGGCGTGCTGAATGAGAAATCGGCCAAGCCAGCGCAGGTCGAACAGCAAATCGACGAGTTCAAGCAATCTGCGGTAAAGATTCAGCAGGGCCAAGACTACTTTGCGTTATTGGAAACACGTTCACTAAAATTGCAACATCGCGTTGCCTACATTATCCGCCAGGTGCAGTTTGCGCCGAACTGTAGCAAACCTGCATTGTGGGCTGCATTATGCCATTATCAGCAACAGGACGGCAATGTTGACAAGAGCGCTCCCGTGGACTTTCTGGCCGAGGATCAGCGCGCGGCACTGACCGCTACCGATGGCAAATTTCGCGTTTCGTTGTACAAGGCGCTGTTCTTTGTCGAGGTCGCCGAGACCATCAAGTCCGGTGCGTTGAATCTGTTACACTCTGAAAAATTCCGCTCTCTCGATGAATACATGATCCAGAAGGCGGATTGGGAAGCCAATCGGGCCGAATATCTGCAACGAGCTCGGCTCGAAGGCTTTGCCGACTGCAAGGCCACCTTAAAAGCCCTGGAAAAAACGCTTGATGCCCGTTATAAGGAAACCAACCAGAACTTGATAGCAGGCAATAATCCTTGCCTGACGATACGGGCTGACGGCAGCTTCCATGTCAGCACCCCCAAACAGGAAGAGGTGGAATGCTTGTCTCTTGGAACTTTCTTCCCGGAACGGAAATATATTTCCATGCTTGAGATGTTGGCGACAGTGGATCATGCTACAAATTTTCTCGACGAATTTGAGCATTGGCAGATCAAGTATCAACGAGCCCGGCCAGTCAAGAAGATTCTCTTTGCCGGCATTATCGGTTATGGCTGTGATATTGGCCACAGCAAACTGGCGGAAATTTCCAAGCAAATCGATGATGGCGAGCTGGACAACGCGGTCAACTGGTACTTCTCGCTACAGAACGTCCAGGGCGCCAATGATCGCATCCTGCGATTGACCAATCGGATGAGCCTGCCGAACATCTACCGTAATCAGTCCGATGTGCTGCACACCTCCAGCGATGGGCAGAAAATCGAGGTGGCAGTGGATTCCCTGAACGCCAATTACTCTTACAAATATTTAGGCAAAGACAAGGGCGTTAGTGTGGTGACGTTCATCGACATGCGCGATCTAATGTGGCATTCCACGGTGATCAGCTCCGCTGAACGGGAGGCCGCCTACGTGATCGACGGATTGATGCACAACGACGTCATCAAAAGCGACATACATTCGACCGACACACATGGCTACTCAGAAGTCATATTTGCGTCAACCTATCTCCTGGATTTTGAGTTCGCACCGCGAATCAAGGGCGTTAGTCGGCAGCAACTCTATGCTTTCAAGCACCGAAAACATTACGAGGAACAAGGATACTTGATACTGCCAGACCACTATATTCGAGAAAATTACTTCGAGGATCAATGGGATGATGTTTTGCGCTTTATCGCAACCATCCGATTGAAGGTCACGACCGCCTCACAGCTTTTCAAGCGCCTAAATTCCTACTCCAAGCAGCACCCGCTGTACCGAGCCTTGAAGGAATTCGGGAAGATCCCAAAGACGCTCTTTATTTTAAAATACTGTGACGATCTTCAATTCAGGCAGGCAATCGAAAAACAGCTCAACAAGGTCGAGGGCTCGAACAAATTTTCCAAGGCCGTTTCTTTCGGTCATAACCAGGAGTTCATTCAAAGCGAAAAAGAAGACCAGGAGATTGCCGAAGCTTGCCGACGACTGATCAAGAACGCTGCTGTATGCTGGAATTACCTCTATCTCTCACAGGAGCTTGCATCAGAAAAAAACGAGGAACGCAGGGCGGAACTGATCGAAGCGATTCGTAACGGATCGGTCGCCACCTGGAAGCATTTCAACCTGCACGGTGAGTTCGACTTCTCGGATGAGCGAATGGTCGATTCGATGGGCTTGGCAGTTCCCAAAAATCCGGACTGGAAATCGGACTAAAATTGGGAAGCTCTGATTTGGTTCAAAGCCACGTCAGCTGTGGTGTTGAAAAAAATCCTATGGGACTTTGGTGTCGTTTGTTTAAATGCACCCTATAGTCTGGCTTTGCGACGTTCGGGTATAACGACGTGCCGGGGCGCGCGATAAAGGCAGTTTGCAGCCCAACATTTTTGGCTCCTGCTAAATCCCAAGCGTGGGCGGCAACCATTAATACTTCTTCCGGTTCGATGCCGAGATCATTAATTACCATACGGTAAGTGTCGGGGTGCGGTTTGTACTTCTTGATGCTCTCGATGCTGTAGCGCTTCTCAAACAAATCGGTCAGGTCGGCATTTCTTAATTGAGTTTCAGCACCCTCGGCGGACGAGTTGGTCAAGCTGACGAGTCGAAAGCCGTTTTCGGAGAGTGATTTTAATCCCGCAACAACGTCTTGATGCGGCGGCAGTGAGCGAAGCGGTGTCACAATTGCCTCTCTGGCGTCTTCGTACTCAAGTTCAATGCCTTGCGTCTTTGCAACCATCATTAGAGCAGCAGTGCCAATTTCTCCGAAGCTGTGATAGTGTTCACTCAAAGTTTCCACCAGCGAATAGTGGAGCATCATTGAAAACCATAGCGGCAAAAATTCTTTTCGCCCGCCCAACGCTTTCCCGACAGAGGTTTTCAACGGAGCAAGATCAAGCAGAGTTTCGTTAACGTCAAAGATAATGACTTTGGGTTTAGGCATGGCTATCTCCTGATCGAGTTCGGTAGTTGAAGTTTGGGAGATACCGACTTCATCCATTACGTCATACAGGTTGGCCTCGTGGGTGATTACGCAGCGGCACTATCAATGGCTGATCACTTTTCCTTTTCGATCCGTCGATACCAATCCGAGATTGCACGGCCAGTGGCGAACAACGCCGAGAAATGATCCGAATTAAAAACTACTTCGCGATGGTAAGCTTCCAAGCCGCTAATTACTCGGAGATATCAGACATCACAATGTTATCCGCAAAACTCTGGTAGGCCGCTTCAAACTGCTTTGCCAAATCATCCGGGAACAGGTGGAAGTCGCCTGAGGCCAACGCACTTACAATACCTTCTGAAACAACTGAAGCTGGCGCAGATTCATCAAAATTGGCTTGATTTCCCATATCGGTAGAGATTGGGCCAGGATGAACACTTAGTACATTTACTCCTTTCTTACTCAACTCGCCTCTCAACGCTTGTGTTAATGAATAAGAGGCTGCCTTTGATGCCGAGTACGTGGAGAGGCTAGGGAAGCTTTTAATGGATGCAACTGAATTCAACTGAACCAGAGCACCCTTGTTATTTTCCAGAATTTCAGCAAATGCCTTGGCAACACGCAGCAAACCGAACACATTCACATCCAGTTCTCTTTTCAGAGTTTCCTCGGCATCTTCATCCAGAGCTGAAGAAGTTGCAAGAATTCCGGCATTGTTCACTACAATTTCCACATCTTTGGCCTGTTCGGCCAGTCGCTTAATCGAGTTCGAATCTGATACGTCCGCCTGTACCGTAACGACTTTATCGCCGAATTGTTCTTCCAGCACTTTAGTGGTTTCTGGATTACGAACCGCCAAATATACTTTTTTGGCTCCGTGACTTATAAAAGATTCAACAATAGCTTTGCCAATGCCGCGATTTGCGCCAGTGATCAAAGCGACTTTGTTTTTAATGGAGATGCTCATAATTCATTTCCTTGACAGCATCTTAGTAAATCCTTCGTCAATATTTATTTTGGTTGCATTGGCCAGGTGATTATAGAAAACACCCATACCTGACATAGCGATAATTTCCATAATCTCTTCATCATCAAAGCCTAGTTCTCTTAAATTCTGGAAATCCTGTTCACTTGATGAGTGAGAATCTTTTGCGAGCTTGACAGCAAAATCTATTGCCGCTTTATCCTTAGGGTCAACCGTGTCTGCTGTATAGCTATTAATTAGGCTGTCTATTTGTTCATGTGTGACGCCTATGCTTAGACAAAATGCGTGATGTGCTGCTTCACAGTAGTGGCATCCCTTTAATGATGAGATCGCAACAAAAATCATTTCTTTAAGCCGGCGGCTTACACGCCCAATTGTTAATATATGATCCATTACGGGCCATATACCCTTTAATGATTCAGGTGAAACACCCCATACCCGAAAAAAGTTTGGTGTAAAAGGCGCTTTAAGCGCTTTTTTTATTTTGATAAAAGTTTCTTCAATTTCAGGAGTAACAGAAGCATCATCAACAATCTTACTAATCGTTTTCATTTTTATTTCCTTATTAAATCTTTATTGAAAAAGAAATGTATTAATAATTTTCTTGCTTTAGTGGCCATCAGAATGGCCACGTGTATGAAACGCTAATCTAATGCTGATTACTGTTCGCCAACTTTTTATCTCTTTCAACAGCTTGATAATCAGTGAGAAAACCGAGCACAATAACAACCAGACCAACACCAATATAAAAGTTCCTTGCTATTTCTTCATCTGCAAAACCAAAGATAAAAGGCAAGGCAATCAGCGAAGGGCCAACCAGGCGTTCAATCCAACCGTGAATGGTAAAAGGAATTAGCTTAAACATCCCAAATGGAAAATCAGACGCTAGCGTAACGATCAAATGGACTGCAGCCAGGCCATAGGCAAGCATAGCAGGAAGCTGACTTAACCCTAATACTGTAGGGGCGAGTAAAAAAATAGCGACTGTTAAAAAATCAAAATAACCATGTGTGCGGGGTGAAATTACTTTCATGAGAATTCTCCTTCCTATATTAATTTGTGGTGTTCGATCAATAGAACCTAAAGATGAGTAGATATTTGGGTTAAATCCACGGTCCTTTTTCTTCATTAAATATTGTATCTTCCACACCAGCTTCTTTAAGTCCGTTTGCTGGTGCCTGAATGACGACATAATAAAGGTCTTCATTTCCTGTATCAGCTTTAGAATAATTACCCATATCTAGTTTCTCCTAAGAATAATATCGATCACTACACATAATGTAGTGATCGATACAATATAATTGATTGACTCTTTTGTCAAGACTTTTTATAGTGAACGCTATAAAATAGAAAGCTATGATTTTTTTATATAAAGAATTTGACCGAAATGACCAGAACAAAAAATTTTGATGAAACTAAAGCGCTGGAAACGGCAATGCTGCTTTTCTGGAAGAAAGGCTATTCCGCCACATCCATGAAAGAACTTGAGCAAGTTATGGGACTTAAAATAACAAGTATCTATAACGCATTTGGAAACAAGCGTGCCTTATTTGAGAAGGCACTTAATTACTATCTACAGCATATCCTCATTAAATTCATAGTGGCGTTAGATAATGCAGATTCACCAGAAAATGCGCTAAAGGCTGTATTGACGGAGGTGATACATTTACATTTTAATCCATCACATCCCGGTGGATGTTTAGTTGTATTTTCTATATTAGAAAATGAACAGCATGACGAAAGCTCCAGAAATATCTTGAGCGCCGCATTAAGTTTATTACATAACGCTATTATTAAAAGACTTGAGAGTGACAAAGAAAAAGGACAGATAGCGCCTGAGGTTGACTGCTACGCAACTGCAAATCATGTTGCCGCATTGATAACAGGTATGATAACCATGGCAAAGGCAGGTTTCCCACAAAAAGAATTAGAAAAAATTATTAATAATGCTGTCGAAACATTGCTTAAGACGTAAGCATAGTATCAATCTTGGACACTTTTTCCTTAGCATCCTTCACATACGCATAAAGGGTTGGTTTCGAGATATTCATCATTTCGCAAATTGTTTTGATCGGTAGCTTCTTTTCTTGATACAGCTCAACCGTCAACTGGCATTTATAAGTGTCTAGCGATTTAGGTCGGCCGCCTTTGCGGCCCCTAGCACGAGCTGCGGCAAGCCCTGCACGGGTACGATCTTTGATCAGGTTGCGCTCAAACTCTGCTAAAGCACCAAAGATGTGAAAGATTAACTTTCCACTACTTGATCGAGTATCAATTGATTCTTCAAGGCTCCGAAAGCTCACATCCCATTGCTCCAGACGATTAAACCATTCAATTAAATCTTTCAGAGAGCGACCCAAACGATCCAATCGCCAAACTACCAAAGTATCTCCTTTACGTAGTAATTCACTGAGCTGTGTTAGACCAAGGCGCTCAGTTTTAACTCCACTAACCTTATCTACAATTATTTTTTCACACCCTGCTGCTTTGAGGGCATCCTCCTGTAAATCAGATTTTTGATCATCCGTCGATACTCGTGCGTAACCAATCAGCATGGAAAATAAGTTAAGAAACTCATTATATAGTGCATTATTATTTACCTTGATTTATTTACCGAGTATATTACCTAAAATCCTGCTATTTAAGCAACTAAAAAATGATTTTTCCAGCGCGTAAAACAAACCACCGTTTTATTTACCGATGGTGTTGAATATTTTTTACGGAGAGTCCTATGCCCCGAATGCGTATCCTCACTGCTAGCGAACAAGAGGCATTTGATAAACCACCCTTGTTCGATTATGAACAGCGCAAGCAATTCTTCAGTTTTCCTAAATCACTACTGAAGACGGCCAATGCCTTACGCACACCCGGCAGCCAAATAGGTTTTCTCTTGCTCTGTGGCTACTTCAAAGCCACAAAACGTTTTTTCCTGCCACAGGATTTTCTCCAGCGTGACATTGAAGCCGTTAGTAAATTGCTTAATCACCCTGTCGATACTTTTCTGGTCGACAGTTATGCCAAAACGACACGCCAAAGGCACCAGAAATTGATACTAGAGTTTTACGGTTTTACCCTATTTGACAGCAAGAACGAGTCAACCCTTGCCACTGAAATCGCTACAATGGCAAAAACCTATTTGAAGCCCAAACTCATTTTTGACCGCTGTGTTGATTTTCTCATCCAGAAGAAAATACAGGTTCCCGTGGCCTGGGTAGTAACAGAGCTGATCCGATCAGGGCTACAGGAACATAAATCCAGTTTGGTTACTTTGATGGACATTCACCTTGATAATCAAATCCGTTACTTGCTGGATAATTTATTTACCACACCAGGTGATCAGTACCAGTATCGTCTTACCTTGTTAAAAAAACTATCTCAATCTACAAAACCCTCACGGGTGAAGGAATCTATTGCTGATTTTGAAATCCTCTCTGCATTGCACAGCAAACTAGATAGCGTTTTATCCATCCTTGGTCTTGAACATGTGGGTATCCAGTACTATGCAGGAAGCGTCCTGAAATCGGAAATATTCCAAATGCAACGCCGTAAAGCCAATGACCGTTATATCCACTCAGCCGCCTTTGTTGCCCACCAATTTTTTCGGATTCAGGATAATTTGGCCGATATATTCCTCAGTGTGATGGCAACCTTCCAGAACACTGCTATTCGTGAGCATAAAGAGTATTTCTTTGAGCAACGTAAGGTACAAAATCAGCAACTCAAGACGGTAGTCGATGAGCTGGATACCTCGGTATTCGGGTTACTTCGGGAAATACGTAGTTTAGCTGGTGATACCTCCCTGTCTGATACAGATAAAATCATGCAGATTAACACCTTACTGGATCGGGGCAAAACTGAATCCTTTGAGCAATTGAAAGCAGGGCTACAACAAGCCGGACAATCCACCGTTTGGCATGACATTCTGGAACGACATTCTGTGAAGCTGCAGAATCGTCTTAGCCCAATCCTGAAGACTTTAACTTTTGAATCCATCGGTCAGGATGATCAATTAATGAAAGCCATTCATCATTTCAAAAGCAAATCGGGAACTATTACTGAGAAGGCACCCACTGGCTTTATGGACTCTGATGAGTGCAAAGCAGTGACCGGGGGTGCCGATAGCTTCCAGCCTTCTCTGTACAAAATCTTTCTGTTCCAACATGTGGCTACCGCTATAAAATCCGGCCACCTCAACCTCCGACAATCCTACAGATACCGGCCAATGGATAGCTACATGATCGATAGAGAGCGTTGGGAACGGGACAAAATGAGATTGTTAGAACGTGCCGGATTGACTGAATTCGCTGATCCTGAACCGATTCTCAAAGCACTGGATGCCGCTTTGTTTCTGCAGTATCAGGAAACTAATACTGCAGCCGATAGCAACCCGCATCTGACCATCCGAGCTGATGGCACTTTCCATATCAAAACACCGGCACTGGACACCAGTGAAACTGATTCTTTACAGGAACTTTTTCCACAACGGCATGATGTGCCGTTGGCTCAGGTACTCGATACTGTAAACCGGCATTGCGACATGCTCAAAGCATTTGAACACTGGCAACAAACCCATGCCCCACAAACTGTTTCCCGACCTGCATTACTAGCGGGAATTATGGGTTTAGGTTGTGGAATCGGGGTTAGAAAGATGGCGCGAATTTCTTCCCGAATGACAGAAAGTGAGTTGGAACATGCGGTGAATTGGCGTTTTTCACTGGAGAATATCCGCGCAGCCAATGATCAGGTGCTGAAGGTGATGGGTCAGATGGGCTTGCCCAACCTGTATCGACGTGAGATCGATCAACTCCATACGGCCAGTGATGGCCAGAAATTTGAGGTGCGTGGCGAATCCTTGCATGCTAGCCGTTCCTTCAAGCATTTTGGGCAGGGTCAAGGCGTGAGTGCTTACACTTTTGTAGATGAACGCCATTTTCTGTGGCATTCGCTGATGATCAGTGCCTCCGACCGGGAAAGTACCTATGTCATTGATGGCTTGATGCGTAATGATGTCGTCAAAAGCGACATTCATTCCACTGATACTCACGGCTACACGGAAGTGATTTTTGGCTTGACCCATTTACTGGGGTTCTCTTTTGCCCCCCGTATCAAAGGGATCGGCAAGCAAACCTTATACATCTTCCGCCCCAAAAATCGGGCAGATCCAGACTGGAAAATCACCCCGGATAAAACCGTTAATGCCAACCTGATCCGAGAAAATTGGGATGATTTGTTGCGGCTGGTAACGACTATTAAGCTGAAGGAAAACACGGCTTCGGATATTTTCAGAAGACTCAATTCCTATTCTCGCCAACACGCGTTGTACCAGACACTCAAAGCCTTCGGTCAGATTGTTAAATCGCTGTTTATCCTGCGCTATATAAATGACGTGGAACTCCGGCAGGCTATCGAAAAGCAGCTCAATAAGGTTGAACTGGCTAACCGCTTTACCCGTGCGGTGGCTGTTGGTAATCCGCGTGAATATTCTCAGGTTGAAAAGGAAGAACAGGAAATAGCAGAAGGCTGCAACCGACTGATCAAAAACAGCATCATCTGCTGGAATTATTTGTATCTTGAGCGGCAACTGGAAAAGCTCATTGATCTGGAAGCCAGAGAAAACTTACTCCGCATGATTACGACTCACTCACCGATGACATGGGCACATATCAATATGTTGGGAGAGTATGATTTTTCTGAGGAAAAGCTCAAGGATTCCGTCGGGATTCTTCCCCTGAAATTAGTGGCTTAAAATAAGAGGGTTTTCGGGGGTAGAAATCTGGAGGGTCGCCTTATGCTTCAGGACTTTCTATAAATTCCTGTGGTTCTTTACGTACCTTTGTTGGGATAGACCCACTAGTATGTAAATTCAAATGTTATGTGTCAATTGTGACACACGGGTTGTTTATTTCCAAAACTTGATTGTTGATTCCATCCTGATCTAGCCACGCCAACAGCGTATCCCTGACTTCAAAGAAAGTCGGGGCATTTCTTACCATCTCCTGGGTGATTCCCGTCAATCGCTGAATGAATGGCGAGATACTTGTTTCTGGATTGATTAAGGTGTTCCAGCGCCCGATTTCAATACCGTTCTCATAACGGATTAAGCCAATCTCAGTGATGCGATCACTGGTAGGGGTAGCACCTGTTGTTTCCAGATCAAGCAATACATAAACCGGCAGCAATGCAATCATTTAAAACGCCGGAATGAACCTGTCACAACTCCAAATATTTCAAATTGCATATCGTGACGAATGTAAATTGGTTTGTAGGTGCCACTCGAATTGGCCGGCATAAGCCTTGGCATCTTGTTAGCACCGTAATCGAAGATTTTAATCGTAAATTCCCGATCAACCACAGCCAGGACAATGTCTCCGGGAACAGCATTTTTTGATCGATCGACCACCACTTTATCGCCGGGCAATAGCCCCACATCAATCATCGAATCTCCCTTGATCGTGACAAAGAACGTTGAGGCAGCATGATCGATTAAAAATTCGCTTACATCGAGTCGTTTCTCAACATAATCATCTGCTGGGCTTGGAAAACCCGCAGCCACTTTCGTAGAAAACAGCGGCAACTTTACAGGCTGATCACTGATTTCCGGAATAAAAAACTCATCCACGTTTGTTTCTTCATGGCCGGAACCTGTTCTTTTGCGCTGATACGCATCAAGAAACATTTTGATGGTAGCTCCCTGGCTTTGCGGTATGCGCATAGAAACCGTCGGTTCGCCAAATTTACCCTGGCCGCGTGGCCTGCCTGCATTCTCTCTTTTCCCACCACGATTTGACATTGTTCGAATGACTCCCCTATTCGAAATATGAGCAGTATTCAAACATACCGTAAATAGCGATGTCAAATGTACAGATAAAAGCAGCAGTCGAGACTTATCAGCAAGAAATAGGAAGATGTGTATCGTATCTCTGCATAAAATCAGTTAGAGGCTGATAGTTTTGAATTTGGTATTTTTCCTTAATCTTGGCCAGCGATCATGAATCCAATGATATTCAGGTGGTGTTTCTTCAGTAACCACATAAATTCTTTGCTCACCATCTCTTTCCGCCAATAATCCCTGAATCACCATCCGTTTATCCAGTTCTATCCAGTGGGATTGATTGTCATGGTCTTTTTCCATGAACTGGTCAGCAGCAATTAAAACCGGACTGGGGTGCCAGGGTTTACATTTGCCACTTTTGATGGAATTCATTCGTGCCCAGCCGCCATTCGGAAATTTACCGATGGGCTCATCCTTGCGCCTACCCCACGTTATCCAGGTAACATTGCCATCTCGCAAACGAACAGGCAAGCGTGCATCCGGTTGCGGAAAATAAATCTTCTGATCCTGGTATTCAATACCACCGCACATAGGTGCCCCTGCTGCGTAAGTACATAGATTGCTGCAAGAGAAGGAAATTAACCCATTCAGACGACAGCCTCCAGACCGCGCTTTTGTACCAGATGTAGCAACTTAAGAGCGGTACCTGTTGGCCGTTTCTGTCCGATTTCCCATTTTTGTACTGTCGAAACACTTGTGTTTAGTATGGCAGCAAATACCGCCTGACTGACTCGTGTGGCTTCGCGAATTTGTTTTATCTGCTCCGGTCCCAATGGTTCAATAGGCGGCAAGCACAATCGATCGAATTCGCGTAGCGTGACCTGATCCAACACGCCGGCCTTGTGTAAACCCTTGGCCGTGTCATGTACAACCTCAAGAATGGTTGATTTAGTCTTGCGCATCGCAATTAACCTCCATTAATTCACCCGCATGTTGTGCTTGATCGAGCGCCTGTGCTGTTAGTGACAGCAGGTGAGCAGCCAACAGCTTTAGCGCTACCTCTTCATCTTTGTCGATGTTGCTACGTTCGTTCTTAGGGAAGCCAAATAAGAATATCCAACGGTTTCCTTTGTTGGTGGCGACCAATGTGCGAAAGCCGCTTCTCTTTCCTTGCCCTGGTCGCGCAATTCGTTTTTTCAGCAGCCCATTGCCGAGGTCGGCATCATACAGTCCCTCCGTCATCTCACGCACAGCGGCGCAAAGACTGGGCGAGGTCAATCCTTGTTTGTTTGCCCAACGAGCAAACCATTGTGTCTTGTATATTGTCATCCTGTATTTGCCTAAAATATAATATAGCACTTAGTGATATATCTAGCAAGCCGAAACCTATAACACAAATCATTTTGAATGCCTTCGTTTAAACAGACGGAGATGTCACCTAAAGAAATAGGTGTGGATTGATTAATTCAACAATCGCCAGTTACTGGAAGTTTTAGGAAATATTTCGCAGGCGGAATTTGAAAGAACGTATTATCACTAAGTGGGTGGAATCGGGTGCAGTAGCATGACTCAAACTGACAAGTCTCCGGAAAAGCCGCGCCGATTCAGAGTGACTTCTATTTACAGTACATCCTGAACTAAAATCAAGCTCTGTCAAGATTGATTTATTGATAAGTAACCTCTTTAAATATTATATGCTGATCAAAACAGATTGATATTCCCTAAAATAATCGACATAGAACAAATTTTTTGATTAAAGTGTGAGTTAATAAATTAAACTTGAGGTGTAGTAGCTCAAAATTGATCTGAGGGCTTAAAAATTAGTCTCCATTCAATCTAGTAGCATTGATTGACTGAATTCGCACCTTTGCTGTCGAACACAATCGTTGATTGAATGACCGAAAAGTAATTGAAGGAAGACTATTGGTGAAACAAGATCCAGAGTCTGTCTCTTTCTACTATGAAAACCTACTACCCATATTCCGATCGGTGTGTTGCACCGAAGTTGATTGTCGAATTTACCTTCCTCCCATCCGGCATATAGGTATGCGCAGTACCAACTAATTGTCCAGTCGAATCCAACTTTAAAATGAGCAGAACAGCAAAATTGGCCCCGATCAAGTTATCCTGAACAATCTCGAGCATGGACTCATCATCCTTTATGCTAGGTTTAGGTTCAAACAGCGGATGAGTGTGCCATTCGCCCAAATAATTGAATCGTTGGTAGTCGTATTCTGTTTGGCGAAAAAACAAACGTAACTTTCCAATGGCATCCTCAATACAACGTACGAACGAAGCAATTCCACCTCGCCGATGAACTGTGATGTTTGTCACCTTAAACTCATTCAGACCAACATGCTCGCCCATCAAGATGCCACCAACTTCATGGCGCCCCGCTTTTTTAAGTTCAATCAATAAGACTTCAACCAATTCAGGAGGTAGAATCAGGCTCAGCATACTGCACCTCCTTGTACAAATCCAATAAAACTTTTGCAGCGGCAAGTCGATCCTCTTCTACTAAGGGAGCAACCTCCTCATCCCAACCCTCTCCCCGAGCATCGATTGGCCGTGTATCGAAAGGTTGCGTAAATATCCATTCCTGACGCAATCCTATGAGATAGACGGGATGAGGAAATTGGCTGGGGTTCCGTCGCAAGGCCGCATCAATGGCAAATCGTGTTAATGATGTAGCAATACTCCCTACGTCGCTGTCGTATGCTATTAACGGCCGTTCCTGCTCAACATCGTATTCGTCAGCCTGTTGAAATGGCGCTGGTGGCAAAGTTGCAAGATGAGTATGAATGGCAGACCGAACTGCAAGCGGATTGGGGTCAATATCGGGACGCGCACGAGCAATCAATCCTCCGTAACCACCGGAAAATAATTCGCCCCATAACAAGGGAATTTTGCTATCTCTGGCAACTGCTGCCATACGTAGAAAAACTTCTGGATTAGCGGTTGCGTCAATCAACAAATCACAATGCGCCAAGTCATTTAAGGCAGCAGCAGCGTTTAAAGCAGAATCCTGGCCGGCTATCCGATGACTCCTTACATCAATGTTCATCTCGGCCGAAACCAGACTCAACGCATCACGGACAGCATCTACCTTGTGTACCCCGACAAAAGCCCAAGAAAGCTCATGACGGACCAGATTACCTGGCACCAAATAATCATCGTCCACTAACAGAAAACGCCGCATCCCTGATCTTGCCAGTGAGACAGCAATTTTGCTACCTATGGAACCGAGCCCAACGATGCCGACTCGAACTTTAGAAAGTTGGTCATATTCCTCTGGCAATCGCGAATCTAAGTCCGATGATTTGATTATCTGGTATTCGCGTAACACCGGCTGTTCACCGAACACAACTGAGAAAACACGGAGTGAAGCCAGATCTGACCCCAACAGTACAACTGTTTTTTCTTTGTACGTGTCAGTATCCTCTTCCTTTACCAAAATATTGTCCGCGCAAAGACCCGAGTCTGAGAGTATGCGCAGTAAGTCATCTACCGACACAATGGTCAATTCAGGAACTACAGCTGCGGTCTTGAATACCCAACCATCCCTTTTCAATGAAATTAAAGGGAAGTATGAGGAAATCCCGCTTGGCAAATCGGTGATCTCCTGAATCTTGTCATTGGCCACTGAAATCTTGGACACGAACATGACTGTTGCTGTTCGGTTCAGTACCGTATGCGTAACCAGCTTTAACCTAGAGTGAAGAGGAATAGCCGCCAGGTTTTGAAGTAATGCATTCGTAGCAACAAAGCGATACTCCTCCCCATTCATTGTCTGCCCTTCTGTCAAACGGTGGGCAGACGGAACAATTACTGGCTGCTCCGGATGTTGCTCGTTACTCAATAAATCGTATGCACTTTGGACAAGAATGGCTCCCGTGACACCCGTTTGCCAATTGTCTGCACGCCATTGGAGGCAAAGCGAGCCGCCCGCGCCATACTGATGTGACGTCCACCGCTCAGAGGTATCTCGTGGACGAATGTAAGGAGGTGAGTTCGGAAAAACATCCGGATAACTCATTCGGCCCGCGTAGGTACGACCATGAATGGTTAGGTCGAGATCGACTTCGATGGTTCCGTCTGTATCAATCCTCCAGTTGGTAACCAACCAATCGACTTCCTTCTCAAGACGGTCAAGTTCAGCGCGTTCGTAAAGAAATCGCGTTGGATCGCTCAGTGCCCACTTCATCAAGCAAAGCCCGATGACTTGTTTGGTATGATCGGCTTATCGGGAAAAGTAAGCCCTTTTGTCACCGCAGCCGATTGAAGCAAAGAATTTGTTGCAGTCTGACTCGTACTTAATTGGTCACTGAAGTAGCAAGTGTTAAAAACGCTGTCCCAAGCCTTCAGTGCTTTCTCACGTGCGCATCCCGGTTCATCAAGAACTTCAAGTTTTTTGAGAGCCTCCGCAAGGCAGTCGCGGAAGAAGCGGACACTTTCATCATTGCGCTCTGCTAGTTTTTTTCCCAGAAAGACAGGGTGGTCAATCTGAAAGATAATGTCCAATCTTGCTTTGATCGCCTTCCATGTGTCGCGCAGGGCATCGTCGTCACGTCCAGTGTTTGTAACGATATAGTCAACAACAAGCTTGGAAATACAAATGCCGCTAGTAGTCTGTCCTTTCCAAATGGTGCGGCTACGCGCAAACTTTTTTGTCAACTTAGTCAATCGCCGTGTCTGACTGTAGTCGGCCTGGCCAGTTTTAAGCTCTTGACCAATAGCATTGTTGTACCATTTAGTAACAGCACGCGGATCTGATTGAACCCATTCCGCACCACTTGCAAGCTCGTATTCGACAATTTTGTTTCCCCAAAAATCTGTGGAACGGATAATGCGATAGACTGGGATATCGATATGGTAGCCAGCCGGATACTTTTGCCGTACGCAGTTGGTTTTAACCTGCGCATCATAGGCTAAGCGACCATCTTTAAGCGCCGTACGAACTCGAGTTCGAGCCTCCTTCGCCGTTAGGTGCGTTCCGCCATCAGTCTTCAAGTCATCTTTTTCGAAATACACACCATCATCAATGTCATAGTCACATTGGTCATCTTGAACCATCGTACGCATAGCATAGGAACCTTGCGAGCTGGATTCCTTTGGTAATGGATGCCCGGCGTTGGTTAGCCCATTTCTTAAGCGAATTCTGCCGTTATCGCGGCGCTCACGCATCTCGTCCTGTTCAGTTCTTTGAAGTGTCACGTTATTCGCGTGATAACCTGTCATTTCCTTGTTGCAATCGATACTGGTCATTTCGTTATTCCTCGGTTTCTTGACTAATCTGGTTAGCTGTACCAACTAATGCGTTACGAAACTCCTTCATCCGAGATTCACTATCGCTTTTAGCCCAAGCGAAATCGACATCAGAAATGGCTTGGCGAGCAAGTGCGTTCAGATACTTTGGTCGAGCATCATCCATATTTTTTAAATAGTTTTGTAATTCACTTGAAGGGCACTGCGCTGGCAATCGATAGGCAAAGCTTCCATCGTTTCGAAGTTGAGCAATTTTTGCAGCGATATAGTCATTGGCGATCGCCTGTGCATTCATGCTTGCGTTGATGGCCTTAATTCCTCCCATCCAACCCCACGCACCACGGTGTAGTTCATTCTTCCCAATTTCTTCACCTCCCTGAGCCGGAAGTGTGCCAAGCATGAAAAGGTGAATAGGACGAGTTCCCTCACTACGTTCGGTCAGAATTTCGTAAGCCTCCACCATTCCCACCACTCCAGGGTTGTTCGCCCAAAGTCCTCCGTCTACGTAATCGACTGTTGTCCCAGCACTATTCGGTTCTGTTAACCTCGCGATAGAACGTAGAATTGGAGCAGCACTGGTTGCCATGCATACATCGACCAATGACCGATTGTTGTCACGCCCATTAAGTCTCTCCAGATGTGGTGTTTTGAAAACGGTTGATGCGTGGCGGTTAAGGTCAACAGCAGGGATGGCCAATCCAATACCTCGAAGTTTGTAGACATCGGCCATCGTCAGCTTTTCAAAGGTTTCGGACAATGTTGTATGCAGTGCCTTGTTTCCAGACTCGAGTCCGGAAAATAAAACTCGGGCTAATTTGCCAAGAAAGGGTGTAGCTCGCAGTGATTGATATGGGAAAATCTTTGCACCGTTTTCTTGATAAATCGCCAGAATCTCATCCAGAGAAATACCAGCAGCAAGTGCGCAAGCAACAATGCCTCCCGTACTTGTTCCAACCAACAGATCAAAGGCACGTCCTGGATCAATCGCACCACCACCCGAGTTACGAATACGTTCGGCGAAGGTATTTAGGTAGGTGGCTTGGTATACACCGCGCATGCCTCCTCCGTCAAGGCAGAGAACGCGGAAGGGGACTGTAGGCGCCATAATTAATCCCCTTCTTGCATCAATAATGCCATTAACTGAGGATACTTGATGCAACTCAACTCTCCCTTCTGAGCTTTCATTGAAAAAATTGACCTTTACGATATAACTCGCATGACTTTAGTCCAAACATGACCTTGCCCCAAGGGACGAGGAATTAAACCCGGAAGAGATTAAAAAAGTGGCTTTTGTCGAAGCAATTCAAACCACAAAAGCCCCGCCGTGAATTACTTTTCCTTCGTTACACCTTTAAAGGGCTTGTCGTCGGATTTAACATCCATGAATCGTCCAGTTTTCGTGTCACGCTTAACCCAATGACCGGAGGGCGTTTGAGTTTGCGAGCGTTCACGTACGGCGCCATTGCGATGACCATCGCCTTTGGGTGGATTTGTAGCCATATTACCTCCTATAGATTATAAAATGATACATATGGACAGGATACATGATCATATTGATGATGTAAAGTATTCAAAAAAGTTGCTTTCTCTGATGGAATCTTTACAATGCTAAACTATGAATAACACTACAAAAACCTCGACTACCCTCGAAGCACTGGGCTATGCCCAGCGTGAACGACTAATTTTTATTGAATTTCGGTTGTACTTTCTGGGTGACGTTCGGCGTCAAGACTTAATGCAACGATTCGGGGTAGCCCCCGCCGTTGCTACAAGAGATTTTGCACAATATCGAGATATGTTCCCTGATAACATCAGTTTCGATAGCAGATCCAAATGCTATGTGATTGGAGATGCCTTCTCACCGGCGTTTAACCACTTGGCAGAGCGTGTCTTAACTGCCCTATCGCGGGGATTTGGTGACGGCATTGGTGGTAGCAGTGATCCTTTGCTGACATGTGAATTACCAAAAATTTTAAACCAGCCATCTATGGCGATACTTGCGCCAATCACGCGAGCTATTCATCAACAAAAGGTCGTAAGCATTGATTACACCTCGCATACCAGTGGATATTCCTCGCGAGAAATCGCACCATTTGCCTTGGTCAATGATGGTTTGCGTTGGCATATCCGCGCTTTTGACCGTAAGTCAAAAGAGTTTCGGGATTTCGTGATTACTCGAGTATTGAAAAGCCAGCTTATCGAGGATAGTCAGATTCTGCATAATGAACAGTCCGCTGCCGACATCCAATGGAACAGGATTGTTGAGTTAGATTTAATCCCACACCCAAACCAGGAACATCTTGAGATTATCGAAAACGATTATGGGATGACCGGTGGGGTATTGCATTTGAAGCTTAGAGCCGCCGTTTCCGGCTATGTGTTGCGACAATGGATAGTGGACTGTTCTTCGGAACACAGTCTGCAAGGCAAAGAATACAGATTGTGGCTAAGAAATCATTTGGCACTCTATAGCGTTTCCAGTGCCAAACTTGCCCCTGGATATGAGTTTCCAGAGGTTTAAATTGGCGAAGGAGGTTGTTGCATAAATGGTCTTAGCTCTGGAAAGCCAAGACCCAAACCTTTTGTAGGCAAGGTTAACCAAGACATACTTCGCTCGATATTAACTTTTTAAAAGTTTTTTTATAATGGCCCTTGATTGGACTTGAGGAATTATAAAGTTCACTCTGGCAAATTAAGCTAACCAGAAATTCTGGACAGCCCAATCCTCATGCTACCAGATCCGCGCAACTAGTGGTCGCGCAGATTATTGATCCGTCAATCGAACCAATCTCGGCCAGCGGTCATGTATCCAGGCATATTCAAGTGGTACGTCGATAGTCACCACATAAACCCGAGTTTCTTTGTCTCTTTCTGCCAATAATCCCTGAATCACCATCCGCTTATCCAGTTCTATCCATTGGGATTGATTGTCATGGTCTTTTTCCATGAACTGGTCAGCGGCAATTAAAACCGGCCTTGGATGCCAGGGCTTCCATTTACCGCTTTTGATGGAATTCAATCGCGCCCAGCCGCCATTCGGAAATTTACCAGTGGCTTCATCCTTGCGTCTGCCCCAAGTTATCCAGGTAACCTGGCCATCTCGTAGCCGCACAGGCAAGCGTGCATCCAGTTGCGGGAAATAAATCTTCTGATCCTGGTATTCAATACCGCCACACATAACTATCCCGCCCGTTACCTACTGCGCCCTCTACCCCTTGTGTATTTGCCCAATCCGCCATCTTCCTTCACAAAGGCTCTCGGCTTCCTAAAAATGGCACTTATTTCACCGGGCATTGACGCAAATAACCCTTCTTCTCGCAATGAACGATAATCAGAGCCCTCTACGGTTAGCACATCTTTTAGTATGCCAACTTCACAGGCTTTAGATAATACCGGGTGTCTGTAATCATTAGCTTTCGTGATGGCAAATACGGTATTGACGCCGGAATTGCGTGCAAAATTTTGTAGTCGCGCCAGAAGCAGATTTTGAGGGCGATCAAGTACAGATAAAGGTAATTCACTTAACGACAATACAAAACCTGTTGCACTGAGGCCTATCAAGTTAAAAAACTGATCCCGTTTTTTTAAAGCATGGCCTATCTTTGCCAGATCCTCCGGTGAGGCTATTTTCTCCAGGAGCAGCTCATGACTTTTATAATGATTATTCTGATAACCCCCTGCCTGATCACCCATCCAATCCACAAAATCGACATGACCGTCTTTATCAATGACACTGTATTGACTGGTATTAATAACCACATGGCCTTTGAAACTCGGAACAAATGATGCGATTATTTCTGTGAGCCTGACATCCTGACTTGATGGCTTAGCATTACCCGATGGATGATTATGCAATAACCAGTAACCATCTGCTTTAACATGTCGTCTAGTCTTTTCTACCAAAATACCCAGATCATGATTGGCATGCCCAATCTTTTCCAAATAGACTGCACCCGGCAATCTGGAACTCACGGCCGTATGATGAACGATGCGATTCATACGGGTATAAAATATTCTCAGCGTTTCATAACGCGGATCACGCAGCATTTGCGCCATTATTGCCAGATCATGGCCTGATTTGACAGACTGATTTAGGAAGGTGGTTCCTCCTTCTTCTTTGAAGTCTTTCGGGAAATCAGAACCCAATAAGGTGCCACCTGCCCATCGAGCATGAGCCTCAAGCAGTTCTGTATAGGCGCCTCGCCCTGCTTCTTTTTGCTTTTCGGTAGTACCGGGACGAGTTTCAATTTTTTCATAAAGATCCCCTTCATCAGGATTGGGTGGATTTCCTGGAATTTTCAACATAGTATCGCGCATAACGTCACCTCTTTATGTTATTACCTGATC
>WBZX01000809.1_pt1 | contig 26452 bp, 24 predicted proteins | sample 5204211 | NCBI WGS metagenome assembly WBZX01 (sample SAMN12344362, study PRJNA552823) | activated sludge metagenome | biome: Activated sludge suspended growth; feature: Nitrification reactor; material: Wastewater; isolation source: activated sludge from nitrification reactor of wastewater... | reverse complement strand
CAGTACGAACCCGCCTTGTCGCGCACCTTGAAGGAGGGCGACCAGGTCTGCCCGTCGAGGATGGGCGTGTGCGGACTGCCGTCGTTCTGCGGGCTGATGTGCAGGCCATGCCAGTGCGTGGTGGTGGTGTCGCCCAACATGTTCATCACGTTCAACTGCACACTGTCATTGGCTTGCATGATCAGCGTCGGGCCCAGGATGTTCCCGTTGTACCCGATGGTATTGGTGGGCATGCCCGCCATGAACTCATGCGTTCCCGGGGCGAGTTCCAGATCGAAGGTGGTGCCCGACAAAGTCGGGGGGATCACCAAAGGCGTTTGCGCCAGGGCCGTGAGGCTGGTAGCCGACAGGAGCAAGGCAACGAGGGAGCGGTTTGTTCGCATGGGTCTATCCATTTGTGACGGCAAGACTATCCGGCACTCTGCGGCTGGTCTGTGATCGCGATCACAAGCGGCCCGGTACGATCCCGGTGGCACTTGGATTCCCAACAGGCCTAGTTGGGCCGGGCCCCCAGTTCCACCCGCTTCAGGCGCACCACCCGGTGGCCCAGTTCAAGCAAGCCCCGGTCCTGCATGCTCAGCAGCCGCCGCGTGATCGCTTCGCGCGAGGTGGCCAGTTCATCGGCGATGGCCTGCTGGGTGAGGCGCAGCTCCTGCGTGCCTTGCGCCCTGCGCCGTTGCGACAAGTAGCGCCACAGTTGCGCCTCCAGGTCGTTGAAGGCCACCTGCTCCAAGGTCGTCATCAGTTCATTGAACCGGCGCGCTTGCGTGGCATCCAGGAAGTTCCTCCATTCGGGATATTTCAGCCAGTCCTGCAGATAGGCCGAGGGCACCATCACCAGATCCGCATCGTCCTCGATCACCGCCCGTATACTGCTTCGGCTGCGGTTCTGGCAACAATGGATCGCCATGGCGCAGGTTTCGCCGGGGAAGATGTGGTAGAGGTAGCGCTCCGCTCCTTTCTCGCTTTGCATGAGCACCCTGATCGTTCCGCTCAACAGGATCGGCACGTGCGATACCATATCGCCGGAGCGCATCAGCTCCGTTCCGCTTGCGATGGATCGGCGGATGCCTTTCTCCACTAATTCCTTTTCCAGTGCAGGGTCGTTGAACATGTGCTCGGGCTTGTTTCACTTATCCGGTCATCCTGGTCAGTACGTGATGCTCAAACCCACCCCCCATCCCATATCGCTATCGTAGTGCCCACGCACCGCCCACGACTTGTCGAACACGTAGCGGAGCCCGGCCATGTACTCGTAGTCGCTGTTGCCCATCAGGTCGAGCCGCAGCCGGGGCGTTAACGGGATGTCCTCGCGCATGAGCTGCGCGCGCAAGCGGCCGTCGGTGTCGATGCGCCCATCCAACACGAGCAACATGGGCAAAGTGTATTGCAGACCGATGTGCGCCACGCTACGGCTGTTCTTGGTGTTGGTCTGTTGGAACAGGTTGTCTTCCGGGTCGTTGCCATGCCCTTCGCGTGTGCGCCAGTCGATGCCCACGTTCAGGAACCACCATTGCAACTTGCCCAAGTAGCGGCCGAAGTGCGTTTCGACCTCCTGGCCGTGGTCTGCATTGTAGCCCAGGCGCCATTCGCTTTGCAGCGCCCAACGCTTGTTCTGGAGCATGGCCTCCCCATCGATGCCGTTGGTGGCGAAGTCGCTTGTGCCCATGAAATGCCACGCCTTGTCGTCGCGGGCGAAGAGGCGTGCAGCACGCTTTGCATCGGGCAGCACAGGGTTCGGCTCGGAAGGCGGGTTGGTGAACACGCGGCCCATGCCGCTCATCATGTGGTAGAGGATGTGGCAATGGAAGAACCAATCGCCCTCCTCGGTGGCGGCGAACTCGATGGTGTCGGTCTCCATGGGCAGGATGTCCAGCACGTTCTTCAGCGGCGCATGGTCGCCCTGGCCGTTCACCACGCGGAAGAAGTGGCCGTGCAGGTGCATTGGGTGGCGCATCATGCTGTTGTTGTGCAGGATGATGCGCACGTTCTCGCCTTTGCGGATGAGGATGCGGTCCGCTTCGCTCACGGTCTTGTTGTCGATGGCCCACAGGTAGCGGTTCATATTGCCGGTGAGCTCGAAGCGCATCTCGCGCACGGGGCCGGGCGGCAGTGCGGTGCTCTCCACTGCCCGCAGCATGGCGTAATTGAGCGTGACGATGTTCGAGAGCACGTTGCTGTTGTACCGATCGCCTCCATGGTCATGCCCGGCGCCTTCGGTGGTGGTCGCTTCTTTCGTGCCCGTGACCTCCGGGTACATCACCACGTTCATGTCCATCTGTTGCAGGCTCATGTTCATGCCCATGTCATCCAGGTCGCCGCTCATCTTCATCATGTCGTTCATCATCTTCATACCGGCGAAGTACTTGAGCGGCGCGAGCGGTGCAGCGAGTTGCTTGATGCCCGAACCCAACCACACCGAGGTGGAGCGCACGCGGTCCTCGCTGGTGGCGAGCAGTTCGTAGGCCGTGCTGTCTGCGGGCAGCGTCACCACAATGTCGTAGGTCTCGGCCACACCCATGATGAAACGGTCCACTTCCACCGGCTCCACATCGATGCCGTCCGTCGCCACCACCGTCATCTTCCCTCCCGCATAGGTGATCCAGAAATAGCTGCTGGCACCGCCGTTGATCAAGCGCACGCGCACGCGATCGCCGCCCTTGAACTGCGGTGCCTCGTCCGCAACACGCCCGTTGGCGAGCAGGCGGTCGTAGTACACATCGCTCACGTCCATGGCGTTCATGCGCTTCCACTCGTTGGTGAGCTTGATGCCGAGCGCGCCGTCCTTGATCGCATCGCTGTAGCTCTGGACGGTGCCGGGCCGCACCTGGTGCTTCTTGATGGCGCTCCAGTCGTTGGCCCCGTGCAAACGCCGATGCACTTCCTTGGGCTTCATGTCCGTCCACTCGCTCAGGATCACCACCTGTTCGGGGGTCTTCTCCGCGTTGCGCTTGTGGATGATGAGCGCGCCGTGCATGCCGTTCTGTTCCTGCACGTTGGTGTGCGAGTGGTACCAGTAGGTGCCGCTCTGCACCAGCGGGAATTTGTACACCTGCGTTTCGCCCGCCTTGATGGGTGCGGTGGTGAGGTAAGGCACGCCGTCCAAGTGGTACGGCAGAATGATGCCGTGCCAGTGCAAGGAGGTCTCCTCCCGTTCCATGGCATTGCGCACCACGATCAGCGCCGTATCGCCTTCGGTGAATTCCAATGTCGGCATCGGGATGCTGCCGTTCACCGCATAGGCCTTGCGCACCTTGCCGGTATAGTTCACCAAGGTGTCGGTGATCACCAGATCATAGCGCGTGACTTTCGGAGTGAAGGGACCTTCTATCGCATACGTGTCCAGGGGCCGCACAGGTGTGGCACCATGATCGTGCTGCGCGTGCGCAAGAATGGCTCCAAGGAGGAGGGGAACAAACAGCGCGGACCTGCGCTTCACGGGATCGTCTGCTTCACGCTACCGCAGGTGAGCATCATGGATCCGTAAAAGGGATTCTTGATCGGCTTCTCCAGGCTGAGCCAGTGGGCACCGCCCTCGTACATGGGGCAATGGTCGAAATAGACAGGCATATTGCGCGGGGCGACCTTGGCAAGTTCGAGCATGGGTGCCGCAAGGGTTGCGAAAGCGGCCCGTTGCTTCTCGATGTCCTTGTTGGCCGCAATAGCGTGTCCGGCGTTCTCCATTGCTTCGCCTTGCTTCATCCATACACCATGCACTTCGGGGGTCATGCGTTCCATCTGCACGCCATGCCATGCTCCTGTGTAATCGTCCGCGCGTGCAGCGGCAGTCGTCGCATCGGATGCAACCAAGGCGTCCTTCAACGCGAAGTAGGCAGCGAAGAGATCCGCGAACTGGTCGGTCTTGGGGTTCGTTGTCTGCGCTACGGTAGTGTCGGTCGCCACAACACCACCTGCTTGATCGTGCATCGTGGCATCGTGGTGTGCGTGTTCATCACCGCCCACTGCCGCGTGCTTGTCCGTGCGCTCATACTGGCAGCAACCGGGCAGCGCGGCGTAAGCGGCATCGGGCGCTACATACTTCTCGCTGTCGTAGCCTGCTTGCGCGATGCGCTGCAGCACGGCATCCAAGGTGGTACGCACACTGTCATACGTGATACGTGCGGTCTTGGCATCCACATCCCAATCGGCTTCGGCCTCGCCCTTCACGAATGCGGCTTTCTCGATCCGGGGCTTGCACATGCCGCAATCGCCATTCACATGGACAGTAACGGTGCGGGCGTTCTTCATCTGGGCACTGCAACTTGTTAGGAGCAGCAGCAAGCTTGCGGCTGAAAAGAGGTTCTTGGTGTTCATCTGTTCCGGTGTTGTTCGTTGAATAGGTCAATGACCGTGCCCGTTCTCCCCCTTGGCTGGTGGGGTGATATGGGTTCCGGTCCGGCGGTACTGGCAGCACTGGGGTCGGGCCGAGTACGCTTCATCGGTGGCGGTATATGCCTCATTGTCGTAGCCTGCGTTCGCGACCCGGCGCAGCACGGCGTCGGCAGTGGTGCGGGTGCTGTCGAAGACGACCGTGGCGTGACGGGTCTTGCGGTCCCAATCCACTTCCGAGAGGCCCGCTTGCAGACCTGCGGCTTCAATGGTCTCCTCGCACATACCACAATTGCCGTTGATCATCACATCCACGGTACGGTCATTTCCAATGCCATTGCCGCACGACGCCGCAATGAAGGACAGCAGGATCATCAAGTTCAGGTCACGCATGCTTATGGTCATGTTGAGGGTGTTCATTCAGGCCAGCAAGCGCATCAACAGCATGGCGGCGCTCATCGCCACCATCAGCAGGTCTTCCACCAGGGTCACCTTGCTCAAGGGCAGTTTGAAAATGGTACCGAGGCAAGCGCACTGGAATGGAGAGTTCTTCAGCACCTGCTGGATCACACCGATGCTGCTCACACCCATGATCACCAGTGTTGCCGCGTTGGTGAACAAGCTCATGGGTACGAGCAGATAGGCGATACCGAGTGAGATCTCAATAAAAGGATACACGAGGCCGTAGGCAGGGATGTGCTTCGCCACAACATCGTACGTGGAGTAGCCTTCGCCGAAGCCACGCACATCGAGCAACTTGAAGAAGGAGAAGACCAGGAAGAAGCCCGCCATGAAGTGGCCCATCCATGTCATGGGGTCGAAGCCCCCTTGAAGGATCTCCACGAGCGTGGCCACACCGGCGACGTAGCCAAAGATCAGGTAGATGGGTAGGAAGGAGTTCTTCTCAGCGGTGTTGATGTCCGTGGTTTCCATTGCCGTGGCGCTTCCACCCGGATCGCTCAGGACGTATGCACCTGCGGAGCTTACTGCTTTGGCAAGAGTGGCGGTCGGAATATGGGTGTCCATGGTTACGGTGGCCACCGGCGGGGAAAGCGTCACCCCCGCTTGGGTAACGCCAGCTACATGTTCGAGGGCCGCTTTCACCTTGGCGACACAACTGCCGCAGGTGATGCCTTGGAGGGAATAGGTGTGGGTCATGGGTTCAGGATCGTGCTGCAAAGCTTTGACCGTACCCATCAACAGCCGTTACAGGATCATGGCGGGGTTGTACACGTTGCATGATCAATGCGCGATAACACGATCCAAGGACTTGCGACGCTCGGCACCGATCTTCTTGAAGTGCGAGGGGCTATGTCCGACGAATTGGCTGAACTGGTTGCTGAGGTGATGAACGCTGCTGTACCCGAGCAGATCGGCGATCTGGCCCACGTTCAACTCATCATAGACCAGCAATTCCTTGGCGCGTTCCAGGCGGTGCAGGTTGTAGTAGCGCTCGATCGTGACGCCTTCCACGGAGCTGAACAACTTGCTGAGCCCTGAATATTCCATCCCGACTTCGCGCGCCAGAAGAACCGACAATTTCTCCTTGCGCACATCTTCCATGGCATTGCCATGCACAAGTTCCATAACAAGGTGCTTCACACGCTCGATCACCTGCACGCGTTTATCGTCCACCAGTGCGAAGCCCAATTGCTCCAGTCGTTCGGTGAATGCCGCGCGTTGTTTCGGGTCCAAGGCCTGCTCCAATTCCACCTGACCCAGATGCACAGGGCCGTGCGCCAAGGCGAGCTCGTCCAGCACATGTTCCACCGCCATGCGGCAACGATCACATACCATGTTGCGGATGTGCAATTGCATGCTTCGTGTTCCTCGTGAAATTGATCGTCCTTCAGCGCAAACGGGCGGGCCACCCCGTGGCGGCCCTCCCCTTGCACACGTGATCAGCGACCATTGGTGATGACCAGCTGTTTCGCACCGAATGCGGTCGCTGTTCGTACCGTTATGGTATAGGCGCCCGCAGCCATGTCATCCAGGCCGATCCGCAAAGTGGATCCGTTTGTTGCGTTGGTGCGCAGGGTCTTCACCACATGACCGAGCGCATCGAACACGTCCGTGGTCACCGCACCTTCCACGGCGCCAAGGAGAATATCCACATGATCGGCGGCAGGGTTGGGGAACATGCCGAATTGGAGCAGGCCAGCTTCATCGATACCCACCGTGTTGGCGATGCGGACATCGTCCAGGTACATGTTGTTGCCGAAGTTGCTCTCGGTAACGAACATGAAGAGCACATCGGATTGACCGAGCACGCTGGAGAGGTCCACGTAGTCGGTACGCCATTGCGCGGCGGTGGGCGTGAACGCCGCAGTGCCCGGTGTGGTGGTTGCCAGAACGGCTCCTTCCTTGTCATAGAGCGTGGCCCAGGTGGAGCCGCAATCCGTGGACACCTTCACCATAAGACGCTCACTAAGCGAAGTGTTGTATTGCTTGTATGCCACCGCAAAGTCGAGCGTGGTACCGGGGGTCGCTCCGGACAGGTCCACGCGCGGCATCATCATGTAGTCCAGCTGGCCGGTGATGTCCATGCTGCCCGAGAAATGGTCCATCTTCAAACTGCCCGTGCTGCCGCCGAAGCCGCCCACGGTACTCCGCGACATGTAGTTGTTGGTGTTGAAATGCACGTAGTTCCAACCTACAGGCGGGAAAGCGGTGGACGAGAACCCCTCATTGAAGGGAATGCTCTGCACGGGATCGATCACGCGGAAGCTCCCCTGCAATTCATTGTTGAAGGGGTTGCTGTCCTCGGTCCCGTTCGGCATTTCGGCCCACACGTTCAATTGGTGGGCACCATTGACGAGCCCGATATTGGGCAGGGTAACATCAACAGTAGCACCGGGCGCCAGCATACCGGTCCAGGAGAACATGGTCGCTGTTCCACCATCGATGTGGAAGTGGATGTCGGCCATCATCAGATCATTGTTGCCCATGTTGGCCAATGTCACCACCGGGGCTATCGCCGAAGCACACACATCTGCGGCGGTGGAATAAAAGTTCGCGTTGGCCGCAACGGTGACCGGCGCAACAATGGCGGTGATCGCAGCATCATCATTGAGCGGCAGCGGATCGATGCGCACCACCTTGTTGCCCGTGTGGTTCACGAACCAGATGTGTCCGTCGGGCCCCACCTTCAAGCCCATGATGCCCGGCTGGCCAGTGGAGATCATGCCAGTGTGCGTGGGCGTGCCCGAAACGTCGTACACATGGATGTCGCCACTGCTGTTGTCGCTCACGATCAAACGACCCTCCACCACGTCGATGCCGCAAGGCTGGCCACTGGCCCAGGTGTCCACGATCTCCACGGTGGCGCCTTCCACCTTCTTGTAGCTGGCAAGTGGTTCGTTGGAAGTGGATGGCACGGTGAGGTTGCCGGTGATGGTTCCACTGTTCACGTTGAGCCGCTTGATCTGCTTGGGGCCGCCATCGACGAAGTAGAGCCAGCCGCTGGCCTTGTCCAGCACCATATGGCTGGGGATGTTGGCCACGCGCGTCACGGGCACATCGGTATAGCGCCAGATCTTGCCCGCACCGTGGTCGTCGTAGCCCGGTCCGTGGTCTTGCACGAAATCATAGCGCACGATGTTGCCGAAGTGGCCATCCATGACCCAATACACTTTAGCGCTATCGGCCGCAATGCCCATGGCGAAGGGACTTTGGTGCAGCATGTCGATGTGGCTGCCAAGCGGAAGCCCGCTCACCCAATTGTTCTGGAACACCGTGGCGAAGATGTTCGGGTCCGCGTTCCACAACGCCGGCCCCATGAAGGTGGACGATGCGCTGGCCGTGTTCTGTACTTCGCTCACCGCAGCCCATTCACCATTGGGTGAGAACGCCATTGCGCTGGCTTGGATCATGAAATGGCTGCTGTGCGTGTCCTTCTTGTACACATCGGTTTGTCCCGGCAACCCGGCGTTCCTCACGATCACCATGCTACCACCGCTGCTGGCCGTGCCCTTGTTCATCACCCACAATTCGTTGCTGTTGGGTTTGAAGTCCAGGTCGCGCGGCAGGCTCACCTGATCGGCGCTGGTAACGATGTTGGTGTAGGTGAGCGGATCGCTCAGGTAGCGATCGATCACCTGCTGGCCGTGGGCGTTCATACCGACACATGCCAACAATCCGACGAGTAGGTAATGTTTCATGCTAATGGGAATTGTTCTCAGGTTCGGGGTTTCTTTCAATGTTCTTCTTCGATCGCTTCCATCAGGCGCTGCATCCACTCCCAGTTCACATCGCCATCACCGGCCGTGGAGGGCGTGTTCAACAGGTCGATGTTCTCGAGGAGTTCGGCCATGTCAATAGGAAAGGGGGCAACGAAAACGCCGCCTGTCGGCACATCGGCATGCACGTTCACCATGGCTGGGCAGATCAGCTGATCGCCAATGCAGCGGTGGCTGAAGCGAGGATCCGTATCATCGATGATCCCATCGGCATTGCCATCCACGCGGCCTGCCAAATGCAGGAAGGTGTAGCCCATTGCCGTGGAACCGCTGTGCATGGCGAGGTCGTTGAGCGGTGGTTGCGCGATGGTTGGATCCGCATGGTTCACAGACGGCGGAAGCCCAAGGCTGAATACGATCTCGTGCAGTGATGCTGCAGTGAGTTCGCCCAGCAGCAGTTCGCTGCCGGCCTGTTCGAGATCAACCATGTGATACACGTTCGCGTAATCCGCGAGCAGGACATCGTTCTCCTCCAACGCCTGCGCCCCAGAAATAAGGAACCGGGCCGTATCGAGCATGAACGCATGCCCGAAGTCGTCCTCGTATATGCTGGTCATATCATAGACATGCCCGTCGTAACGCAAGTCGAGTGCAAGGCTTAGTTGAACAGTATGCGCTGGTAACTCAGGCTCCACGAGATCCTCCGCCGCATGCGAGCAGGAGGTGAGCGCGAGCAACACACCAAGGACCGGACACGCTACCCACCGGCGGATTGCGCGTATACTGACAAGGATCGTGGCTGCTCTCATCTCCCTAGTTCTTCTCTATTCTCGTCAGCGCGCTTCCACCGTTGCGGTCAAAGAACTTGATCGAATACGACCCCGCTGCAAGTCGCGAGACATCGAGCGATCCGTTCTTAACCGGCATGCGCGCAATCAATTTGCCCTGTGTGTCCATGATCACCGCCCGTGTCCATGGTCCCTGCACGTTCAACACGTCGTGCGCCGGGTTGGGCCAGGCTGTAACGCTTGCAACGCCTGCAGGATCGGCAATGCCAGTGGAGTTGATCAGCGCGCCTTTGCGATAGCGAACTTGGTTGGCGCCGTATTCGCTCCACACGATGTGGAAGGCGCCATCAGCATATGCGATGTCAGGCGTCTTCTGTGAACCGATGAGGTCGGTGTTCACCGCAACGGGTGCGCTCAGTCCGTTCACGCCCGAAACGCTCCAGCTGAAGAAGATGTCGCGCGCCCCGTTGTTGTAATTCTCCCAAACCACGCCAAGGGTATCGCCGCTACCGGCGATACGCGGGAAATTCTGCTGCACACCAGTCGGTTGCGTGGGGTCCACAAAGCGTTGGACACCCAGCGACAGGTCTTCGGCAAGCGCGCAACCCAGATACACTTTGGTGCCGTTGTTCGCGCCGGACATCCAGACAAAGCGAATACTGTCACCAAGGAGGTAGCCATCCGGGCCGCTGGAAGGGCAGGCGCTCATTGGCCAGCCGGTAGTGTCAACGACCGCGCCTACCGGAAAGGTGCTTCCCCCATCACTGGACGAAGCGCCCCACATGACGCGGATATTCGGGCCGGCATTGCGGTAGAGGGCTACTGCATGGTCAGCGTCCGTCACGATCTGGTTAGGGCAGCAATCGCACACATCGCCGGGGGCATAGGGGGAACTCACCTGCACTGGATCCATGAAAGATCCGCCCATCATATGGCTCACCACTTGGCGTGCGCCGTTCCAACCGTTGTCGAACTGCATATACTGCACCATGGGCGCATCGGGGTCTACCAGGTCGATGGAGGGAAAGCGAGAGACGAGGCCATCGAAAGGGTCCACACGCATGGTATCGCCCCAAGTGGTGCCACCATCGTCCGAGCGGCGCACATAACAGGGTTTGCTTTCCTCGGGCGTGGCTTTCATCACCACCCACACTGTATTGCCCGCCGCCGCTATGCTGCTGCCCATCCAGTCAGCCACCGCAGGCATGCAGCCAGGGGCGCTCACCTCAACCATGGGCGTGAAACCACTGACCGTTCCCGTGGTCACGTAATTGGCCATTGGACCGGTGCGGCCCCAGAGCACCACGGGCTCCCCGTCGCCGTTCATGGCGATGCGTGGCCGCAATGTGCCTTGGCCCGCAGTGTTGCAATCGATCACATCATCCCAGATCAGAGCGGTGTTCTGGGCATTTGTGCAAAGGCTTGCAAGAAGCAGGCTTGGCAGAAGGAGGGTGCTTTTCATGGATGCATGTCTGGAGATGGTCACAACTTCTCGATACGATGTACGGCGCGCGCCCGGTCAGCGGCGGTGAACTCCACCACGTATTGCCCGGCCGCTAACACGCCGAGGCTCAAGGCATGACCGATCAAAGGTGCATTGGCCAGCACTACGCGGCCTTGGAGGTCGCTGATGTTCGCGGTGATATATGTGCCGGTGAAATAGAGGGTATTGAACACGGGGTTAGGCCCTATGATGTTGGTGCGATCGCCGATCTCTTCCACACCGATCGGAGCAAGCAGCGCTTGATCGATCGCGTTGGTGATGATGCCATTGAGACCAGCCGAATAGCCCAGGTGCTGGTAGAAGACTTCATGGGACCCGCCACCCAGCACCACGATGGTAGGCATGCCCATGCCACCATAGTAGGCGGTCTGTTCGCTCATCCCTGCGAAGACCGGGTGGCCAACGCCACCGGCTGCGGCCCAACTGTTGATCTCCGGACAGGTGATGATGTCATCGAAACCGATGCTGTAGAAGATCACGCGAGCCGGATCGATCGTGTTGGGAATGACATCCTGCGCGATCGCCATCGTGGCTGGTGCGCAATCGGGGCAATTCATCATCACGAAGTCGAGCACCACGGCATTTCCCGCGTCAAGTTCACTGAACAAGTGATGCGGCGTTCCCGTGCAATCATCGGCCGTGAAGTCGAGCCCGACCGTTTGCGCGATCGCCGACACTCCCCAAGCGCAGCCAAGGGCAAGCAGGATGCCCCCCCGCTTCATGATGTGTGCAAGGCCGCTCATTTCTTCTCGAAACGCGCGGTGCCCAAAGTGCCGTCGCTCGTGGCCAGTTGCAAGGTGTACATACCGGAAGGGAGGTGCGCAACCTCCAGTCTGCCCGTGGTCATCTTCACATTCATAACCTCACGACCTTGTAGATCCAATACGCGTGCCTGCGTCCATGCCGCACGCTCGAAGGTGAGCACGTCAGTCACCGGGTTGGGGTGCAGCACAACAGGCGTGGTGTTCGCTTCGGCAATACCCACATTGGCATCCAATGCCTGCTCGATCGCCGCCAGTATCGCGGGGTTGTCGCTATCACTGTGGCCGAGATCATTGTAGAAGACAGTATGCGTCGAACCGCCAACAACGGCGAGCGTGGGCATGCCCATTCCGCCGTAGTAGGTGGTCTGTGCGCTCATCCCAGCGAATACGGTGTGCGTGAATCCGTTGGTGCTCTTCCATCCATTCATTTGCGCACAGGTCACACTGTTCGAGAAGCCAATGCTATAGAGCTTTACACGCGCTGGGTCGCTCACGTTGGGTAGCACATTGGTCGTTATGCTCTGTGCCGCAGTCACGCATGGCTGGCAGCCCATCATAACCAATTCGAGGATCACCACCTTGCCTGCTTCGAGTTCGGAAAAGAGGTTGTGCGACACTCCGTCGCAGTCGTTGGCTGTGAAATCCAGTGCGGTTGTTTGTGCCTGCGCACCAATGCTGACCGCGCAAAGAAGGGAGAGTAATGAGTGCTTCATGGGTTCGTGTTGTTAGTTAGTTCAATGCTGAATAATGAAGGAACTGCTCGCTCGGCGGCCGTCCTTCATGATACCTGTCAATAGGTAGCCGCCAGGTGCAAGTGAGCTAGTGCCTATTGACGTTATGCTGCCAGCCGCTGGGTTCACTTGCTGTCGTACGACACGGCCTATGGCATCCGTGATAGTGAGCTGCTTAATGTCCATGTTTTCGCCCCAACGCACGTTCAATACCTCGCTTGCCAGGGTCGGCCATGCATGCAAGTCGCCCGTTTCGGCAACCTCTTCGAAGCCATTGGGATCCACCACAACGAACTGACCCATCATGCCTTCGTCTTCGTGCATGAGAAGGTGGCAGTGGTACATGTAAGGCATGTCGGGGTCGGCGTGGTCGAGGAACTGCATGATCACCCGCGCACTACCCATCGCCGGCACAAAGACCACATCCTTCCAACCGGTTTCCCAAGGCTGTATTGGTCCGCCGCTGCGCTCGAGGATGTTGAATTGTATATCATGGATGTGGATGGGATGACCAACCATGGTATTGTTCACGAATTCCCAGATCTCTGTGCTTCCCAAGGGCACCACTTCGTTGATCACATCCATGTCCATCAATGCACCGTTGATCTCAAAGGGACCTTCGATCATCTCCATAGGTCCCATGGACTGGGGCTGTAGGTCGAATGTTCGAGTCAGATTCGCATCAGCTTCTTGGTATGGTTCCATTACAACGAGTTGATTCGGAATGTCCAATACGGGATCCGAGGTGGCACTAGTCACCGTGAAACTCATGAAGGGAAAGTCGGTACCGTTCAGCGCGTTATCCGGGTAGCCATCGAGAAAAGCCATGCCATTACCTACTTGTGCAGCGCCAATGATGCCATTGGGTAGCTCACTGTTATAAGCCATCAGCTGGAAACTATGGCCCTCCATTCCGTTCAGGTCGACAAGAACCTCGAGACGCTCCCCGGGCATCAACATGGCTCGTGTCACCTCCACAGGTGCGGTCAGCAATCCACCATCAGTACCGATCACGTGGAACGACAAGCCATTGCTAAAGCCGAGTTCGAAGGTGCGCTCACTTGCACCATTCAAGCAACGCAAGCGGACGACCTGAGCGGGCAGTTCTTTCAAGGCATCGCGTACGCCATTCACCAACACAACACTGTCCAATCCGGTATGCAACATGATCTGCCCACCCACAATGGCCTTCGTCTGAAGGATGAGCGGAATATCGTCCACCCCGTACGTCCGCGGCAAATCGAGCGCTGCCTCCTCCTCATCCCGCACGATGATCATGCCTGCCGCCCCCAAGCTCACCTGATAGTCGGTAAGGCCATGACCATGCGGGTGATACCAAAAGGTACTCGCGTGATCCAGCACCGTGAAGCTGGGGCTCCAGGTGTTGTTAGGATAGATAAGGGAATGCGGACCACCGTCGTTCACAGGACTCACATGAAGTCCATGCCAATGAGTGGTGGTAAGGTCAGGTAGTGTGTTCGTCACGTTCAGAGTCACTTCATGCCCCCTTTGCAGGATGATCGTCGGTCCAAGGAGGTTGCCGTTGTATCCATAGGTTGCCACCACTTCTCCTGGATGGAACTCCATCGCACCTGGTACCAGAGAGAGATCTATCACGGTTCCACTCAAGGTGTCCGGAATCGGCAACGCGGTCTGAGCATGGATGTCGAACGCTGCGCACGCGACAAAGGCTAAGACGATGCGGAATTCAGGATTTGTATTGGTCCTCATAGTAATTATTGTTTCCTGATATAGGCGTGGGAGCACGGCCCTCCGTAGAGCAACTTGATCTTCTCGGGCTTATCTGCGAAGAATTCATCACATGCAAGGCGAACTCCGGGGTTCACCCAATCTTGCCCACCGACCGTCACGCCCGGAATGTGGTAGTCCATGAAGACCATTACCCCATGGTGCGCCATTCGCGGATAGGCATGTTGCAAGGCGTGCGTCAACAGGCGCGCATGAAGTCCGCTATCTCCGCCGGTACCAAGATCCAGATGTGCAAAAGCGATTAGATCCGGCACTTGCCCTGGAACCGTCTCGAGGATGTCGCCTTGATGGATCACCGGCATGGGTGCACCGCAATTGCGCATGTTCTCCTCGAAAGTGGAACGGATGCCTTTGACAGAGCCGAGCTCGATATCGAATATGTCGTAAACGTGCAGTTCACGTTGTGGATCATGCGCCGCCAACAGCGTGGCAAATAGCGTTGTGGTACTGCCTGTGTAGCAACCAAACTCCACGAAAGAACCCGGCACCTTGCTATCCAGCAACTCGGTGATCAGCAACTCGAAGTTGGCGATCTGCTCCATGCTTACCATATCCTCACGATGATCGAACCTCTTCTTCAAGTCATAAGGTGAATGAACCTTTCCAAGCAGCTTGTTCATGTACTGCACCCATGGCGATATGGCCCAGCGCCCTACGTTCGGCCAAACTTCTTTCGTTCCTTCTTCGTTCGATTCCATTTCGTTCTTGTTCCATTGGGGTGAAAACGACACTTCCCGGCGCGCGGGCACCGGGACCAACGAAAAATCAAGAACTACAATCGGAAAACGCTCAGCAGGGTAATCGCATCCAGCGCAGTACCCCTGAGCGGTGGCTTCACTTTAAGGCGAAGGGGTCCTACCCGCTCAAAAAGTGCGTCTTGAACCACCGGCGCGCACACGTCCACGATAGCCGGACCTAGAAGCCCAGCGGTTCGCCATGGCTGAAATTCATTCACCCCGGATTGTGCGACCGCATAAACGCAGCAATCCACGTGGAGCGAAGCACCATCCTCATCATTCTCATCGTGGGCGCAACAACTTTCTGCGCTGAACCACGACAAAGACGTCCGGTGCATCTCAGGACAATACATCCGCCAAAGCGAAGGCAAACTAGTGCCTGCCAAAAGCAAAAGCGCAATGGGTAGGGCGAGCAATCGTATTGAACTGCGAAAAGGCACGGCAACGAAAGTAGGGGGGAATATCAGCTCGACAGTCTCACCCTATAACCCTGATTCTTGGAATCGCGCCAGCCCGGAGATGCATATCTCTGTTCAACGGGAGCCTTAGCCTTTGTCGAGGACGCGCGGCACCTTGAAATAATCGCTGTCCTTGACCGGCGCGTTCTTCAGCGCTTCCTGCTTGGTGATGGTGACCTCGGCCACGTCATCACGCAGGGTGTTCACCTCATCGGTCATGAAGATCAGCGGCTCCACGCCGGAGGTGTCCACCTCGTTCAACTTCTCCACGAAGGAGAGCACCCGCTCCATATCGCCGAGCATGGCCGCACGTGCAGCGGGATCGCTGTAGTCCAGTCGGGCCAGTTCCGCGATACGGTCCAAGGTGGCTTCGTCGATCTTCATGGCGTTAGGAGTGGTTCTTCGATGATGCGGTAGACGCGGGTGCGCAAAGCTACCAAGTCCGCTTCGGTGAGGCCTGCGGTGGGAATGGGTGCATGCACCACCGCCCGTGACAATCCCGGCCGGGCGCGCGCTAGGAATTCCACGGGCTCACCGAACAAGCGCCAATGATCCAGGAAGGTGACCGGTACGATGGGGACCTGCTTCTCGATGGCCAGCTTGAAGGCCCCATCCTTGAACGGCTTCATGCGCGGCGTGAAGGCCGGTATGGTGCCCTCGGGGAAGATGGCGATGCTGGTACCGCGATCGAGCGCTTGCGCCGCCTTGCGGAAGGCCTTGGCGGCTTCCACCTTGCTACCCCGGTTCACCGCGATGTTCATGTCCTTGAAGAAGATGTTGAAGAGCGGCCACTTCAACAGTTCGTACTTGCCAATGAACAGGAAATACTCCGGCACCACCAAGTACATCTGGATGATGTCCAGGTAGCTGCTGTGGTTACTGCAGATGATATACGGTGCAGGGGGTAGTGCCGCCTGTCGTGATACCCGCAACGGTGCGCCCACGGCCCATTGCAGATAGCCGGCCCAGCATCGCTTCAGCCGGAAGGCCTTCACATAGCGCTGCGGCCGGTGCAGCAACACGCGGAACGGCACGTACAGCACGATGAGGGAGCTGAAGAAGACCAAGCCGAACCACAGCTTGTAGCACCACCGGAGCGGAAGGAACAGCCATTTGGCGAGGACGCTGCGTCGTAGCTCCCCGTCCAACACACGCGGTCGTTCCTGTTCCGTTCGTTCGTCGAGCATGGAAGGGCGGCGAAGGTAGATGGTGCCGCCGGGCGCGGGCTGCCTACTCGCCGGATCTCGGCCGGTATCTTCGGCGCCCCTACCGCACACCGAGTCCCATCATGGCACGCATCCTCACCGGCATACAAAGCACCGGCATCCTGCATCTGGGTAATGTGCTTGGCGCCATCCGCCCGGCCATCGCCATGAGCAACGACCCGCAGAACGAGTCGTTCCTGTTCATAGCGGACCTGCACTCGCTCACCCAGATCAAGGACGCTGCGACCATACGGACCAACAACCACGATGTGGCGGCGACCTGGCTCGCGTGCGGATTGGATACGAAGCGCTCCGTCTTCTACCGCCAAAGCAAGGTCCCCGAGGTGACCGAATTGGCCTGGTACCTCGAATGCTTCTTCCCCTACTCACGACTGGCGCTGGCGCACAGCTTCAAGGACAAGGCGGACCGACTAGAGGACGTGAATGCCGGGCTCTTCACCTACCCCATGCTCATGGCGGCGGACATACTCCTGTACGACGCCAACTACGTGCCGGTGGGCAAGGACCAACTGCAACACCTGGAGATGACGCGCGATGTGGCCGAGCGCTTCAACCACCGCATGGGTGAGACCTTCGTGCTGCCCGAAGCGAAGGTGGACGTGGAGGTGATGATCGTTCCCGGGACGGATGGGGAGAAGATGAGCAAGAGCCGCAACAATACCATCCAACTATTCGCTCCGGAGAAGGTGCTGAAGCAACAGGTGATGGGCATCGTAACGGACAGCACCCCGCTGGAATCGCCCAAGGACCCGGACAAGGACAATGTCTTCGCCCTGTTCAAGCTGGTCGCTCCGGCGGCTGCTGTGGCGAGCATGCGGGAGAACTACCTACGTGGTGGGTACGGCTACGGACATGCGAAGAAGGAATTACTCGCCGCGCTGCTCGATGGATTCCGTGTGGAGCGCGACGCCTACACTCGCCTGATGAACGATCAGGGAGAATTGGAAGCCCGCTTGAACGAGGGGGAAGAAAAGGCTCGCGCGGTGGCAGCAACGGTACTCGATCGCGTGCGCTCCCGGCTAGGCTACTGATCGGATCCGGGTCGCTGCTGGTACTGCCGATACAACTGCTTCTGGTGATCGTCCAGCACGATGTGGCGTCCTTGGATGAACGCCTGGACCACGTCGTTGGAGCGCATGTCCAGCGCATCGCCTCGGCTGATGAACAAGGTGGCGTCCTTGCCCACGACCAGGCTACCGCACCGGTCATCGATGCCCAGTACGGCGGCGGCATCGAGGGCGATCGAACGCAAGGCATCCTCTCCCGAAAGACCATAGGCTCGCGCTGTGCCAGCCGTGAAGGGAAGACTACGCACCCCGGAAGCCTCCCGCGAACCTTCGGAATAACTGAGGCAGAAACGTACACCCCGTTCCTTCAACAGCGAAGGGAGGCGGTACGGCAGGTCCACATCATCATCGGGCCGTAAGGGCAGACTGTGCGTGCGGCGCAGGATCACATCCACCTTGTTCTCGCGCAACAAGTCGGCCACACGCCATGCATCATAGCCACCGACGATCACCGTGTGCCGCACCCCTTCCGCTTTCGCGAATTGCACGGCCTCCACGATCTCCTTCGCGGCATTGGCCCGAATAAAGAGCGAACGACGACCATCGAACAATCCGCGCATGGAGACCATGCGGGGATCACTTTGCGGAACACCGTCGGCAGCGTTCGCTCGTGCCTTGCGGAAGAAGGTGCGTAACTCTTCGATCCTCCGCGCACGTTCGTCCTTCTTCTCGCTATCGGTCTCACCGGGTTCGGCCCACCAACCACGGCGCTGGTAGGCTGCGGGCCATGTCATGAACACGCCATCGTCCTCCCGCACCAAGGCATCGGCGTTCTCCCATGCATCCAACTGCACGATGCTGCTGGTCCCCGAGATCGAGAGACCGTTGGGCGCTATCTGTGCGAGCAGGATACCGTTCGCCCGTACCGTGGGCACTACCCGTGAATCCGCCTTGTACGCTGCACTGGTCCGGAGCTCCGGTTCCATCATACCCACGTCCTGCCGATCCACCGTGGAGCGCGCCTGTTCGATCTCCATAAGGCCGAGCGGGGTATCCACAGCGATGAGACCCGGATACACATGCTGCCCCTTTGCTTGGATGACCGTATCGTAGGCGCTGGTCACTCCATAGTGGTAGCCCACATAGTCGATACGGCCGTTGCGGAACCCGACCGCTCCTTCATCGATCACACGTCCGTCGCCGACATGCACCGTTCCTCCGGTCACCAGCACACTCTTGGTCTGCTCCGGTGCGGGTGTAGGACGCTGCGCCCATACCTGTGCCTGCCAGACCAGCAGCGCAAGGAGCGGTATGAAGCGATCAATGCGCATGGTCCATGTCTTCTTCATCACCAAGGTCATCACAATGCCAGAGGCGTGGCTGATCGCGCCGTGCCTTTCGGGTGGGCCCTCCTTCCGCCTTGGCTTGCACCATGGCCCGCACGATCCGGTCCCGCTCCGTTGCGATCCAAGACCGCTGCGCGCGATCCGCAGCCTCGTCGTAGTAGCACGCACCGTCCACATAGGTCCGCAGCACCCGTGCATCCACGGTCAACGGATCAGCGCTCCATAGCACCAGGTCCGCATCCTTACCTGCCTCCACGGAACCAACACGGTGGTCGATACGCAGCATGCGTGCAGGATTCAGGGTCACCATCTTCCACGCATCCTCAGCGCCCACGCCGCCGTACTTCATGGCCTTGGCCGCCTCCTGGTTCAGGCGTCTGCTCATTTCGGCGTCGTCGCTATTGATGCCCACATTGATACCATTCGCTTGCAACAGCGCCGCGTTGTAAGGGATGGCATCCACCACCTCGTATTTGTAGGCCCACCAATCGCTGAAGGTGCTGGCGCTTGCACCGTGCTCCTTCAGGCGCTGCGCCACCTTGTACCCTTCCAGGATGTGCGTGAAGGTGTTCACCTTGAAGTGCATGCTGTCGGCCACACGCATGAGCATGGCGATCTCGCTTTGCACGTAGCTATGGCAACTGATGTCCCGCGTTCCGTGCAGGATCTCCACCAAGGCCTCCAGACGCAGGTCCCTTCGTGGTGCGTCCTCCACTTCACGCTCCTTGGGTTTCAGCAAGGCCCTATCCATCAGGGCCCGGTCATAGGCCTTGGCGCGCAGGAAGGCATCGTAGTAGAACTGCTCCACGCCCATGCGCGTTTGCGGGAATCGGCTGGAAGGTCCCCAGTTGCTCTGCTTCACGTTCTCACCCAAGGCGAACTTGATGCGTTGCGGCGCATCGCGGAACAGCATGCTATCCGCCGATGCCCCCCAGCGCAGTTTGATCACCGCGCTCTGACCACCGATGGGATTGGCGCTGCCATGCAGCAGCTGCACTGTTGTGACGCCACCGGCAAGGTCGCGATAGATGTTCACATCATCGGGGTCCACCACATCGCCCATGCGCACCTCGCTGGTGATGCTGTGCGACCCTTCGTTGACACCGCGTGATAGTGCGATGTGCGAATGTTCATCCACGATACCGCACGTGAGGTGACGACCCGATGCATCCACTTCGGTCACCTGCGGCTTGTGCTTGCCCGGGAAAAGGGCGTTCACATCCAATCGCTCTCCCACGGCCAGCACCCTCCCTTCGTGAACGAGCACGTCCGCATCGCGGAGTATCCCTTGGCTCGTGTTGGTCCACACGGTGGCATGGCGGAACACCACGCTCTCACATGTCACGTCGCTGCGCCGACCAGCACCGACCAACGGATGGTTGATCGCACCGTGCACCGGAGCTTCCTTCACTCCGCTCGTATCGACCCGCTGCGGCTTGGTAGCGGGCTGCTCCGCTTTGCGCAGTGCGCTCCAAGTGAACCAACCACCTCCAGGTCGTTGTCCTTGTCCATCCCATAGCCCGCCGCCTGCGTGCATCGTTCCGCTCAAGCGCACGAGTTCGGCGGGTCTATCCTTGGGCGCGAAGCTCAAGCTCACCACGCTGCCTTGCACCTCCAGTCGGGCCTTCACCTTCAAGCTGTCATTCTCATCCGGTCGCCGAACGGTCACTTCCTGTTTGTCGCGTTCACCGCGTATCTCCAGCAGCCAGATCGCGTCCACGAGATTGAGCTCATACGTGCCTTGGAGCTTGGGGCGATCCGCATCCTCATGCAGGAAGCGTTTGCCGCCCACCCAGGTCTCGTGCACCACGTTCCGCTCATGCAACAAGTGGTGACTGGTGATAAGGAAGTTCGCAACCATGCCGGGGCGCACGGACCCGAAGCGATCATCGATCCCGAAGAGACGCGCCGGATCAGTGGTGAACGCTTGAATGGCGCGCGCACTATCCAATCCGCATGCGACCAACTTGCGCAGGTGCTTCCACACGGCACCCAACTCCTTGCGCCCGTGGGTGGTGAGCGCGAAAGGGATCCCGGCACTATCCAGCAACGCGGCGTTGTATGGGGCCAGTTCCCAGTGCTTCAGCCGCGCGAAGCTCACCTCCTGTGCGTCGTAGGGGTCATCCACGTCGTATCCCTCGGGTAGGTCGAAGGGGATGATCAACGGTGCACCGGTCGCCTTGATCTCCGCAAGCCGGGCATATTCATCCCCTGCACCTTTGACGATGCCGGGAAGCTCGAACTCGGCCAGGACCTTGGCCCAACGCAACACATCGTTCCGATCACCGGCTTCGCACACCAGACGGCCGCTCAATTGGCAACCGAGGGCTTGCAATACCGCATCGGTCTCCACCTGTCTGCGCAAGCCTGCGTACCACCGGGCATCGTGGAATGACTGACGCACCAAGGCGATGGAACCCGCCAGCGAGCTCGGATAGTCATCCGTACTGCTCCCCTTGCGAAAACTGAAGTGCGCAGCAAGGTCGGCGCGCACCACGCTCTTCACCGGGACCTCATCGTTCAGCTGTATCGCTGCGGAAGTACCCCGCGCGATGCCATCCATACGGTGCGCGATCACCAGCGCGAAGCCGAGCTCGCGCAGCTTCGCCGCGCGCTCCGGGTCCGGCTTGAAGAGCTCGTGCGCCTTCGCATCGGCGCGTAATGCCCCGTTCCAATGCCGGGCCGCCCGCTCCTCCTTCTTCCGTTCCTCGGAAGTGCTCGTCGGTAATCCAAGGTCGCCATAGGGGTCGATGAGCGCTGGCCAGATGTGCAGCCCAGCGAGATCGCGGACCACTGCACCTGGAGGTATGGTCACGTCGGTCCCAGCGGCGAGCACCTCTCCATCCTTCACCAACAAGGTCGCCTTCGCCAGCACGGTGCTTGCATCGGCATGCAGCGTGGCATTGGTGAAGGCGATGACCACCGGAGCCGAGTTCACCACATGACCCGGCGGCACCGCGCTCTGAGCGAAGCACCAACTGGGCAACATGAAAAAGAATGCGCGGAGGAGCTTCAGCATGGGCATCGGCGAAAATAGGCGCCCCAGCGCACCCCGCGGGGCCTTGGTGCGGTGCAGCGGGGCCGCGATCCCTGCTACCTTCGGCGCCGCTCCAACCCGCAAGCCATGGAATCCGGATTCCTCGTCTTCTCCCACAGCATACTACGCTATGCCGTTCTCCTCGCCCTGCTCTACGCCTTCTTCGTGAACCTGCGTGGCGTGCTCGCACAACGCCCCATCCTCACCGGCGAACGCATGGTGACGATCATGGCGATGGTGCTGTGCCATGTTCAGCTGGTCATCGGCATCATCCTGTACGCCACACGCTTCAAGTCCTTCGACCAGATGCCTGAGCCCTACAAGCGCTTCTGGAAGTTCGAGCACATCGGCACCATGGTGCTCGCCGTCGCGCTCATCACCATCGGGCGCATGCTCTCCAAGCGCGCACAGGATGAACGCACCAAGCAGATGCGCATCGTCGTTTTCTATGGCATCGGCCTGCTGCTGATCCTTCTTTCCATTCCCTGGCCGTTCCGCGAGGTAGGCCATTCCCTTGGCTGGCTATGAAAAGGACCTCTTCCGCTCTGATCGCGCTCACGCTGCTCATGCTCGCATGCAGCAGCGGCGAAGCACCCGTGGAACTGGGGGCCGATAGTGGCACCAGCAAAGGCGAGCAGATCTTCCGCATGAACTGCACCTTGTGCCACGGTGCGGATGGCAAGCTCGGCTTCAACGGCGCCAAGGACCTCACCAAGAGCACCCTCACCAAGGAAGAGATGATAGCCCGTGTGCGCGATGGCAAGGGCGTGATGATGCCGTACAAGAACATGCTCACCGCGAAGGACATCGAAGCGGTGGTGGAGCACGTACGCTCCCTTGCGAAGTCGAAATGATCGACCCCCTCGAGCTCAAAGGCAAGGCGGAGCGTGCTGTGATCATCGGCCTCATCACCGATGACCAGGACGCCGAACGCGTGAAGGAATACCTGGACGAACTGGAATTCCTGGCCACCACGGCCGAGATCACCACGCTCAAGCGGTTCACGCAACGACTGCATCGCCCGGACGGGCGAACGTATGTAGGCAGTGGCAAGCTGGCGGAGGTGAAGGAGTGGATGGAGGCGAACCAGGCCGACTGTGTGATCTTCGACGATGAGCTCACACCCGCGCAGCAGCGCAACCTCGAAAAGGAACTGGCCAAGCCGGTGCTCGATCGGCCACGCCTGATCCTGGACATCTTCGCCCGCCGGGCCCGCACGGCGCACGCCAAGAAGCAGGTGGAGCTGGCGCAGTACGAGTACATGCTGCCCCGACTGACCAAGTTGTGGACCCACCTGGAGCGCCAGCGCGGTGGTACGGGCACACGCGGCGGTGCCGGCGAGAAGGAGATCGAAACAGACAGGCGCCTCATCCGCGACCGCATCGCGCTGTTGAAGAGCCAGCTGAAGGACATCGACAAGCAGATGGCCACCCAGCGCGGCAACCGCGGAAAGCTGGTGCGCGTGGCCGTGGTGGGTTATACCAACGTGGGCAAGAGCACGCTCATGACCGTGCTCAGCAAGAGCGAGGTGTTCGCCGAGAACAAGCTCTTCGCGACCCTTGACACCACGGTGCGCAAAGTGGTGCTCGGCAACCTACCGTTCCTGGTGAGCGACACGGTGGGCTTCATCCGCAAGTTGCCGCACCAACTGATCGAGAGCTTCAAGAGCACGCTGGACGAAACGCGGGAAGCCGATCTACTACTGCATGTGGTGGACATCAGTCACCACAACTTCGAGGAGCAGTACGAGACGGTGAAGCAGACGCTGAACGAGATCGGCGCGGGGGACAAACCCGTGATCGTCATCTTCAACAAGATCGACGCTTACCGCCCGGCACCCCATGACCCGGACGACCTGGCACCCAAGCGCGTGGAGCAATACTCGCTGGAGGAGCTCAAGGAGACTTGGATGGCCCGCATGGCCGGTGAGGAGTGCATCTTCATAAGCGCGGCGGAGAAGAGCAACATCGATACGCTGCGCAAGCTGCTGTACGCTCGGGTGAAAGCACTGCACGTGGCGCGCTATCCCTACGAGAGCGACCTGCTCTTCGAGGACGAATACCTGGAGCCATGATCTGGCCGGGCGCATGGTTGCTCGGCGCGGTGCTGGTCGGCTTCGCAGGCACCAACCGCCGCATGGGGTTCTGGGGTGCGTTCGGTCTGGGTCTCGTGCTCACACCGCTCATCGCCATCATCATCGTCATCGGTTCGGCCCATGCCAAGCGCAGGGGTTGCGCCCATTGCGGCAACGCGGAGAACGAAGCGGAGTACTGCAACCTGTGCGGTCGTAATGCCGCAGGAGACCAGCGCGCCACCACCACGCGTTAGTACAGCATGGCCAAGAAGCGCGGCAAGAAAGGCGGGTGGAAGATCTGGATGAAGGGTGGCCTCATCGGGCTCGCGGTCATCGTGGTGTGCTTCTTCGTGCTGCTACAACTGGTGCGTGTCGGCGTCTTCGGTGAACTGCCCACCGAGGAGGAACTCGGCGACATCCGCCACGAGCAAGCCACCTTGGTGCTTGCAGCCGATGGCACGCTCATCGGCAAGCTCTTCGCGAAGGACCGCACCAACGTCCGGTACGAGGACCTTCCGCGCCACCTCATCGATGCGCTGGTGTCCACGGAGGATGCGCGCTTCTTCAGCCACGCGGGGGTGGACGGCCGCAGTTACATCCGGGTCTTCTTCCGCACGCTCCTGGGTGGCGATCGCAGCGGCGGAGGCGGCAGCACCATCTCGCAACAGATCGTCAAGAACCTCTATGGCCGGGGTGACCATGGCTTGCTCACCGTGCCCGTGAACAAGATGAAGGAAGCGCTCGTGGCCCAGCGCCTGGAGCGCGTGCTCAGCAAGAACGACGTACTGGTCCTGTACTTCAACTCAGTACCCTTCGGGGAGAACACCTACGGCGTGGAAGCCGCCGCGCAACGCTTCTTCGGCAAGTCCGCGAAGCGCCTTCGTGTGGAGGAAGGCGCGGTGCTCGTGGGTATGCTGAAGGCGAACACGAGCTACAATCCACGGCTGCATCCCGAGCGTTCCAAGGGTCGTCGGGACCAGGTGTTCGAGTTGATGAACGCGCGCGGGCACCTTACCCGAAATGAAACGGACAGCCTGCGGAAACGTCCGCTGGTGCTGGACTACACCGGCGGTGACGTCCTGGACCTGTACGGCTACTTCGATGAGCACGTGGCGGACGAGGCGCGTGCCATCCTGAAGGATATCGCGAAGCGCGGCGGAAAGGAATACGACCTGGAGAAGGACGGCCTGCGCATCACCACCACCATCGATCCTGCGCTGCAACACCTCGCCTTCGATGCGGCCCACGCCCACCTAGCGACCATGCAGCCCAAACTCGACCGCGAGCTGCGTTCACGAAAGGCCCGGACCGCTTGGGAAAAGAGTTCGCCGGAGCGCAAGCGGGCTCGTTGGAAGGAGGACCCCACATACATCGGCGAGGTCTATGACCATGAGAGCAAACGTGTGGACACGCTCAGCTACCGCGATAGCCTCTGGCACTACCACCGCATGCTCAACGCAGCCGTGCTCATCATGGACCCCTCCAACGGTGCCGTGCGCGCGTGGGTGGGCGGTAATGATCACCGATACCTGCCGTACGACCTTGTTGATGCGCGCCGCTCGGTGGCGAGCACGATCAAGCCCTTCATCTATGCGGCGGCGCTGGAGCGCGGTATGCGACCCTGTGATCGCTTGGACAATTCACGCAAGACCTATGGCGCGTACGACGATTGGGCGCCTGACAATTTCGACCGCGACACCATCGAAGGTGAAGTGGCGATGTGGTACGCCCTTGCCCGAAGCCTGAACCGCCCAACCGTGGACCTGTACTTCCGCACCGGGGTAGATACCCTCCGCACCGTGATGGCCGGACTTGGGCTGCCGACCAAGGACGTGGCGAACCCCTCGATGGCCTTGGGTGCCACCGGGGTAGCCTTGCGGGCACTCGTTCCTGCTTACGGATGCTTCGCCAGTGGTGGGCAACGACGCCCGCTGCAATTCATCACGAGCATCACCGATGCGCAGGGAAAGGTGATCCACAAAGCCAAGGCCGTGCGCGCCACGCGCTGCCTGCAGGAAAGCACAGCCGCCGGCATCACCGCCATGCTCCAACGCGCGGTGAATGAAGGCACGGGAGCCGCCCTGCGTTCACGCTTCGGGCTCACCGGACCGTATGCCGGTAAGACGGGCACCTCCCAGGACTACAGCGATGCATGGTTCGTGGCCTACACGCCCAAACTCGTCATCGGGACCTGGGTCGGGGCCTTCGACCCGGACGTTCATTTCACCAGCGCCAACGGCACTGGAGGACAGCTGGCCCTGCCCATCGCTGGGCGCGTGCTAAAGGGGATCGAGACCGAAGCTGCACTGCGCAGGAAGTACGTGGTCGACTTCGGATGGCTCACCGACCATGATGTGGACATGGACTGTGCCGCACGGTACGAACCCGGCGCGCTGGAACGCTTCATCGAGAACGTGTTCAAACCGGCGGAACCCGACTCGTCGCGCAACCAGCGACCGAACATCTTCGAACGGCTCTTCAAGAAGAAGGAGTAGCTCGACCC